>Ga0315279_10000997_pt1 | contig 49315 bp, 44 predicted proteins | sample YL17G06_20_MG_FD_203694 | JGI IMG/M metagenome (GOLD analysis project Ga0315279, IMG submission 203694) | Sediment microbial communities from Yellowstone Lake, YNP, Wyoming, USA - YL17G06_20 | ecosystem: Environmental > Aquatic > Freshwater > Lake > Sediment | place: USA: Wyoming | collected... | reverse complement strand
AAGCCCCGGCCCTACGAAATGGCGGCCTCGGTCTCTAACCCAGACCGGAAACATCAGCATGAACGGCAGGCCCGACCACAACCTATGGTGGTCACCCACTCTAAACCCGGAAGCGGCTAATGCGAAAAACCTCTCGCGGCGGGCTTTTCAGCGCCGGGTTAGCGGCCAAGTTCCAACCGGTGGATGAGCGGCTCGGGCAAGCTGGCCTGCCGCATCTTCTCCTGAGTTTTGTGGAGGTCGTATGGGGTGCGGTAGTACTCCAGCGTGCGTTGTTCCGCATCGAAGATGGCGAAAGCGGCGCGCCAGTCGCCATCCCGCGGCTGGCCAATCGAGCCGGGATTGATCAGATACCTTCCGCCATCCTCGAGCAATAGAGTAAAGGTGAGCCCATCTTCCTTCGACGGGATTCGGATGGACTGGAAGCGGCCGTTCGGTGTGACCATGAAGCCACCCTGGTAATGCGTGTGGCCGAAGAAAACCGTTGACGTATCGAGGTCCTTTAGCACTGGTAGGGCTTGGCCGGGGCCGACGATGTACGTATCTTCGTCCAGCGGCGAGCCGTGCACAAGCTGGAACCCATCCATCATCACCGGGCCGGCGGGAAGGAGGCGGAGAAACTCAAAGTGTTCCGGGGAGAGGGCTTGGCGAGTCCAAGCAGTGGCCAGACGCGCCATGAGATTGAAGTCTGAGGCGTCATCGAGGCCTGAGCAGGCCTTATCGTGGTTGCCGCGGATGATGACGGTGGCGATGGACTTCACCTTGTCGATCACGGGATTGGGGTCCGGCCCGTAGCCGACCAAGTCCCCCAGACAAAGCGCTTGGTCGTGCTTCGCTCGTGCCAGCTCCAGGCACACTTCCAGTGCCTCGAGGTTCGAGTGGACGTCACTCAGGAGCATGTAGCGCAAAGTACCCTCCCTCCGGCCATTATAATCCAGCCATGCGTCGGCTGGCGGGTAAATCCTGCCATGCCGGGGATTGTCAAACAGCTTGGCTGCCTGGCCTGCGAGGGCTATTACCAATTTTTTGACCTGCCCCGTGGATTTCGCTAGAATTTTGAAGTTGAGGTGATCGGCAGCACCTGGTGGTGGAAACCCTATGTTGAGATTTCAAACGGCGGGCGAATCCCACGGGCAAGCTTTGGTGGTAATTCTCTCGGGATTGCCGGCGGGCTTGTCTGTGGATTTTGCTTATGTCGATAGAGAGCTGAGGCGTCGCCAGGGTGGCTACGGGCGCGGCGGGCGCATGAAAATCGAATCGGACCGCGCCCAGTTTCTCTCCGGCGTGCGGCATGGCCGGACCGTGGGCTCACCCATTACCGTCCTCGTCGAAAACCGGGACTGGGAGAACTGGAAAGAAGCCCTGGCGGTAGAGGATCGCCCGGAAACCCGCGGTAAGAACAGGCCGCTTTCCGCACCGCGCCCCGGGCATGCCGACCTGGCAGGATGCCTCAAGTATAACTTTCGCGAGGCGCGCTACGTGCTCGAGCGGGCCAGCGGGCGCGAAACTGCCGCGCGGGTCGCGGCAGGCGCCTTGGCCAAGCTCTTCCTGAAAGAGTTCGGCGTCGAGGTGGCCAGCCACGTGGTGGCGGTGGGCCAAGTGGCCCTTGAGGACGAGCCCGTGCCGTTCGAGAAGGTGTTGGCGCTACGCGACCGGGAGGACATCGGCCTCGCCTGCGTCGATCGAGCGGTGGAAGCGCGCATGAAGGCCGAGGTGGACCGCGCACAGGAAGAGCGCGATACCGTCGGAGGGACGTTTGAGGTGATGGCGCGCGGCGTTCCTCCCGGGCTCGGGTCTTGCGGGCAGTGGGACGAGCGTCTGGACGGGCAGTTGGCTCAAACGGTCATGTCGATCCAGGCGGTCAAGGCGGTGGAGCTCGGCAACGGCATCGGGAACGCAGCCCTCACGGGTTCTCGCGTCCACGATGAGATCGGGTACGACCGCGCGCAATCCTGTTTCACGCGCACAGCGAATCGCGCCGGGGGGCTGGAAGGTGGGATGACTAACGGGGAAGACGTCGTCGTGCGCGGTTATGTGAAGCCGATTTCGACGCTGCGCCGCCCCTTGGCGTCCGTGGATTTCGCGACCAAGGAAACCGTGAGGGCCGCCTACGAGCGGTCCGACGTTTGTGTGGTGCCCGCCGCCGGTGTGGTCGGGGAGGCCATGGTGGCGCTCACGCTGGCGCGGGCGTTCTTGGAAAAATTCGGCGGTGATTCCCTGGAGGAGACGCGGCGAAATTTCCAGGCCTACATGGAGCAGGTGCGCCGGTTCTAGGGACCGGGGTCGAGATTTGAAAATCGAAAATGGAAATTCGAAAATGGAAACTGGAAACTGGAGATTCATATGGACGGTAGCGGCTGTCAGGTGTCCGTTGCCCGTCCCGACTGACAACTGACAACTGACAGCTTCCCATGATCTATCCCATCGTCAAATACGGGCAGGAAGTCCTGGAACAAATCGGTAAGCCGGTTACGGAGTTCAACAGCGACCTCGAGAAGCTGGTCGCAGATATGTTTGTGACAATGTACGCAGCCCACGGGGTCGGCTTGGCAGGGCCCCAGATCGGTCTTTCGCTGCGGCTTTGCGTGATCGACTTGACCTCGGGGCAAGACCCGAAGGCGAAACTGGTATTGGCGAACCCGGTGATCGTTTCCGTGGAAGGGCAGCAGGCGGATGACGAGGGTTGCTTGAGCTTGCCGGACATCCGCGCGAAGACGCGTCGGCCTCTCCGCGTCACGGTTCAAGCGCAGGACCTCCACGGCGAGGAATTCACCCTGCCGGGCGAGGGTTTACTTGCCCGCGCTTTTTGCCACGAAACCGACCACCTGGACGGCAAGCTGTTCATCCAACACTTGACGCAACTCAAACGCGACTCCATCAAGCGGAAAGTGCGGAAACTCATGAAAGCGGGCGAATGGTAGTGAAATTAGCTCTCAGCGTTCAGCATTCAGCTATCAGCGATTGCGTTTTCTGAAAGCTGACGGCTGAGGGCTGAAGGCTCCCCGCTAGGTAGCGTTCCCGATCTATGAACATTATTTTCTGTGGCACGCCCCAATTCGCTGTCCCCACACTGGAAAGACTCCTGGCTGAACATTTCACGCTGGAGCTCGTGGTGACGAACCCGGACGAGCCCAGAGGCCGCGGCTACGAAATGCACCCGCCCCCGGTCAAGCAAGCTGCCGTCAAAGCCGGGCTGCGGGTTTTTCAGCCGGCTAAATTGAAAGATCCCGTGACGGTGGAGTTCCTCTCGAAATTCCATCCGGACGCCATCGCGGTGGTCGCCTACGGGCACATTATTCCCAAGTGGATGATCGACCTTCCTAAGCACGGCTGCATCAACCTGCATGCTTCACTCCTGCCCAAGTACCGGGGCGCAGCGCCCATTCAGTGGGCGCTCATACGCGGTGAAACCGTCACGGGCGTCACGACCATGAAGATCGATCCAGGCCTCGATACCGGCGACATCCTGCTGAAGCAGGAAATTGAAATTGGGGACAACGACAACACCGAGACGCTTGCCGAGCGGCTGAGCGTTCTGGGGGCCGATTTGATGATCGATACCCTGCGTCGACTTGCGCGCGGCGATCTGCAACCTCAGCCGCAAGACCATACGCTTGCCACCCTCGCGCCCATGCTTAAGAAGGAGGACGGCCGCATTCACTGGGCGCTCAAAGCGGAGGAAATCTGGTGGCGGGTGCGCGGGCTGCGTCCCTGGCCCGGCGCCTACACCACCTTTCGCGGCCAGAACCTTCACATTTGGGCTGCGGCCCGGCCGACTGCGGCCGAGCCATGTCACCTTGAGCCCGGCACGCTGGTCGCTGACCACGGAAGACTCCTCGTGGCCTGCGGCCAGGGGACGCTGCTTGAGGTCCTGGAAGTTCAACGCGAAGGTCGGAAGCGGCTTTCCGGGCGCGAGTTCCTCAACGGAGTTCGCTTGGCATTCGGCGAAAAACTTGTCTGAATTATGAATTCTGAATTATGAATTATGAACGATCTGGGAGAGTCTTCGGGACATCTCTCTTGCGTTCAGCATTCACTATTCGCAATTCATAATTCATCATTCATCATTTTTGATGCCCATCTCTCCTGCCCGAAAGATCGCCTACGAAGTCTTGCGTCGCGTAGAGTCTGGCCGGACCTTCGCGGTCGACCTGCTCCAGGGCGCCCAGGTTTCCCAACTCAAAGAGGTAGACCGGCGGCTGGCGACCGAGCTGGTAATGGGCGTCCTGCGCTGGCGCGGCGAGCTCGACTTCCAGATCGAACAGCTCTCCGGCAAGCCCTTGAAGCGTTTCGACTCCGAGGTAGCTGCGCTCTTGCGCCTTGGCGTCTATCAGCTACGCTTTCTCGAGAAGATCCCCAAGGCTGCGATCGTGAACGAAGCGGTGGAGATGACGAAGCGCGTGCGCAAGCGGTCGGCGGCGGGGTTGGTTAATGCCGTGCTGCGCAAGTGCGCGCCACCAGCACAGCGTCTGGCCTCCCTCCCCTTTGAGGAACTGAATTTGGAGAGCCGCCAAAGCCTCTCCCGTGCCGTTCCGGCTTGGTTGTTAGCGCGCTGGGCGGCAAGGGACTGGACGAGGGGCGAGGCGGGGCTGGGCTTGCAGGCTTGTGAGGCTGGAGCTGAAACGGCGATAAAGCTTGCGTGGGCGAGTATCCGAGTGCCCCCCACAACCCTTCGAGTTGCCGGTGAGCGTGTCGGCCTCGAAACCCTCCAGCGGGAATTAGCAGAAGCGGGGATTAGAACCAGACCCACACGCTATGCCCCGAGAGCCCTGGTTGTTGAATCGGGGAATGTGTGGGCATCGAAGGCCCGGGGCGAAGGACGTGTGGTCATTCAAGATGAGGCTTCGCAACTCGTCGCCGAGCTCGTGGCGCCCGAGGCAGGGCAGCGCGTGCTGGACCTTTGTGCGGCGCCGGGCATCAAGGCCCGCCAACTCGCTGAAGCGCTTCGCCGGGGGACACTGGTCGCCAGTGACTTGAGTCCATCGCGCCTTCGGACCTTGAGGAAATTGTTGCCACCACGTTTTCCATCCGAAGTGCAGTTGCACGTACTGCGGCTCGACGCGACGCACCCACTCCCCTTTGGCGCTGCGTTCGACAGAATCCTTCTGGACGTCCCCTGCTCCGGCACCGGAACTCTGGCTCGCAACCCCGAAATCAGGTGGCGGCTCCAGCCGGGCGACCTGAACAGGCTCGCGCAGACCCAGATGACCATGATGAAGAATGCCCTGGAAAGCCTCGCGCCCCGAGGGCGGTTGGTTTACGCCACCTGTTCGCTCGAGCCGGAAGAGAACGAGCAAGTGGTGGAAAGGATTATGGAGGGGGCGCGGGATTGCCGCTTGCTGACCCAGCCAGAACTCTCGCGCGAGTTTCCTGCTCTCGGCTCTTTCTTTGACCCCCGCGGCTATTTCCGCACGCGTCCTGATTTGCACGGCATGGATGGTTTCTTCGCCGCGGTCATGGTTCGTAACGACTGATCCCCAAAGCCCTGCACGCAGGTCAGTTGTGACTTCGGCACTTCCCCGAGGACCCTGCAGGCTGCCATCAACCCACGTTTGACCCCTCTGCGGTCAGGAAGCAGGCTCAGGAACAATAATGTTCAGAGAAGTCGGTCCAAGACCAGCGTCTCAAAGGCCTCTACCCGCCTGAAGACCGGATCATTGGTAATCAACCCTGTTGCCAGAGCGTGTGCGGCGGTCGCGGCTTGCAGGGCATCCGGCGTTCGCAAGCGATGTAGCGCCCGAATCCTCGCGGCAAGATCTGCGATCTCGAGGTCCGGGGCAATCCAGTCCAGGTTGGGATAGGTGGAAAGCAAGCCGTAGATCTCATCCACCCGATGCTCGTCGAGGTTTCGATAGGGTCGAACCAGCAGCTCCGTCACAGTAATGGTTGACGTGACGGCCTCGGATCCTGGTTGTTCGAGCCAGAAAAAGATGTGATCGGTGAAGGGAAGGTATTGAGCATTGGCCTCCAACTGGTAAATGAAGACACTCGTGTCCAGAGCGATGCGGCGGTGACTCCGGAGAAATGAGCGGAGACGGTCTAATCCCAACTCCGGCGTTCCTTCTTGAGGTAACCGCGGGAATATAGGCCACGGCCCAAGCCTCGGATCGCAACATGATGGGACTTGGGTCTTTGAAGGACAATAACCCTTTCCCCGCGAACAGCTACAAGGATCTTGTCACCGGGTTTCAGGCCTAAGGCCTCACGAGCCTCACGCGGGATCACAATTTGGTTCTTTGTTGAAAGAGTTGCTTCCGCCATCGCTTTACATTGTAGCATAAAGTAAAGGATCCGATCAACAAACAACCCCTTTTGAGTTAGTGTTGTGTCCCTTTGATTCGATAAACAGATCAAGGGCTGTCATTCTGCAGAGCGACTGCAGGGAGCGAAGAATCGATGTATTTGATTCAACTGCAGGGATCCTTCTCCCGCGACTGCGGGATCAGGATGACATTCCTCGGACTTACGCAACGGAATGCTGGGACGCGACGCTAGGCCGACGTGTTGTCGACTTGCCGGAGAAAGGGTCAAAACCCTTGAAACGCGGTCCAGGCGGCAGGTGCTGGAACTGCCCACTGAAAATTGCCCTGTGTCCACTGCGGCCGCCCCAAAGGCGGCCAACCCTCGCCAGGCTTCTGGTGGCAGGCCGCCGCGCTGCGCTACCTCTGACCTAAGAGTCGAGGCTACTTAGCCGCAGCCAAGTCGTTCCTCACCACCTGCCCGCCTTTCATCACAAACTTGACGTGCTCGAGGGTCGTCACGTCCACGGTGGGATTTCCCTGGACGGCGATCAGGTCCGCAAATTTGCCTGGTTCGACGCTGCCGACGCGGTCAGCCCAACCGATCAGGTCGGCGGCGTTCGTGGTGGCTGCCTGGATCGCCTGCATGGGCGTGAGCCCGAACTTCACCATGTAGGCAAACTGCTTGGCATTCCAGCCATGAGGATAGACGCCAGCGTCGGTCCCGAAGGCGATCTTCACTCCCGCTTGGGCCGCCTTGCGAAACCCATCTCGCTGCCGCTGGCCGACCAGGCGCTCTTTGGCCAGCATTTCGTCAGTAAAGCCGTACTGCTTTCCCAGGCCGAGGATGAAGTCGTCATTGTAAATGTCCGCCACAAGGTAGGTGCCATGCTGCTTCATGGCGGCAATGCCTTCGTCGTCGATGAGGCTTCCGTGCTCGATGGAATCGACGCCGGCATTCGTGGCGTTGATGATGGCTTGGGTGCCATGAGCGTGGGCGGCCACCTTCCGGCCCAGGCGATGCGCTTCGCTGACCAGTGCGTCCATTTCGGCGGGGCTGTACTGTTCTGAGCCAGGGAGATCGCCCTTGGAGAAGACCCCGCCGCTGGCGCAGAACTTGATGACGTCGGCGCCATATTTGACGTCCTCGCGAACCTTCGACATGACCGCCGGGATCCCGTCCGCCACCCCTTCGGCGTGATATTTGAATTCCGGGGCGAGCAGGTTTTCATCGCAGTGACCGCCGGTGATTCCGAGCGCCGGGCCGGAAACCAGCATGCGCGGTCCGGGAACATCTCCGGCCTGGATAGCGTCGCGAAGCGCCATGTCGGCATATCCCGAGGCGCCCACGTTGCGCACGGTCGTGAAGCCGGCCTCGAGCGTCAGGCGAGCATTTTTCGCGCCCGTAAGCGCTTCACGCGGGATCGAAATCCCCAGGGCCCTGAAGCCCGCGTTCTGAGGGTCGCTGGTCAAATGCGTGTGGCAATCGATTAACCCAGGGAGCAGGGTCGCCGGGCCGAGGTCAATAACTCTCGTGCCTGGGGGAATGGCAACGTCTCCAGGCGGTCCAACTTTCTCGATTTTGTCCCCTACGATAAGGACGGTTTGCCCATCCAGCACCCGACCCGCTCGGGCATCCACCAGATGCGCGGCCTTCAGAGCGATGGTGGGGGGCTTGGTGGCGGGTTGTTGGGCGAGCAGGGGAATGGATAGCAGGCAAGCGAAGAATGGGTAGGTCCATTTGAAAGTCATGAATGCTCCCGGAAGACTCGTAAGCTGACGGGATTGCCAATGCGTCCTGGCCAAAGGGAGCGTATTATGGCACAGCGTGATTCACCGGCCAAGAACCTCCACGCAGGGCTCCGTTCCCAGAAGCGAAGGCCGTCCGGCTTCGAGGAGGCGCCGCCGCGCGCTCCACGAACCGTCATACGAGGCTCGAGGCAATTTGCCCTTGACGGATTGGGCCTCTGTGCCTACATTGTAATAGAAGCGAACACGAGACGATATCGCTCAACATGACCGTTACCTTGAAAAGCAAAACGGCACTTACCGTGCCGGATGAGGTACGACGCCGTGCCGGCTTCAAACCTGGCGACCAAGTGGAGTTCAGGGCACGCCGTGGCGTCGTAACCATCCTGACCAAGAACCTCGCGCCCCAGGCTTCCGACGATACTTTGACCGCGGAGGAAGCGAAGAAGCTGCGGCGCGCCCTCAAACAAGTCCGCGAAGGGAAAACGACACCATGGTCCCGGGTCAAAGATGAGCTGGGCTTGTGACCTCACCGATGACGCGAAACGGGACCTCCGCGACCTGCCGAAGGCCGTTCAGATGCGCGTCGCGCGTGTGCTTGAGCAGATGCAAGGCGACCCCTTCCAGGGAGATGTGAAGCCCCTCCGGGGCGATGAGTGGAGGGGTGTGTTCCGCCGGCGACTAGGCGACTACCGCCTCCTTTTTCTGCCAGACTGGAGACAACACATCGTCCGCGTCCTCCGCATTTTCATCCTGTCCGGCAGGACATACCGATAAACGTCACAGAACTGCTGACCACCTACCTCAGCTAGGTCTTTGCTGTCGATTTTTCGGCTGAAATGGTTCGCCGAGGCCGCCAACGGCTGTCAACGGATCCGCACTAGGCCGATGTGAGGCGCGTAGCGAGCAACCGCCAACCTATGTCGAGTGGGGCCGACCAGTTGGTAGTGACGGATTTTGGTCTCGTAGCGCCGGGCTTTAGCCCGGCATGCCCGCCCCGGCTCGTGCCGGGAACGGGCCGGGGTGCCGCCCTCCCGATTTCATCGGGACAAGTTCCGGGCGGCGCTACATCAAAATGAGTCACTACCGAGCGGTCGCCAACCTTCCGTTTCCTCCAGTGAATCAGCTATAGTACTGCTAAGCTGTGCAGGGGGCGAAGTCCGCCGCCAGCACAGGTGAGCTGGTTGCCTAGACACTGACTTGTGCGAATGTCGGCTATAGAAACAATCGGGCTGACGAAAGACTATAAACTCGGCTTCTGGCGGAAGCGGGCGAAAAGGGCACTGGACTCTGTGAGCCTACAAGTCGAGGGGGGCGAGATCTTCGGCCTCCTGGCCCGAACGGCGCCGGCAAGACAACCACGCTGAAGTTGCTTTTTCGCCTGGTATTTCCCACTGCAGGAACGGCCCGCATCTTGGGAAAAGAGCTTGACGCGCCTTCTTTGCGTGCCCGGGTCGGTTATTTGCCTGAAAATCCCTATTTCTACGACCATCTGACCCCCACGGAGTTCCTTGACTACATGGCGGCCCTTTTCGGCCTTTCGGTGTGCGAGCGGCGCAGCCGGGTAGGTCAACTCCTCGCCCGCGTGGGTCTAACAGAATCACGCGATGTTCCGTTGCGAAAGTTCTCGAAAGGCATGATACAGAGAGTGGGGATCGCGCAAGCCCTGATAAATGATCCGGAAGTGGTCTTTCTGGATGAACCCATGTCGGGCCTCGATCCTCTGGGACGCCGGGAGGTTCGCGATCTCATCTTGCGGCTGAAAGAACTCAAGAAGACAGTGTTCTTTTCCACGCACATCCTTTCCGATGCGGAAGCCCTCTGTGACCGCGTCGCGATTCTCAGCCACGGGCGACTTCAGGGGTGCGGTGAACTCAGGAAGATTTTGAGGCTTGAGGTTGCTGCGACAGAACTTGTCCTGGAAGAACCCAGCGCCGAGCTCCTGACCGAGCTGGCGCCTTACGTGACTTCCGTCATCCGTACGGGGGAACGGGTGCGCCTGCAGATCGCGCAGGAATCCGAGCTCCCAAAGGTGCTCGAGAGCGCCCTCCGACGCGGCGCGAGAATCCTCTCGGTGAATCCGGTGAAGATGTCTTTGGAAGATTATTTCCTGGCGAAAGTAGCGGCTCCAACGGAAGCCGCCCGCGATGAGGAGGTCACACTCCCTTCACCCCGATCCCGGAGTTGAACTTGCTCTGTGCGACACGCTTAGACCTTTCTACAAACGCCCGGCTCAAGCCCCCAACCGGGCTTCTTACTTCGGGATCGGGGTTCATGAAAGGGCAGGAGCCACGATGCGGGTAGCGACCATTGCCGTTCACACCTTCAAAGAGTCTGTGCGCGAGAGGGTGCTCTATAACCTGATTGTGTTCGCACTCCTGCTCATTGCGGCCTCGATCCTATTCGGCAGGATTTCCGTGGGCATCGAAGAGACCATCCTGGTAAACCTGGGCTTGAGTTCCATTTCCGTTTTCGGCCTGTTGATGGCCATTTTTATCGGCATCGGGCTGGTGTCCAAGGAGATTGAGCGAAGAACAATCTACGTAATTCTCTCCAAGCCTGTCTCCCGGCCAGAGTTCATTATCGGCAAGTACTTGGGTCTCCTGCTGACGCTGTTCATCAACACCGCGATCATGACTGGCGGCTTCTACCTCACGCTTTTTTACCAGAAGCGGAGTTTGGGGCTCCGGGACCTCTCGGTCTTGGGAGCGGTGTACTTCATCCTGTTGGAACTGGCGATCGTCGTTGGCTTGGCATTGCTTTTCTCTTGTATCTCCACGCCCATCCTTTCGGCGGTCTATACGTTCTGCCTATTCGTGATCGGCAACTTCGCGAGTGACGTACGCTGGTTTGGTGAGGAAAGCCCCAGCATCGTCCTGAAAAAAGCGACGGTGGTCCTTTACTACTTGCTTCCCAATTTCAGCGACTTCAACGTGATTTCGCAGGTAGCGCACGGCGCGAAAATTCCGGGCTATCTGCTGATCTCGAACACCTGCTACGCCCTTTTGTACATCACGATCGTGATCTCGGCGGCCATTCTTATCTTTGAGGAGCGCGAGTTCCAATGATGTCCGGAGCGCGCCACTCCCGCAGACGCCTCACCCGACCCATGTGCGTGATCTTCCTGCTGGGCGGGTTTCTGGCACTGTGGCCTGTTCAGCGGCGTGTTGATTGCGAGCGCGGCGCGTTTGGTGAAGGTGCCGACGTCTTGTATCTGCCCTCCGGCAGGACTCTGCGCCGCCTCAGCTTGGGCTACGAGGGTTTACTGGCGGATATCTATTGGACGCGGGTTGTGCAGTATTTCGGACGCAAGCGGCTGGCGCATTCCACGCAGTTCGAGAATCTCGGGCCCTTGCTGCGTATCACCACGGAACTCGACCCACAGTTACTCGTTGCCTACCGATTCGGGTCGGTGTTCTTGGCGGAGAAACCGCCCTGGGGGGCAGGCCAGCCCGAGCAGGCATCGGCGCTGCTCCGGCGAGGCATTGTGGCTAATCCTGACTATTGGCGGCTGTGGCAGGATCTCGGCTTTATCTATTATTGGGACCTGAAGGATTACTCGAATGCGGCGAGAGTTTTCCGGGTGGGCAGCGAAAGGCCTGGCGCCATGCCCTGGATGAAAGTCCTGGCCGCGTCGGTGGCGGCACAAGGCGGCGCCTTTGCGACCTCGCGGCTTCTTTGGCTGGAGATCTATCGCCAAGCCGATACCGACTCGATCCGGAAAAGCGCGCTGGATCACTTGATGGCCCTCGATGCTGAGGAACAATTGAGAGAGCTGAATGCGTTGCTCGCGCTGTACCGGCGAAGGGAAGGGCGAACGGCACGCTCGTTCCAGGAACTCCTGGCGGCTGGCTATTTGAAGACCTTTCCTCAAGACCCGTCGGGTGCGCCGTACGCCGTGGGCCTCGACGGTCAGGCGAGCTTGACCCCGCAGAGCAAGATTAACTTGGGACCTCTCCAGTAGGAATTCTGCGCCCGCAAGGCAGAGGACATTCGCGTGGAAGCTTTTCGATTTATCTTCTGGGAAGCGATGAAGGTTCTGGGCCTTGCTTTTCTGGCATTGTTGGCGGCGAAAACCGTGGCGGGCATGCCTGGTGGTGAAAGCGGCAATAAAGTTAAGCCGCTGGGTTTGCTGAAAGCTGTCTGCTACGTCGCTATTCTGGCCCTGGTTCTTCTGGGGGCTTGGAACGTGGGTTACGATGTGGCCGCCGAGTCTTACTTTTGGGCCAGCCAGGATAACCTGGAGGGAAAGCAGTTCAAGAAGGCGTACGTGAATGCGCTGCGGGCCGTGGAAATCCGCCCTGGAAACCTCGAGTATTGGCGCGCGTTAGTGACCGCCAAGATTTACCTCCACCAGTTTGCTTCCGCGTTGGATGATACGCCTGTGCTTCAATCGCTCAACGGCGGCGACCTCGACGAGGCCGACGCCTACCACCTGGCGGTATGTTCTCTGCTCCGGGCCCAATACGCCCAAGTCATTACTATGACGCAGCGGCTTATTCGGCAGAACCCGCTATATGCTGCGCCTTACGTCCTCCAAGGGATGGCCTTCACCGCCCAAAAACAATACCCCGAGGCCGAGCGGAGCCTTCAGCAAGCCCTCCGGATTTTTCCCAACCACCAGGCCGCGCTGGAAGGGTTGGCGCATGTCTATTTTCTGGCGGGGTATAGGTCGCAGGCCTTAACAGTCCTCGAGGAAACTGCCAAACGTCCATTTTCCCCCGAGGTGCGGAAGCGCTTTGAAGCCTTGAAGGCCCTCTATGCCCAGTGATGCCCGGTTGACGCTCCGGCTGCGCCTTGAGGACGTTGTGGCCCTGGCGTTTTTCCTCATCAGTCTGTTGATGCGGCTGGTTTTCCGAGGGCTGGAGCGGCGCAACCTCAGCCCGGCCGACGTGCTCATCATCATCCCCGCCGTAGCCCTGCTGTTGGCCAAAGAGCTCGTGCACTACTTTCTCTCGGGGAGGACGCACGCCCCTGAATACTCGGCAACCCCCGGGGCGTTCGCACGCCACTATTGGGAGATTTTGAGGGACTGGTTTCCCTTCTTCTTCATCCTCCTGATGTACTACTCCCTCTGGGGAGACTCTACGCAGTTGTTGACGACCCAAGATCAGGATCCCACCTTGATTGCCGTCGACCAGAAGCTATTCGGGTTTCAGGCCAGCCTCGCTTTGCAGCGGTTCATCAGTCGCCCGCTGACGGCCTGGATGGACGCTGCCTACTTCTTCCACGTCCTCAACATCCCCATTGTGGCCTGCTTCATCTACGTGAAGCGAACGCGGTGGCAATTCCGCGAAATGATGAGTGGGCTCATGGTGGTCTGTTTCTTTGGTCTTCTGGGCTACCTTTTGGTCCCGGCGATTGGGCCGATGTACACGCTCCGCGACCGGTACACGGTGCCCCTCGACCAGTCGATTCCCGTTTTCAACCGCCAGGTCGAGTTCATGGATTTTGCGCGAATTAAGCGGGATGTTTTCCCGAGCATGCACGTGGCCATTTCATTGGTGGTCTGGTTATACGCCCACCGGAATTCGCGACGGTTGTTCTGGATTCTGTCGCCGTTTATCCTGAGCCTGTGGGTCTCGACCGTTTACCTGCGATACCATTATCTGATCGACGTGGTGGCCGGCCTGATCCTGGCTCCGTTGTGTTATTGGCTTTCCAACTTCTTGTTTGCCCGCTTCGCCGAAGTGCCGCTTCACCTGGCCGTCCCCGCGGCATGGGTGGAGCATTTGCCTGGGCCTCGGAGGCCCGAGCGCGAGATGCCGCCTAGCGAGAAGGTTGAACCCCGATCCCGAGCTTGAACGGCTTTCGTCGCAGCGGTCATATCCTTTCGCCTTCGAGATCGGGGCGAAGACACTGGCCCCGATCCCGAGCTTAAATGACCTCGCAAGACACTGATGAGCGAGATCTGGGGATCGGGGCCGGTAAGCTAAACTTCGGGATCGCGGTTGAAGAGTGCCCATGAGTGTCATGGAGGAGGAGCCTGCCCGGCTCCTTTCCCAATCCCAGACGGCGGCCGGTAAGTTGCGCGGCCTCCCGCGCTGTAGCACTGCCGCGCTCCTGGGCATCCTCATGCTGTGCGCGGTCTTACCCTATGCGAATACGGTGCGGAACGGCTTTGTCTATGACGACCACAACGAGGTGTTGAACAACCCATACACCAAGAGCTTTCGACATGTGAAGGAGATTTTCAGTACCCGCATTCTGGCGCATCTCGGCGCCCGGGGCGTCACCAACTACTACCGTCCCATCAGCACGTTCGGGTTCCTCTTGTGCTACCAGGCCTTCGGGCCTCTCGCCTATGGGTTCCATCTGGCCAATGTCATCTTGCATGCGCTCGCAGTTTGCCTCCTTTTCGCTGTTACGGAGCGGCTCTTCCGGGATCGTACCCTGGCTCTGGTGGCGGCGGTGGTGTTCGCGTTCCATCCAATCCATAGCGAATCCGTGGCCTGGGTTTCGGCAGTGACTGACCTGGAGCTTGCGGTTTTCTACCTGCTGGCATTTTGGTGTTTTCTGGGGGTGGCGGGGCCGGGGGGAAAGCATTCTGACTCGGCACAGCTCGGCATGGTGAGCAGTTTTGTTCTCGCTCTGCTGTCGAAAGAATCTGCCGTGACGCTCCCTCTACTGGCCACGATTTACGAGCATTTCTATCGCGACGACCGCAAGGAGACAACGTGGCGGCAGAAGCTGCCGCGCTACTTTCTGTTGTGGCTGCTGGCAATCACCTATCTCTTGTTTCGACTCCGTTTTTTCGGCTCCTTCGCACCCGTCTTGCTGACGCCCCAGGTGACTCGCTACGAGGCCTTTCTCTCCGCCTTTGCTCTAACGGGCCAGTACCTCTGGAAGCTGCTGTGGCCTGTCCACCTCAGCGCCTTCTATGCCTTCCACAAGAGCGTCACGCCGTTGGACCTCCGCGTTCTGGGGGGCCTGCTGGCACTGGCGCTGTGTGCTGCACTCTTCGTCGTACTCTGGAAGCGGGCGCGAGTTGTGTCGTTCGGGGTGGTGTGGTTTCTTGCGACCCTGGCTCCGGTTCTGAACGCGCGTTGGATAGGACCCAATGTCTTCACGGAACGCTATCTTTATTTGCCCTCCGTCGGCTTGTGCTGGGTGGGCGCCTGGACGGGACTCCGCTTGTGGGCAAAAGTTTCCGGGAACTCGCGGGCGGTGCGTCGGGCTTTCATCGCCGCAGTCGGGATACTCGCTGCTCTGGGAATAACGAGAATTGCGACGCGCAACCGTGACTGGCGAGACGACATCACCTATTATCGGAGCGCGCTGGCGGCCGAGCCCGACGCGGCTGGCCTTCGGATCAACCTGGGGGCCGTGTACTGGAACACGGGAAATCGGACGGCCGCTGAGCGGGAATGGCGCCGCGCGCAGCAGCTCGCCCCCGGCAGCGTGCTGGTGCTGAACAACCTGGGACTCGTGTACGCCGGCCAGAAGCGGTACGAAGAAGCCGTGAAGTGCTTTCAAGAAGCCGTGAGGCTCCGGCCGAACTTCGCGGACGCTCATCTGAACCTTGGGCGAGTTTACGCGGAAATGGGGATGACAGTTCCGGCGGAGTTGCAGCTTCGGGCTGCGGTGGCTCTGGCGCCGCTCAACATTCAGGCGCGCAACCGCCTGGGAGAATTGTATATTGACGAGGGGCGGCTGGCGGAGGCCGAGGAACAGTTTCTCCGTTCCGTAGAGAGTGAAGCCAACGTCCTGAGCTACGATTACCTGGGCGATCTTTACGCGCGCTCAGGGCGACGTTCTCCAGCCGAGCGGGCGTTCAAGGAGGCGCTCGCCATGGACGGCTTTGACAGCCGCGCGCACTTCGGGTTAGCGGCACTCTGCGAGGCCGCGGGGCGAAGCGCCGAAGCCTTGCGGGAGTATCAGGCGGGCCTCCAAACCGATCCTGCCAACCCGAAGGCTCGCGCGGCAGTGCAGAAATTGCGTTCCCATGCGTCCCATTGAAGACCCTGAGCACCGGCTTGCTCATCCGACCCTTGGTGAAGGGGCGGGTAGTTTGCTCCGAGCCTCACGCTGGTCCAGACTTGGGTTGGTCTTGCTGCTCATCCTCGTGGCCGCCTTGCCTTACGCCAACACCCTGCGGAATGGGTTCGTCTACGACGACCCGATGCAGATCGTCGATAACCCTTATATCCAAGACTTCCGGCATCTGCGAGAGATCTTCACCACCTCAGTGTGGTCCTATCTGGGGGACTTCCAGGCGACCACAAGCTACTACCGGCCGGCCATGCTGCTCGGCTACCTGTTCTGCTATCGACTTTTTGGACCTCGGCCCTTCGGGTTCCATCTAGCCAATCTCGTGGTCAATGTAGGGGTCGTCTGTCTCCTTTTTCTGCTCACCCAGCGCATGTTTCACTCGCTCGGGATGGCCTTTGTGGCAGCGGCCATGTTCGCCCTTCATCCTGTTCACACTGAGCCTGTAGCCTGGATTGCGGGAATCACTGAGCTGGAGGTCGCATTTTTCTACCTCCTGACGTTTTGGTTTTTTCTCCGAACAGCCGAGCCCGGGGAGAAGTGGGCGGGGGTCGTTCAGATGGGGATGGCAGGGAGTTTTGTGGGGGCAATGCTTTCTAAAGAGCAGGCCCTTACGCTCCCCCTTCTAGCTACGGTCTACGAGCATCTGTACCGCGAGGACAGTGCCAAAGCCACTTGGGCACAGAAACTTTCTCGCTACGGCCTGCTGTGGTTGCTCGCCCTGGCGTACTTGGTGATCCGGGCGCGCTTCTTGGGGAGCCTTGTCCCCAACGTGTCCAGGTCATTCCTGAACGCCGCAGAGGTGTTCTTTTCGGGACTTGCCCTGGTCGCACAGTACTTCTGGAAGCTCCTCTGGCCGGCGCGCCTCTGCGCGTATTATGTTTTCCCCGACGAACTCGCTCCCCTTCTCCCCTGGACACTCGGCGGGGTGGTAGCCCTGGCCTTTTCCGCTCTGCTCTTTGCTCTTCTGTGGAGACACGGACGTGAGGCGAGTTTCGGGGTGGTATGGTTCCTGGTCACCCTGGCGCCGGTTTTGAACGCTCGTTGGATGCCGGGCAATGTTTTCACCGAACGGTATCTGTACTTGCCCTCGGTGGGCTTCTGCTGGGTAGTCGCTTGGACCGTTGTCCGATGGTGGCGCACGCCTTCCCTCCACAAAACCCTCTGGCGTGGTGCCCTGGGAGGCGCGGCATGCCTTATCACGGTGCTATGCGTGTACCGGATTGTTACCCGGAATCGTGACTGGCGAGACGACGTTACCCTGTACCGACGTACGCTGGCGGTTTCGCCTGACGCCAACTACATTCACAACAACCTGGGGGGGATCTACTGGCAGCAGGGAAATGTAGAGGCGGCTGAGCAGGAATGGCGTCAAGCGCTGGAGCTAGCTCCCTACGATGTGCGAGCCCTTCACAACTTGGGAATGCTGGCCAAGCGGCAGAAACGCTATGAGGAAGCTATAGGTTTCTTCTTTCGTGCCCTCTCCATACAACCCGACTTCGCCGCCGTCCACCTGGACTTGGGAGAGACCTATCGAGAGATGGGCATGCCCCAGGACGCAGAGTTACAATTCCGGGCTGCGGTAGCTCTTTCCCCGCTGAGTTTCCGCACTCGCAACGCCTTGGGCAACTTCTACCTCGAGACGAGACGTCTTGCGGAAGCTGAGGAGCAATTTCGCCGCTCTCTCGAGGGTAAGCCGACGCGCGACGCCTACCTGGGTCTCGGTTTTGTTTGCTGGATCAAGGGAGACCGCGAGCCGGCGGAGCGCTTCTTCAAGAGTGCGCAAGCCCTGGATCCCTCGGGCAGCCTGGTTCACTCCACTCTGGGATCATTCTACGCCCAGGCCGGACGTACTGCGGAGGCGGTGAGGGAGTATGCGGCAGTTCTTCAAGCTGACCCGAGCAACCTGGAGGCTCAGGCGGCTCTTAAGAAACTGGAGTCACAGGCGCCCCATGCGAAGCAGTGATCCACGATTCTGTTGGCACCGCCCTGCGGCCCAGAGCCTGCGCAACGTTGGTAGGGGCGGGCTCCGCCCGCCCGCCCGCGGGAGGGCAGAGGCCTCCCTTGCCGCCGCAGGCCTACGGGTCCCGTTCCAACCCCTTCCGGTCCCCGCTGATTACGCGCCGCGCAGGGTTGGAACGGGACGGGCGGCGGGCCCTCCTAAGCCCTCCAGGCCTCGGCCCCGGCCGGGCCGTGGGCGTCGGAGGGCGGGCCGCGTGCTTCTCGCGTGCCTTCTCGGCTGGCCTGGAATGCTCGCCGCGAGGCCGGCGTGTGGGGCAGGTGCACCGGCTCGCTCCGCCTCCTTGGAGGAATATCTCCGCCAATTCGAGTCGAGTTACCGCGAGGTGCGAAGTTTGCGGGCGGAGTTCACCCAGACTTACGTCCTGGGGGGGAGAACTCGCCTCGAATCCGGCACGGTGTATTTGGCGCGGGGCGGTAAGATGCGCTGGGACTATCAGCAGCCCAAGGAAAAGATATTCCTCTCCGACGGCAAAATACTCCTCCTCTATATCCCCGAGGAGAAACAGCTCACGCGGTCGTCCGTAAAAGCCAGTGAGGACTTCAGGGCGCCTCTCCGTCTCCTGCTATCCCGGTTCAACCTGCGCCGCGTTTTCTCGCGCGTCGAGTTTGCCGATAAGGAATGGGAACACGATCCCGCGAATCAGGTCTTGCGGGCGTACCCCAAGCGAGGCTTCGAAGAGGACTATCGTGAGGTATTGATGGAGTTAGACCCGGAGTTCAATATCCTTCGCCTGCAGGTTCTCTATCCTGACCAGGGCGTAATGGAATTCAGGTTTGACCACCTCGAGCGCAACGTTGCCCTCAAGCCGTCCTTATTCAGCTTTGCTCCTCCGACGGGTACCGAAATCATCGACCAACGTTGAGTCAGGTAGCGCAAGTCCCGCTCCCCGGCCCGTTCCCGGCTCCCGTCGCCGAACGGGCATGCGATGAGCAAACACGAGCCGGGGCGGGCTCCGGACTTGCGGCTTTTCATGTTGCCCTTGATTGCCGCCGAAACCTGGAAAAGCCGCAGGTTCAAACAACGGAACCTGCGCTACCTGCTCATCCCAGGATATAGGTCCTGATGGCGGCCGCCACACCGTCCTGGTCATTCGAAAGTGTGGTCGGCCAGCCGGGGTGATCGAGTCCCGGGCAGCGGTTGCCCATCAGGACCGGCTGGCCGGCGAATTGGAGCATTTCCAGGTCATTGAAGTTGTCGCCGATGGCCATCACTTCGCTGGGCAGAACGCCACAGCGCTCGGCCCAGAACTTGAGCGCATGCCCCTTTGAGCAATCCCGGTTCATGATATCAAGGATAGAGATATTGCGCGTCAGGTACTTGGTCCAGGTCAGGTGCACGCTGCCGCCGGCGGGCGAGCCGCGTAAGAGCGTCTCGGCAGGCTCGATATGGGCTAGTGGCCCACCGATCATCGCCTGGACGGGATCCGTGTCGAGCGTGGCCTCCAGGTCCGGAACCAACCGCAACGAATTGGCGCTGGTCTTCACATACCATCCCAGCGGGCCTTCCAGAGCCGCATTGTCCTGCATAGTGACCTGCCCGCGATTCGGCGTGTGAAAGATCACCACAGAGTAAGGACGATAGTCGCGGGCGATCTCCAGAGCTTGGCGCGCCACGTGGCGCGGGAGGAAATTCCGGTGGAGCACTTCACCGGCCTTAGTGGCGATCAGCGCTCCATTAGAGCTGATGAGCGTTGCGGGGCAGGGAATTTGCGTGACGAAAGGCAACGCGGAATAAAACCTTCGCCCGGTCACTACCACCAACTGGACGTTGCGCTCCGTAGCCGCCACCAGGGCTTGTCGATTGGCTTCGGAGATCTCCCAACGGCTGTTCAGCAGTGTGCCATCAAGATCTATGGCGAGAAGGCGGATGGGCATAGACGCGGAATTCTAACATGGAGCGCGTCAGGCGTGTGAAACTCTCTCCCCAGCCACCCCGGCTGGCGCAGACCTCTCTTTTCGGCTCTGTGCCAGCGGTACGCGCAGTACAAATCGATTGTGGTCTTCAGAGTTTTGGCAACCCGAGACGGGCCAGACTGTCCTGAAGGAGCCTGATGTCGAACCGGATTCCCTGTCGCAGAAGGTCTGCGTATGCCTGGCGCAGGTCCGAGACGAGGCCCCTCCGGGCACCCGCCTCAAGTATTCCCAAACAGCCCACCACGGAAAGGCCTGCGTCCCGCGCCACACGACGGGCTTTCCACTCGTCCAACAGAACGAGATTGGCTTGGAGGCTCTTGGCCAGGAGGATAGCGCCGCGCTCACCCGCCCCGAGACTCTGGCATGCCTGGGCCAGCGCGAGGTGCGTTGGGGGTTTCTGTGATATCACTTCGATCCAGTTGGCTTTCCGTACCTCTTCGGCGCCAGGGAGTCCACGGCCTGCCACCGTCACCTCATGCTGAACCTCGGCGGGGATCAGAATCCTTTTGTAGAATGAGGCGAGAAGGTTCAGCCAGCCAATCCGGGCGAGGGCAATCAGCGGCGAGGAATTGGAAACGACAATCACAACCCGAGCCGTTCTAAAGTTCGGCGATCTTCTTCCAGGTCGGCGACGCCATAATGAAGCGGAACTTTGTGCTGGGCGGCAAACTCCATAAATTGCTCGAGTGGCATCTGACACAGTTCGGAGGCACGCCCCAGCGAGACCTTGTCCTCCCGGTAGAGCTCCAAGGCCAGCAGCCGAGCCGCTTCCACTGACAGGTTGCTCGTATCTAATCCTGCCGCCAAGACAAGTTCCGTTGGAATCTCCACACTAACCTTCTGCATGCTTTCAAGTTACCTCATCATGGGTCTTCGCGAAACTCGGGATGGAACACGGCCTCCCGTTCAGCGGCTAGTGCCGTTCCAACAACTTCCGGCTATTTCCAATTGTGGCACCGCCGGTGGTTCCTGCCGGCGGGTCGATGCAGCGGCTCGGGGAAATAAGTTGGAACGGCACTAAGGCCAAGTCCCATCTCCTGGCGGAGTTTCGCCACGGGTTGGGGCTTACCTGTGCGGGCCTCCGCACGCCGCGACGCCGCCAGCAGTCGTCGGGCGTTTCCGGGAGATCGTAGCAGATGGGCCGTCTCCATCAGCCCAGCCAGTTCCTCGGCGCGGACGAGGGCGACATCCTTGGCGCTCTTGCGGCGAACAATTACGACTTCGTGATCGTCCGCGACCTGCTTCAGGACTGAGGCAAGCCTTTCCCGTAGACTCGTGTACGTGGTCTCGACGGCCAACAAACACCCCCACACTTAATGTACAACGTTCCTGTACCTTTCGCAATGATGAAGACCCCGTAGCCGAGATCAGTCCTGCCGGTCTGCGGCCTGCGACAACAACCGCAGTCCGTCAACTGACGGACTGCGCTACAGTCTTATCGCGTTCGAATCAGGCAGGGCTGCTTTCGGGAGTTGCTCCCGCATTCGGCTGTTTGCTAGACTTCATCTCCTATGTCACTCGTTTCTCATCTGGAATGTACACGCTGCGGAAAACAGTTTGCGCCGGGTAAGGTCTACAACCTATGTCCCTGCGGGTCGCCGCTGTGGGTTCGTTACGACCTGCGCCAAGCCGCAGCGACGCTCCGCCTTGAGGAGCTTGCCCCGCGCCCACCCAACTTATGGCGTTACCGCGAGGTTCTGCCGGTAGCTAAGGATTCATCCATCTTGTGCTTGGGTGAAGGGTTCACTCCGCTCTTGCGGGCGCACCGCCTGGGGAAAAAGCTTGGTCTGGAGAACTTGTATTTGAAAGACGAAGCGGCGAATCCCACGGGCTCCTTCAAGGCACGTGGCCTGGCCGTGGCCGTCAGCATGGCCTACGAGTTGGGGGTCAGGAGACTGGCGATTCCCTCGGCGGGGAATGCTGGTGGAGCGTTGGCGGCCTATGCAGCCAAAGCGGGTTTAGAGGCCGCGATATTCATGCCGGAAGCAACCCCCGCCGCCAATCGTGTGGAATGTTTGCTTTTCGGTGCGGAGGTGGTGCTGGTCCCGGGGAGCATCAAGGATTGCGCCCGGGTGATGCGCGAACGGCTCAAGGATGCAGACTGGTTCGATGTCTCGACCCTCCGTGAACCCTATCGGATAGAGGGGAAGAAGACCATGGCGTATGAGGTCGTCGAGCAGTTGGGTGGACGCGTTCCGGAGGCGATAATTTACCCTACAGGCGGCGGGACCGGCTTGATCGGCATGTGGAAAGCCTTTGAAGAGATGGAAGCGTTGGGTTGGATCGGCAAGCGCCGTCCCCGCATGTTCGCGGTCCAGGCCCAGGGCTGCGCTCCCATTGTTCGCGCGTTCGCCACCGGAGGCGAGGCTGCGGAGGAGTGGCTTAGCCCTGAGACACTCGCTTCTGGTCTGCGCGTGCCTTCTGCCATCGGTGATTTCTTGATGCTGCGCGCGCTCCGCGAAAGTCGCGGCGTCGCCTTGGCAGTCTCGGACCACGACATGCTCACGGCGCTGCGGGAACTGGCTGAAACGGAGGGGGTGATAACCTCGCCGGAGGGAGGAGCAACTCTGGCCGCGCTAAAGAAGCTGGTGAGCGACGGCCTTCTGGCCGGCCACGAAACCATCATCCTGTTTCTCACTGCCAGCGGATTCAAGTACCTCGAGGTCCTCGAGCCCCTAGCCTCGCATCCGGAGGGATAAGACGCCATGTCCAAAACCGAACGTCTCTATTACGCGGACTGCTATTTGCGGGAATTCGCGGCGCGCGTGCTGCGGGTCGAACCCACCCCAAAAGGTTTCCGGGTGTATCTGGACCGCACCGCGTTCTATCCCGAGTCGGGCGGGCAGCCGACCGACCACGGCAGCCTCGACGGGATACCCCTGCTTGAGGCGCTGGACGAGGGAGACGAGATTGCCCATGTGCTGGCCAGTGCGCCCCCAAACGAAAACGTCAAAGGGAGCCTCGATTGGGGACGCCGCTTCGACCACATGCAGCAGCATACCGGCCAGCATCTTCTGTCTGCGGCGTTCGAAAAAACCGGGAGCTATAAGACGGTCTCGTTCCATCTGGGCGAAGAGACCTCCACGATTGATCTGGATTCCGATCGCCTGGTCCGGCGACAGATCGAAGAGGCTGAGGACCTGGCGAATCAGGTTGTTTTCGAAAACCGCGGCGTCCGAATTTTTTCCCAACCTACCAACGTCGCGCAAGTGATGGACTTGCGGAAGCCGACGCTGCGAGAGGGGGATGTGCGCCTGGTAGAGGTTGAACGCTTTGACCTTTCGGCTTGCGGCGGCACCCACGTCAACCAGACAGGCGCCATCGGGATGATCGCCGTACGCAAGTTCGAGCGCTTGAAGGGCCTGACGCGGGTGGAATTTGTGTGTGGGCGCCGGGCCCTGCGGATGGCGCGGTTGGATTTCCTGGTCCTCAGCGAGGCCGCACGCCTGTTTTCGACGGGGCTCGAAAGCGTCCCCGAACTCATCGCCAAGCAGGCACAAGAACTTCGCGACGCCCTGCGCGCGCGCGACAAGCTCGTCGAACGGCTGGCGGAATTCCAGGCCCTCGAACTCTGGCGGGTGGCGCCCGAACTCGAGGGCCGCAAGATCGTCCGGCACGTGTTTCCTGCCGAAGAGGGAAGGCTGGCCAAACTGGTAGCCCACGCGGTGGCGAAACAGCCTTCCGCCATTGCCTTGATCGGGGTTAAAAGCAAGCCGACGGCACTGTTCTTTTCCCAGTCTCCGCAAGGGGAACCCGACATGGCGAGCATCCTGAAAGAAACCGTGGCCAGCTACGGTGGCAAGGGCGGGGGCACGCGGGATTTCGCCCAGGGCGGCGGATTGGACGAAGGCCGGCTGGAGGAAGCACTCAACTTTGCGCAGAGCCTTGTGCGTTAGTTCAGGGGAAAGAGAAAAAGCAAATCAAGAGTCAAAAGGCACGATGCAAAAATGAAAGAGGACAAACTAACTACGCGCGCGGCTCGGGACGGACCGGCTCGGTGGGACGTGATGCTGCACCTGACCGGAGCCCTGGTTGCCGGTTCTCCGCGTCGCATGTTATATTGCTAAGCAGTAAACGGAATTTGGGCGCGTAGCTCAGTTGGGAGAGCGCGGCGTTCGCAACGCTGAGGTCGAGGGTTCGAATCCCTTCGCGTCCACCAGACCCTTTCCTGCCGGAGTTAGCCAGGATTTTTCTCAAGCCTGAAGGCATCCGGCATCAGGGCTTGTGGTCGTTGCCTGACGCTGACCTTCCAAAATCGGCCTATAATGGGGCGTGCAGTGTCCCAAGTGCCGACATGAAAATCCGGAGGTCGCGCAGTTCTGCGTTCGATGCCACGCCACACTGCGGTATATTTGTCCTGCGTGTAAGCACGAGCAAATCCAGGGCGGGAAATGCGATCGATGCGGGGTGGACTTCGCGAAATATGGGGCGATGTTGGTGTTTAAAGCGGCAGATGAGGCAGCGCGGCAACGGGCGGCTACGAAAAAGCGGGCCTCGCTTGCCAGGCAAATCGCGTTACTACCGGTGACTGGCGGGCTCTCACTCTTGAAATACCTTCTCAGCCGGCTGCGCGGGGATTAGCAGAAACCACGCGGCCCCATCCCGCACGTTCCCCTAGGAAGGCAGAGCTAACACGCACACAGAAAGCAAAGTTACAGCCCAGGATTGTCTATCTTAACCGCCCCCTCACCCGTCCCTGCGGGCCACCCTCTCCCCTGGGGAAAGGGCAATTCTTGTCGCTTTCTCTTTCCTCGCCCAAAGAGGGGGCCGGGCGTGAGCGGTATAAGGCGATGTTTCCCAGGGGCAAGGGCTCACATTGCCTTGCGCCTTCTGATTAGCAGGGGTTCGCGCCAGCGCGCGCCGACTACGGATGGTTCTTACTCGCCATGTACCTTTTGGCTTTCGCCAAAAGCTCTCTGGCCTGCGGCATGTTTTCGAGGGCTTTCTGGATCACGGGATCGTTTTCCACGCGGACCTTGTCGGCTTCAGGTTCACCGTAGATCGAGGCGACAATCTGAATACGAATTCCCGTCTTAATGAAGTCCAGATTGTCCTTCAGGTCCTGCTCAGAGACCTGGAGTTTGGTCTCGCCAAGGAATTTCTTGAATTCCTGAATCACCTCATCGGTCACTTGGAAATCCGCCGGGAGCGTCTTGTGGACGCCCACATAGTGCGTGGCGAAGTTAGAGAAAGCGTCGTTCCTAATACCCGCGTAGCGTGAGAGCAATTCCTGGGTACGCGTCAGTTTGGGCTCGGAGACCTTGATGTCTGGAGTAATCCCCCCGCCCCCGTAGACCTCGCGCCCGCCGTCCGTGAGGCGAACTTCAGTAGGGGGACTGGAAGCCCGCTCAGAGTGGAAATAGTAGTCAAAGAGGGAAACGTTGTTGTAGTCCCGCTGGATCAGACGCCCACTGGGCGTATAGTAGCGCGCGGTCGTCAGCGCCAGCCCGGTGTGCTCGCTCAAAGGATAAACCGTCTGCACCAGACCCTTTCCAAAGCTCGGCTCACCCATCACCAGAGCGCGATCGTGGTCCTGAAGGGCTCCACTCACAATTTCCGAAGCGCTTGCCGTCTCCCCGTTAATCAGCACGACCATGGGGTACTCATTCCCATTGTCACCCTTCTGAGCGTAGTAGGGCTTCTCCGGCGAATGCCGGCCGCGATGGTAGACAATGAGCTGGCGCTTCTCGAGGAAATGATCGGAAACGTCGACGGCTTCCTGGAGCAAGCCGCCGCGGTTCCCGCGCAAGTCGAGGATGAGGCCCTGCAGGGTCTTATCATTGAGCTTCTTTAGGGCGTCCGAAAGTTCGTCGTCGGTGTTCTCATTGAACATCCTGATGAGAATATAAGCGATCCCCGGCCTGACCATGAAGGCGTCCATCACGCTCCGGTTCGAGATCTCATCGCGCGTGATGTCGAATTCCAGAAGCTCGTCGTAGCCCTCGCGACTGATAGTAACGTGCACCTTAGTGCCTTTGGGCCCCTTGAGCATTCCCGCCACCTGCTGGGTACCCAAACCTTCCGCCGACTTCCCATCGATTTTGACAATGATATCCCCGGAGCGAAGGCCTACTCGAGCGGCCGGAGAGCCCGGCATGGGGGCAGCCACCATGACGACGAATTTGCCCATCTTGCCAGGATGCTGCACAATGGACATGCCCACGCCGTAGTATTTCCCTTCCTGATCCTCACGAAGCTGTGAGAAGGCGTGAGGATCGAAGAAGGTTGAATGCGGGTCGAGGGTCCGGAGGGCGCCCGGGATAGCGCCTACCGTACCGCCCGTTTGGCCGCCGATGGAACCGAAGAGGGCCCTGTCCGGATCGACAGGGTCAGCATAGTTCTGCTCCACAACGTCGTATACCCGGGTGAGGGCATTCAGGCTGCTCTTGACGTCCGAATCGTCGGTCCCTGTGGTGGCTTCGACCTGCTGACCGTAGACGCCGCCCAGAAGGGCGCACAGCAGAACCGTGCAAGCGATAAACCAAAGCGGCCGTCGTGCTTGTTTCATGTATGTGCAGCTCCCCACCCTGCGTTTCGAGTATAGCACAGGGGTACCCGCCCGCAAAAGAGAGAGGCGGAAATCCCCCCCACGTTCGATGCTATTCGAGGGTCAATGGGTTCCTTACGATGAGCGAAGACCGCGGGGAAGATGACGTTTTTGCCGACGGCGCAAGGCGAGGTTTGGCACCTGCGGGTAGACCTGGCAGCGAAAAACCGAAGGGATCGAGGGAACCCCCGCACCTCGGGCACCGGAACGCCTTGACAACCCCCGGCGGCTCACCTATTATGCAGCAGAGAGGTCAGTCTTGTTTAGCGGCGGATTTGTCGAGATCGGGTTTATACTTTTCGTCGCCTTTCTGTTGTTTGGGCCCAAGAAGCTTCCAGACATCGCGCGAATGCTCGGCAAAGGTCTGGGGGAATTCCGCCGCGCCTCGGACGAGCTGAAGAGGAACCTGGAAGAGGAAATCAGGAATTTGGACCGCTATCCCGAGAGCGCGTCTGAGCCTGCCCCCAACTATGGCCACAACCACTCAGAACCCGCCCCCGAAGAACCCGAATCCCGACCCTGAGGAAGAGCCACTCAACGGGAAGCAGATGTCGTTCCTCGAGCACCTCGAGGAACTCCGTCAGCGCCTGATCCGGTCGATCCTTGCCCTGGTCGTTGCGTTCGCGGTGTGCTTCTATTTCGCCGACAATATTTATGGTTATCTTGCCCGGCCGCTGACCGACACGCTACGCGCGTTAAAGATGTCGGAGAAGCTGGTCTACACCAACCCAATCGACCCCTTCAACCTCTACATCAAGCTCGCGATCGTGGCCGGCATATTCGTAGCGTCGCCTTATGTCTTATGGCAACTCTGGATGTTTGTTTCGCCAGGCCTCTATCGTAATGAGAAACGCTACGTGTGGCCTTTCGTGCTTCTGACGAGTGGCCTCTTCATCTCCGGCGGCTTTTTTGCTTACAAGCTGGCCTTCCCACCCGCGTTGAAGTTCCTCCTGGTATTTGGCCGTCGCTTCCAACCGATGGTCACCATCAACGAATACTTCGGCATTGCCAGCACCGTCATCCTGGGCGTCGGCCTGGTCTTCCAACTGCCGGCCATCATCCTCGTTCTGTCGCTCTTTGGCATTGTGACTCCCAGGTTCTTGCTCAAGCACATCCGTTACGCGATCTTGGCCACGGCCATCATTGCCGCGGCCATTGCTCCCACCCCGGACATGGCCACGCTGTTCATAATGTGGATCCCCCTGGTGGGCCTGTACATTCTCAGCATCGGGCTCTCCTGGCTCGTTGTCCTCCGAAAGAACTGGAAGCAAAAGCGTGCGCAGGCCTAGAGGCGCCGGATTCCGACGGCTGCTGGCGGCGATGGCGGTCCCATTCTGCCTGGTGTCCGCGCGGAATTGTCCAGCGGCCGAGGGGGCGGGGTTCAACGGTGGGCACGCTTTTGATGACTTGAAGCGGCTGGTGGCTTTCGGACCTCGCCCGTCAGGTTCCCAAGCCCTGGCGCAATCCCGGCAGTGGATCGTCGGCCAGCTTCGTCAGATGGGCGCCCAGGTGGAAGAAGACGCGTTTGTAGCCTCCACGCCCTTGGGGAGTCTCCCCATGGCGAACCTCATTGCGAAATTCCCCGGCGCGCGATCCCAGGTCGTTATCGTGGCGGGCCACTACGACACCAAGCGTTTCGAGGACATCCGTTTTCTGGGCGCCAACGATGGCGGCTCCAGTGCGGCATGCTTGCTGGAGCTATCGCGTTGGCTCGTACACCGGAAGAACGCCCTCACCTACTGGCTGGTCTTCTTTGATGGTGAGGAGGCCGTCCGGAAATGGTCGGCAACCGACAGCCTTTACGGGAGTCGCCATCTGGTGCAGAAACTTTCAGCGAGTGGCGAGCTCAGTCGCGTCCAGGCCTTGATTTTGGTCGACATGATTGGCGATGCCCAACTGGATATTTTGCGCGAATACAAGTCCACGCCCTGGCTCGCGAAACTGGTTTTCAATGTCGCGCGACGCCTGGGTTATGCGAAATACTTTTCGGCTCGCGAGCTGGCCATCGATGATGACCACATCCCGTTTGTGAACGCCGGGGTCTCGGCTGTGGACCTCATCGACTATGACTACGGACCGCAGAACAGCTACTGGCATACAGCCGACGACACTCCCGCGCATTGCAGCCCGCTAAGCTTGACCATCGTCGGCCGGGTGGTGACAGGCACCCTGGGGGAGCTCGAGAAGTCCCTGCGCCTCCCGTAGGGGCGAGCGGCGCTCGCCCCCCATAGGGCGCACGCCGTACGCCCCTGCAATGCGCTCGCACTCGTAGGGGCGAGCGTCCGTCAGCCGACGGATCGCCCCCCCCCAGGGCGCACGCCGTGCGCCCGTACAATGCAGTCACACGCTAAGGATGCAGGATGACCACGCTGTTGCCGTGGGCAGCATTCAACCTCTTTGTACTGGCCATGCTGGTGCTCGACCTTGGGGTCTTCCACCGCCGTGGCCATGCCATTGGCGTCCGCGAGGCTGCCGGGTGGAGCGCCGTTTGGGTCATTCTCGCCCTGGCTTTCAACGCAGCGGTGTACTTCTGGCGCGGCCTGCAGCCGGCGGTGCAATTTTTCACCGGCTACCTGTTGGAAAAATCGCTTTCTCTGGACAACCTCTTTGTGTTCGCCCTGATCTTCCGCTGCACGGTAGTACCGGCTCAGTTCCAGCACCGGGTATTGTTCTGGGGGGTTTGGGGAGCAATCGTCATGCGGGGGATCTTCATCCTTGCGGGCGTGGAACTGGTCTCGCACTTCCACTGGTTCCTCTATGTTTTTGGAATTTTCTTGTTGATCTCAGGAGTCAACCTGCTCCGCAAACCGCGCCCCGAGTTTGACCCGGCGCGCAGTCTCCTGCTGCGTCTGGCGCGAAAATTTCTTCCCGTCACCGAACGGTTTGAAGGCGGCGCGTTCTTCTTGCAGCGCGCGGGCCGGCTCTGGGCGACCCCTCTCTTCCTGGTGCTTGTCCTGACTGAGGCGGCGGATGTGATCTTTGCCCTGGACTCTATCCCCGCCGTCATCGCAGTTACCCAGGACCCCTTTATTATCTACACCTCAAATATCTTCGCCATTCTGGGCCTCCGGTCGCTGTATTTCTTGCTGGCAGGCGCCATCGAGAGGTTCCGCTACTTGCACGCAGGGCTGTCGCTGGTCCTGATGTTTATGGGAGCCAAGATGGTGTTGGCGTACCGGGTGAAGATTCCCACGGGGCTTGCACTTCTGGTTATCCTCGCCATCCTGCTGAGCGCTATCCTGGCCTCGTTGCGCGCGGAAAGGAAAACCAGTCAAGAATCCGTTGTCAACCCGTAAGTCCCTAGGTGGCGGCCGCAGCCCGCGCTGCGCTGCCACCCTAAAGGGGCCATGGCGATTTGAGCCTGAATTGGCAGGGCGGCTGGCATTGAATCTTGGGCCGAGCGAAAGATGCAATGGAAGATTGCCGCCAAAAGGAGGCGCCATGAAGCTGCATTTGCGAGGAGATCGAAAGTGCCGTGTGATCGTCGCCATCCTGCTCGCCACACTGGCGATGGTCTGGACGCCGTCCCGGGTTCCAGGGCAGGAGGCCCCTGAGAATCCCGCCGAGCGGCGTGCCCGCGAATTTGTGGAAGTCGTGAACTCCGGCGACACGAACCGCATGCGGCAGTTTGTGCAGGAGGTCTTCTCGAAAGGATTCCTGGAGGCCATCCCGCCCGAAGAGCACGTCCGCATCCTCACCATGACGTATCAGCAGGAAGGCGGGTTTGATATCCGACGTGTTTCCGCCCCGGGTCCCAACGCGGCGGACGTCATCGTCCAGGGGCGACGGACAAAGGAGTGGAGCCGCATGAACCTGCGTGTGGAGGATACGCCTCCTTATCGCATTGCCGGCATCGGCATCATGCCGACGACCGCCATCGCGCTCGAGTATCCTGACCGTCCTCTCAGTGACGACGAGATGGTCGCCTTCCTCAAGCGGGTCCTGGACAGCGCCGCCGCGCAAGGCCAGTTCTCCGGCGCCGTGCTCGTGGCCAAGAACGGCCAGCCCATTTTCAAGGCGGCCTACGGCCTCGCTAGCCGCCGCTACAACGTCCCCAACCAGGTGGATACCAAGTTCAACCTCGGCTCGATGAACAAGATGTTTACCGCCGTCGCCATCGCGCAACTCGCCGAGCAAGGCAAGCTCTCTTTCAGCGACCCCATCGGGAAATACCTGACAGGCTGGGTGTCAGACAGCATCGGGCGGAAGGTGACCATTCAAAACCTGCTTACCCACACTTCAGGTTTGGGCAGCTATTTCAACGAGAAATTCATGAAGTCTTCGCGCGAACTGTACCGCAAGGTGGACGACTACAAGTCGCTCGTTGCCGATGAAAAGCTGGCGTTCGAGCCGGGCACGAAGTGGCAATACAGCAACACAGGGTTTCTGCTGCTGGGCGCGATCGTCGAAAAGGCCAGCGGGCAGGATTACTTCGATTACATCCGCGAGCATGTCTACAAGCCCGCGGGCATGAGTAACTCGGATTGCTATGATATGGACGACCCTGTCCCGAACCTCGCCATGGGCTACACGAAAAGCGACGGCAAGTGGAAGAACAATATCTTCATGCACGTCATCCGGGGCGGGCCCGCAGGCGGCGGGTTCTCGACGGTGGAAGACCTGCTGGCGTTTGCGAATGCCCTGATGGGAAACAAGCTGCTCAAGCCCGAGATGACGCGCCTGCTGACCACGGCGAAGCCTGAGCTGCACTCCCCAAACTACGGCTTCGGCTTCGGAGTGGAAGAGAATCCGCACTCTATCGGGCACAGTGGCGGATTTCCCGGCATCTCTTCTAATCTCTCCATTTTTCCCGACAGTGGCTTTACCGTGGCGGTGATGTCCAATACCGATGGCGGGAGCGTTGAGGTCGCAAACCTGTTCCGGCACATGCTGAACCTGCGCGCAAAGCGGCAGACCTAAACATGCGCTCCACAAGCCGGCTCCACCAAATGACAGATTCGAAATTCAGTTATTCAAACCAGACAGGCAAGTTGCTGCCGATGTAGGAATGTTTAGGCGGGGCTCCCTCGGCCTTCAAAGGGAAGTCAGAGCGATAATGAGCTCCGCGACTTTCCTCGCGTGCCAGCGCGCAGCGCGCGATCAGTCGACCCACTTCCAGGACATTGCGGGCTTCATAGAAGCAGCGTGAGGCGGTGCAGGGAGGAGATAGCTCAAGGGCCTCGAGCCGCTTGACTGCCTCGCTCAGGTCTTTGCCATTCCGCATGATCCCCACCTTGTCCCAGAGTATCCGCCGCACATCTTGGACTGCCTGGTCCCAGTTCGAGCTGCCTGGGGGAGGGTTGTGGTTGGCCTGCGGCGTCGAAGACGCGGCTGTCGGCGCGGCGGCTCTGGGGTCCCGGCTCGGAACGCGGAGAGCGGGGCGGTCTGCAATCATGGCGGACGCCGACCGCGCCCCAAACACGAGGCCTTCCAAGAGGGAATTGCTGGCCAGGCGGTTTGCGCCATGTACTCCGGTGGCCGCCACTTCGCCGGCCGCGTAGAGGCCCTTCAGCAACGTGGCGCCGTGCAAATCCGTCGCGACGCCGCCCATGGCATAGTGGGCGGCAGGCCGAATGGGAACCAGGTCCGTGGTGATATCGATGTTATGGTTCAGGCAGGTCGTGTAAATGCGAGGAAAACGCTTCTTGATGTGTTCCGGGTCGCGGCCCGTCAGATCCAGGTAGACAAACTCGCTACGCCCTTTCTGCATTTCCATGACAATAGCGCGGGAAACGACGTCGCGCGGCGCCAGCTCCGCGGCCTCGTGGTAGCGCGGCATGAAGCGTTCGAGGACGATGTTACGCAGGTAGGCGCCCTCGCCCCGCAAGGCTTCGGAGAGCAAGAAGCGCGGCGCCCCCTTGACGAACAGCGCCGTGGGGTGAAACTGGACAAACTCCATATCGCTCAGCAGCGCCCCGGCGCGATAGGCCATCGCCACACCGTCGCCACAGGCCACGGAGGGGTTGGTTGTTTCCTTATAGACCTGGCCCAGGCCTCCGGTGGCCAGCAAGACCGCCTGGGCACGGATCGTCTTGAGCGCTCCTGCCTTCTCGTCAAGGTAGCTCACTCCCGAGACGCGCTGCTCTTCCACGGCCAGGTCTGTCGCAAAGGCGTGGGGGCGCAAGCGGATCGAAGGCAGCATTCGGGCCTTGGCCATCAACGCCCGCAGGATTTCACTGCCCGTGGAATCGCCGTGGGCATGCAGCACGCGGGAGCGGCTATGCGCACCTTCCCGCGTAAAGGCAAGCTTCGTCCCATTGCGGTCGAAGCGCGTGCCCCAATCAATGAGCTGATGGATTTGCCGGGGGCCCTCCTCGACCAGGACGCGGACCGCTTCTTCGCGGCACAGGCCATCGCCAGCTCGCAGCGTATCGTGGAGGTGCAGGGTGACCTCGTCGTCTTCTCCCAACGCTGCGGCGATTCCACCCTGAGCGTATTCCGTGTTGGACTCAATGAGGGCCTCCTTGGTCAATACGAGCACCTGACCTGCAGGTGCGAGTTCAACGGCCGCGCGCATTCCGGCAATCCCGCCGCCGACGACAATAAAGTCCACCTGAGCGTTTCTGGCCATAGTGAGACTTCCCATGATAGCTTCGGCCTCGCGCCTCCGCAATAGGTTCTACGACCTTGCCGCGGAAAGGGTCAGTATGAAGGCTCAGCTTGCGCGGGTGTACCTACGCCGACTGCTACGGTGATGGCAGCGCTGCCGCTCCAGGGCGTCCTGCAGGGGCACGCCATGGCCCACCCTCCGGAGGCTCGGGGGCATGGAGCCCGAGGGCTTGCCCCGCAGCGGAGGTCATGGTATGTCTAGAACTTCTTCCCTTGGGCAAAGAGTTCCCTGAGGCGCTATGCGACGACTGCGGGTGACTGCAAGAAGTTTCCATTACGACGTTGTGGTGGGGCAAGGGGCTTGGCGAGCGCTGCGTCGTTTGCCTCCGTATTCCTCGGTGTTTGTCCTGACGGAACGGAAGCTTTGGAATCGCTGGGGCAAAGCGTTTGTCCGCCAAAGCGGCTTGACCAGTGGGCCGCCGTTGTTCGTGCCGGCAGGCGAACAATCCAAAAGCTTGCCGATGGTCGAAGATGTAGCCTCGCGATTGTTGAAGCAGGGCGCAGACCGGCGAACGCTGCTTGTGGCGTTTGGCGGCGGGGTGGTGGGGGATCTGGGAGGCTTTGTCGCTTCCACCTACATGCGCGGCATCGATTGCGTGCAGGTGCCCACCACCGTAGTGGCGCAGGTCGATAGCGCCATTGGCGGGAAGACGGGCGTGAACGTCGGTACCATGAAAAACCTCGTGGGAACGTTCTACCCTCCGCGGCTGGTGCTGGCGGACCCCATCGTCCTGGGTTCACTGGGCTGGCGCACTTTCCGTTCCGGGCTATATGAAGTGGTGAAACACGCCATCCTGGACGGTCCCGGGTTCTTCCACTTGCTCGAAGCGCGTATAGGCTCTCTTCGCCCAGGTCAGGGGGCTGCGCTGGAGTCCATCCTCGCGCGCGCGGCGCAGGTGAAGGTGGAGGTGGTCAGCCGCGACGAGCGCGAAGCAGGCTTGCGAAGGGTCTTGAACCTGGGGCATACCTTCGGTCACGCGCTAGAGGAAGCCACGGCGTATCGCCGTTTTCTGCACGGCGAGGCGGTAGGGTGGGGCCTCCTCGCGGTCACGCGGCTGGCGGAATTGCTGGGCGTGCTGAAGCCCGCGGAGGCCGGGCAGATTGCGCGCATGGTGCGTCAGGTCGGGCCGTTGCCGCCGATTCGCGATCTGGCGGCGAGCAGGGTCCTCGCCTTGTTGCCGCAGGATAAAAAGGCCGTCGGAGGCCGGATCCATTGGGTTCTTCCGCAGCGGATCGGAAAGGTCAAGATCGTAAACGATGTCCCGCTCCAGCTCGCCGCCACAGCCTTGCGCGAGGTCCAGCGAGGCCCCGATCCGTCGGTGAGAGGCTAAGCCCCGCGAGCGCGGAGGGGACCGGGGAGGCGTGGGTGTACGCCTAGGTCCGTTCACCGAGGCGGTGCACAGTCCTCAGGCCCCGCATCTGTGGGGTCGGTCCGTTTATCGACGGATCGGGGCGAGGCGGATGGCATGTGTGATCCCGCACGAGGGCTGGCTCCGTTAGGCCCGCCACGGTCGCCCACCGACGAAGGCTCCATTGCTCAAGAAATTTGCACGATGTTCGCGGCGGTGGCTCCCCGCTACGACTTCCTGAACCATCTCCTTTCTTTGGGCTTCGATATTGCCTGGCGTAGGGCAACTGCGCAGGCCCTGCGCGAGGTACTGTCCAGGCGGGGCTCGGTAGTCGCGGACCTGTGCTGCGGGACAGGTGATCTGGCTTTCGCCCTGGCGCGGTTTTCGGCGGGAACGGTGATCGGTGCAGACTTCTGCCACCCCATGCTGCAACGCGCGCAGAGGAAAGCGCGCGGCCGAAGCTCGGTCTTCTTTCTCGAAGCCGACACGCTCGCCTTGCCTTTCCGCGACGAGTCGCTGGAGGCGGCCACGCTGGCTTTCGGCTTTCGCAACCTTGCCAACTACGCGCGGGGCCTTCAAGAGATGCGTCGCGTGCTTAAGCCGGGAGGCCTCCTGGCGATTTTGGAGTTTTCGCAGGTCCGTTGGCCGGTTTTTGGTCCCGTGTTCCGATTCTACTCCCGGCGGGTCTTGCCTCGGCTAGGAACTTGGATCTCCGGTGTCCCGGGTCCCTACAAGTACCTTCCCGATTCGGTTTCACGGTTTCCTGATCAGGAATCCCTGGCAGCCGCCCTGCGTGGGGCGGGTTTCCGCAACATTCGCTACATTGATTTCAGCGGGGGTGTGGCAGCCCTCCATCTGGGGGAAAAAGGTAGACGGTAGACGGTAGACGGCATACGGTAGACGGGGAATCCTACATGCCGTCTACCGTCTACCGTCAGATGAGGGGAGATCGGGGTCGAATCCCTTGGCTAGTCCCGTGCCCGCCTAAGAAGGTGCTTTTGGCGGGGCCTGCTCATCGCGAAGGCTTGGGGTGCACACAAGCACGGCCGGAAACTTATCAGGCGGTCACGGGACTAGTCGGTCTTGCTCCAATCGTCAGGAGCCCCGCTATCCTTAAACTCCTTCTCGAGGTCCTGTAGCTTTTTCCGCACGTCGGCCGTTACGGCGCGCTTCGCGTCGACAGCGGCCTGCTTATCTTTAATTCTTGCCTCGAGCTCCTGCTTGGCCGTCGCATTCAGCTCTCGCGCTGCTTGGATCTGGAGGAGGTTGAGCTCGTCCTCAACGAGTTGTTGGTCCTCCTCGGCTTTTGCCAACTCTCCGCGCAAAGGCTTGAACTTGCCTTGCCAGTAATCTTTGGTCCTCTTCTTATCGCCGAGCGATTCGGGTTTGCCTCCGCCTGCTCCCCCGGCAGGCTGGGCAGGGCCGCGCACCTCGGGGAAGGGTTGAGGCGCCGGTGGTGCTGAAGAGAAGCCGGCCGCGGGCGGCAGCCTCTCTCCGGGAGGGCGTGCAGGCAGATCATCGTTGGTGTAGACCTTGGTAGGCTTCTTTGCGGCCTTGTCCCGTTGCTCGCGGAGTGCGCGGGCCAGATCACCCAGGGATTGCTGGGCTGCGGCGAGAACAGGCAAACCGAGCACCACCGCCAGAAAAACCCCTCGTACGCTTGTCCTTGTCATGCTCTCCTCATCATGGGAATTGGCTGCGGCAAAGAAGTAGCGCCGGGCTTTAGCCCGGCATGCCGCCCTCCCGACGATGTCGGGACAGGTTCCGGGCGGCGCTACCGCAGCCATCCCGGATCGCCACCTTCGCGACGAAGCTGGTCCCGCAGGTCGTCCATGGCCTTTTGATCGTCGGCGACTGCTTGCTGTTTCTTCTGGATATCCTCGTTGCCCTTCGTGACATCGGACCGCGAGTATTGTTGCTGGAGTCCTTTGTTCGGGTCTGTATAGAACTGCATTTCGCCTTGGCCGAGCTTCTGCTGAAGGACGTTGAGCTGCCGCTGGTGCTGTTCCAATTGCGCGCGCAGCTCGCTCATCCGGGTGCGAAAGTATTTTTCGTCATGAGCTCCCTTAGCCCCTGGCGTGCTCCCGACCGCACCCGTGACCACCGGAACTGCTGGCATGCTCGGTGCGATGCGAAAGCCTTGGTCCGGCCTCTGGGCGGGCAGGTTATCGTTGCTGTAAACTTTGGGCTTCTGGCCTGCCTTCTCCCTTTGGGCTTGGAGTTGCTTCGCAAGGTCCCCCAGGGAGGGCGCAGCCCGTTGTTGAGCCTGGCCCAAGACCAACCCTGAGCCTAAAACCGTGCACACAAACAAGCTGAAAGCGAGTAGCTGTCTCATAGATACCTTCCCGGCGGAGGCGCGCCCGATCCCTTATACGTAATCTACGCCTTTCAAGTCTCCAAATCAACTACCTCGCCTGCCTATAGGGTCTGTGTTGTATAATTCGAACTATGGCTGATCTCGCAACAACGTTGCCCGCTCCTCTCAAGGGTTGGGAAGATGGGACGATTCGGGTGGGATCATCGCGTGTGCTCTTTGATTTAGTGGTGCATCACTTCAAGCAGGGCGCCACGGCGGAGCAAATCCAGCACAGCTTCCCGTCACTCACTTTACGGGATGTTTACGGGGCCATTTTCTATTACCTGCAGCACGTTGAAGAAGTCGAAGCGTATCTTGCGGCCCAAGAGACACAGGCCGAAGAGATGGAACGCATGGTTCGCAGTCAGCAAGGGGCCAACTCCCTCCAGAAGAGGCTGGAAGAGCGGCGTGCCCGGTTGTTCACGTAGTTCCCCGGCACCCATGCTGAAACTCCTGATTGATGAAAACCTGGACCAGCGTATTCTTCGTGGGTTACAGCTCCACGTTCCCCATCTGCCGTATACCGTCGTTCAGGAAACGGGCTTGGTCGGAGCCCAGGACGCCACGCTCCTTCAATGGGCAGCCACAAACCGGCACGTGCTTATAACTCACGATCGAAAGACGATGCTGAAGGCAGCGCATGAACGGGTGCTTGCTGGCCAGAAGACTGCTGGTTTGGTCATCGTGAAGAAGGAGGTGCCCTTGAACAGAGCTATCGAGGAGTTGGTATTGTTGCTTGAGTGCTCGACTGAGAGCGAACTTGAGAACCAGGTGGTGTTTATTCCCCTCTAATCGAGCGATCCAGTGTGCTGCAACATTAGTCTGTTACCGACGGATCGGGGCTCGCCTGCTTACGGTCGCTAGCGAAATCCAGGCAAGTTACTCCCCCACACCATTCCCCGCAGCGCCCACTCTGGGGTCGTTAGCACCACACTCCTTCACCAATAGAGGCTCGCGGCGAGGCAGTTGTTGCTGTGCGCAGGTATAACCCCGGGCCTGAGAAGGCGTGGAAGAATCGCAGCTTCGCGAGGTGCGGCTTTGCCGCCCCGCTGTGCGGAAAGCCTTCGGCTTTCCGGCGGGGTGACAAAGCCTGATTCCTAAAGAGTTGTGCTCCGGCCTCGCGGAAAGGCTGAGCCTTTCCGCACAGCAGGCGGCGCAGCCGCCTGTTGAGGCGATTTTTCCACGCCTTCTGAGCTTAAGGGGCCTGCGCCGCAGCAATTGTGTTCTTTCGCGTTCGGGATCGGGGTCAAGAGACGCGTGAGCCAAACTTCCGGATCGGGGTATAATGCTGGGCCGCCGCGCGAAAGCGGATCGTGATCTGGCGGGACCTATCGTTAGCGGGACGGGCGACCATGGCCATTCATAGCGTTTATACCTTATTGAGAGATGATCCCGAAGCGCGCAACTGGCTGAGCTTCTTCCGTCGGCACGGGCACGCAGGTCTCACCAACCTGGTGATCGAGCGGGTCTTCTGGTTGGAAGGGGCAATCAATTTAGAGAATCTCTTGCCCCTCCTGGTGAACCCGCTGCACCAAGTGGCCTCAGAGCATTCCCAACTCGATCCCACGCAGGGGCCTATTGTGGAGATTGCATACCGACCGGCGGTGACCGACCCTGAGACTCCCTCGATTCTGGCGGGGGCGCGTGCCCTGGGAGAGAAAGGGCTGGAATTCGCCCGCCTCAGCCGACGCTACCAGTTTTATGGGCTCGATGCGCCCGAGGCGCATAAAATCGCTGCCCGGTTTCTCTACAACCAGGTCGTCGAGCGAATCCGCGAGCCGGGCGAGGTCATCACCACCCTTCGGCCTACTGGGAACCCCGATCCGGTTTCTTCGATTTCTCTCCTCGCGCTGAGCGATCCCGAGTTGGAAGCGCTGTCGCGAACCCGGTCCTGGTACGCTCCGCTTTCGCAAATGAAGGCCCTTCAGGCACATGAGAAAGTGCAGGGCCGGCCCCACACCGACGCGGAGATCGAGATTGTGGCGCAGAGCTGGAGCGACCACTGTTATCACACCACCTGGAAGAGCCTGGGGTTGCTCAAGCGGCTGAGCGAAGCCACGGCGCGGATTAACCACCCGCTGGTGGTGTCATCCTTCACGGACAACGCGGGAGGCATGGAGTTCGATAACGGCTGGGTGGTAACTATCAAGGGCGAGACACATAACTTCCCGAGCTCGATTGCGCCCTTCGGCGGAATTGCCACCAAGCACGGCGGCGTGATCCGGGACAGTTTAGGGTTTGGGAAGGGTGGCTACCCCATCGGGGGCAGCACGATCATGGGCACGATGGACCCGTTCATGGTGGAGGAGGAAGTCCCGCCGGGCGCCTTGCACCCGCAGTTGATCGCCTCGGAGTCCATCCGGGCCACCGCGTACTACATGAACCCTATGGGCATTCCCATGATGTACCCGATTTATCGACGCCACCCTGGGTACGCCAAATGTTTCGCCCTCGGGCACTCCCTGGGATTGATTCCGAAGAAGTATGCCCACAAAGACGCGCCGCAGCCTGGGGACGTGGCGTTGCTGATTGGTGGCGAAACGGGTCGCGATGGCATCCACGGCGCCACGGCCAGCTCCACCGGCATGACGGGAGAAACGCTCGCCAAAGAATCGGCCGCCGTGCAAATCGGCCACCCCATCACCGAACGCCGGTTTACCTCTGCCATCCCGGTCTTGCGCGACCGGGATTGGATCCGCTCGATCACCGACTTGGGCGCGGGCGGCATTTCCTGCGCGGTAGGCGAAATGGGAGCTGAGACAGGGGTTCGTTTGGACCTGGACGCCGTGCCGCTGAAAGACCGGAGCCTGACGGCTTGGGAAATTCTACTTTCCGAGTCCCAGGAGCGGATGCTGATCGCCGTTCCGCCAGAGAAGCTGGAGGAGACGCAGGCCGTCCTGGACCGGTACGAAGTGGCTCACGCCGTCATTGGCAACTTTACGGATTCCGGGCGTCTGGAGGCGCTGTGGCGGGGGCAGAAGGTGGTTGATCTGGAAATGTCTTTCCTTTGGGGGGCGTGCCCCATCGACCCCATCGTGGTGGCCCAGCCTCAGCGTCATCTCACACCCGTGAGCATCCCCGAGCCGCACACCCAGGAGGAATGGTCGGAGGCTGTCCGGCGAGTCCTGACGCACTACCATTGTGCTGACCAGAGCCCGGCGGGCTCGCGCTTTGATACTACGGTGCAGGGAAGAACGGCCGTCGGCCCCTATGGCGGCAAGAACCACCGCATGCCGACAAGCCTTTACGTCTCGGCGCCTTTGCGCGGCGAGCCCTGCGGGGTTATCACGACTGTGGCCTTCAATCCGTTTTACGGAGAGTTGAGCCCCGGCGCCATGGCACGGCTGATGATGATCGAGGCGATCACCAAGGCGGTCGTCGCCGGCGCCGACTATCGCCGGATGGTGTTGTGCGACAACTTCTATACGCCCCGCGTGCGCCCGGAAACCGCCTGGGACCTGCGCGAAATGGTGGAGACCATCGCCGATTTCTCCGTGGAGATTGGCGTCCCGTTCATTTCAGGAAAAGACTCGAGTTCGGGAACTTTTGAGGCTGCGGGGCGGAAGATCGAAGTGCCGCCGACCCTGGTGGTGGCGACCATGGGGCGCATCGCGGACGTGAAGCGCATTGTCACCAAGGATTTCAAACGGCCCGGCAATCGGCTCGTTCTGGTGGGCCGCTTCGATCCTGGGGCGCTGGGCGGAAGCGTCTACGCGGATTGCTTTGGGCAGCGCGGGAATCACCTGTTTGACGCCTACGATGCCGCCTCGATCCGCAAGCTTTGGGATACGCTGCTCAGGTTCCACACCCAGGGAGGCTACGTCTCCGGCTGCGCCATCGCCGAGGGTGGGATCTTCCTGCGGCTCTTTGAAGGCGCGTTCGGGTCAGGATGGGGCGCGCGCGTGAATCTGGACGCCTCGCTTCAGGGCCGGGGCGACGGCTTCCTTTTTGGTGAGTTTGTAGGTTCCGTTCTCGTTGAGGTGCCACTGGAGTGTGATCTTGAAAGACACCTGGGTGAGATTCCTCACCGACTCATCGGCGAGGTAATCCCGGAGTCCAGGCTGACACTTAGCGACGAAGGGGAAATTGTTTGGCAACAATCCACGTCTGTCCTGGCCGAAAGTTGGAGCAAAACTCTTCGTGAGGTCCTCGAATGAGTCAGGCGACTACTGCGATTCTCTACGCTCCTGGTATTAATTGCCACGAGGAAACGGCTGCAGCCATCGAACGCGCCGGCGGGAAGGCCGAGCTGGTTTTGTTGCGTGACCTGATCGATGGCCGGGTCCATCTCGCTCAGTATCAGGCGGCGGTCATTCCCGGGGGATTCTCCTACGGTGACCACCTGGGCGCCGGACGCATCTTTGCCACCTTGCTGGTGGCGCGCCTGCGCGATCAGCTCGTGGAATTCCTCGAGGCGCGCAAGCCTCTGCTAGGGGTCTGCAACGGCTTTCAGGTGCTAGCCGAAGCCGGCATTCTCCCGGGACGAACGCCGGGCAAACGCTCTATGGTGTTGCTCGAAAACCAATCCGCGCGGTTTGAAGATCGGAAGGTTCGGCTGGTGGTCTCGAGCGAGAAATGTGTCTGGACGGAAAACCTCGCGGGAGAGATTCTTCAGATGCCTTCCGCCCACGCCGAAGGCCGGCCACTGTTCTGTGAAACGGACACCAGCCCTGCGGTGAGCGAAGTCGAACCGCGAGTGGTCTTTCATTATAGCGATGCGCAGGGTCGGCCCACTGCTGAGTATCCTGACAACCCCAACGGCTCACCGGGAGCCGTCGCCGGGGTTACGGACGAAACGGGTTTGGTGCTGGGTTTGATGCCGCACCCCGAGCGCGCCTCGCTGCCCGCTCACTACTCACAGGATGGGCTAAGAATTTTCCAGAACTTGATCAGGTGGCTGAATCAGGTGTAGCGCAGGCTTGTCCTTGAGTGTTCCTGGCGTCCGTCCTCTGACGGATAACCCGTGGGAACAGGCCCCAGGCGGCCGAGGCTTGCCGTGGCCCAAGTCGGGGGCAGTCCCGCAGGCGCGGGACGAAGTCGAGAGCCCCGGCCCTACGACGCCCCCTGCCCAGCTTTCGGGTCGCGTTCTCAGCCGGTAGCGCGGCCCGGCACCTGACGGTTTGGGTGCGCGGCTTTTTCCATTCAAGTGGGAACGAACCGCAGACCTTCAGACCAGGTCTGCGCTACGGGCTGCAGCACCACCAGCCGGCCCATCACCGGCACGTTGTCGAGCCGAATCCAGTTCACCGCGCCGTCCATGGCAGCGGCGGGAATCCTGCTGCCCCGGAAATCGGGCTTCTGCTGGTCGCGCAGCTTGCGCGCCCGGGCACTGTACCAGTGTGGGCGTGATGCAGGGCTTGCGATCGCACCCACGCTAGAAAGCGCGTGTGTGCGCCACCCGCCGGACAGGGTGTTGATCCTGCCTATCGCAGAAGATAGGACATCAGCCCGTAGACCTCGCTCGTGATCAATTTCCTCTCGAAGTCCTTTTGGGCGCGGGTTCGGACTTCGACAGTCTTTCCCGCCTGCAAGTTATCCTTGTACCACTGCATCGTCGGCTTATCCTCGATCCAGCCGAGTTGGAGCATTTGGAGCAGATGTTCCGTTAAGTATTCCAGGCGGGCTTTCGCCGACATGTTAGAAATCCGCTCATCCGGGCCAATCGTGTAACCGTGCGGCCAGGCGTCGCGGCGCAGATACAGGTCTTCCAGCACGGCGGGCGGTTCCTCTCCGACTCCCATCATCGTCAAGGTATCCGCATGGGCGTGACACTGCAGGATGCCCGGGAGGTCCGGCGAAGTGAGTTCAAAGACGACGCTCTGCCCTGGCCTTGTCTGCCTTTCTTCTCCGAGTGGCGAAAAGTAGATCCCGAATCTCTCCTCTGGGGGCAACTGCGTGCGCCGAAACGCGGGGTCCGTAGCGTAGAAGCCCGGCTGCTTCTCGGGCTTGGCGGCAGGGCTGAACGTCTGAACCTGGAAGCCCCCGAAATTTTGTTTGCTGGTCTTCAGATTGCGGACCAAGTACTTATAGCCAAAGTGATTCTTTGGAGTGAGGACGAGATCAGCTTCCACGATTACGTCAACGACATCGGGGCGCTGATAAACCAGAGTCAACTCGCGGCCGCTGTGCCCGATCCACTTGAAGGCGTACTTGCCATCGCCGAGCGGAACCACATGGGGCTTGGGATCCCAGTAGACGGGGTTCCCCTTTTTGTCGTACCCCTCAACCTCCGGCGCGTAGGGCGCGGGCTGGCCAATCTCGACGTTTTTGTTCTGCAGCGGTAAGCGGTCGCCCGCGCCCAGGTCCGCCCCAAGCCCCGGGCACAGCGCCATCTGCAGCAGGCAGATTGCAGTAGTTACTTTAAACCCCATTGTGCCCCCTCTCACCACGTGGTGTGCCAGGAGTTGTTAGTCGAGCATTCGTCAAGCCTCCCCGATGCTCCGCCAACGCTGGCTGGCGCAGAGCATAGCTCTGCGATCTGCAGCGCAGAAGGTCTGCACAAACCAACCGGCGCATTGCCAAGTTTGTACGGCGATAGATGCCCGAGGGAATGAACTTGAGCTGCCCCGGATGAAAATAGTGCCTCTGCCTCGCCATGCCGCCTGGGAGTACAGCCCCGGCAAACAGGTGCCAAGCGCTAAAACGGAGAGCTCACGCTCTGCACCAGCCAGCCTATCGCGTCAGATATGTGATTAGTCCCACGACTTCACTCGTAATAAGGTTCTTGGCGAAATCTCGTTGGGCCCGGGCTCGAACCTCGACAACTTTCCCGGCCTGCAACTTATCCTTGTACCACTGCATCGTCGGCTTATCCTCGATCCAGCCCAGTTCGAGCATTTGAGGCAAATGTTGCGTTAAGTATTGCATGCGGGCTTTCGCGGGCATTTTTGAAATCCGCTCATCCGGGCCGATCGTGTACCCGTGGGGCCACGCGTCATGACGCAGGTACAGATCCTCTAGGGCCGTGGGGGGTTCTTCTCCGACGCCTTTCATTGTCGCGTCCCCCCCATGCACGCGGCACTCAAGTAACCCGGGCAGATCCGGCGAGTCCAGCACGACCACGATTTGCTGCCCAGGATCTATCCTTTTTGGGTAAGTCAGTAGGCCGAACGCGACCCACCGGCCGTGCTGGAATTCCTTCACAAACCTGGCCATATCAGTAGCGTAGATACCAGGTTCACCTCGCGGGCGGGCAGCAGAGCTGAACGTCTGTACAACAAAGCCTCCCAGATTCTGCTTGCTGGTCCTTAGGTTCGGAATCGTATACGTGTAGCCAATCTCGGTTCCACTGACCTGAATGGCTGAGGCTTCCACCACGCTGTCGATCGCGTCCGGCCGCTGGTAGATCAAAGTCAATTCGCGCCCCTTATGCCCGAACCACTTCAATGCGTATTTTCCGTCACCTAATGGAACGACGCGAGGCTTTGGATCCCAGTACATCGGCTTTCCATCCTTGTCGTAGCCCTCAAGTTCGGGGCTGACGGGCTGGGGCTGGCCGATCTCAACGTTCTTCTTCTGGAGAGGTTGGCGTTCGCGTGCGTGCAATCGCAGCGAAGCCGATACGGCGCTCAGCGCAACGCCGAGAATTACTGCGGCGACAGCCGATCCATTCGGAGAGCCGAATCTCACCATATGTCACCACGTGATGTGCCAACAATTATTTGTGGCACACTCGTCCAACCTGTCTGTTGAGCCGCCATTGTAGTAGAACATCTGCCATAATGCATTCCTGCGGTCTTGGGCCCAGCCGCAAACATTCACATCGTCGTTTCGTCCCACGCGATGTTGGTCGTGCCCGCCGGTCCAGTTTCCGGCGTTTCCGTCAAACTTCCCGCCCCAAAGCAGGCTAATGTCATTGTACGGAACTGGCGTCCCGGGATACTGGCTGGCGAAGGCATTGGCCGTGGCCACTAGCCCGTTCAGAGTCGTGCTGGTCCCCAACCAATTCTGCTCATGAATGCCGGGTATCACCCCCATGTGGGAATAGTTCGCTCCTGCCCCCAGCGCTTGCAACCCCGCCACTAGCGCTTGGAGGGTAATGGGTCCCGTAACGGTTGTTCCACCTATGGTGGCCTTGATTTGGTATTCGCCACCGAACTCCTTTACCGCGTAAGTGCTCTGGAACCGTCCCTGCGAGTCGGTCGTGCCCGAGGAAGGGTTGAAGGTTCCGGAAACATTGCTATTGGGCAGCGGATGATTCAGATGTCCGCCGGTATTGGGCAGCCGGACGTCTTGCGTGGTCACGGTTTTGCCACTGACAAAAGGATTCGTTTGGACCGTGACCGTGGTCGAATTAGGAGTGCCTGCGTTCGCGGGGGCGACGGTGGACGGCGAGATATTCACCGTGAACGTGAAGACGGTGGCCGGTGAGGAGTTCGAGACGGGCCAGCATGCGGGGAAGCATACGGGATACGGAGGGTAGTACTGGTAGATGCAGACGTTGCTGAAGTTGTCGCCGATGTTCGAGGTGCCGACCGCCAGCGCGTGCGTCAGACCCTTCGTCGAGCCGTCCAGGCTCACATAACCCGGCTGGCTGGAGCTCCAACTCGACTGCGAGCTCGCGGTCAAGTCGGTGTAATAAAGAAAGTAGTTGCAGTCTACGCTGACTTCGGTCGCGTGAAATTGCTGGGAATCGCCCACCAGCATGGCTGCGGACGACGGGGTAACGTAGAAGTTTTGATAGGAGGCCGGACAGACGCAGGGCGAGCAGTCATAATTGCTTGCTATCCCCCCGTGACGCTGCAGCACTACCAGGCGGCCCATCACTGGCAGGTTATCCATCCGAATCCAGTTCACCGCGCCGTCCGTGGCGCCCGCGGGAATGCTGCTGCCCTGGAAGTCGGACTTCCGCTGGTCGCGCAGCTTACGCAGGTCAATAGCCTTGGTCTCGTGGGGCCTCAAGCTCAAATCAACGACGTGGTAATAGACTCCACCGGCCTGGACCCGAAACCCGATGGGGCACTCCCTGTCGCCCATGTTTGTGAGGAACAGGATGGATTCCGTTTCCTCGTCCAAATGCCAAGGGTGGGCGCCAGACCCCGCCCAGCCGTCACCCTCGTTGGCCAGCCGGCTGTCAATCACCAGGTCCCCTCTTGCTTCGATGCTCGAGACCTCGGCAATGGCAGAGCCTGGCGGGCCACTGTATTGAATGCGGATCGAGCAGTACGGCAGGGGCAGCGGCAGCAGCCCCAAGGCGGTATCGAGCGGCAAGTCCTTGGTCGCATACCCGTCCAAGGCGACCGGCGCGAGCACGGTTTGCTGAGGGCCGTCCGCGGTCGGGTATTCGACGGTGACGGCCACGCTTTGCGGCGTGGGGGCCAGGTTGCGCACGATGACGTGTGGGAGAAACGCCCCAAGACCTGCGAAGGGCGAACCCACGGCGGGGACGCCGATGGGTACACCGCTCGCATGCAGCGCGCTGGCAACTTGCAACAACGGGTCGGGAAAATTCAAGGTGGTAGAAAAGCCGGTGGCCGGATCGATGATCTTCCCTTGGGCGACCAGCGGCGGCGTGCGACCTCGCGCGACGATGGTGATGCCACCGTCGGGCGCCTGCGCCGGACTGAGTTTCAGATCGCCCAGCAATTGCGCAATCGACAGTACCTTGGTTTCGTGGGGGGAGAAAACCAGCGGGACACTCGGGTGCTGCTCACCGAGGAAATCGAGAAAGACGTCGGCAGTCACAGAAGCCCCCGAGGTGTTCGTAACCGCAATAGTGGCCTCCCGCCCTCCCCCCAAGCCCCACCAGAGCGCATTCAGCCTCGGCGGCAAGAGCCCCAAGCCCGGCGAGTTGTCCACGACTTCGGACTCGAAGCTCAGGCGGCGCTTCGGGTCACTCATGGTTAACTGCCCAGCCAGCGGCATGATGGTGCCGTTAAAGTATATCGCCACACTGCCTTCAGCGAAATCGCCCGTCGCGTCAGCGGACAGGCTCGCCAGCAGCGCGCCCAGATTGATCGGGAGCTTTTCTTGCGACTGGATGGTCATCGAGGGCGCGAGCACGGTCTGGCCCGAGCGGCTGCGAATCGCGATTACGAAATCCAGGGGGTTCGGGGAATCGCTCACGAGTTGCAGGGTGGCGGTTAGGCCGTCCCGAAGCGAATAATATGGGAAATCGATTTCGCGGGGTTGCGTCTGGTCAGGCTGGCCGCAGCACGGGGTGCCGCTCCGCGCTCCCGTTCGCACCAGGCTTCAAAATCGGTATCGAGTGGACGTAGTAGCGCAAGTCCCGCTCTCCGGACTTGCGGCTTTTCATGTGGTCCTTCGCTAGGGCCAAAACCTGGAAGAGCCGCAGGTTCAAAGAACGGAACCTGCGCTACGTGCTTGCGGCCAAAGCCTGGAAGGGCCGCAGGTTCGAAGGGCGGAACCTGCGCTACGTGCTTGCGGCCAAAACCTGGAAGGGCCGCAGGTTCAAAGAACGGAACCTGCGCTACGTGCTTGCGGCCAAAGCCTGGAAGAGCCGCAGGTTCGAAGGGCGGAACCTGCGCTACGTGCTTGCGGCCAAAACCTGGAAGGGTCGCAGGTTCGAAGGGCGGAACCTGCGCTACGTGCTCCACGAGGTCGTGTTTTCCCCTTGACAAGGTAACTACGCTAGTGTAGTATGGAGAGCTAGCCTAACGCGAAGGCGGGGCGGGAGCGGCAAGGGCTCTACGCGGGCTTGAAGGCAGCCCTGGCCGAGGAGTTCCGGGACGTGGTGGAGGAATATCAGTTGTATTCGGCCGAGCATGCCGGCCGCTCGCGCGCGGCGCGGGACCCCGACGGGTCGGGGCGGGGTGCCTGCCGCGCGCCCTGCGGGGACGGAGAGTGGAATCTGCTGCTGCGCTGGGAGAACCTCATCGATCGTGGAATGGAGCGCACGTTTAAGCTGTATTTGCTTATGCGAAGGCTGGGCAGGCAAACAAAAAGCGAAGAAATTTGGCACAAAAATCGATTTTTGAGAAATGAAGCCGTCAACTTATTGAAAACACAGGGTCGGGGTCGGAACGAACCCGTAAACGAACCCGAAGAGGGGGCTCGAAAGCCGTCAACCTATTGAAAATAGGGAAGATAAACGAAGCCGTAGCGAACCCGAAGCGGGCCTTTCGCCCTTCTATCTTGTTGATTCCAATAGTTGACTATGACGCATGCGAATGGCGAAAAACCGCTATTATCCCATTGTCGATTTTCGATTGACGATTGGCGATTGAACCGATTTTCGATTTTAGATTTTCGATCAGTACTGTCCGGCAAAAGTTCGGCCCATTCTTTGTAACTGCTTGAGCACGCGGGAGCAAGGTGTCTGGATGAAATTTTTCGATTTCAATTTTTCACCTCTTCATGAACACCATAGGACTGCTTGCCACTCCAATTTGGAGGCAGTCCATGAACATCGGCCAAACGGTTTTCGCTCAACTCATCGAGTTCATCCCGACCTATCAGTTTCAGCTCTGCGTCGATCGCTACCACGGCCATCGTTACGTCAAAGATTTCTCTTGCTGGGATCAATTCCTCTGTTTGGCTTTCGCTCAGCTTACCTATCGCACCAGTCTCCGCGACATCGAAGCCTGTCTGCGCGCCCAGCAACCCAAGCTCTATCATATGGGCTTCCGAGGTCGAGTTTCCCGCGCCACGCTCGCCGACGCCAACGAGGTTCGAGACTGGCGCATCTACGCCGACTTCGCGCGAGTGCTGATTGCCATGGCCCGCGCTGTCTACCGCGACGAACCTTTCGGAGTGGAGTTGTCCGAGACCGTCTATGCGTTCGACTCGACCACCATCGATTTGTGTCTGTCGCTGTTTCCCTGGGGCCAGTTTCGCCGCCGCAAGAGTGCGGTCAAGTTGCATACGCTGTTGGACGTGCGCGGCAGCATTCCAACCAGTGTTTATGTGACCGGTGGGCAGGTCCACGACGTCAACCTGCTGGACGAACTGCTGCTGGAAGCCGGAGCGTTTTACCTGCTCGACCGCGGTTATGTAGACTTCGCTCGTCTCTACACCTTCACCCAAGCTTGCGCCTTCTTCATCACCCGCGCCAAGAAGAATATGCAGTTCTACCGTCGCTGCTCGCGCCCTGTCGAACGGTCGACCGGCGTGCGGTGCGATCAAACCATTCTCCTGACCGGAATCCGCACCGCTCAGCGCTATCCCGATCCGTTGCGGCGCATCCACTATTGCGATGCCGAGAAGGGCTCACGGCTGACCTTCCTGAGCAACAATTTTCTCCTTCCCCCTCTGATGATCGCCCAACTGTATCGGGCACGTTGGCAGGTGGAATTATTCTTCCGCTGGATCAAGCAGCACCTGCGCATCAAAGCTTTCTACGGCACTTCCGAGAACGCAGTGAAGACTCAAGTTTGGGTCGCCCTCTCGGTTTATGTCCTGGTGGCAATCGTCAAAAAGCAACTGGGCCTGGACCTGAGTCTCTACAAAATTCTCCAAATTCTCAGCGTCACGATTTTCGAAAAAACCCCGATTTTAGAGGGGTTTTTCAACTTTGCCGACGAAACCGAAAACCTGAATCCCGGTAAGCAACTGAATCTGTTCGAGTTTTAACCGGACAGTGCTG
>Ga0315279_10000996_pt1 | contig 49409 bp, 46 predicted proteins | sample YL17G06_20_MG_FD_203694 | JGI IMG/M metagenome (GOLD analysis project Ga0315279, IMG submission 203694) | Sediment microbial communities from Yellowstone Lake, YNP, Wyoming, USA - YL17G06_20 | ecosystem: Environmental > Aquatic > Freshwater > Lake > Sediment | place: USA: Wyoming | collected... | reverse complement strand
ACAGGCTGAATACGAGAAGCCCCATTGCCAGGCAATTGAAGGTGCTCCTGAACATCTACTCTCTGGGCGGGCTGTTGAAGGGGATAAGGCCCTACTGCAGCAGGATCCTGCTCTTCGGAAGCTGCGCGGAGGGGCTGGACGTCAGGGACAGTGACATAGATCTATTCGTCCTAACGCAGGAGAAGGAGAAAGTGAAATTGGAGATTAGCGCCCACCAAGGCGAAACAGGGAGAAGGATAGCAGCGATCGTTGTCAACGCGAATGAATTCGCAAGGATGAAAAGGGTGGACAGGACTTTGTATGACGGGATCACGAAGGGGATTACGCTATGGGAATCCGAATGACAGCTGAATTCAGACGCATGGTAGATGAGAGAAGGCTTCTCCGGGCAAGAGTCAACAGGGGTCTGATCGCCAAGGAGATTCAAGTAGCTGAAGCTGACCTGAACGACGCACGGGATTCCTTGAAGGGGAGGAAACTCAAGTGGGCCACGGTCCAAGGCTACTACTCCATGTTCCATGCTGCAAGGGCCTTGGTGTATGGTCAAGGCTTCAGGGAGAAGAGTCACTATGCCTTGTTGGTCGCTCTCAGGAGTCTGCTCCCTGAGAAGATAGGTGCGAGCCTAATCAAGGATTTCGAAGATGCGATGAGCCTGAGGGAAGAAGCGGACTATGGCCTCACCTTCTCTGAGGATGGAGCGTCCAGTTCAGTCGAGGGGGCTGAGAGGTTTCTCAAGAGAGCAAGGGAGATCTTGAAAGTCTGACACCGCTCACTGGCCCAAGAGGCCGAGGGGGATTTTTCGTTCGAGAACGAAACCTATGCTGACATGTTTCAGAGGGCAAATCAACCCGAAGAGATGGCCGTCCCCTTCTGACATGTAGCGCCCGACCGGACTTGTTGGTCAGGATTTCTGCACTCCTAAAGATCTGAATCCCCATTGTCGATGGCCAAGGCGAGAGAAGCATTGACTCCATTTGTGATCGTCGTCGCGCGGAGGTCTTTTAGGCCTTCCTGCCAACGTACAGCCCGTAGCTGACATAGGCCGGGTACTCGCGCCATGCCCCGATCATTCGCCTGTTCAAGAAAGGTCCACTCATCGAAGGATCGAGAAGACCCCTGACGAGAGCTGACACGTACCTGCGAACTCTATCCACCCTCAGATGATCCACGAATTGGCCCGTCAGGTCAAGCTTGCTGACCGTTGAGGACTTGTCCTTGAACCCGGCTGCTTTGAGGGCGGCCAACCACTCATGCTCTTGGAGCGCTCCCATCTTCCTGCCGAGGGACGATCCTCGAAGGTGATGCGCGTCTGCCGCAATCACCTGATCCATCGCGTCTTTACCTCACTGATCCCGACGATATGCGGGTCGTCGGTCACGCAGGGAGCCTTCAGCATTTGGCTCGTGGCGGCCATCATGCTGTCGCCCATCGGTATCCTGTACTTGTGTCTGAGTTCCGCGGCCTGAGTGGCTATCCTGACGTCAACATCCACGACCTTTAGATGAGACTTCAACAAGTCGGTCCTCATTCTGGCTGCGTTCCTTCCCTCTTTTTCGAGCGACAATCTATAGAGCTCATGGACCACTATCGTAGACACGAACTTGTGCTTCATGGTTTCCAACTCTTTTCTGGTCTTCTCCAGCACTCCCTTGTCCGACGAGTAGAAGTACTCAACGAAGAACCTAGTATCGTAGACTGATCTATACATCTTCTCGTCTCAGCCTGTCAAGCAGGCGCTTCATCTGCGCAACAGTCCCGAATCTCGACCCAGAGCCTGCAAGGTCAAGGATCGACACCTTCGGCTTCAGGAGTATGCCCTTGCCCGTGTCCACCACCCCAAGACGGGTCCCCCTCCTTATCCCGTACTTTTTTCTGAGACTTATGGGAATGGTCGTTTGCCCTTTTCTCGTGACCGAGACCTCGGCGATTTTTCTCATTGGTAGTACCTTCGAAATGTAGTACTTAAGGCTTGTTCTGGAATAGCCCTCTATGCCGTCGAGGCGCTTAGGGCTGGTGCCGACATGATCCTGTTGGCACAAGAGCAGTACGATGCTCCCATGGGGGACTTTCAAGAGTCCTATTCTAGGAAGATCGGCGCGGTGATCAAGGCAGTAGACGCTGGGAGGTTGCTGGGAGGTTGAAGGCCGAACTCGTTGACAGGAGTGTGAGAAGAATACTTGTCTTTGAGAGGAAGTACGACCTGTTCAGGCGCCGCCCGTCAACCCCTAGCATGGCCGAGGTAACGGTGGGGTCGCCAAGACACAGACAGACCGAGCTTGAGATCTGCAGGATGGCAGTTGCCGCCCTTAAGAACGATGGTACAATACCCCTCAGATTGAAGGAGAGCGAGTCTGTCAGCCTAGTTAACCCCGTCAGGCCAGAGAGCTACGCCCTGCTGGGGCGGACAAGAGGCATTGGACCAAACCTCGGCCCCACTATCCCGTTCAAGCTGCTCTCTGGCGAAGTCAGAAGACGCCATGCAAACACGCTGGAGTTCTGGATAAATGACCACACTCCTGAGATCGACGAAGAGTTGACCAAGCTCAAGGAGCTCTCCGACCTGATTGTAGTCGTGACGGAGAAACACAACTTGCCGGGGTTCGTTTTCGACGACATCGGTCAGGCAAGGATTGTCAGGCTGCTGTGCGACACCGGCAGGCCCGTGATAGCAGTTGGTCTTCGGGATCCTTACGAGCTTGCACGCATCGGGCCCGTCAACTCGTACGTTTGTGCGTTCGGCGCTAGACCTCCATCGATAGCGGCATCAGCGGAAGTACTCTTCGGAGAAAGGAAGGCACAGGGAGTCTCACCGGTGTTCCCAACCTAGGTACTCCCGTGGTACGGATTCTCAGGCGAGTGGATGCTGAGAAGAGGATGGAGAAGGCACTAGCCAAGAAGAAGCTGATGACGGCCTAGTCGAAGCCAATGCACGCCTGCTTTGGGCCCCGGTGGTGATGTCCGTCATCTGGTGACTGATCTCTGGAACATAGGTACAGCTACCACAAACACAAGAGCGGTTATTATCGAAAGTATGATCACCTGTCTTGATATGGCGGAAAGGGGAGCGTTTAGTACCATCACTGCCCTGAATGCCGATACTATGTATGTGAGAGGAAGAAACGAAGATATGGTCTTCAGCCACCAAGGAAGCTGAATCACTGGATACAACACCCCGCTCAGGAATATCATTGGGAACTGTATCATCAACATTATCAGCTGTGCTGATTCCTGGTCGCTGACGAAGCTTGTCGCCAATATCCCAATGCCGGTGAAGGCAAGCACTCCTAGTACCAACACCAGTGCCATCAGCAAGAGGCTTCCGTACACTTGTACTCCAAAAAGGACTATTGAGAGGATGAACACCAGTGTGCCACTTATCAGTCCTCTAACAACTTGGGCGGAGCCCTTCCCGAAGATTATGGACAGGCGAGACACAGGCGTCATTAGGAGCCCGTCCAGCGTTCCCAATTCCTTTTCCCTGGAGAACGTCATGGCTAGGCCGGACAACCCTCCTATTATTACAGAAGTCGCAATGAAGCCCGGGGCTAAGAACTCAAAGCTGCTCGGCGCACCAGGTATGAGCCCCTGAAATTGTACGGTCAGCGGAGATGCCGGTGCGCCCGGCAACGCGCCAGAGAAGCTCGCAGCTAGCTCCAAGGACAAAGAAGAGAAGACCTGCATTGTCTCGGCCCTGATCGCCTCGTCAAGACTGGGATTCAACTGGTCAAGTATGACTTGGACATCTGCTTGGCCCGTAGATAGAAGCTGTTGCCCAACGCCTTGCTGGAATATCACTATCGCGTAGATGTTGCCAAGCGTCAGCTCGTTCTCAGCCTCAGAAATGTCTGTGAAGGTCACGACATCGAGCATCCCGGAGGATTGGGCCCCATACATGAACTTGGCCGCCAGGGACAGACCCGTTGTTGACTGGTCCTGCTCGACGACCGCGATCGGGATATGCGTCACTGTGCCGCCTGATGGAAACATATATCCGAAAAGCACCATCAACACTACAGGCAGGGCGATCATTGCCACCAGTCTGGCCTTGATCCTGTAGAATTCTGTGAGGTCCTTTCTCATTATCAGGTAGATGTCGTAGAGTGACTCCAGCGCCAACCTACCAACCCCTCCTTCTCAGCCTTCCTGACAGCGAATCCCTGAGCTCCCTTCCGGTGAGCGCGAGGAAGAGTTCCTCTATGCTCTCAACGTTGTACTTGTCCTTCAATGCCTCCTTCTCTCCCAAAGCCAAGATCTCTCCTCTGTCCATAATCGCAAGCTCTTCAGACAACTCATCAGCCTCTTCCATATCGTGAGTGGTTATGACGACTGTCAGTCCTCTCTTTTTCAGTCCTTTGACATAGTCCTTCGCCCATCTCACGCTCTGCGGGTCCAGACCATTGGTCGGCTCGTCCAGTATCACTATCTTGGGATCATGGACGAGGGCCCTCACTATGTTCACCCTCTGCCTCATTCCGGACGAGTAAGTTCCTACTAGCCTGTCCGCCACGGCAGACAGTTTCACTTCCTCCAACAGTGAATCCACCCTTTCATTCAGGACATGAGGATCAACTCTGTACAAACGGCCAAAGAGCTCCATGTTCTCCCTCGCCGTCAGCACCGGATACAGCAGCAACTTCTCTTGAACGACGCCTATGGCTTTCCTGACCTCGTTCGATTGCTTCTGAACATCGTACCCATCAACGAATGCTTTTCCGGCCGTAGGCGTAAGGAGTGTGCAGATCATGCGCAGAAGGGTACTCTTGCCAGCCCCGTTTGGACCGAGGAGTCCGAATATGGATCCTCTCTTCACAGTCATGGACACGTTGTTGACAGCTACAAATCCGTTGAATGACTTCGTGAGACCCTGTGTCTCCACGCTGTAGCTCATTTCCCACGCCTTGACATAACAAAGGCAATGACGATTGCCGCGACACACACGACTGCAATGTAGGTCAACGGCGAGCTCATGACCAAATCGAGCAGGCTCCGTTTGACCTGAAAGGCCAGAGGTATGTCCTGAGAGAACTGCCTCCCGGGTGCGCCATCCTGTAGCCACGTGATTCTCAGAACACCATGATAACCACCGGGAGGAGCACTTGATGATACATCCAGCGCAAAGACCGCTAGGTTCGAACTCCCCGGACCGATGTTGCCCAAGAAGGTGAACGTTGTGCCAGAGAGTCCGTTCGGCAGCAGCAACTGAGCGTCGACGAATTGCGCCGTGACATTTCCCTCGTTTGTTATCTCCAGCGAAATGCTGACATCTGAGGAGCCTTGTTCAAACGCAAGTGAATCATTAGTTGACTCTGTGAAGCTCGACATGCCGCTTATCGTCACGGGTATCTCGTAGGTAGATTTACGGCCGTTATAGCTGATGCGCAGCGTAAACTCAAGGTTCAGCGGCGACGAAACCGAGTCTGGTATGTTGAAGAGGAACTTCACTAGTACGGGCTGACCAGGGGGCATTACTCCTAGGGTTGTCCGATTGGATCCAGAGGACGATGGGAAAATAGGATATGGTACAGACAACTCCACCTCAACGTTGTTCGCGGTCAGGTTGCCGGAGTTCATCAGATATATGCTGAGCGCCACGTTGTCGTCCCCGGGATACGCGTTCCCTTGTACTATGGCATAGCTCTGCTCCACTATGTTCGGAGATCCGAGCACCGGGACATCGACAGTCTGATTGTGGACTATGCCGTTGTTGTAGTTCAACGTGACTTTCATGGGGTACTCCCCAATTGAGATGCCAGAGTCTATGCTCACGGTGAACACGGCAGGGACTATGCTGCCAGCCGGGATCATACCCAGCTGAGCAGTCTCGTCTGTTTCAGAACCATCCGCACCATGATAGAAGGGCTCAGAGAGATGCACTGTAACGCTGGCATTGTAGGCGTTGTTATTGCCCACGTTTTTGACGTTCAAAACCAGAGATGCATAACCCGTGCCCGGACCGACCAATATTGGACTTGAAGGAGAGCCCCAGAAGGCATTCTGAACCGTCAGATTGGCCAGCGTGGTGACAGGTAGCTGGACCTCGGCGTCGAAGGAGTAGCCCGTATCCAGTAAGGAGAACTCAACCTTCACCGGGAGAACGTACACGCTGATGGAGCTGTTCGGAGCTATGTTGAGGTAGAAAGTTGTTGGCAACGTTGCCGCGGGGGGCAATTCGCGTACGCTGTTCGATATGTTCCCGGAACCTTCGAATGAGGAGAAGGGATAGGAAAGACCAAGTGTGATTGTTATGTCCTTCGCTGGATTCAAACCGGAGTTCGAGAGGTACAGTGTAAACGGATTGTTGATTGTGCCTGGCTCGACAACCATGGGCGACTGTTGAGACCCCCAGAAAGACCCGGTCACAGAAACAGAGTGTTCGTCGGGTGGAGGGGAACTGAGGGTACCCGCGCAGATCACAACCGGATAGCAAGTCGCCGAGATCAAAAGTGCAAGAAGTGCGCACGCGCATAAGATCACGATGTGATTACGGTGCTCTTCGTCCCTGTGTCCATGCACAAACGGCCTCTGGAACATGACCATCTGAACACGATCGACCCGATTCAGGATAACGCCCTAATAAGCATTCCTTGGCCACAATGCACACAGAGAGAGTAAGCAGAAACACAGCGAGGTAGATCGGGGATCATACGAGAAACTGCTGCGAATGCAACGAATGACTCCGGAGACGGGAATCAAAACTCCCACAATGTGCAGGTCTGTGCGTTTGGCATTCTCGCTTCTCGTTGCATGACATTCTGAGACTCCAAACCGTTATATGATAAGGCGACACTCGATCGATTGATCGTCAATGGACCGTGAAGAGGCAAGGAAGAAGCTCAAGGGGCCGTTCGTCCCCATGATCACTCCCTTCAAGCGGAATCTAGACCTGGACTTGGAGGGCTTCAGGAGAAACATCCGGTTTCTGCTGAGGAGCGGCATTAGTGCGGGAAAGGGCGTGTTGATGGGAGCGGTCGCAGGTGGGGAATTCCCTGCGATGACCATTGAGGAAAGGAAGGCTGTCATACAGGTTTTGGCGGAGGAGGCTAGGGGTAAAGTGCCGCTGGTCACGGCCGCGCAGCACACCGACCCGAGGACGACCATCGAGCTGTGCAGGTATGCGGAAGATCTTGGGATAGACGCGGTCCAGATGGCCCCGACGTACTATGACATGGGTCAGACCGATGATGATGTGTTGCGCTTCTACAGGATGGTGGCCGAGAAGACGGACGTTGTCTTCATGGTCTACAACACGTTCTGGCACGGATACAACCTGACTGTCAGAGTCATGCCCGAGCTGCTCAAGATCAAGAACGTGGTCTGTCTGAAGTGGGGCGCACCCAATGAGTGGCAGTACAGGGAGATGATGAGGCAATACGCTGACGAGGTCGCGATCATGGACAACATGAGCGTTCACGTCTGGAACCACATGCACGGCGGAGCCGGGTTCCTGTCACACCCGGGGAACTTCTGGCCTGAGCACGAGCTACTGGTCTGGAACCTGCTGGAGCAGAAGAAGTACTTGGAGGCGAATCGCGAATTGCTGAGCATCAACTACCCCTTCTATGACCTCATCGGCGAGGTGAACGCTTCCACTGGCATGGTGGACGCGAACGTCACGAAGGCAGCCAATGAGTTGGTGGGATTGCCAGCTGGACCAGTCAGGCCTCCAGCGCGAGACCTGACAGAGCCTGAGAAAGAGAAGCTTCGCTCGCTCCTGGTGAAGGCCGGGGTTCCTTTCAACAGATCAGTCTAGCTCTAAGCTTCCAAGAACTGAACCTTCTTCTCGACTATTCCTTTGGGATAGCCGTCAAAGCGCCCAATCTCTGAGCCGAATTGCCGCTTCAACTCCTCCTTGTGCCCCAGTCTGCATAGTTCGTTCCATCTTGGCAGAAGGAACGGCGCTCCTCCCATTTCCCAGACAAGGATGCCCTCAGCTCCTTGGTTGTAGAGGTCGTTCGCGTGTCGTACCAGTCGTCTCGGGTCCAGTTGAGGGATCATCTTCCTCGGCCAACCCCCGAAGTAGTCCTGCCAGTCGTAGTCCTCCGGGAAGAGGGTCAGGTCGGTCTGTCCCAAGACGCCCCAGAGTTTGCACTTCCTGCCTCGCGTCATCCGTAGGTAGTAGTCCAGGTTGATGTTCGAGTAGGTCCTCTCCCTTGAAACCGCCAGCACGTCTATGAGTTCCTCTTCGATCCAAGTTCCGAGATCCAGAGCGTTGACCAGATTCACGTCCGTTCTGCTGCTGGGAGATGTGACGAAGGCAGGCTGGCAGTCCACTTGAGCTATCAGGGCTATGTTGTTTCCCGTCTTGCTCTTGACTTCGCCCAGTTCGGCCCTCAGCCTCCTCATGAATTGGGTCATGTAACTGGCCTTGTGCTTGAGCCACCTGAGGTCATTGTCCGGAAGCTTCCTTGGATCCTCCCCGTATTGCCCGGTGAAGCTCTCCACCACGGGGGGCTCGTAGAGAACCCAAGGCGGGAACCTCGTGAAATCCAAGTAGATCCCGTCGACCCCATAACTGGCCTGTTCCTTGAGAGCGGCTATCTTCTCCGCGTTCACCTCGGGGTAGGCGTGAGACAGGTGCACATTGTAGCTGCCGTCCTTGCTCACGCAGCGAAGATGCTGGTTCTCCCTCTGGAACCGACCCGTGAAGTCATCGTTGTAGTCCCCAAGGGGATAGCTGTGGTCCATCCTGTAGTCCGCGTAAATCTCCAGACCGTTCTCGTGACAATAGTCCACCGCGATGCGCAACGGATCCCAACCCTCCTTGAGGCTCGTGGCCAAGAACCCTGCGCAGAACCTGTTCCCTTCGCTGATGAAATCGGCCTTGTCGTGTCCGAAGACCTCACCCACCTTCGTGTGGTAGAGGTAGGTGTAGGTGCTGCAGGTCGTTCCCCAACAGATCCTCTTGAAGTCCGTACCTATGAAAGGCTCCAGGTTCTTTCTGATCGTGTCGGGCGTGTAGGGCGGGCTGCTACAGAATATCTCGTGAACATCGAAGACTCCCCCGCATATCTTCGTCGCCTGCTGCTCCCGGTCCCTCTTGGTCTCGGCGACCTGCTCATCGGTCAGGGGTACGAGCCTGACGTGGGCCAGGTAAGCTCTTTCTCTTGCTGGCTTGAAGAAGTGGAGGCTTTGACCGGTGAGGTCTGCGTTCTTCCAGAGTCCCTCCATGGTCCAGCCGTATGCCTCGTGAAGGAAGGCACAACCAGTCACAACGCGATGAACAGCGTCTGTCGTCAACCTCAGTTCCAGGGAACAGGCCCTTTGGTCGGGTTGATAGACGCCGACGTGAATGGCATGCCATCCATCCAAGTCCAGCGGATAGGTGACCTCAGGGACGGCGACCCCGGGCTCAGCGGACAGCATGATACCTTCTGCGGCCCCGGCTCTGTAGCGCCTGAGTAGCCAAGTCTTGTCTCGCTCGACCCATGAGACAGCATCATTTGGCAGACATCGACTGAAATCGGAGATGAGGACTTCCTCCTGGTTGTGAGGGCTGGCAGTGGCCATTGTACCGTGAAGTGCACGTCTTCATAAAAGCCTTGGAGGCAATCGCGACTGTGGCCTCGCGCACGATTCTGGCGAGGGAGCGCTCTTCCAGCTATGCTGTGAACTCCTAGAGAGTTTGGCCCTAAAGCCTAATATTCTCTCCCCAAGCTGGCACTAGCGAAGAAGTGAAATGAAGGCTGCGATATTGGTTTTCACAGAGGCGGGCAAATTCGATGAAGTGGTCGGTGAGCTGAAGAAGATCGCTGGTGTCAAACACGCATTCGCAGTGACGGGCAGAGCAGATGTTGCGGCTCTCGTCGAGGTACCAGACCTTAAGGGACTCTCGAATCTGGCGCTGAAGGTATTCAAGACCCCGAGTGTGACTGCTTCCGAGACCCTGGTGGAGGTCCAAAGAGGGTGATGAGCCATGAGAGCACTGTGCTTGGTTAGATTCTCGGGAAAGCGACCGGAGACGGTTCTGGAAGGGCTCAAGAAGATAAAGGGAGTGCAAGATGCGTTCTTCACCTTCGGCAGGTTCGACGCGGTCATCCTGCTAACTGCTGCAGACATCGCTGGGGGCAAGAGCATCGTCAAAGCGATTCAGTCAAACCCAGGAATCAAGAGAACCGAGACCCTAATAGAAGCCTAGAAGCGCTCCTCGTTTTGAGATCTTTTTTTTATCCTGCTAGACGTTACTTCGTCGCTTCTTCCTGCTCTGAGAGCGGCCTAATACATAGCGTGTTTGCATCGACTAGCTTCCTACACGGCTGATGTTGTCTAGGATCGATATGAAGGACTTCTCCATGGTCAGCAGGCCACCAGTTGGTCCTCCCTCACCTATGACCAGATACTCGTTCGGGGAATGAGCCAGCTCGCCAAGGCCCATCCCGCCACACATGAACGGCAGCCCCAGCGGAGGGGAAGCGAAAAGCGAGAAGGGAGCGCTACCGGCCAAGGTGGGCCAGACCTCCACGTTGCCGCTGAATTCGTTCATCGACGCGAGCAGGGCCTTCGTGTACGGGTGATCCGCGCTCATCCTTGCCCAGCCGTAGCCTCCCTCAAGCGGCCTGATCTTCACCTCGGGATAGCCCAGCTTGTCTAGGTGCCTTCTCACCATTGGGATTCCGTCCTCAACTTTCATGTTGGGCACGAAGCGGATGTCCACCTTCGCGGTGATCTTGTTCGGCAGGAGCGTCTTTGTTCCTGGCCCAGTGTAGCCGGCCCAGATGCCGTTCACGTTCAGGCTGGGAGAGAACAGGTACTTCTCCAGCGCTTCGACGCCGCGAAGGTCATTGACGAACCTTTTGACCTTGAGGGTTTCCTTGACCTCTTCCTCGTCAAATGTATCCTTGAGCTTTCGGACTAAGAATCGGTCCTCTTCGGATGGGACGGCAACATCGTCGTAGAAGCCGTCGATCATCACTTGATTTCCGGTATTGTCGACCATGGTCGACAGGACCTTGATCATCCTCCAGACCGGGCTGTCCACCCAGGCCTTGTTGCTCCCGTGGATTCCGAACTCCGTCGGTCCCCTTCCCCAATCCTTCCCGTCTATCCCGAGCTCGAAGTACGTGATGCCCTTGACTCCCAAGTTGATCACGACCTTGCCCCTCGTGTTCTGGCTGGCAAACGGGAAGAACAGCACGTCTGCCCTCTTGAGCTCCTTCTCGTACGCCTTGATGAACTGTGGCAGGTTCCTGCTGCCTAGTTCCTCCTCCCCCTCGGCTGCGAAGATCACGTTGACTGGCGGCTCCTGGCCGCTTTTCGCGATCGAGTCCAGCGAGTTCAGGAAACCCATGAGCGGGCCCTTAGTGTTGGCCGAGCCTCTGGCGACCATAGTTGCGCCGAAGGGCTTGACCTCCTTGATGGTCCCAGCAAATGGATCTACGGTCCAGCCCGGCTCGTCCGCTGGCATTGTGTCGTACATGGAGTACGCGAGGACCGTCTTGTCAGCACCGGCGTCGAGCTCGCCGTAGACGACCGGGTTTCCTGAAGTCTCCGCCAGCCTTGTCGACCTGAAGCCAATGCGGTCTAGGGTCTTCCTCAACAGCTCAGCAGCATCCCGCACGCCCGGACCTTGCGGCGAAACGGACGGTTGTCTGATGAAGGAGACTAGGCTGTCGATGTGCTCATCGATGCCGTGTTCAGCCTGATCGTATGTGGCCCTCTTATCAAACATATGAACCGCGACTGCCCGGCCTGAAGATAACTCTTGGCCAGTCCTCAAACGGAGGTACCGAACTCAGGACGTGATTCGATCCACGTGATCTTCAGGCAACGTGGCGCGCCTGCGATGATTTCATCCCGGTGAATGATTCCACGGATGAAATCAAAGGATAGAGATCGATGATTTGATTTTGTCCAGCGCACACACGCTAGCTCACGGGGTCAGGGTTGTCTGGTAGGAAAGAGGCGGGGCTCTGCTCTTTCTCCTCTTCCATATCACGACTGCCAATAGCACTGCCATGCCAACGGTTGCGGCGATCAATAGTATGAGCGCCGTCGAAGCGCCAACGACAACTGACAAAGTCATTACGTTCGTGTTGCCAGACTGATCCGTCACGGTCAGAGCGACCGAGTAGGTCCCCGGAATCAGGTACGCATGCGTGGCACGTGTTGCGTTGCTCGCGGTACCATCTCCGAACTCCCATCGCCAAGAGACAATGTCATCGTCGTAGTCATACGATTGATCGTAGAAGCTGATCTCCTCGCCGTTCTTTGGACTCGCTGGAGCATAGGTGAAGGAGGCATGTGGTGGTGTCTTGGCCGCAGCGATACCGGTACTGAGTTTGGTGGTGGCCGCGTAAATATTCGCTACGTCAATGGAAGTCCTGATGATCTTTGACCCACTCACGTTTAGCTCTTGGACCGGGTAAGTCAGTTCGACGACCGTAATTGTGTTGTTCACTCCCAAGGCATAGGACGCTGACCTTTGAGGAACCAATCCCTTAAGACTCTCTGCAAGTGTAACTGGGGAGGTCCAAGTCCTATTCGAGAAGCTAAAGACGGATACATAGGGTGTTCGGTAGACACCTTCCCTCCAGAACAAGAAGCGTTCATTTCTCGGACCGACCTCCACCTTGAGGCCCGAAATGGTACCTGCATGGCCAACTGTCGAGAGTAGGACGCAAGGCCAAGCGGTGAAGACGGAGGGACTGAGAGAGGTAATGATGATAAAACAGGGCCCGTCAGCCGATCAGCAGTACATCAAGGAGGTCCTACAGGCACTACATCCGGAACTGGCTGGTATGGATCTCACTGTGCATACGAAAACGTCAGGAAACTTCGCACCAGATGAGATTTACGTCATCACGACCCTGATGCTGGAAAAGGGAAAGGACTTCGACATTTCGGGCAAGACCGTCTTTCAGCAATACAGGGACAAGCAAGGTCACCAGGGATACTTGGTGTTCGTCTATGAATAGCAGACGAGCACTGAATGGCACAGGAGGATCAAGCCCACATCTGCACGTGCGCGATTTGAAGGGGCGGAGGAGAGAGGTAGGACAGTAGATTCTGAGTTACTCCTGCATGGACTTTAGTATCTTAGCGGTGACATTTTCCGGGTAGTATTTTTCTACCCTCTTCTTCAATTCCCTCGCGATCCTGTTCCTTGCGGACTCGTCTTCGATTACGTGTTTCAGCTTGTCGTACAACGCTTGTTCGTTGTACTCATAGAGGCAATCTTCGTAGTACCCGGTTATCTCCGGATAGCTACAGTGGTTGGGCAAGATACAGCACGTATCAGTGTACATTGACTCCAACGTAGCTACTCCGAGGGTCTCATGGGAAGCCGTGGAAACCTGTATGTGAGACTGCCAGAGGATCGGGTAGTAGGGGTCTGCCCCCGGTTTCTCGACGAACGACACGTTATTCGGGTGGTCCCCTTTGAACCTCTCCAACGCGGCGGAAATCTTGGGGTCTTCGCAAACACTTCGCGTGAATATGACCCTCAAGTCGTAGGTCTTGAGCAGACGATCCATGACGTTCACGAACATAACTGGATCCTTGCTTGAGATGAGATTGTGATTGAAGACCACAGTCAGGTCATCGAATTTCTTGGGCTTCTTGTACTTGTCGATGAGCCCAGTGTTTATCGGCAATCCAACAACGCTGATCTTGTCATATATTTCCTTAGCCACCTTCTGGTTGAGTTTGGCTATCTCCGTGCCCAGAATTCCTCTGAAATACTCGGACACTAAGAAGATCGTGTCAAGGGAATAGAGGTTCGCGAGGTCTAGCAGCTCCAGTTTCGGATAGAAAATGAATCTGAAGGTATCGCTCGGATCCCAGTGACTACCATGCGTATAGCCTACCAAGCGAGCTTTGCTCTTCGTGTCGCAGATCACTCTTCTCAGTTCGCTCGGAAAATGATGGAAGATATGGAAGATGAATATTGAATCTATTTCTTTTCTTATCAGCAGGTCTGCAACCTGCTTGTAACCGTCGTAAGTCCACCATAGTTTGGCCCGAGTTGGGTCCATATCCTCTTCTTGTGGGGTGACATCGATGACATCTACCCCTCGTTTTCTCATCTCTTCTATGATCGCGCCGGGAACGGTAACGCCATATCCTATCATATCGGTCGCCATCGAGTCTCCCTTCTTCAGCGTGAAATTCCGGAGAAATGCGATTCTCATCTTCTCGACCTAGAGTAGCTCGAGAACTTAAGTCTCTTTCCGGTTGTCAAGGTCAGTCGAAGCGAGCGCTGTGGCCAGAAGAGGTTTCCGTGTGGCATCCACACTCTCTGCGGCAGAAGGCTTTTAACGCGACCTCAACCGCGCATCTCATTGGTATAGAGCACATGTATCCTTTCAAGTACACGTGCACAGTGCAGAGGGCATACGTTGCTGAGCGCAAGATCCCAGTGCTGATCGCGTACGAGGGTGAGCCCAGAAAACCGCTCGTCATATGCCAACACGGGTTCAGCGGCAACAAGGAGGGCATGCTAGGGACCTGTCTGAAGTTGGCGAACGAAGGCTTCGTCGCCGCGGCGATGGACGCAGTGAAGCACGGGGAGAGAAGGGACCCAAATCTCCTCGCGAACCTCGGTGGGGACCCCTCTCTGATGTTCCAAGTATTGATTGGGACTGTGGAAGACGTCAGAACGGTGATAGATTACTTGGGAGAAGTTCTCGGTGCGGACCTGAAGACGGTGGGCATGATGGGAGTATCGATGGGAGCCATCACTACTCTGTTGGCTGCCACGATGGAAGACCGGTTGAAGGCTGCGGTCTCCGTCATAGGAGGCGCGGACTTCGGGACCTTGGTGAGGAAATCCTCCCTTGGAAGAATAGGCCTGCCGGTGGGACAAATGACTCAGTTCGTCGAATCAGCAGGAGAACTGATCAAGAGGTACGACCCCATCCACAACGTCCAACGCTTTCGATCCATGCCCCTTCTGCTGCTGAACGGAGAACTCGACGACCTGATACCCCTGGAATGTGCGCAGTCGCTGTACGAAGCCTTGAGGCCACAGTACCAAGCCACTCCCGAGAGGTTGAAAATGAAGGTCTATCCTGGAGTCGGACACGAGTACACGCATGAGATGGAAGACGAGGCGGTTGACTGGCTGAAGCGATATCTCCTTCTGCGATGAACGGATCTCAGCCGCCAGATGATGCATCGAGGGCGTGTCCCAAACGCTCTACACGTCTCTGAGGCGGTCAGCAACACCGGAGTAGATAGCTAGATCTCTACTGGAGAGCATGTTCTTGGCGTCCTCACAGTTGGGGTCCACTTCCAAGACCCTGCGGAAAGCCTCGACCGCTTCTTTGAACTTGTATTCCTTGAAGAGGACCATGCCACGCCAGAGCAGAAGCTTCGGATGATCAGGGTTCTCAACTAGGCCAGCATCTATTTGGCGCATGGCCTCCGCGTAGTTGCCGTTGGCGTAGGCTACAAGGCATTTGCTCAAGAAGAGCATTGCCGTGTCTCCTGAGTGTTCCTTCAGAGTTCGCTTGACCTCATCCATTTGGGGGTCGTCGCCCGCTACTTGCCAGATCCGGCTAGCCTGTCTGCAAGCGCTTCGAAGGTAGCGATGCTCTCGATGAGTGTATTCCGCATCATGAACCGCAAGGACTCCTTGCCACCGGGTTGCCCACCAGTAGGTAGGATGTAGTCCGCCTGTGACCATTGCTGGCGCAGCTGAGACTCAGGCATGTTCACACCTGAAATCCGCCATGCTTCACGCAACTTTTCGAACGTCAGGTCGCCGCAACTGTCGAGGTACTTCAAGAAGGCACGTCTGTAGTTTTCCGCTTGTTGCCTGACGTTCCGAACTACATCGCTTGACATAGCCTCCTATCTTGGTTGGTTCATCGCTTATGAAAGTGACAGGATCTGAGGCGATTGAGCGCACATTTGTGTACCCTCACACAAGCCTTCGTTCCTCGCGAAAGTGGTATTAGTTCTGGCTGACTTAGTCTCCGAGGACATGACTTACTGGTGGGAGAAAGAACCGCTCAGGATCATCGAGATATGCAACGCATATCAGATGGGTGACCTTTCACTCCAAGAGGAGGCCGATGCTGTCAAGAAGATGGTCGGCAACGCGCAACACTTCCACTGCACGAATGAAGCAGGGGGTGGCGACGACAAGCGCTTCTACTTCAAGACACAGGTCAGCAAGGCGGACAACCCGGACAGGCTTGGGAAATACCTGCCAATTGCGCACAAGACCGGCATCAAGGTGATAGTCTACTTCAACGTTCACTGGTACAGCAAGGAGTTCGGGCGAGAGCACCCGGACTGGTTGCAGATCAAGGAGGACGGAAAGCCGCTGGATGACGTCTACACGACCGGGACCTCCCTGTGCATCAACAGCCCCTACAGGGAATGGGTGTTCCAGATCCTGAGAGACCTCTGTCGCTATCCCATTGACGGCATATTCTACGACGGCCCGATCTTCTTCGCGCAGACTTGCTACTGCGAGACCTGCAGGCGACTGTTCAAGCAGAGGACCGGTGAGGAAATACCGAAGAAATCCGATCACAATCATCCTCTCTGGAGGGAACTGGTCGAGTTCCAGGCAGACTCCCTGGCAAGGTTTCTCTCTGACTCTAGGGAGATCATCAAGGCCGCGAACCCGGAGATACTCTTCTGCATGAACGGGAACGCCAACTGGCCTTACTGGCCAACTGGGAGGGACAACCACAAGATAATCAAGCACACGGACATACTGGGCGCTGAGGGCGGCTTCATCTACGGCGACCTGAACCTGACGTCAATATACAAGCCCGGGATGACCGCGAAGCTTCTCTCGAGCCAGTCACAGGGGAAGCCCGCGCTGGTCTTCGATTGCGCCGGACACAAGTCCTGGTCCTGGTACATGTTGCCTGAGCCTGAGATCAGCCTACTTCTGGCAGAGACTTTGGCCGGTGGAGCTAACTTCTGGGTGCCTTTCTTCCCTGACGACCTCAAGCAGCCGGAAATTCGGGTTGTGAGATCTTACTGTGAGCTCGTGAAGAAGAACCCCAAGGCGTTCGGAAGGACAAGATCCATGGCAAAGGTTGCTCTTCTGTGGCCAGCCGCGTCCGTGGAGCTCTACGAGGGATCTTCCGTTCCGTTGACAGACTTCACGAAGGAGATCAAGGCTGCCAAGGTTGGCGACATATCACAGGAGTTCCTCGGGTTCTATGAGGGCCTGGCCAGATCACAGGTTCCGTTCGATGTCATCGACGAGGCGAACCTAGTCGACCTGTCACGCTATGAGCTGTTGGTATTGCCGAACGCAACTTGCCTGTCTGACGAAGCCTGCAGGGCGATCTCGGACTTCGTCGGAGGAGGAGGGAACCTAGTTGCCAGTTTCGAGACTTCGCTGTACGACGAGGACGGGAGGAGGAGGGAAGACCTCAGGTTGGGCGGGCTGTTCGGCGCCCGGTTCTCCGGCAGAATGTTCGGACCTATGCTTTGGGACTACGTTGCTCCGGATTACGGGACGGGATCGCCGCTACTGAAGGGCGTATCGAAGGAGTTCATCCCAGCACCTGCCTACGGCATTGAGATCAAGACAACTGTGGGCAAACCCTTGGCGCACTTCTGCACGAAGCTAGTGGGGTGCTACGATCACTCGCCTGAGGTTTCGGACCTGCCGTTCATAGTCACGAACAGACATGGAAAAGGGACAGTTGTATATCTGGCCGGGACTTTCGGCATCTCATTGAGCAGCTTCAGGTTCCCGGAGTACCTGACGCTGGTCCGAAACGTTGCGACGAAGCTGAGCGCTGCACCTGTGCTGGTGGAGAATGCTCCTTGGGTGGAAGTGAACGTGAGGAGAAACGACGAGGCGATGTTCGTGCACCTGGTGAACCAGACTTCTGGCCTGAAGAGGCCTATGACCCACATTCAGCCCCTGACTGATCTCGAAGTCGTCCTTCCCAAAGTGAAGTGCAAGCAGTCGAGAACTTTGAGACAAGACAGGAAGCTGAGGACTAGAGTTGGCAGAAGAGGAACCTCGTTCACCCTCCCACTCCTAGAGGATTACGAGGTCATCGAGCTGCCGCTTGAGACCTGATCTGTTTCTGGAGTGGGCGCCTGTGCATGGCCGTCTACGAGGCTTTCGAAGTCATCTACATAGTCCCGCTTCTAGTGGGATGGCGCGGTACGTTTGAGGCTTTCCAAAACATGTCCCTTCTCCGAAGCAGACAAGGAGGTTTGGCTTTCGCGGTCAGGTTGCGTGCACCTCGCGGACAGAACGAGATCACAGGAATCGATTAAGTGCGATCCGACTGAGTCATGCTCGTTGCTCGCGTGTAACCATGAGAGGCTCTATGTGCGGAGACTAGTAGGTGCTACTTTCGGCCTCGCTTCTGTCTTCGTGAGATTGCTCTCACTAGTTTCGGCCAAGAGTATCTGAAAAACTTTCTCAAACTCTCGTCAGGATCCTGTTCTACGATCGCGTGCGCCAGAGCGTCCAACGCTATGATCCTGACCTCGTCCTCTCCCTTCATCATCGGGTGCAGTATTAGATCTATCATCTTGTTGGCTTGTCCTTTGGTAGGTCCCTTCCCGCCCCTCCCGCTAAGCGATATCAGGAGATCGTAGTAGCGGCTACTTGTCTTTCTCAAGGTTCTTCTCTACCCCCCGAGCTTCAGTGATCCAGCGATCCCTGTGTTGTCTTACTGCGTCCCTCATGAAATCTGAGCGATTGTGCCAGATGTCGAGGCGTTCGACGATGAAGTCCACATCCTCGTCCAGTCCAAGCGGCAACCAGAGCTTCCTAGAAACTCCTCGAGACCCTTTGCTGGCACCGCCGTGGGTAGTTGCCCGGCCCTCCTGATGGTCCTGTGACGGTCCGAATCTACTAAGGCTGCTCTTGCCTCGGAGGGCCCTATCCCTCTCCCCCTTTTCCCAGCCTTTCTCGCTAGAGTCTGAGTCAATAGACTCTCCCCTCAGATCTTGCCCTTTACCCGCACGCATGTTCGAGTGACATGTAGGGGAGATAGACTTATTAGTTCTTCTGTGAAACGATTTGCGGATGATCGATTCACACGGGAAGAAGTTTGAACCAGGAATTCTCTGGACCGCGGATGATCCGGCCCGCGAGGCAGCGATCATCAGAGTGCTCTGTGAGGGCGACAAAGGTTTCATGGAGATCTTCAACGGACTGAAACTCGGGAAAAGGGGGTGGGGCAGGCAGACTCTGAATCTGTACCTGAAGGAACTAACGCTGAAAGGCTGCATTCGAAGGGTGCGGCGGGGGAAGAGAGAGATCTACTCGCTCGACGTGAACAACCCTTACGTGAGAAAGGTGATAGGTCGAGTCAGAATTCGCGGCCGCGTGGAACTGAACAGACTGAACGAGGGGGAATATGTCTCAGACTGGCTCAACTCCATCGAGTTCGCTTTCTTGAACGTGATGCAGGACTATGTCTACATCGGCAGAGGACAGAAGCAATTGAAGAGTCTTGGAGATGGTCGGACGGTGACCGTAGAGGACGTGTTGAGGTCCCATCTTTCGGATATGGTGGAGGTAGCCAGAATCTACGGCCAGTTGTTGGCGGAAAGAATTGCACGAGGGGAATTGGATCTCGAGGAGCTGTGGCGCATAAGGGATGGTCGTCTAAGACAGATACTTGAGCAACGTCGCAGGTCTACAGGGATTGCGAGACGTAGATCCGGATCTTAGGAATCGCGCACGAGTCCACTCTCCCTGTGTGTTCGAACCAGTACGCCTATGAGAAGATCTGAGAGATGGCCGACAGAAACCCCGTGAGGGCACACATTTGTGGTCCAACGCTTGCTAGAGATCTATGTAGGTAGAGAGCCACTGATATGGGTTATCCTTCAGCCTTTCCCTAAGTTCCTCCTTTGTAGAGTCCGTGAGTAGTTTCTTCAGGACTGATTCTATGTCACTTAGATTGTGGACGTCATAGCCGATCGCCCTCCAAGATCCAACGATCGCAGCCTCCAGGTTTGGGTTAGCTATGCACCTCAGCCTGAGTGAGGACGTGGAAGAATCGAACTCCTGTTTCTTGTTGCTTAGACTGAATCCGTAGAGGAGGGACATGACAAACGCTTCGCCCTCTTGTTGCCTAAGCCACTTGGAGTGCCTTTCTTCTTGCTCTTTCCGTCGCCTTTCCTCCTCGTTCTTTCTCTCGATCTCCTGCCACATTCGGGCCTCTTCCTCTCGCTCACGAGCTTGCCTGAGCCTTTCGCGGCCCTCGGCCGCTCGTCGCGCCTCCCGCCTCCTCGATTCCTCACGCCCAGCAATCTCGAGCAGTGATCTGACGAAGAGGCCGTAGTTACTGGGCATATGGTGAAAGCCTCCCCTTGAGATCATCCAGCGAAATACTGCCATGCATGTATGATGTGAACCAAGAGAGCGCGTATCGGTGCTTTGTAGTGTAGTCCACGAACTGAGATGGATCCCACTTTCTCCCCCTCAAGTCCTCCAAGAGTCCGGCTAGGCTGTGGATGGTTTCGGTACTTAGTCCCACAGCCCCAGTATTCCAAAGCTTTGTAGTGATGCTCACCAGATCCTCGTCTCGCCATCCTGCCTTCCGAGCAGTCTCGAGGAATTTCGCCATCTGTCTTAGCTGATCGATAGACAGGCCGCCATTCACGACCGTTCTATGGAGCTCCATCAAGTCCCTCAGCAGTTGTGAGGGCTCCTTCTTCTCTAGATGGGCCACCGCGACAACCTCGAGCCAAAGATCATCTGGCAGCTTAGGTTCGAGGAGCGACTTCTTTCCCGAATTGACCCCGTGTGAGCCCCTCCCACGACGGAGTTTCGAGACCGTTTGTCTCGCCACATCGAGCTTCTCTGCTATCTCCGTGTCCAAGTAACCCTCATCTATCAATGCCAGGATCTTGTCAACGGTTTCCTTACCCAACTTGGGCATTACAGTAACTATAAGCGGGGAACTCTTTAACGCTTTCGGAACACCAAAACAACCGAGTGCGCTCCCTGAGAAGATCCACGCCGAAAGTAGCACCTGCTGCTTTCATGCGCTCTCAGAAATCTTATTCACTGGGATCTTTCCCCATTTAGTACTGACTAAACCATTTAGTCACATCTGTTCTCACGCATGAGCTCCGGGGATAACACCTTTATGGTACAGTCCGTATGATAGTACGATGCCGAAGCGACGCAGGTCAGCTTATACGGAGGGCCAGATAAACAGCCTGATAGACAGCGTACTGCACCCCCTCATGAAAGGCGAGGACAAGATCCCGGTAATGCTACTGGATTTCTTGGCACACTCCTTCGTAGAGCAGGACCCGCAGAAGAGCTCTAGGAAGTTCGTGAAGTACACGTTACCGAAGCTGGTGAACGAAACCCACAGGCGAGAGGGCAAACGACGTAGGCGCCTTGCGCGGGAAAAGTCTTAAAGCATCAATAGAGCAACCATCCCAAAGATCGGCTGACATGGCTGCGTTTTTCAGAATGCTTAGCGGGGATCGACACGTGGCCTTCTGTCCAATGAATTTCGTGGCAGATACTTACATTGGTTGTCCTCATTCATGCTGGTACTTTTATGCCCCAGCATCCACTTGCCGTGGACGGTTTGAGGAAAGCTCCACACGTTTCCGGAAATTCAGGCGCCGGATCAAAAGCGAAAACGACTTCGGCAAAATCGAGAACGCGATCACACAGGGCCAAGTCAAGGGAACATGTGAGAGAGGCCAGGAACAGTTCATTGCTGAGGCCATAAGACACAGGCATCCACTTCGAGTCGGGTCACTATCTGATCCCTTTGGTCTTCCCCTGGAGAAGGAATACGGCGACACCCGTCGGGTTCTGGAGATACTAGTCTCTCATGACTACCCCTTCGTTGTCTGCACCAAGAGCCCTTTTGTGGCAACTCCGACATATGTGAACCTGCTTAAGTCCGCGGATGGGAAAGCGGCCGCACAGATCTCTCTGATGTCCTTGGACGACGACCTCTTGAAGCACCTGGAGTCTCGACCAGGTGCCGCCACACCTTCTGCGAAGTCTCGTCTGGAAGCCCTGAGACGTCTGTCTAATGAAGGGGTCTTCACGACCTGCAGGATCCAACCCATGATTCCCCAAGTCACCGAATATGGAATGGAAGATCTAATCAATGCCGTGGTTGAGGCCGGCGTAGACCACATCATTGTGGAGTTCCTCTGGCTTCCATTGGTCCACGCGAAGGACATGGGGTCAAAGCTGAAGATGGCACTGGATGAGTATTGCCGCGCCGGAGGAATCGTCGGTGATGATCTGAGGAGGCATGGCAATGATCTCAACGCGTTCTACCGCTCCTACGAGGACAGTGAGAGAGCATACGGCAGGGTCTTCTACTCGAAAAGGCAAATGGCTCGGTTGATGCCAGTGTTCGCCGATATGATCGCTGAGGCCAACCGTGAACACAACGCCAAGGTGACATTTGGATCTGGAAATGAGGAGATATCGTTCCTGAACTCGACCGAGAACTGCTGTGGAGTAGACAGGCTTCCGGCGTTCTCCGGGTACCCGAAGTGCATAGCTCAAACTGCTCTTAGGTCCGCGAGGATCAAGGGGAGAGTCTCTCTGGACCAAGTCAGGCAACACTACAACCCATACGCCGAAAAGTTCACCGAACTCTGGAACAAGAGAAACAGGAAAGGTTACTTCTTTGAAGACAGGGTTTTCAAGCTGAGAGGCGTGGAGTCAGACCACGAGGTCGAATACGCCTATGATGACGCCGCCATTCCGAGTTGAGCCGCCTTGATACCCGAATACATACCGTACATCAAGTACGTCATCTCGCCCGGGACTAGGTTCGAGCGAGATCGAGCGATCCTCTTCGACCCCAAGGGAGACGTGGCACAAGGCAAGCCTCTCGTGAACTACGGTTGGGGCCCGACCGGACTGAAAGAGTTCGTAGAGGCCCTGTACAAGTCCCGTAAGGGGAACCTAGACGGGTTTGAGGCGTTCTACCGAGACAAGATCTTGGGGCGCACAGGAGACATAGTCCAAGTGCTTAGAGCACACGGACTCGTACGCGATAGGCTTCCTGCGTTGCTGAGAATAAAGGTGACGGATCACGTGGAGGTACCTGCTCTCCTAGTAGACATCGACAGAGTGTACTTCAAGCGCTGCAGTCAATGCAAACAATCATGGAGACTAACCGCTGCTCCTATTGAGCTCGAAACGCTCCTGAGACAACTGAAGCTGGACAGGATCAAAGATCTGTTTCAGTGTTCACGCCAAGCTTGCAGGTTTCTCTGCAGCAACTACGACGACTGCACACTGAACTACACGAGCACTGAAGACAGCGAGGAGAACGAGGCCCGGAAAACCGAATGCCTCGAGGAGCTGATCAGCCAAATAGCTGGGAAGTCACTGGGCTCTAGGGTCTATGAATGCATTCCCAGAGAGACAGTACCGACCAAGGTGAGCTTCAGAGAAGGTACGACGTCATCTGACAAGATGTCCCTCGACCACGAGCATCTTCCTGGATTGACCCAAAGGGCCAAGCCCATGGAGTGCACGACATGCATTGAGAGACAGCTGCGGTTCGATTTCCACCCACGGAGATACTTCTTCTTTGACCAGAAGACGTGGGAGGGGATGCAGGGGAAAAGGTACAGCAGAAAACCCATGCACAACATCGATGCTCTTCCCTCAAGACTACTTTCCGACTTCATTGAGTCCTATGAAGCATACCTTGACGGAACCCAGTTGGTGGCACCCGTTAATCATGGAGGTGTGTTCGAAGCTTTTCTCAACGTCTCCAACGTTAGCTTCGAGATAAGGGTAGATCTCGAACACAGATGCGACGTTTGTTCTCTCAAGCATGGCATAACAGGAATCCCAATCAAAGCGATGTTCAGAGACTCAGACGTGTTCAAGCAGGAGGCTGGGTTCGCTCGTCTCCTGTGGGAAGAGCTTTGGAGGGATTTCCCGAGGGAGTCGTGCCAGGCCTTCGGAAACAGGAGCATTGTTAGAGCCTCTGAGAGTCCGATCATCAAGAGAGAAATGAAGGTAAAGGAGATATGTCCTTCAAGCGCCTTTTCGGGAAATTCATATGACTATGCTGTGGACCTCAGGAAAATCGGCGGAGAACGTCTCATACTGTTCGATCTTACGACAGGACTCTGGAAAAAGAGCGGATTTCACGAGATCGGAAGAACGGCCGACGAGTACGTGGAGATGTGGTCAGAACTGCTGTTCGAGATCCCCCAGAGAACCGATCGGGCAAATGCCATCTGGTACGTCGTGATCAACAGCACCGAGGAATCCTTCTTCGATTCAACTGCGCCCGAGGAATGCAGAAGCATGAAGCAGCTCGTTGAACTGTTGAGCGGCGGGGAAACCGACGCGGTGACCATTGCGAGGACCGGCGAGACAATGAGTGCAACTGACCTTGAGAAGCACAAGCTCATCGTCCTACCTGTTTTTAACTCGACACCAGCGAGAGGAGAGGCAAGATGGGAAGTGAAGAGGCTGGACAAAGGAGAGTATGGAAAAACGGTAGCAGGTCAACTTATACACAAACTCTTCTCGTGATGATGGGAACATGACCAGAGACGAAAGTACGGATGTGAAGAGGCTCAAGACGCTGGTTGCGGAGTTTGTACACGAAAGGAAGTGGGAAAGATTCCACAACCCTAAGGATCTTGCAGGTGCTATTTCCATTGAGGCAGCGGAGCTGCTGGAGTTGTTCCAGTGGGTCTCAGCTGACGAAGCTTCAAGGTCATTGGAAAATCCTCGCAAGCTGAAGCTAGTCAAAGAGGAACTGGCAGATGTCATCATCTACAGTCTAAGTCTAGCCAATGCCGTTGGCATAGATGTGACCGATGCAGTCATGGAAAAGCTCAAGAGGAACAGAGCCAAGTATCCCAAGGACAGGTTTCTTGGGGTGGCTGTCCAGGAAGAAGACAGATTGGACCAAGAAGGCGCGGTGGGAGAAAAGGGAGGAACGCGGCGATTGGCGGAACCAAGAAGGCGATCGCGATCGAGGGGATAGAATTGCGGCGCACGCAAGCAGGGCGGAAAGCACGTTCCGTTGGGACCAACGAAACACATGAGGGCGAGAGCAGCGGATCATGTTAGATCCCGGGGCGGTCACATCATACCGGCAAGTGTGCGATGAGGAACACACAAGCCTGCAGAGGGGGATGAACTATCGGCTGGGCGGCAAGGCAAGTGTGGTTCTCATGAACGTTCATCCTGGAGCTCCGTACGCAGATAGGGTAGAGGAAGACAGGAAGGTGCTCTCTCACAATTCGTCACACCAGATCGGGATGCAGCTTATCGGGGTACTCCATGGAAGGTGCTTTGAATGAGCAACAAGGGGAGTTCCATGAGTGAGTCAACTAGGATAGAAATCATTGCCAGGTCCAACAACCACTGCTGCATCTGTCAGACACCGTTCGTTGTTGTCCATCACTTAGACGGCAACCATGGGAACAATCTCTTCAGTAATCTTGCTCCCTTATGTCCGAACTGCCACAATCAAGCCCATTCCAAGACTCCACTGACAACTAGCTTGACACCAGAAAGAATAGGACTGCTCAGAGACAGGTGGTATGAGTACTGCGACCGGAGGAAGGAATATGCAGGGATCAGTCCCTACGCTGCATTGAAGGTGAAGAACTTCGTGCGGTCCGTTGGGTGGGCCCAATACGGATGGAAGAAGACCTTCACAGCCATTGATCCTGGCTATAGGGACCTAACGGTGGATGAGATAATAGACAGAGTCTTCTCGACAACCAATAGGGACGAGATCATCACATACTTGGAGACCATGAAATACATGTACCAAGACGTCCTCACAAACGAAAGTAACCTTGAGAAGTTCAGGAATCTGTGCAATGCTTTTGGGATAGACTATGACACTCTTCCTTGATACTCCCACTTCTCTGCAAGGAGGATAACTCGAGCCCCTCTTTGCGATAGTGACAGGACTGTTGCCTTTGCTGAGCCCATGGGAAGGTCAACGGAGACTTGTACTTCTCTGTCGTTCTCGCGCACCAGAGAAGCTGGAGCCTCGCCGAAGAAGGCCACGCCGTAGGACGCACCTTGGTGCAACATCCACAAGCCGTTAGACTGCAGTTCACCCGTGTCTGACTTCCTTGCTTCTTACCTTGGCGATGGTCTTCGGTTCTCCGTCTTCATTCCGGCTGATGACGCAGCTGATCACTGTGACGATAGGTCCAGTCCTACCTACACATCACACAGCACTCACAACGTGATTTAGACAAGCATGGAGTAAGCTGCAATCTGCACTATGCCGATTATGATAAGAAGCGCAAAGAGGCTGTTCCACGGGTCCCTGATGAGCCTTGGCATGCTCTTCCTAGTTACGGAACCGCCTAGTTTGATAACACCACTTCCATCTACTAGTAGTTCTTTCTCCTCGATATCACGCTGCCTGTGCACCACCAATAGCATCAATTGAAGATAGTGCTCGTGTAGAATCCACAGGACGACCACGAAGAACGTTGACAAGAGTGCGATGATGGAAGACACGCCTATCACATATGTCGAACAGGAGAACTTCACTCTAACAGTTGGGTTGTCTTTGATGAGACCCGCGGCTGCCGACATCAGCCCTATAGTTATCGTAATGCCGTAGTATCGTATGTTTGCCAGTATGTTGTCCAGATTCCTGATGGTTCCCTCACATGCCTTCCACTCCTCCAACAGGAGCTCGTTCCGCCATTCGGCCATGCTGTCAGCTTGCGCAGTTTGCCATATTACTCTTTCGCCAGCAGTATGGACGGCAACTCACCCAATCTTCGGATCATGTGATCCGGAACCCCCTTGCTGGCGGTTCCAGGATAGTAAGGACCAGGAATCCAGATAGTCTCAGCACCTATCTTCTTTCCTGGGAGTATGTCGGTGGAGATTCTATCTCCGACCACGACTATTCTCCTGGGTTGGCTCTTGTAGGCCTTTCGGAATATGCGCAATCCTAGCTCCTTGGCCCTTCCAAGACTTCCTGTGTCCTTGCGCTGCACGATCAAGACTGCATCGAATATCTTGTCGAGGCCGTGGTGGTGAATCACAGGAAGCTGGAAGTCTCTTCTTCCTGAGGGGAAAAGTACGAGCACGTACCTCTTCTTGAGGCGCCGAAGAACTGAACGCGCGTCCCGAAGCAGCGGAGGGTCTGCTCTCTTCAGAATAGCGTCATACCGAGCAGACGCCCTTCTGGCTAATTCGGATGACAAGGTCTTAGGTCTTGCTACCATCGCAAGTCTGGCGGCGCGTCTTGCACTTTTGCCTTCATGGAAAAAGTACCACAGTCCGTATACAAGCAGCGTGGAATTGTACATGTACTTCCATCCGTGCAGTCGAACTAACTCACAATCCACCTTGCGAAGGGTCTGGACATCTTTCTTTGGCCTTACTCTGCTATCCAATTTCCTCAGCAATCCGAGGAGTGTCTCCTGCGCATGTATGTAGACACTTTCCCTGTCCACCAGTGTGTCATCCATGTCAATGATCACAACGCCATCCTTTACGTTCGAAGGATGAGTCAATTCCCCTTGTCGAGGAATGGATCGAGCTATTTATGGTTTGGGAGACACTGAGCTCTGAAGTGTCACTATGGGACTCAGTCTGCCATCGTGCCCTTCATTCTCTCCTAACTGCCATCTTCCGGCGCTCGGTTTGGACTGTTTTCTCTAGCCGAAAGCCTGACCGCAAGTGCATGGCTGACAAATAATAAATACCAAGCAGCATCCCTGTCGATTGCTGTCTTGGACAAGGACAAGCTACTCTGGATAGTCGAACAAGACAATCCCGTGCTGAAAGATCGTCGATCCGATCTGGTGATGGATTCCGTGATAAACTACTATCATGGCAGACCGAAGCTTCAGTATGAGCCAGGAAAGCTATTCCTTGACAATGGGGCTTTCACGGCATCATCGAAGGGAATAGATCTAGACAGCGAAAGAGTGATCCTTGTTCAAGAAACACTCAGACCCGATCTTACCATCCCCCTGGACTACCCACTGCGTGCAACCATGTCGAGAAAGCAAATGCAACAGAACTGGCTAAGAACGAGAGACAACATAGTTTATTGGCAGAGTTCGACGCGTCTTGCAGGAAAACTGGTTCCCGCTCTACACGCTTGGGACAAGAGATCACTGATTGACAATATCCTTTGGATTCAGAAACATGCTGATTCTGACTATGTAGCACTGGGAAGCATAGTGCCTCCAGATTTCGCTGGCTCTGAAGGGTTCTTCGGAGACCGACAACCCAGCAGGGAATTGGTCGACATGGTGTCCCTGGCAATAAGCTCCGTCCAGAAACTGAGCAGTCTCAAAGTACATCTGATGGGTTTTGGGTCATCTCCCCTGACGCTTAACCTTGCATACTATCTTGGGGCAGACAGCACAGACTCATCTGGGTACAGAAGGAAAGCTGCGTATGGGAAGATAGTCCTCCGTGGGACCGGTGAGCGGTACGTCGGAAACGGTTCTGCCAACTTCGGTACAACGAGACTCGCCGAAGACGAGGAGAAGGGTACAAGAGACATAGCGTTGTTAGAAAGGTGCACTTGCCCGATTTGCAGGACGAACAAAGACATGCTATGGACTGACTGGAGGTCTCGTGCAATCCACAACGAGTACGTGATGAAGCAGGAAGCAGCGACAGCGAAACAGCTCACGAGGGTGGGAGACGAGGTCTATGAGAAGTACTTAGATAGGGTTGTCTTCGCAGACTCGTCCCTGAGGTATCTCTGGGAATATGCTAAGCTCCGCAAAAGGTACCACAGGATATCTGATGTCTTGTTCGACGAGGAGGTTTGATTGAAGCTAAGAGTTGCGGATGCAGGGGTCTTCATCGATCTGCTCCAGTGCGTGGCAAGATTCGTCGACAGAGCATATCTCCGCGCAGACTCAAGAGGCATACGATTCCAAAGCATTGATCCCCATGACTTCTGTTTCGTTGACGTCTTCCTGAGAAGGCCCTTTTTCGAGGGGTACCACCTTGTCGGGCCCATCGCGTTCTGTTTGAATACCTCTGGACTGTCAAAGATCCTGCCGACGCTAAGATCCGCAAAGCTCATCTCCCTTTCGCTGGACGAAACAGCGTTTGGGATTGAAGCCACTGGAGGATGGAAGAAGCTTTTCACAATAAACGCCATGGATGAGGACTCTAATGGTTTTCCTGAAGCCAGAAGATTCCGGTACGAGGCGTCTGCACTCATTCCTGCGAGAGAATTCTCAGAGCTAGTGAAGACGGCCGCAAGCGTTTCCAATGAACTGGTCATATCCATAGCCAGGGCTGGCTTCTCTGTCAGCGCGAAGACCGCTGACTACTCTCTCGTATCCCATCCTTCCAGAGACGCCAAAGTCGAAGGTCCAGTAAGGAAGGAAGTCTCGGCATTCGCGATAGCAAGTTATGTCAGGGCGCTTGAGAGTCTAATAAGAAGGTGCGAGTACATTCGTATCTGGATAGGAGTTGATAAGCCACTCAAGCTTGAGCTGATCTACAAGAATCAGGGCGTGTTTTCCTTCTTTCTTTCCCCCAAGAAGCGACAGTTGAGACAGGAAAAGGGCCCAGGAAGGGAAGGCACCTCTCTTCCTAGGATAACAGCTACCAAGCTTCCCGACTTTCTAGTTTTCCTTGCCACCTCGCCAACTGGGCAAGAGACAAGGCTCTTGGTGGATGCAGGCATTGAGACATCCGGAGGCGACTACAGTAGGCTGGGCCTTCGCCTAGGCTTGGTGGTCCGAGAGAAAGGAAGGATCAGACTGACGAAAGAGGGAGAACTGGCCGCCAATATAGTCCAGCAAGATGAGGAACAGGCGAAAGCCTTTCTGCATGGGTTGTCCATGCGCAGAATAGAACCCTACAAGAGACTGATCACCGCTATCAAAAGGCGACCTATGGCACCTGAGGACCTCTACAGTCTGATTAACGCTGGTCTCAGTAGACTCGGTGAACACCCAATTGACAAACAAGACCTCTCCACGTTGCTAGGTATAGCGACCTGGTGTGGAGTAATGGACAGGAGAATGTCACTCTATTACTTCGAAAAGAGGAGTTCCGGAGACAGCAAGCCAAACTAGTGCATCTTCTTGGTCTCTGTGACTTCGTCATATGAATGCAGAAGACGTCAACAAGAACCACACATGTGGCACTCGGAAGAAGGTTCTGTCTTGATGTCGCGCGGGCGTCACTGACCCGTTTCTGTTCCTTGTATCTGTGGGAGTGCTCCGTCTTAGGAGGTTCCGGTGAATCCCTTGAGCGTGTCCTCCAGGTCGCTGATCCTGGCCTCTTCACATTTCTTGAGCACGTCCTCAACCCGCTGCTTCTTTTCGAAGTAGACTGGGGACAGACAGCTGGCATAGTTGCCGTCCTCAATGTTCGAGTATCGGCCAGCTCGAGTTATGTTGAATGAACCGAACACGACGCCTAGTGAGGTAAGCAGGAATTTAGGATGCATGATGCTACGTTGAGAAGCCGGGTTCACGTAGAAGTATATTCTCGCCCCATGCTCCGCTGCTTTGAGCAGGAAGTTCAACTCCCAGACCTGATATACACGGTCGCCGTATTTGCCCTCGTTTGGCTCCATTGTGGCTATTCTTACACTTGACTGGGAATTTTGCATCAAAGTCATGATTAACTGAAGAAGGTCGACCGTATCATTCCTGCCGAACTCGACATTCGGAATGGACAAACCCAAACCGGTAGCACCCAGGAAATATGACACATTGCTTATCCAAGGAGACAGCAGTGTGACACTTGCTGGGATTCCGACGGCAACTTTTGATGCCTCTCCGACGAGAAGTAGGAGGTCATAGGTCTGAACCTCTTCACCCACTTGGACTATCTCCCTTAACGATCCGGCCAATCAGCTCACCTCCATCTTCAGAATGAAACGATTGTCGGGATCACATGAGAAGTTGTTTAGATAGGCCCGACCGTCTCTGATAGGTTGCCCGAGCAATCGAAACCCCAATTCCAGAACATCCTTTGCATCGCCATATGAACCCCTTACGTAAAGCGTCCCTTGTGTCTCCAGTAGTTCAGTCGCCTTTTGCAGAAGTGCCTCTCTCGGTTCAGACCCAACGGTGATTAACACATTATCTCTGATCAGTCTGTAAGCAGTCTCTAGGACACGCCTACTGACAAGATATCTAACGCTGAGGACGCCCATATCGCAGAAGCTGGCAAGTAAGCAAACCGGACAACCATCTATGCACATCTCCAAGGAATCCTGGATCTTGCCAAGAACACTTTTGTCCAGATCCTTTGGGTCCATGCCTGGGCTGATCTTCTTCTTCTCGTCCAAAGTGAGTCTGGAAAGGAGTGCCTCAGGAGCTAGCCTGAATAGGAAGAGCTCCTCGTCCCGAACGCTCTTCAAGATGGTGTAGTGGCTTCCATACCTAAGTAAAGCGTCGAGATACGAAATACTGAATTCGTCCAGGTTCCTGCTCCTCAGCTCTTGCAGAACCTCTTGTCTAGTTTCATCGTCTGCACTAGATCGTTCTACCAGTTCTGCCGTTTTTGGATCCCTGATTAGCCCCCAATAGACAGAATCCACCTGATTAGCTCTGCAGCCCGTCAGGAATTCCTCAAGGATCGAGTAGAAATCCCGCGCAGGAAGAGCCACGGGTATGTCCTTCTCGACGGACTTGCGAAGCGTCTGTATGCGTTCCGACAGCGGTATTCTGGCCAGCTTCCTTAGCGTCTCTGCACAGCCATTTCCCTCCGGAAGGTTGTCGTATACCAGGATCTCTCTAGTTCCTCTGCGGAAATGGCAACGAATGTCCTTTTCATCCACGCCAAGCAGTACCATTGCCGATGTCTGAATGTAGTGCTTGAGGGAATGCACAAAGATGTCACTTACGAAGGCTTCGAAACAAGCTTCGTCTCTCACTCTACGAACAGCTTCCTTCAGAGGTCCTGAACTCAGGCGATCCACATCTTGGTCACGCAATCCGAGGTTCAGCTGGTTTGTGGATGAGAGATCGCCCAGAGCATGCCTGAGTTCGTCAGGTCTGTCCACGAACTGTTCGAGAACTCTATCTAGCTCTTCTGCGGTTATGGGGACTCTTCCTGTCGATGTGATCGCCCTGAGCAGAATGGACTTCACGACTGCGAGCGACTGGTTGAAGGTTAGTCCAAAAGATGGCCCAGCAACCTCATCTAGAGTGGATATGTAGCAGAGCAGCTTCAGGTCCCGCAACAAGATCGGATCCTCGACCTTGATCTTCTGATATGATTGGGAGATCAAGCTTGTCGAGACTCTGAAGAGGATGCCGTCTGTCTGGAAGCTCTCCCCGAACAGCTTGTCATAGCGTACTCTCCATAGTTGCCCCATGTAGCTCCTCTCAAAGCCATGCAACACTTTCATCACCTCCACTTTGTGACCGAATGCTACCTTCTCAAACATGCGAAGGAACAGAGGGTCAGAAACCATGGGTTGTTCATCCTTCATTCGCACCACGTTCCATATGAGAGGGTAGGTCTTAGGCGGTGTCGCGTAGGTCAGATAAGCACTGCCGCAAGAGCAACTCTCATCCCCGTCATGGATTGCGCCGCACCTCGTACAGAAACGCAGATAGGTCTCTGACTCGGCCTCCTCGGGCTCTATGGGCTCTGTTTCTTCAAGCTGGTACTTGGGTCTAGCATAGTCCTCTACTCCCTTCAGTTTCATCTCTTGCGGCACATACACTTTCTCGCGTTGACTCCCTGCTGGGTAGTCTGGAGGCAACTCGTCACGATCGATATCAAACGCATCGTTCTCGTCCGTTATTACCGAGACGCCTGCCGGACTCACGCGGTACCTGGGAGACCAACCTCCTACTGGCACTTTCATGAGCCTTCCATATCTGTGTGTCAGAAGACCAGGAAACAGTTGCGACATCATTTCGTCTATTGAGATTTCATCCACTCTTTCTTTCCCATGTGTTGCAGCTGGACAGATGACCAAGGTCTTCTTCACTCTTTCTGATTCGAAGAGCTTGGTGGGTATCTTCATCGGGTACTTCAGCTCTGGATGCACGGCTATGATGTCATCAATATAGGCCAAGGTTCTGTTTGCTCGGCGTTTTTCCACAAGATCCACGATCTCTTGGGCCTTCCTTACCTTCTCCCTATCTCTAAGCGCTTGCTGAAGGGCATCTTCGTCGGAATCCTTCAGTGTCTTCTTCAGTTCGGACAGAGTTGCAATGGCGTTCGTCAGAGAAGAATCCTCGTTTAGCTTGCTGGCTATCAGCAGGATCAACTCATCGCATCTCTGCACAATCTCCTTTATGCTCATGCCATCACCTTGTCGATGTCAGTTAGAAGTCGGAACAGCTTCTCTCGGAGTCCTGGGTAGTTGTCGAGATCTGCGAGAAGATCAAAGCACTCAGCCCGCTTCGTTCTTATTGCTGCAAGATTCTTCAAGGCATCTGAGATTTCTCGCTTGCGCTTTTCCGCAACGTTAGCCACCTGGTAGAAGAAGTCATGATCCCTACTCATTTTCACTACTGCGTCCTTGAACGTCTCTCTGATATCCATCCATTCGAAGCAATCGCTGCTCATGATCAAGTCCAGTGCCTTGGAGAAATTGGCGATAGCCTCCTTTACCATCGCGTCATCATGATGGAGTTGGATTAGATACTCGTATGCTTCGGATGTCACGGCAAGGTTTTTGGCAGCATCCACATCACTCTGAAGATTGGAATTGCTCAGTACGTCCCACAGATTAAGTCCATTCGAGGCGGCTAGGTCAAACAGGGCACAGAAGAGGTGGCTCCTTATGACTTCCACGTTGAGATCTTTGAGCGGGATGGGTTGAAAAGACGGAGTCACTAGACTCGTAAAATGCCTGAAGTAGTACAGTTCATGTGGCAATGGGGATACAATAGTCACGACTAGCGATGTACTTCCCTTCTCTCTCCCCGCTCTGCCGACCCTTTGTCTGTAACTGGTGGGAGACCTCAGGGCTCTGTAGAGTATTATCTCCTTAACGTTGTCGAAATCCACACCGAGCTCAAGAGCAGTCGTGGCTATCACAAGGTCGGCAAATTGCGGAGGTGGTTCCCGGAACCCGAAGATGGCCCGCTGGATATCTCCAGAAACCCACTCCGGTTCCGTCTTTGAGGTGTAGGATTTGGACCATATCGACGCTAGATTCACGTACCTTTTCTCCGTTTGCGCATGCTGATCTGGTTTGTCGGACATAAGAAGCCAGAGGCGCCCATCGTGATACGTACTGCAGCTGGAGTTCACACCCTCATTGGTCATAAAACCGTCGCAACACGCACTGTCATGCGAAAACGGCGAGAACCTTTCGTAGTTCGGACTCAAGCGTCTTCTCGTTGAGTACGCTTTTTCACTACTCCGAAGCATATAGTTCCACCTGTTCACTATGTCAAGGGAATCGGCGAAGGCAATGCCTTTCTCCACCTCCTTGGAACTGTTCCTCTCCTTATTCGCCGTGAGCCCGCCCTTGCGGTTATTGTGAAGTATGCAAGACGTTGCGTCAATGGCAACGGATAGGGGCGACCTATTCATGTACGGCCGAAGAAAGACATGATGTTCCTTCCCGGATGGTGTAAGCTCGTCTTCTCTGGGAAAAAGGACCTCAACCTCGCCTGTAGATGAGAATAGAGTCCTTGAGAATGCCTCTGGTTGGGCGATTGTTGCACTGGAACCCACCAATAGGAGCTCGGTTCTCCTCTTCTGCCTCGCTAGGGCTCTCAGCCTCCTGATCAGGTACACGATATTGGTCCCGTGCAGTTTTTCGTAGATGTGAATCTCGTCAAAGACAACACAACGCAATGATAGGAACACGGAGTGGAAAACGGGGTCCATGAGTCTCCGCTTCAGCGTCTCAGTGTTCGTGATCAGTATCTCGGGAGGCTCTCTATATTGTACCTCACGCTCCGCCTTTGAGACTATGCTACGGAAGTCTGTCAGCGGCTCCTTTAGCTGTGGTACTGTAACCTGAAGGCCTTTCTCTCTGAACTTCGTCCGCAACGCTTCGTCTATTTGGTATGTGAGTTCCTTCACGAGTTCACTCTGATTCGAGGCCAGAGCATTCCTCGGGTACACAAGCATTAGTCTCGTACCGTGGTCTCTTGGATTCTTCAGGAGATCCGCCACACAAAAAACCAGAGGAGCAAGAAGGAAGGCCAAGGTCTTTCCAGCACCTGTGGGTGCCGTCAGAACGATATCGTTGCATCTCACCTTGACCCATTCTCGCGAAATGGTTGCGCAAGCCCTCATCTGAAAATCGCTCAATTCGCTATACTGATATCTACTGCGCTTCAGTGCTATGCAGACTATCTCCACCGGGTCTATGCCGAAGTGGTTCCCCAACACACTTTGACGCAAAGTAACAAAGCAACTGCTTGGGTTGGTCGTTGCCAGTTGCTCAACTGGTCTAACTCTATCAGGAATCATCTTGTCAATCCGAGAGTACTTCACCTGACTGACGTCTTCACGTATCCGCTGTCTCCCTCCCCTGACGGTCCACAGTTTGAGCTTGTAGAGATAGCGCAGTATCTCGCCGATCCTGCTTCTGTACCCAGCCTTTCCCTGACCTGCTATCTTCACTATTTCCCTGCGTTTCCACAAGTCGTCGAGATACACTTGTAGTATTTCGGGCGGGATTGGTTCTCCAGTGCGTTCCCGGAGTTTCTCCTGTATCTCAGCCATAGTGCTAGAGCCATCAAACAGAGACGCGTGTGCCCTGAGTTCGTCCATCTTCTCGATGACATCCACGATCTCGTCCGATATCACTGTGTAGTCACTCAACTCAAGATTCCGCTCCCTTGTCCCTGTTCTCTGCGATAGCGTCAACGTACTCAAGACCGGGTAGAGCAATCCTCTTTGCCATGCTCACGAATGCATAGCCGGACAGGCCCTTCCAGGCGCCAACCATGGTTTGCCTACCGCCCCTGAATGAAAAGGTTCCCTCCTCTTGCGCCCGGTACAATATCTCAAACAGTCGATCGAACGCAAAGGAAGGATCTAGATTCAACTCGCCAAGTATGGACTGACGTACTTCGCTGAAGGCCTTGAGTTCACCACCATCCAAGAGATGCTCGAGTTGCAGCTTTAGGCAATAGAGTAAGAAATGGGTTACCTTGGTCATGTCCAGCAATATTCTCAGCCCCTGTGCGATGTTTATTCCAAGATATTGTGACCATTTCACTATGCATCTAGCTTCAGGACGACCCCGCCCGGCGGGTATACTAAGTGCCGCTTCTAGTTCCTCAACGCTCAAGATGCGTTCATAGGCATTCTCACATTGTATAGTGCGGGTAAAAAGAGGCGGAAGTGTCTTGTTGCGGACTATGGCATCGAAAAGTATGAAGTTCGGGGACGACGATGCCGCCAGCTCTATCCCCCTCTTTGTCAGATAGCTGACTGCAGATCCACTAGGCAAGCCGCGCAGTACGGTGCCCAGCTCGATGTCCAGTCCAGGGATCACAACCTTGAGGTCCTTTGGCGCTATTCTCCGTCTGGCCAAGAAGCCAAGTATACCTGCCAAGGCAATGACTTCACTGTTCGCCCCCAAATCCCTTCTCCACTCGGCAACCTTCTCACGATATGGAAGCTTCAGTCTCTGGTCTTCACACAGAATAGCTAGGGGAAGGGAAGTCATCAGAAGCACCTGACTTATGCCCAAGACGGCACCAAGATCATATGCCGCCGGGTAGGAAACTCTACTGCGACTCGTCATTGACTTGACCTCTGGTAAGACTCACCTTGCCTTCTTCTATCAGCCCCATGAGTATAGTCTTCACCACATCCTCCGAGTACCGTGGGAGCTGCTTCAAGATATCTTCAAGACCAGTCGGTTTGTCTGAGAGAATCCTGAGGATTTCTTGCTCGATGGGTCCTTGCCGTGCCAATTCATCGGCCCTCGTCGGTCGAAGGGCTCCCTGAAGTCCACTGGAACCCAGACTGGTCTCTCCCTCTAGCCCTACCAACCCATTATACATATCTGTCAGCTGATCAATATCTGGTGCTTCAGGTGATTCCTTTGCCTTGTCTATTCTACTTATGAGCTCCTTCCTTATCGTGTCTTCATGCTTGCTATGCGGTTTCATACCCTCGACATCCTGTCTCAGTTCATTCAGCTTCCTCAGCGAGACCTCCCTTTCCTTTTGGGAGTCAATGACTGGTGACACAGCCCTCTCGTCTAGTCCCACTGCAGCTTTGAGAGCGACTTGGCTCCAGTAGTCGTACACATTATCAGCGACTTCAGCCAGGTGCCTGGCTTCTTGAACCTCCTTGGTGTCATGTTGGCCATATTGTTCGGCCTTCTCCGTGCTATCTCCGAACTTGCTTTCCCAGAAGTCGAGCCCCTTTCGCACTAGCCTATCGTCTTCTTCGACGAGAAATCCCATGCACATAGCCAGGGTCTCAACGTTCTCGTGCCTCTTCCTAGGGAAAGCGACCTCGAGTTCATCGCGTGATATTGGGGTTCCTTCAGCCAATGAGAGTATCGTCTGGAGCGAAGACGGAACTAGTGGCATCCACGTCTCACCCTCTGATTGTACCAGCCCCCAGTCTCTGAGTCGAGACAGATACTCTGACAGATTCCTGTCATATCTCTTGCCAAAGACTAGCTCGAGGGCATCCCCAATCTCTACAATCGTAGAACGACCTTTGACATGTGCGATGACGACAGCGAAAGCCGTATTGACACAGTATGCTGGGATCTTGAGGGCCTTCGGAATGTCCCTCACTTGGGCGACCGCAGAGGCTATTCTACCCAGCGTGAAACTGATCTGACGGTTCACTTCGTCAGGCACCTCCGGCATATGGAGAGCAGAAAACATCAATTCAAGATCCCTCGTCTTGATCGATATCAGTTCTGCTCCACTCAGCTCGGTCAAGGCAGCGACAGGGGAATGCACAAGAGCGATTACTCTGTGTGGTTGAGGCTTGCATCTCAATGTTGCATCCACGATCTCTTGGATGCGGGTCGTGACATGCGACCTGTGTACGCAATACAGGATTGCCACATCGTAGCTGTTGTTTGCATAGACTAAACCGTAGAAGGCCCTAATTATGGCGGCGTCTCCTGTCAGTTCCACTGGCTCGGCAACGTCCGAGTATCTCTCCTGAAGAGCCGAACTTCTATCCAAATAGCTCTCCACGGCTTGCTTCAGCTTGCTTGCCTTCTCAATGGGTTTTCCTTCCAAGTCACGACGGGCCTGAATCACAATTTCAGGAGGGATAGCTTGCGCGGAAGTCTCATCTGTAAGTGGCGTCAGTTCTGATGCCACTTGCTGCGCCATCTCGACTGTGATAGTGCCGTGTCGCTGTAGGCCCATTTCCAGTAGCTTGAGCAGAGCTTGTTCAAATAGCCTGAGACTGAGAACCTTCTTCTCACCTTTATCCTCAAACTGCTCATACAGGAGACCGATGACTTCATCAGAGAATGGGGTCAGGGGATCCGACACCTCACGGGTTCTTTCCGGCTCCAGCCTACTCCTGACGAACTCTCTGACTTCTTTGTACTCATATCCGAGTACTACATCGAATCGAGTGGAGATCCTGCTACCCGTGGCATCCGACAGCCTCTTGATGTAATCATGGAAATACTTGTTTGCGTAGTGGGTTTGCAGAAGGGCGATAAGGATAGGACACCGCATGTTGCTGAGGTCCTTCGAGACCTCATTCAGACCGTTGAGGAATTCCACCACATCCGTAGCGTAGTCATGCCCCCCGCGCTGCTCTGGCAAGATAATGTCGAATTCGTCAATGCATATCAGGAAGTACTCGTAGCCAAATTCACTCGCAAGAATGCTCACCATTTCGCTGACTAGCTTCCTAGCGATCTTGGTCTTGCTCGCATATCTCTTCTTTGATTGCTTCAGTCTCTGATCATATATGGCGCTGAACCTGTCTCTGCTCCCTTCAGGTAGAAAGTCCACTACCGCGTCGTGGAATCTCTTCTCGAACGCCAGTGTATTTAGCTTATCCAGTTCGACATTGAAGCCGAACCCTTTTCGTTGCTTCAGAGACAGAAATGGCTGAGAGGTCACGGATGTGTCCATACCGCCTACAAGGTCAAAGGACCGGTCTCTGATCATGTTACATATGCTAGTGAGTAATCGTGTCTTACCTGAACCAACGACCCCTCTGACAATCACTAGTTCGGTTTGTCTTAGTTCCCAGACTCTGTTCATCTCATCGAGGAGGCTCTTGGCCGACTTGGGTAGTACAACCCGGTACTTAGGATCCATCAGTTGACCTGTGGCTTGGAAGGGGACCTCCTTCAATCCGTACGTAAGGCTGTAAGGAGATCCCGCACTCATTTCTGACATCCTCCGGCTGAAACTGTGAGCAAGTACCGCGTTGTCAAAGCATAAACAACTTCATAGTTCCAGCCACCTTGCCTTATAAGAATTGTGAATAGGACCTTAGCCCCCGTTCCAAGTATGGTATATCTACTCCACCAAGAAATTGTGTTGTCGAGCAGCGTCGAGCGACCTGTGCGCGACAGTATTGAGTGCGTGAATTTGCTTGTGCTCCAAGGCAAGGCATTCGTACGCACGAGAGATTAGAATGGAATACAAGCTCGAATGGAGGTCGCCTTGTGGTTCACGCACGGCGCCGGAAGAGCTTTTAAGCACAGTCTTTCTCGAGAGCAATCACAAGGCGGGTGAGTGGTGCTCCCACCCGTTCCGCCATACAAACCCCGGGGAGGGAGAAATGAACCAGAAATCGAAAGAGGCCGGAAAGGCGTACGGAACTAGACCAGCATTTGCCCTGGTGTTGGCTGCAATGTTCGCGACGCTCTATGCGTTGTTGGTCTACGGACTGTCACCGATCAGCTTTCTTGAGTTTCAGGTTAGGATAGCGGACTCTCTGTTACCATTGACCATTCTCTTCGGATGGCCAGCCGTACTTGGTCTGTCGCTCGGGTGCCTTGTGGCCAACTTCTTTGGAGGGCTTGGACTCATTGACATCATAGGAGGCAGCATCGCAAATCTCATAGCTGGATACGTGGGTTGGAGAATCGGGCGGATGACGTCCAAGGGTTCATGGATTGTGGCAGTGGTCTTCCAGAATCTTCTCGTGTCACTGATAGTGGGATCATACCTTTCCTATCTGCTGGGCATTCCCGACCTCAGCTACGGAGGTATTGTGATCCCTGGAATTGCTATGGGTTGGTTCGGTGTCTCGATGGGAAGTCTGATCTCAATGAACCTCATTGGGTATCTGCTTCTGAAGATTCTATCAGTCAGAATCTCTCCGCCAACGCACGCGCCCTAGGAGAGATCATGTTCGCGCGCGGCAGTAGGAGACTAGCGACATCCCTCAGGCTCAGATGTTCCGGTGCCCGGCAGACTTATCTGCGTGTTTCGTCGCGTTAGGTAGTTGAATGTCCGGGGAACGTCCCGCAGAACGGATCAGAGAGGAACTTCGTAGACTTGGTGGGCGGCTCGGGTTCGAAGTGACATCCGAAGTATCGGAGTCTTTTCTTCCGAAAGCCGTAGCTAGGTATAAGCCGCGGGTCGATCTTGTTTGGTCCATAAGACTCGAAGAGACCCAGCTTCGTGGCATACGACGACTCCTAGGAGCTGCAGTTGCCGACTTCCAGATGAAGCCATTCTTCCCCCTGGTGGGATTTGAAATCGAAGCCACTGATCCATCAACGAAGACTCAGCTATCGAATCTTGCAAATCTGAAAACGGTGGCTGTGCCTTACGGTTTCCTAGTCGTCGACAACAGCCAAGCAGGCATGGACCTCTACAGAAGAGCCATTCGCTTGGTGAGAACCTTCAACAAACTGTTTGGGCAATGCAGCTATGGTGTTATCGATCGTTCGCAGATACCCAGAATCGCATCCTTGATTTCCAAGGAGCAGGCCAGTAGGGAGAGGAGTGCGGACCGACTTGAACTGAACAGGACGAGAGGGAGCGGTGGAGAGGGACCGTGGTCGTCGGCAATCAGGAGACGCCTCGATAGAATGGGTAGAAGCTATGCATTCCATGTCAGAGAAGATTGGTCGCCTTCTAACCTAGCCGAAGACTACGCACTGCGACAGAAGGTTCGGTCTAGCATAGAAAGGACCTCAGACGATTCCTCGGAATGGTATTTCGGAAGACTTGTGGACTGGAGCCCAGGGAAACCAGAGCCAGTCTGTCGTTGGAACAAGTACTATACTAGCCCTGCCCTTGACATGGCTTGGACAGTTGAGCTACCTTCGTCGTTTCAGAAGCTTGTCCTTGCCCTCAAGGAGACTAGCAATGAGTTCACATACTCTATGCCCATACTGGGAACTCCCTTTGAGGACTGGCCAATCGTAGGCTTCGAGATAGAACGAGGCATGACGAAGCACGGCGGTGGGGACATACTTAATCTATCTAGGTATTCCTATGTAGGCGTCCTGATAGTGCCCACGCCAGAGCTCCAGCGGAGCCTAGCCAGGATAGAGACCTATCGAGTTGCTCTTGGAATACAGAACGTCTTGGCGTTGCCTGACGATAGGGTCAATAGAGCTTTGCATTCGAGGCAACGAGTCACTACTAGGCCGAAGGCTTAACGCAAACGTCCAAAGAAGTGCCGGGAGATTCGGATCTGGACTCATATTCGCTCTCGGACACACTTGCCAAAGCACTCAGTCTTCAGATCAAGGGCGTGAAAGCGAGCTTTGACGACAACTGCCATGACATCGCCTCAGGGATCCAGAGGAGCATTCGCGCGCGAGAAGAAGAGAAGGTTTCACATGCTGAGGCTTCACACTCTGATGAAGTACTTCAGGACCGGGCTCGAGGCGGCGAACGCGCGCGGCGAGGATGTCATACTCTCCTCTCAGAAGTTCACGGGAAAACTGGTCACACTGGTTCTGCAGTGGAAATGACCGTCTGGGATCACTCAGACAATGGGTAGTATGTCAATAATGTCGCGCATGATGATATGACTTAAATCCGCAGAGTTGCATGACGTGCCAGTTTGCATGTCGTCAAAGTAGTCACTCATCACGAAGATCAAGAAACAGCAGCTAGGCTGTTTGCCGAAGAGGGAGTCGTAGCCATAGGCTGGTCAGAGATTGGCAACTACGAGAGACTCACCCGAGACGAGATAAAGGCAAAAGCCAGGAGAATGTCGAAGGAACCCGAGCAGTCAATCGCCAGGACTGCCACTCAAATGGCGATGTTTCGGGACAAGGTCAAAGTGGGGGACATCGTATTCGCCTACAAGGGAAACAACAAGGTTGCACTCGTGGGAGAGATCGCCAGTCGCTATAGGTACAACACGCGAAATAGAGTCGGAGACCTGAGAGGACACGTACAGTATCCCAATCAGAGAGAGGTCAAATGGTGGAAGAATCCGAGGAATTTCGACAGGTCTTTCCTTCCGACAGAACTGTCGGACTGGGTGGCCATCCCCGGGACAATAGCTGTCAAGGAATATGACACAAGACATCTTGGGCAGTTGAAGAGAGAGCTGCAGCGAGTCCCAAGTGAGGAAATGAGGGTCAAGGCTCTCGAGATTCTCAACGAAAACGAGATAAAGGACTACGTCAGATACCATCCTGAGGCTGTTGAACCCGGACTCACAATAGTCGAGAAAGAGTACTCCACCTCCGAAGGTCCCATGGATTTTCTGGCCAAGGACGCGTCCGGCCTTCATGTTGTCATAGAGGCAAAGGTGATGGCTGATGACAACAGCGTCACGCAGACACGTAGATACATACGTGCACTTAAGAGGGAGAAAAAGATCCCCACCGCCAGAGGCATAATCGTGGCTCAGGAGTTCAAAAAAAGATGTGTGGACGATGCGCGAGAATGGATCATCAGTGGGCAAGCTCTGAGCTTGTACAGGTGCAGGAAAGAATACAGGTTCACTGCAGTGGACACAACCTGACGAACGTGGAGTGCCCAAGTACGTGCCGACCCACAAGTGTGATTTCGACGAGGAACCGCCGCCATGAGGACTGTTGACCTGAGTGGGGTCTGGCTACTTAGGGAGCTGAGCACCGAGAAGGACGACACTCCAGACACCTTTGAAGATCACAACAAGGACGTTGATTGGATAGAAGCCCATGTACCAGGAGTTGTCCATCTCGACCTAGCCCACTCGAAGAAGATCCCATGCCCATTCTATGGGCTCAACGAGCTCGATGTCAAATGGATTGAGGACAAGGATTGGTGCTACAGGAAGAGATTCGTGGTTGATGAGAAGCTCCTAGAGTCCGACGGCCTGCAGTTGGCGTTCGAAGGACTAGATACCTTCGCAACCATTTGGGTGAACGGAAAGAAAGCGGCGAGCTTTTCGAACATGTTCTACGAGCACAGGATCGACGTGAAGAGCCTTCTAAAGAAGGGCGAGAACGTCATAGCGGTCAAGTTCGATTCTCCGACCAAGACGCTCGAGAAGATGCACGGGGCAAGGGACGTCAAGCTCAGCGGCGCCTTCTACTCTCCCGGTGTCTACGGCAGAAAGGCACAGTACTCCTTCGGTTGGGATTGGGGGCCTAGGCTTCCGACCTCAGGCATATGGAGACCAGTATGGCTGAAGGCGTACAACATCTGCAGGATAGACTCCTTCTACTTCAGGTCAGAGATCGATGAGTCTGGGAATATTGTCAAGGCAGTGGTTGAAGTAGGTGTTGATGCCTTCAGGGAGGAAGAGGTTGATGTTGACATCTCTCTTGTTGGTCACGAGTATGTTGGCCGAACGAGTGAGACGAAGACACTGAGCATCGGACAGAACCACTTCACCTTAGAGTTGGAGGTAGAGAACCCCGAGTTGTGGTGGCCTAACGGCTACGGCGACCAAGCGCTCTACGATCTTGAGGCCGAAGTGACAAAGGACGGAACGGTCCTAGACAAGTTGAGCAAGAAGGTGGGCTTCAGGAAGATCGAGGTCGTCCAAGAGAAGGACGAGGAAGGCAAGACCTTCTACTTCAAGGTCAACGGAGTGCCGATCTTCTGCAAGGGCGCGAACTGGATCCCGGCGGATTCGTTCCTACCACAGGTCAACAGAAATCGGTACGACTACCTGCTGAGCAAGGCAAAGGAGGCGAACATGAACATGCTCAGGGTCTGGGGAGGCGGCGTGTACGAGAGCGAGGACTTCTACGATCTCTGCGACGAGAAGGGCATGATGGTATGGCAGGATTTCATGTTCGCGTGCGCCGAATACCCCGAGGAGGACTGGTTCCTCGAAGAGTGCAGGAAGGAGGCAGAGGAAGTGGTCAAGAGGCTCAGGAACCACGCTTGCCTGGCTATCTGGTGCGGGAACAACGAGAACGACTGGGGTTTCAAGGCAGGTTGGTTCGGCAAGAGGGACGTGTTCTACGGTCACTCGATATACCACAAGATCTTGCCCGAGGCCTGCGCCAGACTTGATCCGTCTACTTTCTACTGGCCGAGCAGCCCCTATGGAGGAGAGGATCCGAACTCGCAGAGCGAAGGCGACAGGCACAGCTGGGACGTCTGGTCGGGCATGAAGGACTACTCGGAGTACCTGAAGGACAACGGCAGGTTCGTGAGCGAGTTCGGCTTCCAGTCACTGCCCTCAATGGACACAATAGTCAAGTTCACGGCGCCCGAGGACAGGTACCCGCAGAGCAAGGTCATGGAGCACCACAACAAGCAGGTCAACGGGCCCGAGAGGCTGGTGTGGTTCCTTTCTCATCACTTCAAGGTTCCAAGCGACCTGAAGACGTTCGCGTACCTGACCCAAGTCAACCAAGGCGAGGCAATGAAGGCGGGAATCATGCACTGGAGGCGCAGGAAGTTCAAGACGGCCGGGGCGCTGATTTGGCAGCTCGACGACTGCTGGCCAGTGGCGAGCTGGAGCCTGATCGACTACTACGGAGACCTGAAGGCGTCGTACTACTACGCTAAGAGGGCCTTCGACAGCGTCGCGCTGAGCTTGGTGTTGAACGGCGACTCGGTTGAGGCGTGGGTCATAGACGATCTGCTTGACGAGAAGAAGGGCACACTTGAGATAGCAGCTTTCAACGCAAACAACAAGAGGACATTCAGGAAGACCTGTAATGCCAGAGTTCCAGCCAACTCGTCGAAGATGATCACGCGGGTTGCTCTCTCTGAGATCAAGAAGGCTAATTCATCCAGCATTGTCGTGGCTAGCGTCCTCAAGGTCAAGGGTCTACACGATCGCTACGGCATGCTATTCTTCGACGAACCCAAGCACATCGCCTTCAGGAAACCAAAGATCAGATTCACCAGTGTGAAAGCTCTCGACAAGTCGAAGAAGAGGTTCGAGTTGAGGATTGTCTCAGATACACTCGTCAAAGCACTCAGCCTTCAGATCAGAGGCACAAAGGCGAGCTTCGACGACAACTGCTTCGATATGGCCCCGGGAATCGAGAGGAGCATAGAGGTCACCTTGGAGAAGCCCGCCAAGATAGGCGATCTTCAGAAGAAAATGCAGTTCGTCTACTACCGTTAGTCACGCACGCCGAAATCGCGACAGAAAGCGCGGGTCTGCACTGAGCCTCGGGCGAGATGGCGGAAGTCCTTCACACCGTTGGGTATGCCCGCAGATCTTTGACGCTGCCTCCCGTGCACGCGGGAAGAGTCATTTCGCGCACGAGCGTGTCTATTTTCCTCCTCTTCTGTGGATTTTCGCTAGAGCATCCCTGATCCTGTTCAACCTTTCGAGGACACGTTTTTCATTTTGCGTGAGAAGGTCTTCTTTGATCTCCAATGCATTGATCATCTGGTTGACCTTGGCTAGCGCAATGCCGACCGCGTTTGTACCAGCGTCCTTGTCCAAGATTCCAACGAGTTCGCTCCCTGGCACTGCGGACTTCGCGGCTTCCCACACAGGTCGCAGCCATTCAGGAAGCTCGGGTGGCGGGAGCAGTGGACTCTCAGACTCCGGCCGTTGGGGGGGCGCTGGTTGCTGCGGCGGCGGGACTGCGGGCGGAGGGGGGGCAACCTCGGAAGGCTTCTCTTGTGGTTCTTTCGCGGGGGGCTGTGGCGGCAGAGGTTGTGGCGGTGGAGGCTCTGGGACAGGCTTCGGCTTTGTCCCGTCAGGGGTCTGAACCGGAGGAGGGCCGGGCTTTTTTCTTTCACACTCACCGAGCTCGGCCAAGGCCTTGAGCCAGTCAGCTCTACGCTTGTCGATGAGCTTGTCGAATGCATCCGCCACTTCCTTTTGCCGGTCTTGCGGCGCGTTGTCCACGTTCCTCTTCTTGTCGGCCTCGGCGTTGTCGAGGGCCTTCTCTGCTTTCTTCACCTTTTCCCTCAGTTCTGCGCAAGGATCCCCTACTTCTAGATAGACGGGCGATTCCTCCCATCTTGCTGGAAGCCCTCTCTTCCACGCCACATATGCCAGAATACCCACGATGACCAAGATGCCTCCTCCTAGCATGATCATGTTCCTGAAGGACGATTCTGCTCCGCGTGCTTGTCCGGTCAATGCTATCGCGTTCTGAGCGTGGGTCGTCGCTGACTCGTAGTCGTTCTGATTGAAGGCGACTGTCGCATTTGAGTATTCCGTCGTGGCCTCTTCCAGTAGCTGCTTTGCCTCACCGCTCCAGAAGCCTTCGGCTTCGGCAGCCTCGATGTCAGTGCTAGCCTGCTGCATGGATGTCCTGGCCTCTTCTTTCCCCACGTCCAGTGTCAAAGTCACACTTACAGAACCTTCATGGTTTTCATCACCACTCCATGATGCTCTCAAATAGAACCTTCGCCCAGCTGGAGGCGTCCAAAGGAGTGAGTATACGCCGCTCGACGGTACAACCGACGACATGATTTCCCACGATACTCCGTCCTCGCTGTCTTGAACCTCTACGGTTCCAGTCGAGAGTCCTGGCGAGACCTGTCCAGTCACCAACACGCTCTGCCCTATCGGGACCTCTGACGAGGCGATTGAGGCCGTGATGGAGCTTGAGGCCTTCTCGACCGTCAAGATATGCGTTGGGCTTGATGAGTTCCTATAGGTGAGATCACCTGTCCATAGGGCTCTGATTTGGATTGCCCCTGCTCCATCCGGCTTCCAAGATGAAGAGAATCTCCCGGCTGATGGAGTTCCGAAGGCGAAAGTGGTCCAGACAATTCCGTCATCGCTCTTCTGCAGACTTATCGTTCCACTGGAAGCTGGAGTGGACATGCTAGCTGCAAAGACGGAGCTTTCGCCAAAGGTTATCGTGCTCGGAGAAAGGGACAACGAGATCGAGCTGGTTTTCTTCTCGAAGACTGCATCGGCCCAAGCATCAGGCACATTTCGGTCTATTCCCGCGGGATAGTCTGAGGCAACCCAGTCTGAGCTGCCAGCACCATAGAAGTCGACTTGACGAAAAGCAACGCCCAAAACCTGATGGTCCGCGATGTCCATGGGGATCTCCGTCTCAACGCTCCATCCAGTGGACCAGTTGTACAGGTTGGCGTAGCAGGGTCTTGGGTAGAGCCCACCCTTCCAATCCGTGCCAGTGCCCCGGTAGATCCAGAAGTGAAGATCCCGCGTCGCGGAGAAGAGATAGTCATCAGACTTGGGGGCCCCCCCACCATCGTGATTCATGTCGAGACGGAAACTGAAAGCATCGTTAGGACTGTAGGTCTCATCGAAGGCCACGTATGCGACATACAACGTCGAAGTTGGCGCGTAGTACTTGGCACACACGTACACAGAACCCTTCCCGTCAGCTGATTGAAAGTCAATCCTAATGGAATCATTCCAGTCATCTTGGGTCCAGATGCCATCTAGCTCGACGGGTATGTCGGAAAAGGGGACCACGAGGGAAGCGTTATGAGCTTGGACATAGATCCCGCAGATTACAAGCAAACCTATTAGAGGTGAAATCAAGAGCGATTTGGTGTCCATATCCTAGGTTCGTGCTCCAGCATCTACTAATAAAACCCCTCACCGCGAAGAACGACCGGGCAAGGACGGTGAATCCATTTGGAATCGGCGCGATGTTTCTTGGCTACTGCCTTGAAAAGGGACGGCTCATGCAAGAAGACAAGGGAAAGAACGCTAAGTACTACGTCACAGAGGAAGGGAAGAAGGACATTGCGAGGTCTGGTATATCCCTCAGTGAAAGGGATCGAGAGAAAGAGGGGACATGGGCCTAGCCTGGCCCATATCCTGTGGGAATGGCGTGAGTGAACCAAGTGTGCACTCCGTCGGATGTTCCTTGATCCATTATGACCTCGAATTCTCCCCAGACCGCGTAGCCACCGGGCCTCCAGTAAGGACTGCTTTTGAGTGCTGGACCCACCCACACTATCTTGTAGTGCCAGACTTCTCCCGAACCGCCGGGCACGTTGCCGTTCCATTCGTTGTCTGTCCAAGCGTCCGGAGTCCATGGAGCTCCGTTGAATCTAGCGTCGTCCCAAGCCTTGCTCCACTTCATGACGAGAAGATCATTCGCGTAGGTGGGATCGCCCCACACTTTGCTGTCCAGCACTCTATCCACGCCGTCGGCAGGTCCTACGAAGATCCTCGCCTTGTAGTTGTAACCGAACTGGTCAAAGCCTCCCAAAGCGACGACTGGAACGAGAACCAAGGCCACCGCAACCGACAGGACCAACGGGGTTAGTGCTCTCTTCATGTTTTCACCTGAGTCACCACACAACGACTATCAATAAAAGGTTTTGACATACTCCACGCTCGTGCACGTCGGAGTTGGTCAATTGCTCTATTTCTACGGTAATTTGGCAGTAGAAAAGAGGAGACCCTTGGGTAATCCCCAGACATTGCCTTGCTGGATCCTGCGCCCCAGATTCGGCAGCTAAGTCGGCGTGAAATAGGGGGTAACTATGTAGAACTATCCCCTATTCTATGGTAAGTTGGCATGAAGGGACTAGTCCGGTCTCGTAGGACTAGGACTGTTTGCCGCGCGTGCTAGAGAGACGGCCACAAAAAAAAGCACCAATGAAGAAATCGATCAGAGCTCTGATACCAATCGTTTTCCGGCGACCCTGAGCATGTCTATCTTGTGTTTCTTCGAAACTTGAGTCATAGGAACCAAGTCAAATATGGTGAATTGAAGGTAACGCAGATAGGCTTCCAGATTGTGCAAGGCGTTGACGGCCCCTCCGCCAGAACCTCCTGCGGCGGCGACTCCGATAACCCGCTTTCCTTTCAGTGGCGATGTCTCACGGTTGACGCTTTCACATCTGCGCCATCTGTCAAGAAACCGTTTGGCAGACTCGCTCAGGTCCCCGAAGTAGACTGGAGTGCTGAACACTAGGGCGTCCGCTTGGTTGATCTTTTCTCGCAGGTTCTGAAAGTCATCTTCTATCACGCATTTTCCCTCACTTCGACATGTTCCCCAACCTCGATCATGAGCTTTGCACGATTCAATGTCCAATCTGTTCAGGTGAATCAATTCCGTCTCTGCCCCTTCGCTCCCGGCTCCTTCTAGGACTACCTGAGCTAGTTGACAAGTCAATCCGTCTAGGTTCGGGCTTGACTGAATACCGATCACTTTCAATTTCACATTCCCCTTTGAGCCTTAGTAGAGTAGCGCACTTATAACTGATTCACACGCGAGAGCCTTTGGGATTGACACCTTGGTGGTATGGGAGCATGAGCTTGAAAAGCAAAGCGCTCCGCCAAA
>Ga0315279_10000995_pt1 | contig 49414 bp, 50 predicted proteins | sample YL17G06_20_MG_FD_203694 | JGI IMG/M metagenome (GOLD analysis project Ga0315279, IMG submission 203694) | Sediment microbial communities from Yellowstone Lake, YNP, Wyoming, USA - YL17G06_20 | ecosystem: Environmental > Aquatic > Freshwater > Lake > Sediment | place: USA: Wyoming | collected... | reverse complement strand
GGATTTGAGCTACAAGCATGAATACAAACACCAATGGAAGCTCGGATCTATAGGCATATTCTTTGACCCAATAGTCATAGAACCAATATTCAACAGTCTGATAAAGAAACAGGGATCTAACCTGTTGAGTGGAACACTTTAACGACCAATAACTAGTTCGGTCCCAATCCTCAGGAATAATGCTTGCAGGACGAATTTCATGAAGAAAAGGAAAAATGGCTGAGCCTAGGAAAAGCAAGCATCCAAGTATGAGCAGAACCATTCTCAATATACCCAGGTGCCTAACAGAATTGCCTTTTGAATCAACCATTATCAAATCCCCATCTGAAGAATATACTTCGACTCTCTTAAAATTCCACTGATTAGAACGATGACTCACCAATATTCCAGGGAGTCCCTAGAAGTTTTTCATGGTAATTCTCTATGCATAGAATATGTTTGTGACTTCGAAAATAGGCGACTATGTGCAGATTAGAATGGAAAAAAAGAATCATGGTTCTATGGAATAGTATATGCCTATCTGGACTTTTGTCTTTCAAGTCTGGCAGACTTTTTCTCTTTACGCTTCTCTTCTCTTTCTTTCTTTTTCTGAGGTTTGGGTTTTGTTCGATCTTCTTGTCCTGTTTCTCCTTTACTCTTCATAAGACTTCCTCATTCTCACAAGAGAAAAGACTCTTATCCTATTTTCTTGCTGAACAGCTACTAGTTTCCTGCATAAATAAGTTCATCATGTAGTTCTTATGACTTGTGGCAGCCCCAACTGATGAAATCTGACGTACGTATTCAACATTTCACAATGGTTTCAGGGAGTTTGTAGAATGTTTGTGAATACGAAAAAAGAAAAAAAAGGACAAGGAAGTAACTATCTTTCTAAGCTTAGATTTTTCTTTTGCTTATCACAGATCTGAAGTTTTTTCCACAACACTGATAGAGTCCGATTGTAAGTTCTGTTCTCTTGCCACTCTTGTCTTTTCTGCCAGCCATCTTCCAAGTCTTCTTAGGAGTACTGATTTCTTTCTTGCACTTGGGACATTTAGCCATAACATTCCCTTTTCATAACGTTACAGCAGATCATGTTAAAATATTTTTCATGATTTTGGAATTCAGATCAAAGAGTCCCTAGAAGTTTTCATCGTAGTCTAAGGATTGGGTTCACAGAAAAAGGGGAGATATATTTCGACTTGTTTTGACATTAGTTGAGTGTCCCTTCGAGCTGTGGTAGTGCTGCTAGTATTCTGTCTTTGAATTCTCTATTTGTAGAAGGCTTATTAGGCAACTGAGGTTTTAGAAATGATTCTAGCAGCTAGAGGGATTGCGTTTGAAAGATGTTGAGCTTAGACTGATTTCGGAATTGATGAAGAACAGCAGAAGAAGTGACAGGGAGCTGGCTAAGGTGCTAGGGGTCTCTCAGCCTACAGTAAGTAGAACAATCAAGAGTCTGGAGAAAGAAGGCATCATTAAAGAATACACTATGATACCTGAATGGCATAAACTAGGATACGAAATATTCGCTCTTACTTTTGCTTCAATCAAGAAAGATGCTACTACTGAGCAGATAGAACAACTGAGAAAGATCGGAAAGGAAGCAGTAAAGGAAATTGCTCTCGAAACCGTTATGGTTATACGAGGAATGGGACTGGAACACCAGGCAGCGATTGCATCATTTCATCAAGACTATTCAGCTTTTGTCAATTTCAAAAGAATCATAGCGAACTATCCCTTCATAGATGCATCAAACATCGAAAGTTTTCTCGTAACATTACCTGACTGGCAATACAAGTCTCTAACCTTCTCAACATTAGCAAAACACGTTCTATCCCAGAAAGAGAAGAAGTAGAGCACAAATCTCTAAGAAAGAACAAAGATTCAAAGCGATTGACCTACAAAGATTTCAGAGGGCCCATAGAAGTTTTCCATCGTAGCCACCAGTGGACTATGAGCATAAAGAGAAAAAAGAAGGGTTAGATTTTGGTTTCGATTTGCTTCGATACTTAGTTTAGTGTTTGTTCTAGTTGTGTGATTGCTTTGAGTGTTCTGTCTCTGAGTTCTGTTGGGTTCTCTTTTAGATAATGTCTGGCAAAGACAGATTTGGGTATTCTTCCTTGGAGCAGGTCAACTTCTTCGCTGATTATGTTGTGTCTAACCATAAATGACGCAAAGAAGGATCTAAGTTCTTCAACTCTCACTCTGAGATTGTTTCTCTCCAGACGTTTTCTAATTGCTGGATAAGATACTAGTTTGCTGTTAGCTATCTGCATTACAAGGTTCTCAGAAATGATTGTAATGTAAGCGTTCTTTGTTCTTCTAAGAAACTGTCTGAACTTATAGTGCTCAAGCATGGATAATTTCTCATTGAAGTAGTTACCCAGTTTTCCACTTCTGTGCAAGTCTATTATCAGATTGAAAGACTGTAGGCCTTCATTCTTCCTGAGTCCAGACATTAGCATGAATTGGAGATAGAGTTTCTCATTGTCATTCAAAACGCTAGTTGCTTTCTTATGCCATTCAAAGAGGTCACCGTGATCATTGTTCATTATCCTTATGAAACTCTCGAATGTATCAGCCTTTGACCATTTCAATCCACTGTTTCTTACTGATTCTTTCCATCATTGGTAGATTCCAAGAAACCTTGACAAATTGCTTAGAGCAGACATCACTAATCTTTGTTTGTCTTTGGGAAGAATAAGGAGATTGCTGGGGCTGTTGCTTATCAACACATCAAAATATCTTCTGGAATATCTAATAGTATCTGTTGCATAGTTACTTGCTAGGTGATCATAAAGCCACTTATCATAACTTTGCCAATCTATGTTCAGGATATGATTATGAGTCTGGCGCCCTGGCCAGGCTAGGCTACCCCGGCAGTGTGGTTCTTGGCTATTTTGTTTGAGAAGGGTCGATTTAAGGTTATTTATACCGTTGTCTAGTTAAGCGTGCGCGAAAATGTTCATCAGTCAGAAATATCGAGGGACTTGTTTTCTTGTCAGCTTTTCCACGTTGGAATGTTTTCCTACGTATGCTATATCTGTCATCTGGATAAAGAGGCCGGTCTCCACTATTCCTGGCACGGATTTTAGTCTGTGTTCTAACTCGGCGGGCTTGTTGACAAGTCCGAAATCCGCGTCTATGATGACGTTTCCGTTGTCCGTTATGACAGGTCCGACTTTCCCCTTTCCTTCCCTCAAAACAGGTCTTCCATTCATTTCCGCTATTCTGCGCATTACGAGTGAAGCTGCAAAAGGCAGTGTTTCTACGGGCACTGGGTGATTGTTCTCTCCGAGAACCTTGACTTTCTTGTTTTCATCGGCGACTATAATTAGTTTCTTCGATGCGGAAGCCACAATTTTCTCGCGTGCGAGCGCTCCGCCCATGCCTTTGATGAGGCTTAGTTCTGGGTCTATCTGGTCTGCTCCGTCAATCGTCAAATCCAGGATGGGTCGTTCCTCGAGGGTTGTTACTGGGATTCCGTGTTGTACGGCGAGCATGAAGGCTTGGTATGATGTTGGAACACCTTGGATCTGCAGTTTTTCTTGTTTCATTCTTTTTCCGATTTTTTCGATGGCGTAGGCGGCTGTGCTTCCGCTTCCCAGCCCGACCGTGAAGCCATCTTTAACATGCTTTACAGCTTCTAGGGCTGCGTTTTTCTTGGCTTTTTCAATCCAGTCTTGTTTAGGATTCAATTTCCATTTGCCCCAGTTTGTCCAGGACTTTTTCTACCTCGGCTCTGATTTCTTCTATTCTTTTTTCTGCTTCTGTTCTTGGGCTAGGTTTGGCCGGCGGCTGTTTCTTCTTCTTTTTGGCTTTCTCTTCTTCGGCGGGTTTTTCTTCAGAAGCAGGAGTTTCAGTCGTCAGTGCTTTTGGAGCGATGGTTATTTCTTTTATCGTTTTGGTTTCGGTTTTTGTCCGCAGTTCTTCGATTTTTGAGCTCAGTTCGTCGAATCGTTCGCTAAACAGTTTCATCAAGTCTTGTTGCATGTTTTCAAGTTCGTGTAAAGCCACTACTGATTCGTCTTTCGAAATGGCGTTCTTGACCGTCATCATTCGGGATTTGTACGTTTGCGCAAGTCTCTCTCGTTCTTCTTCCGTTATTTTTCCTTCTGCGTGCGCTTCATAAAGCCGTCTAATCGCGTCGCTCAGAATCTCCCTTTCCAAATCTAGTATCCGAAGTTCTTCTTTGGCGTGCGAAGCATCCTCAGGAGGAACGCTTTTTGTAACTTTGAACGGATAGCCCCTAAGATCGGCCTGTAATTCTTCTTCTGCAGTCTTTTTCTCCTTTCTTCCCCGCCTTCGCATGGAAAAAACAACGATTAGACAAGCGATGATCACCCCTATCGTGAATATTGCAATGATCAAGGCATCATCTAAGGGCAATAACCGCGTCCCTCTTTATCCTCATTGCACATAATCCATATATAAGTTATCTAAACGCCTGCTTCGTATGGGATGCCCGAGGTTATGGGCTCCCAAGTCTTCGAAAAGCTGTCCAAGTTCCAAGCGGTTAAGGTAGTTTTCGAATATAGTAGACAGGTCGATCGGTCTTCAGTGCTCAGTCAGGTTCCGCTCAGTCTAGGTCTATTTGAGCCCTCTGTAGTTTCCCTCAATAGTCAACGTAGACTGTTTTGGTTTCGGAGAACTCGTTTACAGAACGAAAGTTCAACGGTTTTCTAGGCAAGCGAGTTTGAAGACGGATCGAGCCGCGATTTTTTTGAGGTTAGGGAACGAGCACGCCGATGAGTTTGACTCTTTCGAGGTTTTCTTCGCCGTGAGGAGCGGTTGCCATGGCTTCGGTTAAATCCTTGCCGGCCGTGTGTTCACCCTGATGATCTCCGTCTATCCACAAAAAGTTGTCCGTCACATCGTAAACCTTGCCCTTATAGGCAACGTAGGCTGGTCTGCCCTCTCTTCCGTCATACTGCTTCAACTCTTCCAAAGTAAACTTGCGCTGAGCTCCTTCCAAGTTAGCACCACGTAACTGAGTAGATGAGTTTGATTATTTGAAACTTTTGAAAGGGGACATTATCGCATTATTTGTTTCTTATTCGGTGACGACGGTGTATTCGTCTTCGCTTTTTACTCCAAGCCCGAGCGCGGTTGCGCGGCGGATTTGGGTGTAGCTCCATGGGTTATCCTTTAGCTTGGAACCTTCAAAACTTTCGATGACTTTGATGGATTCAACATCAATAGCCACTCGGTCTCCGGAAGCAAGAATGACGTTTGCGTTGCGCACTTCGCCGCTGAAGGGCCCTCCCGTTATGAAGCATTTTCTTCCGTCCATTATTATCAGGTTTGGATGTACGACTAAGTTTAGGTCGATGAGTTTTTCTTTCAAATGCCTGACGTGAAATCGCATTCTCTCGCTCTTCTTCGTGAACCCAAAGCCCAGCTTCAAGCTGAGGGAGAAGTCAGCGCGGAAATGCGTCTTCATGCAGCAGGAATAGACTATCTTGTCAGCGTGCATGGCTTCTTCTGCCAAGCTGACTTGTTTGAGATATTCCCCGCTCACGTTGACTTTGACATATTTTTCTTCGTCGAAAAACGCGATATCTGCGCCTGTGTCTTTCAGCACAGTAGGAGTTCCAGCTTGTTCCAGCGCCTTCCGAGTGGATAGGCCTTGCCAAGAAGACTCTCCCAGGATGACTTTTCTAGCGCCATGTTCAAGCAACAACTCAACTATTGCCTTAAGAAATTCTGGGTCGCTTGAAGCAGGCGGACGGTCGGCAGTGTTAAAGTTGGGTTTAAGCAAAACTCGGTCACCCTTGTCGATGACCTTGCTGAATCCGCCAATCGCATTAACGGCTTTAAGGATGTCTTTTCTCAGGTCTCCAGTCGTCGCAATTTTGCTTAAGAGGACTTTGCCGTCTCTCGTAAACGGGTTGCTTGTGATTTTACCAATTCCTTCACTTGGTAGCATGGTAAAACACCAAATACAAAGGTGCATTCAGCGCGAATTTAACCTTTAGCTTGGGAAAGACTGCACGCCTCTCTTCTCTTCTAAATTCTTCTTAAAGGTTAGCTCCATCAGTATTCTATCGGCGTATGTTCCATCGAGGAATTTTATGTCTCGGGTTAATCTGCCGCATTCCTTGAAGCCGCATTTCTTGTAGACATGAAAAGCTCTCTCGTTCGTGGCATAGACTGAAAGTTGAAGAATCTCAAATTCCTGCTTCTTGGCAATTCCTATTAGTTCTTTTGTCAAAACTGTTCCGAGGCCTAAGTTACGGTAACCTTCGCGAATGTATATGCCATAATCTGCAACGTGCGCACGCTTCTCGGTATGAGGGTGAATGCTTGCACCTCCGACCACTCTGCCGTCGACCCTCGCAACGAGATAGCGCATTCCCTCCTTTGTCCCTCGCTCAAACCATCGGCGCTCCTCTTCCATGTTCGCTATCTCGCTGTTCATGAAAAGGTATCTCCCCTCTCGGATTACGCTGTTAAGCGCTTCTATGACCTCTGGCAGTTCATCTTCTTTCAACCAATCAAGCGCGGCTGTTCGACCATCCATAAGTCTGACAGTCTTGTAAACCATCCAACATCCCTATATTTCATGATTCTCAAAGATGTAGATAAATCTGCGCGCGCTCCCTACGCGTGTGCTCTCTTCGTGACGGTTCTTCCACAAAAGAAGCTTCCGTGGAGCCTCGGGCGGGATTCGAACCCGCGACCCCCGCCTTACCAAGGCGGAGCCCCACCGGGCTAGGCTACCGAGGCGCAGACCCTCCTCCTCAAGAAGATTCTTTGAAATTTAGAGTTTTCTATCTGAAGTCGTTGTTCGAGGACTCTCTCTTCTTGTGGGGCTATTCATTTTGTCTATTGATCTTAAGAGATCTTTGGCTACGCTTGCGAAGGTGAGGTATCGATAATGGACCTCATCGTTTAGATCTATTAGAAAACTATCGACATCTGAAGGAACGAGGAATGGGAGTTCCCTAATCATATTCCTGTGCTCAGCATAGGATGCGTAGTCCTTGTAGAGGCATATCAACACAGCATCGCGGCTTAATCCTATTCCTCTCTCGAGCAACAGAATTACGGACGGAGTGTGATTCAACCTTTCTCTCGCGGCCTCTCTCGCCCTTTCAGTCCTCTCCGGGGCGATGGGAGCTTTCATTCTCAAGAAAATGAACGCACATAGATTATACCCCAGTCTCTTGAAATCGGGTATCATCGTATATTCATTTACAATCCCTTCTTTCTCCAGCTTCCTAATCATCCTGCTCACTGTCGGCTGGGAGACTCCGATGGCCCTCGCCAGTTCTCTGTCGCTCCTTCTAGAGTTCTTGATGAGTTCCGACACAAGCGCCATCTCGGTGTCTTTCAATTCTTTTCTTTCGACTATAGGATCGCGAACTATTCCTTGCTTGTGATGCTCACCGTATTTATTTTTCTTCATAATCACTTCGCCTTTCTCTGAGCTGTTGCCATCGAATTATAGATACATGAGCAAATATAATGCTTAGGAAGACCAAAACTAGGATGTCATCCTTGGAAGGCTAAACAAATATAAAAGAAGATACTGATTCAACATTTGAACCCTCCTCAACCGCGGGGGTGTCCGAGTTTGGCCAAAGGAGACAGGCTTAGGAAAACGTTGCCCAGAAAAGAACAACCAGTCTGTTTGGAACAGGCACCGTTTTAAGAAACCTGTTGCCGTAGGGCTGCATGGGTTCAAACCCCATCCCCCGCACCACTATGTTGAAAAGTGAGGGGGGGTTATCCGGGTGACTTTTACCATTTGCGTTTTCGGAAGATTTTGGCGTTGTCGAAGTCGCAGACATACTCGAAGCCTGCTTCCAAAAGTGTCTTCGTAAACGCGTTTAATCTGATTCAAGATTCCTGAGCACGTAATGAAGACTGGTTTCAACAGAACGGTTGATGTGAACAATAATTGTCGATGAGGATGGATGATGAAACATTCTTTCACAAACCTTTTACCACGGCAAGTTGATTTATTGTTTGGAGAGAGGAGTTAGATTGTCTAGGAATACTGTTTCTGCAATGATGATGGCTTTGCTGGTGTTAGGCGCGATAGCATTGGCTTTTAATGTTCAACCAGTTCGGGCACAAGGAACCACTTACATACGGGCTGACGGGAGCATAGATCCACCGACAGTACCGATTTCAACCGTTGATAACATCACTTACACTTTTACTGGTGACATTAGCGATTCGATTGTGATTGAAAGGGACAATATTGTGGTTGACGGAGCCAGCTTCACGGTTCAAGGAACAGGAAGCGGAACAGGAATAGATCTTTCAGGAAGACGCAATGTAACAATCAAAAACACTGAAATCACAACATTTTCTTATGGCATCTGGCTTAGGGGTTCTTGGTACAACAGCATTTCTGGAAACAAAATAACGAACAACGATTATGGAGTTGCAGCTGAGGGTATGACCTCTTTGACCCAAGGTAACAGCATTTCTGAAAACAACATAACAGCAAACAACGGATATGGCATCTATCTCCTCTCTTCAAGCGACAACACGATTTCTGGAAACAACATAACAAACGACCATTACGGTATCTATCTTGACTGGCATGCAAACTATAACAGCATTTCTGGAAACAACATAACAGCAAACAACGGATATGGCATCTATCTCGACTCTTCTTCAGGCAACAGAGTTTTCCACAACAATTTCATCAACAACACTCGGCAAGTGTATCCCGACAGCTCGGTTAACGTTTGGGACAACAACTATCCTTCTGGAGGCAACTACTGGAGCAACTACACAGGCTTAGATCAGAAGTGCGGTCCCAGCCAAGATCAGCCGGGAAGCGACGGCATGGGAGACACGCCTTACATCATTGACAGCAATAACATGGACAATTATCCGCTCATGAACCCCTGGACTCCGCCCCCCAACGTTGCGGTGGTCAGCATCGTATCAACCAAAACCGTGATCGGACAAGGTTTCAGCGGCAACATAACCGTCAACGCTGCCAACAGGGGTGAATACCCTGAAACATTCAACGTGACGCTCTCCGCCCAAAACCAAACAGCCGTCAACCAAACAGGCTTAGTTGGCTATTGGAAGTTTGACGAGGGAAGCGGGACGACAGCGTATGATAGCTCTGGAAATGGCAACAATGGGATTTTGGTGAACGGGCCTACTTGGGTGGCGGGAAAATACGGTGAGGCTTTGAGTTTTGAGGGAGTAGATGATTATGTTGAAATTGCTGGGAACACAGACTTGAATCCGTATACAAACGATTGGACTGTATCAGCCTGGGTAAACCTAAACAAATTGTGTCCATATATATACGGTCAACCGTTCATCTACGGTTTCGTTATACTGGGGAAGAGACAATCAGAATTTGATAACAGCTTGACTCTGTTGGTTCATTCTGGTACAAACGCGACTTCTCAGGCGAGATTCGGGTTTATATGGGACGGCTCTATGCAGGCTGCAGGTGCACAGAGCGATTTGATGAACGTGTTCGGTTGGCACTACGTTGTCGGCGTAAGAAGAGGCGGCGAACTGTATGTTTATGTTGACGGAGTGGAATACGGCCCCAACAACTACTTTTATGCAGGCAGTAACATCACGTCAACAACGAGTATCAGTTCTGCCACGCCCGTGCGTCTAGCTTCTCACGGAAGTTGGTTCTTTTACAATGGGACAATAGACGAAGCAAGAATTTATGATAGAGCATTGTCTGCTGGAGAAATACTGGCTCAATATGAAGGCGTGAAATTTGCTATTCAAACAAGAACCGTTACTCTTGCGAAGGCTGCTTCAGCAGCACTGGCCTTCGTTTGGAACACAACAGGCAGCCCATATGGAAACTACACCATAAGCGCTTACGCTGAGCCTGTCCTCGGCGAAACAGACACGGCTGACAACAATTTCACGGGCGGCTGGGTTATAGTGGCTGGCGTTGGAGATTTAACGGGCGGTACCCCGAATCCATATGACTTCGTGCCAGACGGAAAAGTCCTTATCGAGGACGTGTCTATTGTGGCCAAGTTTTTTGGGCAGAAGGTTCCTCCCGCACCAGCCAACGTTGACCTGACGGGCCCAACGATAACCGTGCCCGACGGCAAAATCCTAATCGACGACGTAGCCACAGTTTCCAAGCACTTCGGACAACACTACCCATAACGCGTGCAATGGACCGTGCGGAACAGCATCTTGCCCACAGGAGCATAGAAAAAAGGGGTTTTGCGGGAAACATCGCCACTGACCATAGGGTTCGAATCCCATCCCCCGCACCTTCAACATGCTTCTGGATGAACCCCCCCGCATTCTTAGTTGAATCCAGGAGTGTTCTCCTTTTTCCCTCGTGCGCTACTTGCGTTTTTTGAAGACTTTTGCTCCTTCCATGTCGGTTAGATAGTCGAATCCTGCCTCGATTAATTTGCAGGCTTCTTGAGGAAATCTCAAAAAAGAGTAAAACAGGAAATGGAAGACAGTGAGCCAGGCGTTGAGTGCTCCCGATTCTGAGGTAATTGGATACCTTAAGGTAACCAAAGGAGTACAAGAAAGGGACACCCTGATGAACGTTGAGCCTCTTCGAAAACTTGTAAAAACCATACTGGCCAAACTATAAGATGAAATAAAAGATTATAGCGCGCTTGAGTGAAGCCTTTTGGGGTCAAAGGGAAACGTTAAAGTTTCCTTCTTGACTAAGAACAGTTATGTGCAAAAGGGGGAGTGGCTTTGTTTGAAGTAGACGGAAGGCTTGGTTCGAAGAACCCTTATAGTATTCCTGACAAACGACAAAAAACAGTCACCCGCACTTTTCGTATCAGGGTAGAATGGGATAATATCCTCAAGGAGGAAGCGGAGAGGCAGGGGATAAGTGTAAACGTGTTGGTGAATCTGGTTCTTAGGAGATACGCTCTTTTCGATAGATGGGCTCGCGGCAATAATGTGATCAGTTTGACACAACGGGCATTTCACGAGGTTTTAGAGACCATTCCAGCGGAGAATCTGGCTTTAGCAGGCGAGAAGAGTGGCCAATCAGACGTTCAGAATATCTTAGACATAATAGGGCTTCCTCCAAACTATGATTCTTTTGCCTACTTGGTATCAGAGCACTTTGGAGGTTCTGACTGTGCAATGTGGTTCACCTGTCATCGGCACTTTCAAGAAAGCAGTGATTTCTTCCATCTGCAACACAATCTTGGACGTGGGTGGAGCATCTATCTGCAGAAATATCTTCTTTCTTATTTGAAGACCCTGAAGATTGACGCCGAGGCGAAAGTCTACGATTATGCGGTGAACTTTAAGGTTCCTCGGCCGCGATAGCTCGCCTCTGTAGTCGGTTTGAATTCTTGTCATGGGTCAGATAGAAGGTCACATCGTAGGGCGAGGTCACAATATGAAAATGATGTTTGGCAGATGGGCTTTCTATTTTCCAACATTTAAGATGGCGAACTGAAGGTATGAGCGACTTCTTCATAGAACTCAAGAATATTGGAAACTATGGTTCCTACGTGGTCTGCCAACAACTGGTACTTTTTTACTTTTTCAAGAGTGAACCTGTTCTCGCGTGGATCGTTGATTTGAATTAGACCAATTGTCTTGCCATCTGTGTGCATGGGGATTAATGCAACTGATTCGTATCCGTAGTTATGGCATGTGTTTCGCGTTTTACCAATTTCCTGCTGTTCCTTCTCAGTTAAGTTTTTGAGGAGTTGAGTGGTGCTGTTAGTCCAGAAGGCTCCATTCTTGGTGAAGTATGGAAATTGTGGGTTGAACCTGTTTTTGAGTATGTTTCCGCACATACATTCGACGAAGGGAGTGCCGTCGGCATCTAAAACGAGCTTGCCTTTTTTGTCTTTTACATTGAGGGTATTCTCTTTGAGGATGAAAAATTCCGGAAAACCCATATTTAGATAGTATGGAAAATCGCCGTCTTTAGTCAATCTGATAGCAACGCTTTGACATTCGGAAAGATCGTGGATTTCCTTGAGTACCTCTTTCAGCAGGGATCTAAGAATGTTGGGATCTATTGATTTCTTTGTCATCTTCGATCTCCTCCTGGTCTTCCAATTCTTCTCTAGACATTGTTCAGTCAAATAAACCAGATGTTTGCATTTGAGTGCAGATTATTGCACTGTAGACGTCCTACTTATTTCGATGTCATCACTGATTTAAGACGTACTATTAAGAAAGGAGAAAAAGAAAATGAAGAACAAGACAATGAAGACATTTGTTGCGACAATAGCCGTTTTGGCCATAATGCTTTCAAGCGTCTTGCTCGTGTTCTCAGCTCCGCCCAACCCAGCTCTTTTGGATCCAAAAACCATTCCAAAATACGTTAACCAACTAGTAGCTGCAATACCTGTCTACGAGCCCACAAACGTCCTTGACGGCGCCAGAAACGTGATTAGGCAAGACTACACTGTCAACATGACCTATTTCAGAGAACAAATCCTTCCGACTGGCACGCCATTAGTTGGCAGCCCCGATAATAAGACACATGTGTGGGGCTATCAAGGCCAAGTCCGCCTACTAGATGGAACAGTACTGCCAACCTTCGAATTCTCGCCATCAGCAACTTTCATAGCTACCCGCGGTATACCAAGCAACGTAACATGGGTAAACAACATCGACCAACCACAGTTCCTGCCAGTCGATCCGACCATTCACTGGGCAGACCCAACCAACCCGACCCCCGGCACAATGAGGATGTGGGATCTTTTTCCAGCAACTTTCCCAGGCATCTTCACGAATAGTATGACTGGCGCCACACTGAACGCTCAGACCCCAGTACCATTGGTGCCGCACCTACATGGTGGCGAAGTACCATCGTGGTCTGACGGAGGACCAAATTCATGGTGGACATACGATGGAATTCTCGGATCCTCATACAGCACAAACGGTGCATATTCGACTACTCCAAGCAACAACGCAACCTACTATTACCCAAACGCCCAGAACCCAGCCACACTCTGGTACCATGACCACGCCCTAGGCATGACACGCCTCAACGTCATGTCAGGCTTAGCAGGATTTTACTTGCTGAAAGACGCCCCAGCCACAACCACAATTATTACACCAACCGCCAACAACTTTGATCAATATTTGACGCAGCACTTCCTCTACGGAGTTTCAGAAATTCCCCTCGCTATACAGGACCGAAGCTTCTACGCCAACGGAGAACTCTGGTTCCCAACAGTCGGAATCAATCCAACCATCCACCCATACTGGATGCCAGAATTCTTTGGAAACACAATAATGGTCAACGGCAAAGTTTGGCCCAACCTAGACGTCACACAAAGCTGGTACCGCTTTAGAGTCTTGGACGGATCCAATGCGCGCTTCTACACTCTGAGCTTCTCTAACAAAATGCCCTTCATCGTAATCGGATCAGACGGCGGATACCTCCAACAAGCAGCAACGGTAACATCCCTGACGATTTCGCCAGGCGAAAGATACGACATACTCGTTGACTTCTCAGCAGTACCACTAGGAACAAAAATAATCATGAAAAACACAGCGAGAGCACCATTTCCAGGAGGAGCACCTGCAGACCCGCAAACTGTCGGTCAAATAATGCAGTTCACGGTCAAAGCAACCTCAGCGAACCCAGGAGCAGCAGCACCAGTTCTTCCAGCCGCACTAAATCCAACGCTTCCTCTCGGCGCCTTCCCAACACTCGCTGCGCCACCTACAACACAACAGAGAATCCGGACATTGTTCGAGGTTATGGGTCCAGCTGGTCCGTTGATGGTAACAATCAACGGCCAACTGTGGGACGGCGTGCTTACCGAAACACCGAAGAACGGAACAACAGAAGACTGGATCATCGTCAACCTCACAGGAGATACCCACCCAATCCACACTCACCTCGCAACGTTCCAACTTGTCAGCCGCCAGCAGTTCCAAGCCAATAAGTACATGAAAGACTGGCTAGCAATCAACGCTGCAGGAGGTATGCCTCCGTTCCCCGTGTCTTACGTTCCTAATTCGCTGAATCCAATACCGTACCTTCAGGGCAAAGCCACCCCCGCGCTTCCTAGCGAGATGGGTTGGAAAGATACCGTGCAAATGAACCCCGGCGAAGTCACCATAATCCGCATCAGATTCCTGCAGCAAGATGGTGCAGCTTATCCATTTGACCCAACACAAGGCCCAGGCTACGTCTGGCACTGTCACATCGTCGACCACGAAGACAACGAAATGATGCGCCCATACCAAGTGATGCCATAAACTTCGGCACCCAATCCTTCCCTTCTTTTTTTGTTCAAAACCTGAATTGACAACCGTAGATGTGAAGGTGATAGTGTGAGCAAGGGTAAAATGAAGACGTTTACTTGCCCAGGATGCGGGTGGACAGTTAAGACACCATTCGGAGAAGACGACTTAATGGAGCATTCGATGATGCACGCAAAGAAGCATCACCCCAGCGCGCGCTAAATGGTGAACACTCCAAAATCGGAACTGAAAAAAATGATAAAGGACGCATAGGGACCGGACGGGAACTCTATTGAATTGCAGCAGTCAATTCTCCTTTTCTTTTTTCGTTTAGAAAGCTGTCACGGAGGGAAAAAAGGAGGATTTGCGGGAGATAATTGGACAGCCGTGGTATCGCCATCTGAACCCGAGTTCAAACCCATCCCCCGCATCAATTTACTTCTGGACGATAAACTCTCTTTTTTTGGTTTAGCGTCGTGCCGATTGAAATGTCGCACTGTCTGGCAATTTGTCTTGACGAAAGCCTAGCGTCCACAGTTAACACTTTCAGGAGTTTAACGTCTGTCTCGTCCGGATGCATGTTCAAACACCGTCACTGCACGTTCATCCAACATTCACGTCTTTTATTTAACATTTGCCTTTCAATCTGGTAATAAAGTTTTTATATGTACACCCAAACTTCATTGTATTATTAATTTGCACATTCAGGTAACAGCATGACACACATTAGGCTACGAACAATCCCTAACTACGATTCGAAGACTAGGTGTTCTTAATGAAAACCGTTTACGAGAAATATCATATAACAGTGAAAGATGCTCCTCCAAAAATCAAACTGCCTCCAAAGTTCATAGTCAAGCGTTACAACAACTGTACAAACGTTCAGGAATGTACCCAAGCTTGTATATACGGTGTGCATGAGGCGAGTGAGGGCGGTCAGATTGCAGAGCCCATCCAAGATCTGTGCAGGGGGTGTTACATGTGTGTCTTAAAGTGCCCAAAAGGTGCCATTTCAATTGGAGTCAACCCTGAATTTGAAAGATTAGGGAATTCCTATTTCTCTCCAGACAGGATAAGAACAGTATATTTTGAAGCAGAAACCGGTAGGGTTCCTGTTTCCGGCGCTGGATATACAGGTCCGTTTGCGGGACAGGGTTTTGACAGCATCTGGTTCGATTTTTCAGAGATAGTCAGACCAACGAGGGATGGAATTCATGGTAGAGAGTATATTTCGACTTCCGTAGATTTGGGAAGGAGACTTGAATCCCTTGAATTTGACGAGAATGAGGAGCTGGTTTCCAATGTTCCAAAAACCATCGAGATTCCGATACCAATGATTTTTGATGCTCCACTCAGTTGCAGAACAAGCCTAAATCTACAGTTAGCTTTGGCGAAGGCTGCTGCAAGGCTCAAGACTTTTGCTATAGTAAACGCAAGGGAATACTCATCCGATTTCGCTCATTATAAAGCAAATCTAATACCCCGAATTGACTCTGACGAAATAGATGAATTTGCAGATTTGGTCAAAACATCGCAAATCGTTGAAGTTGAGTTTAGTGACGGCGATATAAGAGATCAATTGAAGAAGATTAGAGCGACTAATCCTTCAGCGTTAGTTTCCTTCCACTTTCCTTACGATAAAGAAGCTCCTGAAAGAGCAGATGCAATTGCAGAGATGGGAGGCGATATCGTTCACATTCACGTTGACGAGGGAGTTGTTGAGCGAAACCCTGACATTATCAAAAACGCCATTCGTTCTGTTCACTCATATCTCACTGATAAACGCAATCGAGACAAGATCACCTTAATCTTTAGTGGAGGAATAGCTGAGGCAGCCCATGTTCCCAAATCCATAATTCTCGGGGCCAACGCTGTCGGAGTTGGAATAGTATATCAAATTGCCCTTGGATGCAAAGTTTGCTATGGAACTATGCATAGCCAAGACTGTCCGATGAATCTGGAAGATGGAGAGATTGAACTGGCAACCCAGAGAATTACAAACCTGATTGGCGCATGGAGAGATCAACTATTGGAAGTGCTCGGAGGAATGGGCTTGCGGGAAGTGAGAAGGCAAACAGGCGAAGTTGGCAGAGCGATGTTCTACGAGGATCTTGAAGCGAAAGTTTTCGGTGATAAAGAATGATGCAGAAGCAACTCCTTTTTCAAATGCCAAAAATAAAACCAGCCCCTTCCCAATATCCCGGCTCAATAGGAAAGTATGAAGTAATTATCGATAGGTCTAAATGTTCAATGTGTGGAGTTTGCGCTGAAGTCTGCCCTTCATACATAGGAGCTTCAACGATAGATTATGAAGCCTACAAAAAGCCGAGTGGATATCTGCGTCTAACTGCCCCCAAGGCTTCTTGCACGGGTCCGTCGTGTAAACGATGCGTGAATGAATGCCCAAGTAATGCTTTATCCGTCAAACTCAGCCCGCAGTACATTGCCCTCGGCGACCTACGCTGGACAGCTGATTTGATATTGTCAACTTGGGAACAGGCAGAAGTCGCAAGGATATCAAAAAAATACGAGTATCGAATTGGCGATTCTGGAGGAGGTTTTGATAAGCTTCGATTCGAGTTTGAATTAGAGCATAAAGAAATTTATGAAGATGATTTGGTTGACGAAGAAAACAGGGATACTTCTATAGTTCTGAACAAAAGAAAAGATGGACGGCCAGAAACCAAGATTCCTATGCCGGTTTACGGCGCGGACATGTCTTTTGGCTCCGTAAGCCTAAATGTGATGCTCGCGAGAGCCAAAGCAGCAGAGGCTTGGAACACCTTCACCAGCACAGGTGAGGGAGGCTATCCTGATGAGTTGATCCAATACAAAAATCACGTCATAACGCAAGTTGCCACTGGCCACTTTGGGGTGAACGCTGAAACTATCAAAAGAACAAAGATCATAGTCCTGAAATACGCGCAGGGCGCGAAACCCGGCTTAGGAGGACATTTACTTGCTGACAAGGTCACTCCTGATGTTGCAAAGATACGCGAAGTAGTTCCATGCATAAGTTTGTTTTCTCCATTCCCCTTTCACAACGTTTACTCTGTTGAAGACCACTACAGGCACGTTCAATTAATGGAAGACATAAACCCTCAAGCCTTGATATCCGTGAAAGTTTCAACTCCCACGGATGTCGATATGGTAGCGATTGGAAGTTATTACGCAGGGGCCCACATTCTGCAAATAGATGGTGGGTATGGCGGAACAGGCGCAGCCCCTGACATAGCCAAGAAAAACATAGCTATGCCAGTTGAATATGCACTCCCGATTGTCCACAATTACTTGGTAAGAGAAGGTGTCAGGGACGAGATAACAATAATGGCCAGCGGCGGAATAAGAACGGCATTTGATGTTGCTAAGGCCATAGCCTTAGGAGCTGATGGAGCGGTGATTGGAACGGCGGAACTAGTCGCACTTGGATGTAAAAGGTGTGAAAACTGTGAAAGAGGAAAAGGCTGTCCATCTGGTATAGCCACGACAGATCCAGCACTTAAGTATTTTATCGACATAGACTGGGGTTCTCAAAGGATAATCAACCTCTACAGTTCATGGAAGGGACAATGGAGCCATATTCTGAGAAAGCTTAACCTAGAGAATATCCGAGAACTTCGACCCAATGATGAAGTGAAGTTCAGAAAAGGCCGATTCAATCACATGGTGCATCTCGACCATTTGAGGCGATAGTTTTGGACAGGAACACTCAAAGTCCAATGGTTTCAGGGAAAGAACGTGTTGCCAACCACTCCAACAGTTCGACTTATGAAAACGTGGCAGAGGGCGGATGCGGCGTCCTTGGAGTAGCAAGTTCTGTTCCAATAAAGGGAAGACACTTACTGCAACCACTTATCCAGATGCATAACAGAGGAAACGGCAAAGGTGGCGGTATAGCAGCGGTCGGTCTTTCTGCGAAGCAACTAGGCGTTTCAGACAGGGTGCTAGAAGAAGACTACTTAATGCAGATAGCCTACATTGACCCAGAATCAAGAGTCGAAGTTGAATCTCAATTCATAAACCCCTACCTCAACGTCGAGTTCGCAGAAAAAGTCCCTGTGATTGAGAACTACAGAACTATAGGTCTAGAGGTCAGACCTCCAGAGGTTTGGAGATATTTTGTACGAGTAAAAAAAGACAAATTAAGGCAATTCATTGAAAAGAATGGATTTAAAGGGCTCGAGCAAAGCAAAGTAGAGGACGAGTTCATCTATCGAAACAGTTTTGCTCTGAACAAAAAATATTATGCTTCGCTAGGCGATAAGAAAGCGTTCGTTCTTTCTCACGGAAAAAACATCATCGTCTTCAAGCTTGTGGGATATGCTGAGCAAGTTCTCCGGTATTATCAGCTTGAAGATCTTGAAGCCCATGTCTGGATTGGGCATCAAAGATATCCGACAAAAGGAAAAATCTGGCATCCTGGGGGTTCCCATCCATTCATAGGCTTGCACGATGCCTTGGTTCACAACGGCGATTTTGCGAATTATTATTCAATAACAGAATACCTGAGGCAAAGAGATATTTTCCCCTTATTCTTGACGGACACCGAGGTTGCCGCCCTGTACTGGGATCTTCTCACACGGATTTACGGGTATCCACTGGAATATGCAATCGAGGCTATTGCCCCGACGACTGAAAGAGATTTTACGATGCTTCCAGAAAGTAAGAAGAGAATCTATAGGGCTGTCCAAACAACACATATTCAATGCTCTCCCGATGGACCCTGGTTCTTCATCATTGCCAGAAATAATCCTTACAAAAGGGAGTTTCAGCTAATCGGCATAACTGACACTTCCATGCTAAGGCCACAAGTCTTTGCACTCCAAGAAGGAGAGGTAAGAATAGGATTCATAGCTTCTGAGAAACAGGCAATAGATACAATGGTACAAGGCTTGTCCGAGGACGATTCAAGATTCTATCCAATGTGTGACCGATACTGGTACGCCAGAGGAGGCAGCTACACTGATGGTGGCGCTTTTGTTTTCACTATCGACAAGTCAAAGAACCTTCTATGTACGGATAAGTTTGGGAAACCCATCTCAGCTGCAAAACATCAGCAACATTACAAGAGAACAAACAGTCGAAATCCAACCCAATCTTCCAGTATCGATGAAAAACTAAAAGAAAGACCGAAAGCCAGCGACCTATTCACATATGCTGCAGAGAACATTGGAGACTGGAATTTTGACGAAGTGTGTTCGTTTGCAGATGCTCTAAGGAAATACGCGAATAGAGGTGATGAAGAGAAGTCAGTCGTCATAGAGGCACTCACCCTGCTCATAGACAGAAGATATGATACTGGCAGCAAAAGAAGAAGTGACATCGTCTCTCTACTCGAAGAAAAACTCTTCGGAATTTTCAATTCAGTACGTTCTGCAGAATCCAACAAAAATGGCAATTATTGTTTGATCAACTTTGAAAGAAGAAACGAGCTGAAAGGTCCAATACGCTCAGGTCAAACCCTCCTCATAGACGCCTCTGAATTTCACCCTGAGGGAGAAGAAGGAACATGCCGGTTTCTTGAAAAGGCTTACAAACTAGGCTGGACGAACTTTATTGCCTATGACTTCAGAGGGCAGAGAAATTTCGGAGCTGGTCTGATTGCAAGAGACAAAGTCAGAATCGACGTGTACGGAAGAGCTGGCGACTGCCTTGCTGCTTTTGCAGACGGCCCAGAATTTTATGTGCACGAAAGTGCTCAGGACTCTGTCGCTTATTGCTTCAAGTCAGGAAAACTGGTAATCTATGGAGATGCGGGAAAAGCGTTTGAATACGGGGCTAAGGGTGGAGTGACGTTTGTTTTAGGCGATCTCATCGACAGACCATTGATTAACTCCGTCGGAAGTGCTACGGCTGTAATCAATGGTTCATGCAAAGATTACATGGGCGAATCTTGCATGGCAGCGAGAGGATTTACAATTCTAAACGGAATGACATTCGATGACCACGGAAAAATCACAGAGCAAGAAACCCCCTATCAAGGCGGAAACCTGTTCCCCCTCGCTGCAGCAAGCGTTGTATACCTGAGAGACCCTAGAGAAACAGTCGGCGAAGAACAGCTCAACGGCGGCAAAATCAGCGCAATTTCCAGAGAAGATTGGGAAAGAATCCTACCGTTGCTGAAAGAAAATGAAAAGGCATTCGGCATACAAGTGGAAGACCTTCTGAACGTTGACGGGGTCATAAGAAGACCAGAGCGTGTGTATAGAAAAGTGGTGCCCATCGAAGTAGCTGCCCTAGCGAAATACGAAAATGGCATTTGAACTAAACCCACGACATAAAAGGGAATTTTAAGGCACTTTGCATAGCGCGCCCAAACTTGGGTGCTCCATCCCTCGCACCAATGCTCAGTTCTTCCTTATTTTACTAAAACAAGCTCGTCTAGGGTATTTTCATTGATACACATTTAAGAAATCTTATTAATCACAGCAAGTGAGACTAAGAATATGAAGCTTGCTTCTCAAGCAAGAATTATCGACATTACCAAGACCGATGGTTACAGAAAATACCTCTACAGATGTATTGCAGGCCCCCCTTCAAAACAGTACGAGAAAAGGATGGAATATCTGAAAAAAGCCATTCCCAAAGGTTTCCACAAGAAACTTCTACTCTTGAATGAACAAGTTGTCGGGCAGATTGAATACTCGCCTGCAGAAGTATCCTATTATCCAGTAATGGGAGATGACGTAATAGTATTGAATTGCATCTGGGTGTTTAGAAAAGCCAAAGGCCATAACTTCGGAAAACGGCTTTTGGAAGACATGATAGAAAGTGAAAAAGAGGCCTCAGGCTTCGCAACTATAGCTCTCGAAAATCATTGGAGTCCATGGTTTAGAAAGGATCAGATAGAAAAATTGGGCTTCAAACCCTTGGACTCGATTAGTGTGGTGCACAAGGCAAAACGCAAGCGAGTTTTCAAGATATACCTCATGTGGATGCCGAATGCTAAGAACGCAAAACCGCCAACATTGAACACGCAAAGACTTGTAGAAGGCCTAACCTGCTGCACTGCACACCCGATCTATCATCCGCAAACCTATGAACCAAAGCAAATTCTTCAAGAACAATAGACCATAAACCATACAGTAGTTGAAGCCCCATCAATAGCATGCGTTGCATTACTCCTCAAAGGCACCGTTTTTGAAGCCATCAATTAAGAATTGCTTCAAGCCCACATGAATATTCTCGAGCGCTTGAATCTCCTTGGCATCGAACCATTCTGCTCTGCTCAATTCGGAGGATGTCTCAATCCTTGATGCCAAGGGACTGCAATGGAAATTGACCAATCTGTCTTTGGTGTAGGGGTCAACATGTTCAACAAGCTTCTTGATTATCCTGATTCTTAGGCCAAGTTCCTCACTGATTTCTCGTTTCAGCGCTTCTTCCAAGGTTTCTCCAGATTCTACGCTTCCTGCCGGAAGAAGCCAGTCTCCATAGTCAGACTTTTCCACGTTAGCATGCATCACAAGCAAGACCTTGTGATACTCCACTATAGTTGCGCAAACGATCAATGCCAAAGCCCCCGCAAAGGATGTCAGTTCCTCAAATCTTTTTTATTCTTGATTTTGACCGTGTTTTTTCCAAATCTTTGATTGCATATTCGAGATGCATTTCTCTTAGTTTTCTTGTTTTCGGGATTCCGTTGGAGTCCCATCCTCTTTCCTCATAATATTCGTTGAGCATAGGCTCCATTTCGAATACTGATCCCTTTGAATTTCCATTGGGCAAGGGCTCTTTTAGGAATCTTGGAGGCAGGTAGTCGTCTTTTCTCGTAATTCCCTGCCGAACAATGTAGGCTCTTTCCAGGTTGACTATTCTTTCCCCAATTTCGGACATTGACTCCTCCGTGAAGTGAGAACCCGTCACGGCCTCTGTAATTTCGGCTGCCCTCTTCAAGGGGAGCAACTCCATGTTTTCGGCCAAGTTTTTGCAAATTTCCAAGGAGTCTACTACTGCGCACCAGTCTTCAAAATAGCGTACCAGCCTGCCTTTACCTCTGTGGGCAAGCCTTAACGTTGCCTCCGCAATCCCAAATTTCTTCATGCCTTCATCGGGGTCGTCGCTTAACTCCAAGAAAGGCTCAGATCTCAAATGGTCTGCTCCCCTGCTTGAGACTGCGTAGCCTAGACCGTAACCTTTCAAACCTCGAGGATCAGCCTGTATGAGTTCTAAACCCTTCACGTGAAAGGCTATCTCCTCTCCCTTCCCAAGTTTTTCCGCCGCTCTTCTAACTCCATCAGCAAGCAAATCTCCAAATCCCTTGCGATAGGCTATTCTTTCAATCAATTCGAGTATCGTCTTGCCGTTTCCCCAATTCAGTTCAAGACCATCTGTTTCCTTCTTGTCTAATTCCCCTCTTTCGTGAAGCTCCATAGCCCAAGCAATGCACTCGGCGGTCGTTATCGCATCCAAGCCCAACTTGTTAGCCAAGTCAACGGCCTTCAGCGCCAGATTAAGGTTCGAGTTTCCAACTCTAGCGGTGAAGCTGCTCAGCGCTTCATACTCTGGTCCTTCACCGTAAAGACCAGCGTAATCTCCTTCCCTTACAACATAGATTCTGCTGCACGGAACTATACATGAGAAGCAAGCCCGGTTTTTCACGTTGTACTCTCTTGCTAGTCTTTCCCCGCTTACCTCAGCCGCGTGCTCGAACGTGGCAGAAGTGAAATGTCTCGTAGGCAGAAAGCCCAGATTGTCCGCGAGGCTCAGAATCCTGGTTGTTCCCATCACCCTACGAGGCCAATACTGGGGATGAGCGTAGGTCTCTTCTTCTACCTCTTCAACAATCCTCCAGAACGCGCCAGAATCAGCAACCTTCACGCTGCCCGTTCCTTCTAACGCTATCGCCTTCAAGTTCTTGGAAGCCATAACCGTACCCATGCCAGTTCTAGCAGCAGGCCTTGCTAAATTGACGAATATTCCTGAATAAAGAACAAGATTCTCCGCTGCCGGCCCAACCGTCGCAACCTGAACCTGCCTGCCCAAATCTTTTCTAATGATTTCGGTCGTTTCGTAAACGTCTTTTCCGACAAGATGTGCTGCATCTAGAATCTGGGTTTCTTGGTCGCGTATGAGAATGAGGCATGGTTTTGGACTTCTGCCCTCGATTATTACTTGATCGTACCCAGCGAACTTCATTTCAGCGGCAAAATGACCTCCAGCGTTTGAGTCTCCCAATATCCCCGTAAGTGGAGATTTGGCACTCACGTTGAACCGTGCACCCAGAGGGAAAGCTGTCCCGACAAGGGGGCCTGTTGCAAACATGAGCTTGTTTTCCGGAGAAACAGGGTCGACATTTACTGGAACTTCCTGATAAAGTCTTGCAGAGTTGAAGCCTCTTCCACCGATAAACTCCATTATCAAGTTTGTTTCTGTAGGTTTTGTCTTAATCCTACTTCTCGTGAGATCTACTCGAAGAACTCTTCCAGCATAACCGAAATACTTAGGCAATTATTCTCCACTTTCTCAATGTTTCTTCAAGAATCTTAACTGGCAATTTGGGCCGCAGCACATTCGTTTCCGAATACGTTAATGCTTTGGTCGGGCATTTCCGGACACATATTGGTTTTCCGCCGCACTGATCGCAAATTAGAGGAGTATGCCTCTCAGGATGCAGCTTGATGGCTCCGACAAGGCATGTTTCTACGCATTTTCCGCAGCCAATGCATTCTTCTTCATTTGCATAGATCAATCCTCCTGCTTTTCTCTTCAAAGCTTTCGAGGGGCAGGTTTCCATGGGAAGACAGCGGCTACAATGCCAACACATAACCGGCAGGTCGAATCCGAAAGCATCTTCCTTCACAACCGTAATCCTTGAAGCAGAAGATCCGAACAGGTTTTCATGAGCGAACGAGCATACTGCCTCACACAGTCTGCATCCAGAACATCGATCGACATCGACGATTATTCTCTTCATATAAACAGTTGCTGCTCCATCTACGAGATTTCCACAAGATGTTGGCGACGCTTGTGTGAGAAACGTTTAAGTTGAAGCTGCTTTTATCCATTTTGCAGTCATTATGAAAACTCTAATCGTCAGAGTTAAGAGAATCGAGGGTGTCTGTGACACACATAAAGTCGGAGACTGCTTCCGGCTCGAAGGTGGGAGACTGGGCTTCCCCGGAGAGAACAAACATGTTTGTATTTATGCTCTCTCAAGTCTGCTCCCAATGTTGCCGGCTAAGCAAAGGAAAATAGAGGAACCGAACGATTGGCTGCCCAAGGTCTTCGAGGTGGAATGCCCGGATCCCAAAGGAAGAGTTATTTGGGAAATAACTTGTCAAGAATGAAATGGCTTGCATAATCGCGATTTAAGACGTGACTAGAGTTCAGCTTGTTTTTCCTGATATTGGAACTACTACGCAGAAAAGATGGACATGACAGTGGACGCCGCCCCCAAATCACAAGTGCAAACTCCAAGCCTTGCACGAACTGCCAGTAACCAAAAGTTTATAGCCACTATCAACTCCTGCTCTAGGCGAAATGAATATCCAAATTCTAAAATTCGAAAGCAGACATTTGCCGACTATCGTGAGATTTTTGAACGAAGAATATAGAAAGTCACACGAGTTCATCCCATACACCAAGGAAAGGGTCCTGTCCCAAATCCGAAGGCGAGACCTCAAGATTCTCGTAGCAGAAGAAAACGGCAACGTGTTAGGTCTTGTCGGAACTCACCTTGAGGAACGCGGTGAAGAGAATATCTCATGGCTCGCCGCTGACGAAGGGCCCAACCGAAGAATCATTGAAAACACGCTTGTAAACGAGGTTGAGAAAAACGCTAAGAGCGATACTGTTACAACAACCATTGAAGAAGGAAGTCCAAGAATAAACGATTGGATTAACCGCGGCTATGTACTGAATCTTGGCTGGCTGCGAATGTCCGCAAAACTCGACGGCCCAAAACCAGTTCCAGAGGTTGCCGAAGGCATCAAACTTCGGACCTTAAGACCTGATGAAGAAGAAAAACTCATCGAAGTCGTGAACACCGGGTTCGAATGGCAAAGACTGGAACCGGGAGATCTTGAAACTTGGAAGTCCGAGGATCCACCGTTCAATGAGGACTGGGTTCAAGTCGCTGAGATTGACGAAAGAATCGTATCCGCTGTCGTGGCGAAGCCGGACACGGATTACAATGAGTATCTGCATCTCAACAGAGGCTATCTCGGTCCAGCGACCACCCTTCCCGAATTTCGAAACAAGCATCTCGCGTCAGCACTTACGGCTCAAGCCATGAACTTCCTCCTCGAAAAAGGAATGAACTCCGTCAGACTGGGAACCTCTGAACAGAACGTTTCCTCGATCACCCTGCTGCGAAGTCTAGGCTTTCAGGTGGGCATCGTCAGAAAAATCCTGCGCAAAAAGTTGAAGGACGTCTGAGCCAAAATCAGGTTAGCGCCCGAATCAGAATGCAACACATTAATTCTTGAGGGATTTCATGGCTCCAATGAAGTCGTCGTAACTAGAACTCTCAATACCGCCCTCAGGCTCGACTGTGAGAAGCCCTTGGTATTTCCATTCATTTATGATTCTACCCAATGCTTCTTGAAAACCGAAACTTGACCTGTCAAGAACCCATGCATTTCGTTCCAGTCTTCCTCGCAAATGAACATTTACGACCTTGTCGATTATTGATTCAAACTTCTCCAGTTCATCATAAAGTGCTGCCCACCTCAGATCGAGCGTCACAAAATCAAACTTTTCAGCCAAAGAAAACGGTGTGTAGTGCTTAAGGTGAGTTGGAATATTCTCTACAGAAGCCTTCACTCCAGGGAACTGAGACGCAATGTCAAGAAAAACCTTCTTCAAGTTGTTCAGGTCGAATTTTTTCTTCCAAGTATCCCAAATGTGGAACACGCAAATCTCAGTTCCCAAGTCGTCAGCAAGAGACAACGAATCATTGATCAATCGCTTTCCCTTTTCCAAGTCTCCTTTTCGGCCAGAACAAAGATAGTTGCCAACATCTCTGCTTGCATGAATCGACAAAACTGGCAGCCTTTGCTCTCTCAGCAGAGTGAGAATCTCCCTGAACGTGAACTTGGGGGTTTCTGTCCAATCTGCGAGTTCCGCGTCCGTCAGCGGCGGATTTTCACCATCCCATTCCGGCTCAAGTTGCAGTTCGAAGCCATCAACAGCCGAGTCTCGAAAAACCATTCTCAATACCTCCAGCGTACCAGAGAGGTCATAGTACTTCTTGCCTCCCAGCTCTGCAATCGGTGCACTCGAAACTGAAATTAGGTTCCTCAAGACGTGTCCATCCATCAACTATGTAGGCGAGGGTTAATTCTTGTTCTGAGGAAAGGCGCTCTCCTCGTTGACCTGATTTCGATGGGACTAGCAAATCATTGTCCGCATCTCTGCCCTTCATTGATTATGGAACGCAATATATCTTAATCGATTCGACAGAAAAAAGAGAGTTGCAGATGATGTGCCAACTCGTCTAGCGTCAGCACACGCGAAGATCTAAAACTTAATTATCCCGGTTTCTTAACACACTATTGGTGCTTCCATTGAATTTGCAGGGTGTCCACTTTCTATTGACATACAAATGCGGATTGGAATGCGATCACTGCTTCGTTTGGGGCAGTCCAAAAGCGCAAGGTGCATTCACTCTAGAGCGAATAAGAAGGATTCTGACAGAAGCAAAGAAGCTTAGAACCGTAAACTTCGTCTCAGCGGAAGGCGGAGAGCCCTTCTTGTACTATCCCATTTTGGTTCATCTTGTCAGGGAAGCTACAAGCCTGGGTTTTCACGTAGAGGTTCTTTCAAACTGTTATTGGGCTAACAGCGTGGAAGATGCTGTTGAATGGCTTCTTCCAATGGCAAAAGCTGAAAGTATTGAGTTTAGCTTCGGCAGCGACCTTTATCACGGCGAAACTTGGGAAACTGAGGAAGTGAGAAATGCTTTGAAAGCTGCGAACAAGCTGAAAATCAAGGCAGGGGTGATAGCTGTTAAGGATCCTTTCGCTCAGGTTCCCTGCCCAAACCAGATTGAAGGAGTGAAGGTTGATCCTTGGGAGCTGATGTTCCGCGGTCGAGCTGCTTCAAAACTGACTGAGAGAGCAAGCAAAAAGCCCTGGCGCGAATTCACAAAGTGCCCGTACGAAGACTTCGTCAACCAGAAAAGAGTCCACATAGATCCATTCGGTTTCGTGCACGTTTGCCAGGGCATCTCAATAGGCAACGCGTTCCAAGAGCGACTATCAAAGATAATTGAGGAGTACGACCCGTCCAAGAACCCAATTCTGGAACCCCTGATTCGCGGAGGTCCAGCAGCTCTGGTTGAAAAGTTCAATCTGCCACACGACGACACCTATGCTGACGCGTGCCACCTGTGTTTTGCCGCACGCTTGACCTTACGAAACAGATTCGCAGACATATTAGTCCCGAATCAAATGTACGGAGAAACCCAATGACGCCGAACTGACTTTCTGACGTCACGTTCACTTGAAAAGGCATATTACAGCAAATTGACACTATTCTGCAACATGGGAGACTGTGGCATTCTATGGGAATCTCTCAACACTTCAACCAATGAGCCCCTTAACACACATGAACGTAGTTGCAAAAGCCGTTTAATTCAGATCCCTTGCGGACAAACGCGCGAATCAAGATTCGAAAAGAAAATGGTTTCAGAGGCGGTCGAAAGACTGAGAAAGGCGGTGGGTGTGAGAATGCTCTCAAACGATTTGACCTGTTCTGCGATTCTAAGGCTTGAGGCAGTTCCCCCGTATGACTTTGCACTCACAGTTCACAAGCCCGCAGGATGGTCTTTGTTAACACCATTCGAAATATTCGAGAAAGGCATACTGTGGACTGCGATGAGGACACCTTCTGGAGACGTGTTCGGGATGAAGTTAAAGTCCATCGGAACAGTTGGGAAGCCAGCGATGTCTTGCGAGCTGTACTCCCGCGAAGAGCTTGGGGCAAGCGAAAGAAGAGAGCTGTTGAAAACCATAGCATGGATGCTGAATCTCAGAGAGGATATTAGAGAATTCTACGCCCTTGCTAAACTTGATCCACTCGTTAAAGTGTTAGTGAAAGATCTATATGGAATGAGGAACACAAAGCAGCCTGACATCTTCTCACGCCTCATCCTAGCGGTGACCTTGCAGATGGCCCCGATAACGAGAAGCGACCAGATGATGACCTTGCTGATTAGGGAATACGGTGAGAGAATCAGGTTCGATGGAAAAGAGATCTTGTACTGGCCTTCTCCGGAGAGGATAGCGGATGCTGAAGTCGGAGAGCTTGAGAGGAAGTGCAAGCTTGGTTACAGGGCAAAATTTCTTAAAGGCATAGCGGAAACTTTACAAGCCGGTTTTCCGTCGCTTCAGGAACTTGATAAAATGCCGGCTGAGGAAGCAAAAGCCAGGCTTATGGAACTCAAGGGGATAGGCGAGTACTCAGCAGATATAGTCTCGCCCCATCCGGGTTTCGCCCTGGATGTCTGGAGTGCAAAAATATTCGGCATGCTCATCTTTGGAGAAGAGGCAGAATCGCCACGCAGCGCAATTCCAAAGCTCAAGAAAATCGCAGAGGACAGATGGGGCCATTGGAGAGGTTACGTGTTCATCTATGTGCTTCACGACCTGAAAAATCTGTCAAGCAGATTCAACTTGAACCTGACACAAGTGTGAACACGTCTTCAACTTCTATCGTCTGTCCTCACAGAGCTCGGTAAGTTACTTAACTGCGGTTGAATAATAGCAATCGGTGTAACGAGAAACACTCTGGACCGCTACACTATGGAGATATCCGATGAAGAATAATCCAGTTATTCAAACCATGCATGATCACAAGTCGATCCGAAAATACACAGAACAGATGCCCTCAGATGAGATGGTTATGACTATTGTCAGGGCAGGCCAACAAGCTCCCTTCGCATCGCAGCACTACAGCGTCTTGCTGTCAAGAAACAGAAAACGAAACCCCTTCAAAGCCCCGCTCCTATTCACGATGTGCGTTGACTCCTACAAGTTTGAGTTGATACTGGCAAGAAGGGGCTGGAGACTGGTCGCAAATGACCTTGCACTGCTGTTTTTCGGAATTCAAGACGCTGCCTACATGGCAGAAAACATGGTCGTAGCAGCAAGAAGCTTGGGACTTGGAAGCTGCTTCCTCGGCAGCGCGATGTTCCGAGCTGACAAAATCGCAGAAGAATACCACCTTCCAAAAAGAGTATTCCCACTCGTACAGCTGGCAATGGGCTACCCAGCAGAAGAACCTTCACCTAGACCAAGATACCCAATAGAATTCACACTCTTCGAGGGCAAGTACCCTGAACTAAACGCAAAGATGGTTTCGAAAGCCATGAGACAGATGGATGAGGGCTATCTGGCTCAGGACTATTACAGGAAAGCAAAGTACATGATACCGCTGGAAGGCGACCGGAAAGAAACCTTCACGTATGACAACTACAGCTGGACAGAACACATATGCAGAAAATGGGGACAATGGTACCCTGAACCGAAAGAACTGCTGAAACAACTTGAAAAATGCGGATTCAAACTCACCAAGAAAGCGGAACAATGAGTCCCGTTCTGCGCCTCCACTAAGCAAGGAGAATTCTTAAGTCCGAAGGGTCAACAAACTGCTGGGTTGACCTTCATGGAAATCGATGAAGCAGTGAGAGGAAGGCGGAGCGTGCGCAAATACTTGGATAAACCCGTGCCCACGGAAACCGTTCGGGAAATCTTGGAAGCAGGAACATGGGCGCCTTCGGCTAGGAATAGGCAAATGTGGCGGTTCACCGTTTTGACCGGTGACGCTAAGAAAAAGCTCACAGATTTGTTCAGGTCAAAGCTTGAGACGCGTTTAAAGAGAGTCGGCAGAGGGCGGATGGGGTCTTCTTTCATGAGCTGCGTGATCATGGAGCATGCGCCCGTGCTGATTATGGTCTGGGATGCGGATCATCCTCGGATCTCCAAACCTTCATTGCAGAGCGTGGCAGCGGCGATCCAGAATATGCTTCTCAAAGCTCACAGTCTCGGACTAGGCTCGCTGTGGATCTGTGATATCTATTTTGCTTCAAACGCACTAACCAAGCATCTCGGCAAGCCGTGGAAACTAATGGCGGCAGTGACCCTAGGATGGCCCGCGGAAGTCCCAACACCGAAACCCAGAAAGTCCGTTGATGAGGTCTCAGAATTTCTCAGCTGATGCCCTGTCACGTGCTAAATCGTCTCACTTCTGAAGAAGGATAAGAACAGAATTTCGTGCACTATTTCTGCTGCGATTCCTGAGAAGATGGTGGAGGAGAAGAGGCTGGTTTAGCTTCAGGCGGTGGCGTCAGTGGGGGAAGAGGTTCAATTTGAAGCTCAGGTGCACTTCGCATTATGAATCCGGCAGCTATTCTTATCGTAGCCGCTACTAGAAACAGGTAGGCACCAATTCCGAACCCCCAGTTGACTGTAGTTGTGCCAATTACATCGAAGTTTTGGCTGGTCGTTCCGTAGACAGGGTTTCCCGCAATCGCGTGAACCATCGTGTCCAACTGGGGTGGCACGCTTTGCCCAGGAACGAGCGCAGAGGCCCACGGCAGAAAACTAGGCAGTTGCGTCATGAAGAGGAGGATGAGAATGAAGGGCAAAAGCGAAGTAATTGCGCCAAGCATGAATTTTCTTCCAATATTCTTCCCGCTTTTGACTCCTATCACGTCAAACACCAAGAGAACTACGCCAACTGCGATAAGTATGGCAAACGGAATCTGCATGAAAAACAGGTTGCTATAGCCGGATGTAGAATCACCGCCTGGGCCCATGAACAGGTTGACCTGCATCCCGTTGATGCCGTCTATCGTCATCAAGGTGACACCGCCTTGCTTTGCTAGCGGGCCTGAATTGGATGAGGCGGTTATCGTGTACCATGGCAGGAAAAGCGCTATTACCATGATCACTATTGCAATGATGCCCAGTGCCAGTCCGATGCTGCCGCGACCTTTTAAGAATCTCTTCACTAACAACCCGCCCTTGTTGTGCAACCTCACAATCCCCACGATTTTCCAGGCGGCCCTGATTACGACGTAGATGACGAACAAAAGCAGGAAATTGGCAACTAACCAAGCGAGAATGAAATAGGTGCCGCCCACCGAAAACGTAAAGCCAAGGTACCCCTCAGGATCCGCCCATCTGACTCCGTTCTGATTCTGGACTGGACCAAGAGGGCCGGCTTTTCCCAAAGCTACGTCTTCATCTGTTCCCCAATAGCCCCAGCGGCCCTTGAAATCCAACCAGCCCGGGTGGTTCCCGTCCAGAATGACAAGGTGCAAGTCACTAGGCATGATCGTGATGCCGTTGCTGCCCACGATATCGTTTTCGATGCCAATCCTGCCCTGATAAGACCTGAAATAGTTAGCGTGAGAACCCTGGGCCACGTAAACCACTGGATGTCCGTCCGTTTTCTCCACATCGCCCCACGCCGCATTCTCGCCAGCCCCATGCTGCGAATACAACGCTTTCACCGGGGTTCCTGAACTGTCAAGGAAGATTTCTACAACCTCAATGTCGCCTTGATGATCGTTCAAGGGTCCATTGTTGTAGGCGTAGAAAAGCCAATACTGGATCACCGTTGACGTGCCGCTGTTGACGATGTGAACATAAGCGTAATAACCAACACTGCTGGCCTTTAAAGCATAATTAGCGGCTATCGCGTCCAACGTGCCCAACTTATTGTCCAGGAACAGGTCGGCCCCTCTGTACGTGCCCAGAGAACTGGGAGTCGGTGCAGCGTCGACAGTTATGTTAGATCCGTCTGAAAATCGCTGTTTGAGAACCGAGGTGCTTATGATATAGTCCACCGATGTCGGATAGAACTTTTCACCGAGTGTGAAATGAAGAACGGGCGCGAACGCAGAAGCCTGTTGCTCCGGTGTCTCTGCGTTCACAGAGGACCCTGGAGACATGCAAATCACCAGCATGATGGACAATAGGGAACCGATCAGGAATAAACCGGGGGGAGAGAACCTCCTCAAACTTGGCTTAGCACGAGCGGGTAATTTCATACAAATCGTCCTATGATTTAGAGGAATTGCAATATAAAACTTGCAATCTCTTCATTATCAGCATTCTCAGTCGCTCGTCTAAGGGTATTTGGTGGTTGGTTCCTCTTGTCGTATCCGATTTTCTTGAACCCGTCGAGGCCCATGAGACAGACATAAGAAACACTATGAAAAAAGTAATGCAGAGCTAGCGTTTTCCTTTCCCGAAAGAGGTGATCTCAGAAAGAGTGAAATGCGATTTCACCGAATGATCTGTGTTGTGGTCGTAATGATAAGGATAAAACGAGTTTACGACCAGGCATCTGAGGAAGATGGGTTCCGAATACTCGTGGACAGGTTGTGGCCTAGGGGAATGTCCAAAGACAAAGCCAAGGTTGACCTGTGGCTAAAAGAGGTCGCGCCAAGCGATGATTTGCGAAAGTGGTTCTCTCACGACCCGAAGAAATGGAAAGAGTTCAAGAAACGATACGAAAACGAACTGAAAGGCAAGCAAGAACTGCTGCACAAAATGAAGCAAGCAGAAAAGGAAAAAGGAACAGTGACGATCGTCTATTCAGCAAGAGACGAAGAACACAATCAAGCAGTTGCGCTAGCCGCTTTTCTCCAGAAAGCATAGACTAGGCTTCAGTCTGTTGTCCTCAAAAATGGTTTGGAACATTAAACCGCGTCAAACAAGGAAGACCGCCTTCCAGAAGCCGAGTTACAAAGCCTTCATGTCGGCGAAGAGGCTCGGCAGGAACACTACATGCAACTTAAGGAACCGTTCGTGTAGCACAGTTCACATGCTTCAATGTTAATCGTCGGGTCGAACGCCCTGTGTAATTCGCACAGCAAACCCTTAGCTCTAATCGTCCTGCAGATTTCACAGTACTTCGGAATAAAGTCTCGGCGCGAAAGATTATTTTCAGCCAGTGCTCTCGCGAAGTTGTGCACCAGATTTCCGATGGCCTCATCATTTTCCAAGTCGATGGCTCTGCCGCGTATCTTCCTGCAGTACAGGCTCACAGCCGGTTGGCTCACTCTAAGCATCTCGGCCACTTGTGTCTGCTTCAACCGATATTTCGCCATAAGCTCTTGGGCCAGCATGGCACGGACCACGGGCAGAACACACTTGACGGCCACTTCGCACGGTACTGACATCAGCTGGACATCCACTGTATTGTTGTCGAAAGACATAAATATACTTTATTACAATTGTCATACAAAATCTGAAGGTGACAAAACATGAACTGGCGAAACATTGCCGAAATCTCAAGAAACGTTTTCTGGGTAGGCTCTAGGGACTGGAACCGCAGGCTCTTTGACGCGTTAATCCCCCTTCCTAGAGGAACAACCTACAACTCTTACCTCGTGATAGGCGAGGACAAAAAAGCCCTCATCGACACGGTGAACCCGGGATTTGAAAAGGAATTGGACGAGAAAATCAGGAAAGTCGCCGACCCGGCCGACTTGGATTATGTGATAATGAACCACGCTGAGCCTGACCATGCGGGCTCAATCCCGTACATCATGTCAATAAACAGCAAAGCCAAACTGATAACCACCGGCAGAGGCGCGAAGATGGCACAAACGTTCTACAAAGTACCAGAGAGCAGAATAAAAGCTGTCGCTGACGGAGAGACGATTGGTTTAGGCGGCAAAACGCTTCGGTTCATCGAGGCTCCGATGCTCCACTGGCCCGAAACGATGTTCACTTATGTTTCAGAGAACAAGACATTGTTTCCTTGCGACTTCTTCGGTTCGCACGTCGCTGAAGGACTTTACGACGATGAGGTAGACGACCTGCTTGTTTTTGCCCAGAAATACTTCGGCGAGATAATGATGCCCTTCAGGTTCAACGCACAAAAAGCGATGGAAAAAATACAAGACTTACAGATTGAAACTATAGCCCCCAGCCATGGACCCATACACAGAAACCCCGAACGTATCCTTCAAGCCTACAGAAAATGGTCAAGCGGTGAAACCAGGAAAAAGGCAGTCATAGTTTACGTGACCATGTGGAACAGCACGGAGAAGATGATTCGGCCAATCGCGGACACATTGGCTTCTGAGGGCGTTGAACTCGTCCGGCACAACCTAGCCGTGGCCGATATAGGTGACGTGGCAAAGGACCTGGTCGACTCAAGAGCCGTCGTCTTGGGCGCGCCCACAGTTCTAGGCGGTGCGCATCCACTGGCAGTGTACGCGGCTTATCTGGTGAAAGCTCTAAAACCACCCACAAAATACGCGGTGGTCCTCAGCTCCTACGGATGGGCGGGAGGAGCGATAAAACACATTCAGGAAACACTGGGACCGACGAAAATGGAAATCGTCGGAGCGCTAGAAATCAACGGTCCGCCCACCGAAAGCGACATCGACAAAATAGTAGAATTTGGCAAAGCGCTCGCAAAGAAGATTAAGGAAGAGAACTGACCTGAGAACCCCAAACTCTTGTCATCTTGAAATTCATGATTTCAGCGATTAAGAAGGCGAGTGAAAATGGCGAAGGAAAGCGCAGACAAAAAAAGGATGTTAAAAGAAGTGATCAAAGAGTTACATGGTGGAGCTTCACCCACGAAAGTTAAGGAAAAATTCAAAGAGGTCCTGAAAGGCACGAAACCTGAGGATATTGCCAAGATGGAACAGGAGCTAGTCAAGGAAGGAATGCCGAGAGAAGAGCTTCAAAGGCTCTGCGACGTTCATCTGGCTGTTTTCGGCGAGCAGGTTCAAGATCAAGAGCTGCACATTCCCGCAGGCCATCCTATCAGCATCCTCATCGAGGAACACAGGGTCCTCCTGGAACGCGCAGAGAGACTTGGAACCCTCGTGAAAATGCTTGAAGAAGCATGCGACTCTGTCTATGTTGGTGACGCGCTAACAGAATTACAGAGCTTAGAGAAAGATTTTCAGGATTCAGAGAAACATTGTCTGCGAGAAGAAAACGTTCTTTTCCCAACCATGGAAAAGCACGGAGTCACCGAGCCTCCGGCGATAATGTGGATGGAACACAACCGAATAAGGGAGATAAAGAAGAAACTCCACGACCTGGTTGAAAAATGGAACACGATGCCCTACTCGGACTTTAAGACACGGTTAAGCAAGGCTGCCGGGCCATTTTGTAGCATCCTTCCAGATCACTTTTTCAAAGAAAACAACATACTATTCCCCACTGCGCTTCAAGTTTTCACGGACAAAGAGTGGGAAGACGTGAGAAGAGAGTTTGACGAGATCGGATATCCCAGCTTCACGCCCCCACACGTCTTGGCCGCGTTTCAAGCCGTAGGACCGGAACCCAAAGCTGCGGAACCATCCGAGGGAACCCTGCAGTTTGAGACGGGAAGCCTCTCAAGAGATGAAGTTGAAGCCATTCTGGACACCCTGCCCGTGGACATTTCTTTCATAGACAAAGACGACCGCGTGAAATACTTCAACAAGGCTGAAAAGAGGATATTCGTAAGGACCAAGGCAGTCATCGGCAGAAGCGTGCAGATGTGCCACCCCCAGAAAAGCGTTCACGTAGTTAACAGAATCATCGAGGCCTTCACGACTGGCGAAAAAGGCACGGCAGAATTCTGGATCACGATGAACAATCGCCTGGTCCACATACGATACTTCGCAGTGAGGGACAAGAAGGGGAAGTATTTGGGGACGATAGAAGTCACACAAGATTTGACCGACCTGAAAAACATCAAGGGAGAAAGAAGACTGCTAGACTGGGAAGAATAAACCCAGTCAATAGTCTACCGTGCATGCAAGCATCAAAGTACAAAGACGTCAATGAATGATATCTCAGAATAAACGTTCGAAACGATAGGAAAGGTTTTTAGTCAAGTTGTCATATGAGAGACTGCAAATAGTTAGGATAGACTGTGAGGATGAAATGAATGTCAGTGTTTGCAGCACCGGGCGCATATGACCGTGCAATAACCGTTTTTTCACCCGACGGGCGGCTTTTTCAAGTTGAATATGCAATGGAACTGGTTAACCGCGGGGCCACAATTCTTGCAATACGATGCCCAGAGGGAGTTGTTCTAGGGGCGGAAGAAACTGTTGACCCCATGGAAGAGGCGGAATATTCATGGAAAATCTTCCGAATAGACGACCACGTGGGTGCAGCCATAGTTGGTTTAAGCTCGGACGCGCGCATACTCATAGATCAGGCGCGAGTTATGGCGCAGTCTAACAAGTTAACTTATGATGAACCAATCGACGTTGAAGTTGTAACCAAAAGAATATGCGACATAAAGCAGCTTTACACGCAACACGCGGGTGTAAGACCCTTCGGTGTGTCAATGGTGTTTGCTGGATCTGACAAGACGGGAAACCGCGTGTTCGGAACCCACCCGAGCGGAACCTACAGAGGCTACAAAGCTAGGGCAGAAGGTGCAGGAAGAGAAACGGTGTTCAATATCCTGAAGGAGGAATACAAGGAAGAAATGGACCTCAACGAAACCACGAAGCTCGCAGTGAAATGCTTGGCAAAAGCCTTGGAAGCAAGACAACTGCCGGCGAGGATCAAGGTGGCAGTGGTGTCCTCAGAAACCAAAAAAATGGAAATGCTGAGTGACGAGAAAATTGAAGGTATCCTGAAAGAGCTAGGCGTGGGCAAGTGACATACTGATGAGTGATAAGTACACCGTTGCACGCATAACAAAGGACAACGAACACTTTGAAGTGCTTGTAAAACCTCAAAAAGCCCTAGATTTTCGCATGGGGAAAATACCCGCAATAACCGAAGTTTTAGCGGCTGAAACGATTTTCTCCGACGCCAACAAAGGAACAAAGCCGTCAGAGGAAAACCTTCGCAAGGCTTTCGGCACGATAGATTCGCTGAAAATAGCTGAGACCATACTCACCAAGGGAACGTTGCAGCTGACCACCGAACAGCGAAGGAAAATGATTGAAGACAAAAGAAAACAGATAGTGGACTTCATATCAAGGCAGAGCGTTGATCCCAAGACTAACCTTCCTCATCCGCCGACACGAATAGAAAACGCCATGGAACAAGTTCGCTACTCAATAGACCCATTCAAGCCTGTGGAAGAACAGGCTAAAGAGATAATCAAGCTCCTAAGGCCAATTCTGCCCCTTAAGATGGAGCAGATAACAGTAGGCGTCACAATACCCGCGGAGTATTCGGCAAGGGCCTACGGAACAATCAAGGGATTCGGAACGATAAAACGTGAAGAATGGCGCGCGAACGGCTCATGGTACGGAGTCTTAGAACTGCCGGCAGGAGTGTACGCCCCATTCCTAGATAAACTTGGAGAAATAACCAAGGGGACCGGAGAAGCAAAGATTAACCCGTAGTAAGAAAGTTTGTTATGACCAGAAAGGAGTGATTTCATGCCAATATTTTTGGAAAAAAGACAGCTCGTGACGCCTGGCGACTTGATCGCCGAAGGCGAATACATAGCTGGAGAAAACACGTACGTGGAAAACAACAAGATTTACGCTTCAAGAGTTGGAATCGTCGAGTACGAGACCAAGAAAGTGGATGTCGTCGCCCTGAAGTCTTTTTACATCCCAAGAATGGGAGACATAATCATAGGAACAATCACAGAAGTTGGGTTCAACGGATGGACGGCGGACATCAACTCGCCCTACCCAGCCCTTCTAAGGGCCTCAGACGTGTTGAGTAGACCTTTCAGACCGCAAAAAGACGATTTACCCCAGGTTCTTGACATAGGAGACCTCGTGGTTGCAAAAATAGTCTCTTACGACAGAACTCACGACCCACAGTTGACGGTGGCAGAACCTGGGCTCGGAAAGATAACACGCGGACAAATAGTAAAAGTCACGCCGACGAAAATCCCCCGCGTGATAGGCAGAAAAGGCTCGATGATATCCATGATAAAACAGGAAACAGGCTGCAACATAATCCTGGGCGTCAACGGTGTCGTGCTAATCACGGGGAAAACTCTTGAAGATGAACAGTTGGCGATGATGGCGATTCTCAAAATAGAAGAAGAATCCCACACGAGCGGTCTTACAGATCGTGTAACCAAGATGCTTAAAGAAGCAAAATCTACGAAGGAGGAAGAGAAAAATGAATGATAAACCTGAAAGATTAATTGATAAAAAGGGCCTAAGATTGGATGGGAGAAAGTCCGATGAGTTAAGGCCGGTGAAGGTTCAAGTAGGCGTGATTTCAAAGGCCGACGGCTCAGCGTACATTGAACATGGAAAAAACAAGATTCTGGCAGGTGTGTACGGGCCGAGAGAAGTGCATCCCAAGCACTTGGCACTTCCAGACCGAACGGTCCTTAAATGCCGCTACCATATGGCGCCGTTCTCAGTTCAAGAACGCAAATCGCCTGCACCCTCAAGAAGAGAGATCGAACTCTCAAAAGTGATAAGGGAATCACTTGAGCCCGCTATCTTCATGGAATACTACCCGCGCACAATGATAGACATCTTCATCGAGGTGTTGCAGGCCGACGGTGGAACAAGATGCGCGAGCATAACCGCAGCCGCTTTGGCCTTGGCAGACTCAGGTATTCCAATGCGAGACTTGGTCGTGGCCTGCGCTGCAGGGAAAGTGGACGACACAATCGTGCTTGACTTAATGGACACTGAGGACAAAATGGGCTCGGCTGACGTCCCCGTGGCCCTGATGCCGAACCTTAACGCCATCACGTTGCTACAGATGGATGGAACACTGTCAACTGAAGAGTTCGAAAGCAGCGTAAACTTGGCTCTTGAAGGATGCAAACAAATTTACATTCTTCAGAAAGAAGCGTTAAGAACCAAGTACGTGAATGTTAAGGAAGAGAACAAGGAGGAGGCTGAAGAATAATGGCCGCAGTAATCACCCGGGTGAAACAAAAGCAGATTGAACAGTTGATCGCCAAAGGAAAACGTTTGGACGGTAGAGAATTGACAGACTATCGCGAAATAAAGATCGAACAGGGCATTATCGAACGAGCTGAGGGTTCAGCAAAGGTGCTCCTTGGAAAAACTGAGGTTGTCGTTGGGACAAAAATTGAGATGGGTGATCCGTTTTCGGACACGCCTAACGAAGGAGTCTTAACGGTTAACGCTGAACTTGTGCCGTTGGCCTCGCCCGGTTTTGAACCTGGACCTCCAGACGAGAACTCAATAGAGATAGCAAGAATCGTTGACAGGGGGATCAGGGAATCGAAAGCCATTGATTTGGGGAAACTGTGCATCGAGCCTGGGAAGAAGGTGTTCGTGGTCTTCGTTGATGTTTACGTGTTGAACCATGATGGAAACCTGATAGATGCCTCAGCACTGGCCGCGATGGCTGCGCTGCTTAACACGAAAATGGCTAAGTACGAAGTTGAGGATGGAGAAGTGAAAATCAAGCCAGGTTATGAGCAGCTCCCAATAAAGAAACATCCCATAACGGTCACCTGCGCAAAGATAGGCGACAAGCTTGTGGTCGACCCATGGCTGGAAGAAGAACAGGTCATGGATGCTAGGATTTCAATGGCATTTGATGACGACGGCAACATATGTGCGATTCAGAAAGGCGGACGCGGATACTTCGAACCGAAACAAGTGTTCGAAGCGGCAAAAATAGCTAAAGAAAAAGTTGAGGAAATGCGCAAGAAACTGAACTGGTGAAGACGCAGTGGGAAACAGAACCAAGAAAGTTGGGCCTACACGCGGACTAGGCCCCCGCTACGGTTCAACCGTCAGAAAACGCTACATCAAGGTAATGGAAGAGATGAAGAAGCCTCACAAATGTCCACAATGCGGTTTCTCAAGAGTCAAAAGGGAAAGCGTCGGCATCTGGAAATGCAGAAAATGCGGTTTCACCTACACGGGCGGAGCCTACACGCCAATCACAAAGCTTGGAATAGTAGCAAAACGCTCAGCCAAAGGCATAGCAGTAGAGGAAACGTTACAGACAACGGAAGAAGAAAGCGCCTAGTCTTCCCGTTTCTGTCAGGATTCAAGCTGAACCTGAGCTTTCAAACAGTCTTTAGGAAATGCCTGAATGAAAGCAAGAGCGGCTGTACGCTTGAAGTTTCCCTCAGAGAAACAGTTGGAAACCATTCTCAGATCTTTGGAACCAGAGGTTAAGAGTCCAACCAGCACGCGTTCGCAGGCAAGTTTGGCAAAGAAAGGAGATTGCCTGATTCTGAAAATTGAAGCCAAAGATACCGTTGCGCTACGCGCTGCACTGAACGCATATCTAAGATGGATAAACTCGATTTCAAACGTATTTCAGATACTTGAAAGAAAAAAGGAAGAGGAAGCTTGGCCTCAAAATCAGAGTTTTGAATCGTCTATTAAGTAGGGCAGCTTCCGCCTTAGCAGTTCTGGGCAAAGTTCTCCTCCAAATCTGCACTGTTTCATTCCTAACGAAAACCTCAATTTTCCCAGTAAAAGTGACTGCCGATCGTGTTGATGATCAAAACAACTTACGACTTTGCTATTTTTAGGGAAAACTGGCATAAACAACGCAGATACGGGGCGCAATAATGTGAATTGAGGGCCTGCGGGCAATTTGAGAAAATGTTAATTAATGGCCTGGCTTATTGCTGTGCAGATGGAAGGATAAAGGTGAGTGACGAGATTTCGCAGCTTCCGCCGCCGGTTCAAGAACGTTTACTCAGGCTTCAGCAGCTCCAACAAACGCTTCAATCAATTCTTGGGCAGAAGCAACAGGTGGAACTTGAAGTAACCGAGATTGATCAAGCCTTGAATGAACTTCAAAAATTGACTGACGACGCCGTCATATACAAGGCGGCAGGTTCCCTGCTGATGAGGTCTGAAAGACCGAAAGTAATCATTGAATTAACTGAGAGAAAGGAACTGCTCAACACGCGAGCCACGATTCTCGTAAAACAAGAAGAGCGTTTACGCGGTCAACTAAAAGACGTGCAAACGAAGCTTCAACAAGACCTAAACCCCGTTTCTCCTCCCTCCTAGCCAATTGCGGTCTCCACGTGAGGCTTATGGAAGCGCTGGGAATACCTGAGTTAACCAGTGAGCAAATTGAAGAGTTATGTTTGATCGCGGAAAAAGCAGCCAGAGACCATGTTCTTTCTGTAGTTCCTTCAAAAAAGATAGAAACACTAGACATAAGTGCCGAGGCGGAAGGCACAAAACCTGTAGTGTTGAGGGTTGACGTGGCCGTCACGTTGTTTTCTTCAATGAAAAGTTTCGACGTACAGAAACTCGTTGACGAAGCTGTCAGAGAAGCGTTTTCCTCTGCTGAAAAACACTTGAGGTTCCTAGCGTGTCATTCGCAGAAATAACCAACCTTCTGGACAAGGTTGATGCCAAGTTTGTTGTTCTATTATGTCACCATAATGCCGATCCAGATGCAATCTGTTCGGCCTATGCTTTTGCAAGCTTGCTGAGACAGTCACGGCCTCAAATTGACGTTGAAATTGGGGCGTCTCATGGGATAAGTCGACTTTCAAGGCACCTCCTCAAACATTTGTCTGTGGAAGTGAAAGCACAGCCGAGCGTAGAAAAAGCACATGCGATTGTGTTGCTTGACACGAACACTATCCAACAGTTGGACGATTTGGCTGGAAGAGTTAAGAATTCGAAGGCTCCAATCATCGTCATCGATCATCACATCGGTCACCCTGAAACTGAGCAGCTCGCAAAGATTTCTATAACAGATGAAGGGGCATCATCCACCTGCGAAATAGTCTATGACTTCTATAAACAGGTAGGAATAAAACCTGGTGGAAACGAGGCCAGGGCTCTCTTCTTGGGCATAGCTTTTGACACGCGGCATTTTGTCTTAGCTAACTCGGCCACGTTAAAGAATATCGCAGGGCTCATCGATGCAGGCGTGAACGCCCAAGAAACACTGCCGCTGCTCTCGTTGCCTATAGATTTCTCCGAGCGCGTGGCGAGGCTCAAGGCTTCCAGGAGAACCAAACTCTTCAAAGTCGGAGACTGGATAATCGCTTTATCACACGTCAGTGCCTATCAAGCTTCAGCTGCAAGGGCAATGGTAGAACTGGGGGCCCACGTTGCCGCTGTAGCGGGGGAAAAAGACGGGAAATTGGAAATCAGCCTGCGCAGCTCAATTGAATTCTACAAGAAAACGGATGTTCATCTTGGAAAAGACGTAGCGAAGCAATTAGGCGAATACCTACATGGCATGGGCGGAGGACATGCCACAGCAGCGGGAGTAAACGGGCAAGGCGACATAGAAATCGGGCTTAAGCGGTGCCTGTGGCTTTTGAAGGAAAAACTGGGTAACCACAATTAAGTAGTTACTCTTAAATGAGCCGACAACTCGCTTCAAGTAGGCAGGCATTGTTTGCATGGCAATAATCGAAACGACGAATCTAACGTATGCCTATCCAGGCGGGACGAAGCCATCAATCAGTGATGTTTCTGTGAGAATAGAGAAAGGTGAGTTCACCCTTGTCACTGGCCCAAGCGGATGCGGAAAGACAACCCTCTGCCGATGTTTCAACGGGTTGATTCCTCATTTCTATCAGGGTGAGATGAAAGGAGAAATAATTGTTGCGGGACTGAATGTCAGCGACCACCCAACATACGAGCTAGCACAGCATTTGGGCCTGGTTTTTCAAAACCCAGAAAATCAACTTTTTGCTCTGTCTGTGGAAAAAGACGTGGCGTTCGGACTTGAGAACTTGGGGGTTCCAAGAGGAGAAATGCGCAAGAATGTCGACTGGGCACTGCAGCTTACAGACATCTATGACTTGAGGGAAAGAGCGCCCCATGAACTTTCGGGTGGACAACAGCAACGCGTTGCAATAGCATCAGTGCTTGCTATGAAACCCGAAGTCATCGTTTTGGATGAACCGACTTCTTTCCTTGATCCGCTGAGTGCAAGAAGAATATTTGAAGTAATCCACGAATTGAACCGAAACCTCGGAATCACCGTTGTGCTCGTTGAGCACAGGCTTGATCTAACAGCCAAGTATGCGGATCACATAATCGTGATGGATAAAGGAAAGGTTCTTCTGGACGGTGAACCGCATGAGATTTTGATATCTGAAGAAGCCCGCCTCGTTGGAGTCGGCATTCCAAAAGCAACGAGGCTTTACCAGATACTGATGAAGGATGGGGCAAAACTCCGCGACGTCGTCCCCTTGTCTTCCGATGATATGGCAAACTTGCTTAAGGAGGCTCTCGGAAGCCGATGATAGAAGTCAAGGATGTCTTTTTCACCTATCCAAACGACGTGGAAGCATTGAAGGGAATATGCTTAACCATCGAAGAAGGCGAGTTTGTCACCATAATGGGACAAAATGGGGCTGGAAAGACAACATTAGTAAAACATTTCAACGGACTGCTTAAGCCAACCAAAGGACAAGTGCTCATAGGCGGAGTTGACACGACAAAGGTCAGCGTGGCAACTCTTTCCCGAAACGTTGGCTTTGTCTTTCAAAATCCGGACAATCAACTTTTCAGTGAAACAGTAGAGCAAGAAATAGCGTTTGCCCTGAGAAATTTCAATTTCAAGGAGGAAATCATCGAAAAAAGGATAACTTGGGCCCTGAACCTCTTAGGATTGACTCCGTACAGAAAGACTTCTCCATTCTTGCTCAGTGGGGGAGAAAGAAAGCGTGTTGCGTTGGCTTCAGTGTTAGCTTGGGATCCGGCGATGCTGATATTGGACGAGCCGACTATAGGACAGGATTATGAACAAAAAGAGAAACTTCGACAGTTTATCTTGCAGATGAAGACTCAGAAGAAAACTGTGATCATCGTTACACACGATGTTGAGTTTGTGGCTGAGTGCAACCCGAGGGTTCTGTTGATGCGCGAAGGAAAAATCATCGCTGACGGCGAAGCAAGAAAGGTCCTCACGGACCAAGACGTCCTAACGCAAGCATCAATCGTGCCCCCACAAATAGCGCAGATTTTCATGCAACTACACGATCTGAACGTTCGCGGAGACGTTATCGACATTTATGAAGCACGAAAAATTCTACTAGAGATGCTGGAGAAAAGCGCCAAATGAGCGTCTTCAACGGACTTAAGTTTCGGAGAGTCTACTCGCCAATACACAATTTGGACCCAAGGATAAAGTTTGTTTATGTATGTGCGATTTTTGCAGTTGCAATTATCTTCGGGGAACTCCTGCCCTTGATAGCGCTTTTCCTCATCCAAATTCCATTTGTCCTCTTGGCTGGCGTCAAACGTGAATGGCTTCGTTCAATGCGCGGGGCAGCATTTCTGGCTACGGTAATCTTCTTGACCAACTTAATCTTCAAGTTTTTCAGCAACAACTACACACTCACAGCTGATGGAGTGGAAACTGCGACCGCTTTGACCTTGCGTTTCGTAGTACTTGTGGAATCCTTCTCCGTTTTCTTTCTTACAACTTCGCCAGATCACTTGGGTCTTGCCTTGGAACAGACACACGTGCCATACGAGTTCGTTTTTGCCTTCACAACGGCAGTGCGTTTTGTCCCGGTTTTGGCAGAGGAAGCTCAAACAATCATGGACGCTCAAAAGGCTAGGGGATTAGAGCTTGAAAAAGGGAACTTCTTGAAAAGAATCAGAAACTATATTCCCATTCTTATCCCCTTGATTGTGAGCGCGATTCGTAGAAGCTTAGAATTAGCTGAAGCCATGGAGTCTCGTGCTTGGGGGGCCACAAAGAAACGCACGAACTTGTATGTGCTAAGGATGCACAGAGGCGATGTTGTCATGATGGCCATCACCCTTGGGCTTCTGGCGTCGGCGATTTATGTTCGATTGTCTGTAGGCATCCCATCGTTACATAGCCTATTAGTGCATTTGTTTTAAACCACAAGCCTTTTAATTTGGACGCTGGTGTAAGGCGTTCCTTGGGGAGATTTAGGCGGTTGAAATGGTTAAAGGCCGCAGCAGATGAAATTGTTGAGTGCATAAAGGATTCTGTCAAAGCGCTTGACATGAAGGAAGTCGAGCGACTTATTGATCTTATGCTTGAAGCAAAGGAAAAGAAGATATTCACTGTCGGAATGGGAAGGAGCGGATTTGTCGCCAGGGCCTTTGCTTTGCGCCTAATGAATTTGGGTTTCAACGTGTACTTTCTGGGCGAAACTATAACGCCAGCAGCGGAAAAGGGAGATTTGCTCATAGCCATTTCAGGCACGGGCAGCACAAAGATGGTTCTGACCGCGAGTACAGCCGCCAAAGAAATTGGCGCCAGCGTTGTGGCAATTACGTCTTTTCCGGAGTCTGCTCTGGGACAACTAGCTGACTTGGCAGTCACAGTTAAGGGAAGGACAAAGGCTGGTATGCCCGTAGAAGAAGACTACTTGGCCAGACAAATCATCGGTGAACGCGAACCATTGACTCCGCTTGGGAGCATCTTCGAGATTGACTGCATGGTTTTTCTAGACAGCTTAGTTGTCGAATTAATGCATAGAATGGGTCGAACTGAAGCAGATTTGAAACGCAGACATGCCACGATAGAATAGAACGACAAGGATTGGAAAACCGATTAGAAATGAAGTCTGAAACCGGACTGGCCTTATCGTTTTGCAAACTTCTTGGCATATTCTTCTCTGAGTTTTTCTGCTAGCTTGCTATCTCTATGAAGGCTCCGTGATATCCGCAGTTTCTGCAATCCCAAACGGACCAAAGTTGGGGAAGACCGAAGGCCTAGAAAACATCAGTTGAACCGCATTTTGGGCAGAACAAGATGCCTCGCACTTGGCCTTCGATGTTGTCTTCCTCTGATCTTGTGCGAATATTATCTGGAGGTTTTGATTTCTTATTGTCAGATTTCTTCGCGAGTGGCCTTTTGGGGGTTTAGGTTTTTGACTGTTGCTAGCTTCTTCCGTTTTGGGATTCAAGCGAAGACCCAGAGAGATAGTTGTTGTTTGGGCTTTCTTAAGTTTCACTTGTGTTAAGTGTGCTAAGGATTAGTTATGCATATGGCTTATTAAGACTCGTTACACAATATATATCGAAAGACACGATACACTCTAAACTAAAGAGGACAGTGCCAACGTTGAAAGAATCAGCATCAGAAGCGTCTACAGTGGAAAAAACAACGGTAGACATCACGTTAAGAGAGGAAGCCAAAAGACCGACGGCTTTCAGAGAAGCCTACCTTATACAAGAGCCTTACGTCTATGCAGCTATAGTTAAAGATCCAGAGACCCAGAAAGTACGCTACGAAGTCATAGAGCCGACTCTTCAGAAAGACGAAGAGAAGCAACTGAGAGAAGTAAAGGCTTTCCTGATTGAAGAAGTTGACGTAAACTTCAAGGAAATAGAAACGAAGGAGAAAGCAGAAGACTATCTGAAAGATCAGACAAAGAGGATAATTAGAAAATACCGGATTAGAGTGCCACCAGAAGCCGTTGACAAACTCACATACTACGTGATAAGAGACTTCATAGGCTACGGTAAAATAGACCCCTTAATGAAAGACCATCTCATAGAAGACATATCCGCAGACGGGGTAAATATTCCAATATACGTCTGGCACAGAATCTACGAATCTTTGCCCACAAACATCATATTCCAAGATGAAGCGGAACTTGACTCATTTACGATTCGCATGGCATATCTGTCCGGAAAAAACATTTCAATAGCATCGCCGATTCTGGACGCATCACTTCCTGATGGAAGTCGCATTCAACTCACTTATGGAAATGAAATCACGCGAAGAGGTTCAACTTTCACGATCCGACGTTTCAGAGTTGACCCATTAACAATCTCCGACTTGATTGCATTAAAAACTATTTCTTCAGAAATGGCTGCGTACTTGTGGTACGTTGTAGAAAACAGGGCCTCAGTCTTGGTAGCAGGAGGTGTCGCCTCCGGAAAAACAACGATGTTAAACTGCTTGTCGATGTTCATAAAGCCCGAGATGAAGGTAGTTAGTGTAGAGGACACTCAAGAGCTTAACCTGCCCCATGAAAACTGGATACCATCGGTTGTGCGGCTAGGCTTCGGACATGAAGACAAGAAGAGCGGAACAATAACGCTATTTGACCTTTTGAAAGCTGCAGTAAGACAAAGGCCTGACTACATCATTGTGGGCGAGGTCCGCGGTGAAGAAGCCTACACATTGTTTCAGGCCATGGCAACAGGTCATCTAGGAATGTGCACAATACACGCAGAATCGGTTGAGGCCGTGATAAACCGACTGATATCTGAGCCTATGAATATTCCGAAGCCACTCGTAGCCATGACGAACGTAATAATGGTCATGACAAGGACAGAAATTGACGGCAAACCCGCGAGAAGGATAAGCACCACAACAGAGGTTCTGGGGAATGATCAAAGGTCAAGAAACATAGCTACCGAAGAGGTTTTCCACTGGAACCCGAGATTCGACAGGTTTTCCGGTCTAAATCACAGCACCCTCCTGGAAAAACAGATGAAGAAATTGGAAATCGATCTAGAAGAAGTAAAGCGCGAGTTAAGTCGAAGACAAACCGTGTTGGACTGGATGACAAGCAAATGCATCCGTCGTTACACAGAAGTTGCAACGGTGATTCGAGAATACTACGCTAACCCAGATCGTGTTTTCCAAAAGGCAAGAGTTGGACTGAAGTGAAAAACAGCAAACCTCTTGAAAAAATCAAAGCATTCAATACTCGCCTGAGAGGTAGGCTCAGACGGATTTTTCTGAAATTCACGAATGCCAATAAAGAGGTTTCCCAGAAGAGGCTTGACTTGCCGTTTGAAAGCCCACAATCTATAGCCTTCAATCTCATTGGAAACAGAATAGCGTGGTTTTTGCCTCTTTTTAAGGATTTGGACGCAAAATTACATAGGTCAGGACTCAAAGTCAACTTTAAGGCGTATGTCAGTCTGACGATTTTCGCTACGGCATTGATTTGCTTTGCGACGCTGACGTTGATACCGTGCTTGTTATTTCTAGTTTTCAATTTGCCGCTCTTGCCAGCGGTCTTGTTCGGTGTCGGCGGAAGCCTGTTTGCTTTTGCATTCTCAATTCTTGGGTTCTGTCTCTATCCGATTTATCGTGCAGACGCGCTAAGGCGGGAATTGGAAGATGAGTTGCCATTCACGACGGGTTATATGGCAATCCTAACAAGTGCTGGTGTCTCTCCAGAAAAGATATTCTACTCACTATCAAATCTCAGTGTCCCGCTAGCGGTGACCGCAGAGGCAAAGGATGTTGTAAGGGATGTGAACCTTTTTGGTTCAGACATAATTTCCGCTCTAGAAGAAACGTCGAAGCGAACTCCTTCTCAGAGATTTCGCGAGACGATTGAAGGATTCATCACAACGATTCATTCGGGGGGCAATTTGGCAGCTTATCTTCGGGAAAAATCCAAAGAGTACATGAGGCTGAAGAGAATAAACCTCAAGAAGTATTCAGATACTCTGTCGATGTTGTCAGAGTTTTACGTGACCCTTCTCTTGACAGGTCCATTGTTTCTGGTGATAATGCTTGTCGTCATGGCAATGCTTGGAGGAGGCAATTTTGGGATAATTAGCCCAGAATTTATGTTAGAATTACTCACGTACATGGGAATCCCGTTGGGCGCAATAACCTTCCTAATAATCTTAGACGCAGTGTCACCCAAGTGGTGATGAAATGCCAAGAATAGATGACAAACTGAAGAAAACCACGTGGATCGTCTCAATAGTGCTAGCCGTAGCCATAATGTCGTATGGGTTTCTCAGGTTTTGGTCGACGGACACGTTCGACGAGTTCGTGTTCTTCGCTATCATAGTATCTGTTTTTCCATCAGCAATGTTGAACTATGTCGATTACAAGTGGAGAAGAGCCATAGATGAGCACTTACCAGATCTTTTCCGGAGCATTGTACAAGCACAAGATACGGGAATGACCCTGCCCCAAGCTATAGAAGAGGCCTCTAAGAGGCACTACGGACCACTTACCGGGGAATTGAAGAAGATGAACACACAGATTTCTTGGGGAATGAGTTTTGAAGAGAGTCTGTTGAGTTTGGGAAAGCGAGTTAACACCGTGTTGATGCAGAGAACCGTGCCGATGATCATCGAGGCAAGCCGGTCTGGGGGGCGAGTTGAGAAGGTATTTGACCCTATGGGCAAGTTCATACAAACGACACTTCTTCTTGATAAGGAACGTCGAACCCAAACTAGACCATACATTGCAATAATCTATGTGGCTTTTTTCGTCTTTCTTTTCACGATAATCCTGCTTTTCCGATCGTTTTTTGCAAGCATGCAGGGCCTGTCAATGCTCGCAACTGCCATGATGTCTCCAGGTGCACTTGAGCGGATATTTTTCCACATGACATCAATTCAGGCTTTTTTCGGGGGACTTGTTGCAGGAAAAATGGGGGACGGAACGATAAAAGCTGGATTGAAGCATAGCCTAGTCCTGATGCTGTGCGGTTA
>Ga0315279_10000994_pt1 | contig 49425 bp, 39 predicted proteins | sample YL17G06_20_MG_FD_203694 | JGI IMG/M metagenome (GOLD analysis project Ga0315279, IMG submission 203694) | Sediment microbial communities from Yellowstone Lake, YNP, Wyoming, USA - YL17G06_20 | ecosystem: Environmental > Aquatic > Freshwater > Lake > Sediment | place: USA: Wyoming | collected... | reverse complement strand
GCTGCATCTGGGGGGCCGTAAGGATTTTCATCCGTCACACCCCGACCTGGGTCTCACGCTCTTTCACCTCCGCGAATCGCCTAAGGAAATCAAGAAACCGCCTGGAGAAATCGTTGGATAAATCCGCTGCGCGCCTGTCGCCAGACCGCGTCCCCGGTGGCGTCACCGATGATGACGGGAAATTCTCTTCCTGCACCCACTGGGCTTCGGAAGGATCCTGCTCCACAATCACCAAGGGCAGGTTGCGCGCGGCGATTTCCAGAGCTACTCGCCGGCCCACGTCGCAGAAAATGAAGTCGCCTCGCAGCTTCGAGATTTCCTTTTGCATGCGGCGACGCCCAAAGAAAAGGCCGAAGCCGAATTGTATCACTGCGCGTGTGAGTGTACCAATTGCGAAACCCACCACGCCCAGGCCAAGAAAAATCAGCACAACATTGCCGGTAGCGCGGACCTGCTGCCCAAGGTCCGCGGCTTCTCCTGATCGCAAGCACAAAAGCCGCAGACCGTCAACTGACGGACTGCGCTACCCCCTGGCGAAGTTGGGTTTGAACTGATCGGAATCGAATAGCCGAGCTCTGTACCGTTTGGTGCTGGGCCGAGCGCGCTGATCCCGCAGGGGGGGGCGTCGGCCTTGGCCGGGGCAAGCCCCGGCCCTACAAGTGACTCGGAAAGGAACGGCCGCCGCAGTCGAGACACCCGATCAGTAGCGCCGACCTTCAGGTCGGCATCTTGCTGATGTCCCTGGGTGCTGACCTAAAGGTCAGCGCTACGCGGCACGGCAAGAAGCCGCACCGCTCGAAAAGCCGCCCGCCATTAAGATTGGCGGACTTGCGAGCAAGCCTTGCGCTACATTCTCTCTTGCGTGCCTCCCCATGCGCCGCTGCGGGTTAACGATTGCCAGTTTGCCCTGGGATTCGAAAGCGCGAATCCAAGGAAGAACCGCAGACCGAAAAGACGGCGGTCTGCGCTACGCTTGCTTGTCGCAAGCGGAATTCTCACGGCGCTATGCCTTGAGCCCGCGCTCGCTCCAGGAATGGGACCAAGGGCGCAGGCGTCCAGAAAGCGCGGTGCGCGCCTACTTGACGGTGATTGATAGAAACCCGGAAGCGGTGGAAAAAGCGCTCATGAATAAGTCGTGAGATGCGAAAGGCATCAGGCATGAGAAAACCCCACGGTCAGGAGCGCACTGACCATGGCTACCGGCTGCGTCGCTGGATTAGGCCGGATGATCGCGATTGTCTTCCCGTCGTGTCGGCCATTGAGGTCATGCTGGCTGAGGGCGACGCTAAGAAAGGGCCAGGAATGTGTGGATGTCATCCTCACAGAATTCAAGGATAAAGGAGAAGCTTCACAAAGGAATCGTGACCAGTTTGCGTTCGCGGTCGGCCGCGAAGGCCAGGCAGGCCTTAAGGTCTTCCGCCGTAAGGTCCGGGAAATCGGCCAGAATTTCCGCTTCGGTCATGCCCGAAGCCAGATAGTCGAGGACTTCGTAAACCGTAATGCGCATGCCGCGAATACAGGGTTTCCCCCCGCGCTTGCCCGGCTCGATCGTAATGTATTTCCGGTAATCCATAAGCCTCACACTCGACTGTGGATGGGGGAATGTCAAGCCGTGCTCCAGCAATTGTCCGGTTGACGCCGGGAGGGGCGGCGGGTTAGGGTGGAGACAGTAGGGGAACGAGAGCCAGCTTGGAGGGAAAGTCGCCCATGACCATACAGATCACCAGACCCGAAGTCGAAGCGCTGATCAATCAGCGTCTGCAGAGCGGCGCGTTCAAGGACGCTGAAGATGTCATCCTTCAGGCGCTCCAGTCTTCTCCGCCACAGGCGCCCACGGCGCAGCAGTCCGACGCTGCCCGTCCGCAGCGAAGCCTGGAGGAGGTATTCGAAGCCGTAAGGGGCTTGGCGGATGACATTGATTTCACCCGCAATCCGTCCACGGGACGCCCGGTGGATCTGTCGTGAGCGGTTTTCTGCTCGATACCAACATCCCTTCGGAACTGATCCGCACTCGTCCCGACCCACGCGTAAGAAATTGGGTCTACGCAAAAGACGAACAATCGCTCTACCTGAGCGTTGTATCGATCGGCGAACTGCGGCGAGGATTAGTCCTTCTCCCGGCAGGCAAGCGCCGTACCGAGCTGGTGCGGTGGTTTGAGAATGACCTGGTGCCCCGGTTTCACGGACGCATCTTGCCGGTTACTCACACCATCGCGGATCGCTGGGGCGTGTTGGATGGTCAATGCCAGTTGAAAGGAACGCCTCTCAACACGGCGGATGGCATGATCGCCGCCACGGCCCTTGAACACGGCCTTACCCTCGTGACGCGGAACGTGGAGGACTTTGCCGGTCTCGGCGTCGTTCTTCTCAACCCCTGGGACGCGGTGTGAATCTTCACGCGCAAGGGCGCAGGCGTCCAGAAAGGGCGGTGCGCGCCTACTTGACAGTGATTGATAGAAACCCGGAAGCGGTGGAAAAAGCCCCCATGAACAAGTCGTGAGATACGAAGGGCATCAGGCATGAGCCCGCGTGGTAGCGCAGGGCCCGCACTCCGGCCCTGCGCTACTTTTGCCGTCGCGGGTGGCGCCGACATTGCCCATGATGTGGCACAGGCACTCTTGCCTGTGTCCAAGGCTGATGCCTTTCATGCAGAGCACACAGGCAGGAGTGCCTGTGCCACCGTTAAGAAACCAGATCAGGCCACGGATAGGACGCGGTGACAGAGATATTGCGCGTGTTCGTGGGGTGCATACATGACAAGAGTTAGGCTGCCCTACACACTTATGAACGCAGAACAGCAATTTGAAAGAGAACTCGAAACCTTCCGGAAAGAATGCGAGGAAGCATCGCAGTTCTTCTACGCATACCGCGCGGTGCACGAAGTCGCGAAGCACAGAACACGCGTGGTCCGGTTTCTTAACGAGAATCCTCTGTTTTGGAACACGGTTGTGGGTGCGCTCCAGACGTCAGCATTGATTGCGCTAGGACGTATTTTTGATCAAGGTTCTGCGCACAATTTGGACAAGGTTCTACGCATTGCCAGGGACAATCCTGAAATCTTTTCAAAGGCGGCTCTCGGCCGACGTAAACAGGGCAACCAGCGCGAGGCCCCTAATTGGCTCGATGAATGCCTTGAAGGCATATACGTGCCGACGACAACCGATTTCCGACGACTCAGACGGCATGTTAAGAATTACCGGAGAATCTACGAGAGCAATTATCGCGACCTGCGCCACAAAGTTTTCGCGCACAAGGTCGCTTCAGATCCGGCTGAAATTCAGACTCTCGTGGCAAGAACCGACATTCGTGAAATGGAGCGGCTGTTCGTATTCTTGCTCAAACTGCACGAAACTCTATGGCAACTATTCTTTAACGGACGGAAGCCGGTCCTTCGACCACTGCGATACTCGGCAAAGCGCCTGAGGAGTTCACCGTTTCCGCCCAGTCACGGCAGAGGCGTGCATGAAGATATTACAAGGGAGGCGGTGAAGGTGCTCAGCACCTGCGCGGCCCAAGCAAGCTGATCCGCGGCGCCCCCTTGACAAGACATCAAGGCAAGAGTGTCAAGGGCCAGCTACTTCCCCGCCACAACGGAACCCGAAGTCGATCTGCCCGCCTGAATTGCCCCAGCGGACCGACACCGACGCGCCCATGCTGCTCCATGACCCGCCACGGATAACGCGTAGCGTCCCGCTAGTCGGGCCCGCAGGGTCTTGGGAGGGGCTGCCCTGATAGTAATTCTCGTCGTAGCAGTCGTTGACCCACTCCCACACATTCCCCAACATGTCGTACAACCCGAATCCGTTGGCACGCTTCTGGCCGACTTCGTGCGTCTTTTGGCCGCTGTTGTTTGAATACCAGGCAACCTCATCGATTGGCCCGTAGCGCGCCTCTGTGCTTCCCCCCCGCGCCGCATACTCCCATTCGGCTTCGGTGGGCAGTCGCCCTCCCGCCCATGTGCAGTAGTCGTGTGCGTCATTCCAGCCCACATTCACGATCGACATGCTGTCATTCGCCCAACCGCTATTGAAGTCTGGAGCATCTGGCATCTGCCGCCCTGTGGCTGCTGCAAAGCGTTTGTAGGCGCGCACCGTCACTTCCGCCTGCCCCAGCCAGAAACCTTTCGTGATGCTCACCTGATGCTGCGGTTTCTCTTCACTTCCACATTCGGTGTCCCCCGGCGAGCAACCCATCTGAAAGCTGCCCGGCGGAATCCACACATATTTTAGCCCGTCGTTGGGATTGACCCTCACCTCACCCTTGGATGTTCCGGCTTTGGCAGACCAAGACACGTCCCCTCTTCTTATCGAGCCATCTGGATTCAAATCCTTCGGTCCCCGATGCGAAAAATGCCAGACCCCTGCAACGATCAAGGTCAGCGCAACCCCTGCAATGGCGACGAACTTCATCTTGCTTGGTGACTTCCGCGCCGTGCGGAAATGCGGAGAATTGGCCGCCGCGGGCGGCGGCACATTCCGGGTAGAGGGGAGTGGCGCAGGAGCTTCGGCTCCGCGCGAAGGCTCTGCGGCGCTGGCTAGCTCGCGTGCGAATTCCAATGCCGAGCTGTAACGCTGTTTGCGGTCTTTGGTGAGCGCCTTCATTACCACGCTTTCGAGTTGGGGCAGCGCGGGGAGACCTGGCTTGACGGCGCGGAACGGCGGCGGATCATCCTGCAAGTGCTTGCGCAGGTAACCTAGCGGCGTATCGGAATGAAACGGCACTCGGCCGGTGAGCATTTCGTAGGTGACCACGCCCAGCGAGTAAACGTCGGAGCGCGCATCCAGCTCATCGCTCCTCATGCCGGAAGCCTGCTCGAACGACATGTAAGCGGGTGTGCCGAGCACCGTTCCGCTGAGCGTGTGGGTGGCGGACTCGCGCAGCTTGGCAATGCCGAAATCGACGACTTTGACGATCAGTTCATTTTCGTCACCCCGCGTCAGGAAGATGTTATCGGGTTTGAGGTCACGATGAATAATGCCCAACTTGTGCGCTGCGTTCAGCCCCCGCGCCGCTTGCTGAAGAATTTCGGCAACTTCAGGGACGGGAAGCGCGCCCCGCCGTTGGAGAGTCTGATGGAGAGATTCGCCTTCCAGGAATTCCATGGCGATGTAGGGCGTGCCATCATCGGCTTGGCCGGATTCGTGAATGGTGACGACGTTGGGATGGCGGATGCGGCCCGTGGAAGCCGCTTCCTCCTGAAAGCGCCGGAGGAAGTCCGGATTGTCGAGCAGCGTGCGGAGCAGAACCTTTAGCGCCACGGGGCGATGGCCGACGGCAATCTGCTCGGCGAGAAAGACCGTGCCCATGCCGCCCTCACCCAGCCTGCGCACAATTCGAAAGCGGCGGGAAAGGCCTGCGGCAAGCTGCGCTTCGGCTTCCGTCGCTTGGGCAGCGAGGTGAGCGCCGTCGCGCGGACAGAATTCCGTGCCGTCAGAATAGTTGTTGTGGCAAGCGGGGCAAGTCCTCATGGTAAGGCGCTGCTCCCGACTGCGTGAGATTGTACCAGAAGCGCCTACTGGGTAGAACGGGTTGAAAAGGCTGGCGCCCCGACGGGGTGTCTCTACGTTCCCCCATCGCGCGTGGAGATGGTCCGCCATGTAGGGGCACGCCATGGCGTGCCCCTACTTCGAGTTGGTCAAGGAGGCGAGGGTAATCGCGCAGCCCAAGTCCCGGCAGATCCCCTCACAGCATCCAGCCGCCGCTGACGTTGAGGACTTGGCCGGTGATGAAGGCGGCTTCTTCGGAAGCAAAGAACTTCACGGCTTCCGCCACATCCCGACCCGTCGCCGGCCGCCCTGCCGGGTAGCGGGCGTCGGTCAGCCGCTGGGCTTCCTCCAGCGAGAGTTCTTTGTCGTCAATGATCGGGGGATTGACCACGTTCAGGGTAATGCCGTGACGCGCTTCCTCCAGCGCCACCGACCGTGTGAAGGCTACCAGTCCGGCCTTGGCGGCAGAATAAGCGGAGATCTTCGCCTGTCCAAACGCCCGTTCGGCTCCCACCGCCCCCAGGTTGACAATCCGCCCCCAGTGTTGCCGGCGCATGGTGGCCAGAGCGTATTTGGTGCAATAAAAAGCGCTGTAGAGGTTCGACGCCAGGATGGCTTCCCACTCCTCGGGGCTGGAATCTATTACGGGCTTCCACTCGAAATCCCCTACATTGTTCACCAGGATATCGAGCCGTCCGAAATGTCTCACCACACTCTCGATCAATTCCTGAACGCGCGCCGGATCGGTGACATCGGTGGCGATGATAAAGCCCTCCACGCCGAGCGCGCGGAGCTCGCTCGCCACCTTCTGCGCTCGCAGTTTATTGGTCCGATAGCTGACCGCGACGCGAACACCCGCGCGGCCCAAGGTGAGCGCGATTTCTTTGCCGATCCCTCGCGAGGATCCCGTAACCAAAGCTATGCGATTCTGAAGAGACAACCCTCCGCTCCTTTACGCGAAAAGTGACGGATCAGTCTAACGAACTTCCGCTCACTCGGCAACCGGCCGCCGCGTGCCCATGGCCGAGAAGACAATGTCGAAGGGAGTGATCGTGAAGATCGGGAAATCTGGAAGGCCGAGGGTGCCCCTGGTACTTGGTGACCGAAATCCGGGTAACAAGGCCTCAGGGTTTTCAGGCCCGGAGGCCCGCAAGAGATCAGCCCTGGGCGCCGCGGCGACCGGGCTAAAAGAAGCCCTGGGCTATCCGTCAGTTGACGGACCGCCCCTGGCGGGGCTAAGTCGGCGGAAACCCCGTTACTGCGGTTGCTCTTTCCGACGCGAATTTCCGCCAGTAGTTTGTTACCACGAAAGTCTGTGCAGCCCGTCGCACACATTCTTGCGGTATCGCGCTTTTCGACTTTCGACTGTCGACTTTCGACTGGCTCAGGAGCGCGGAGAATTCCAAATACGTTTGGTTAGTTCTATCCTCTTCAACGAGCGAGCTTGTGCTTCATGCGAGCCACCGTGCGCTCGGCCCGGACGATTTGCCGGACGACTTGCGCTGGGGCCGTGCCCCCCGGCACATTGCGGCGCTCGGCCGCCTTTTCCGGTGAGACGGCAACAGCCTCGAGCTTGGCGTCCCAGCAAGGAATGAATTGCCGGGCCTCGTCAGCCCCGAGGTCGCGAAAGGTCTTTCGGTGGTCAGCGCAGTGCCGGACCAGCTTCCCCACCTGTTCGTGGGCTTCCGCGAACGGCACGCCTCGCCGGGCGAGCTCGTCGGCCAAATCGGTGGACGTCAAGAAACCTCGCTGCGTCATGGCCTGCATGCGTTCGGCGTCCAGCCGCAGCGTGCAGGCTACGCGGGCGGCGATCTCCAGAGCCTCGCGCGTCGTATCAACCCCGTCGAACAGCGCGCCCTTATCTTCTTGCAGGTCACGGTTGTAAGCGAGCGGCAGGCCCTTGAGCAGCGCCAACATCCCGGCGAGCTTTCCCGAAACAGTCGCCGCCTTTCCGCGGATCAGTTCCAGGGAATCTGGATTCTTCTTTTGGGGCATCAGGCTACTGCCCGTTGCGTATGCGTCGGCAAGCTCCACGTAGCCGAATCCCGGAGAAGAGTAAATGATAAGGTCTTCCGCCCACCGGCTCAGATGGATCATGATCAGGCTACAGGCGAAGAGCAGCTCCGCGACGAAATCCCGGTCCGAGGTTACGTCCAAGCTGTTGCGGGCGACGCGGGCAAAGCCCAGTTCGTGGGCCAGGCGCTTCCGGTCGAGGGGGAAAGCAGCGCCGGCCAGCGCTCCGGCCCCCATGGGGAGTTCATCCGCGCGGTTTCGGCAGTCTTCCAGGCGCCCGGCATCCCGTAACAACATTTCGAAATAGGCCAGGAGGTAATGAGCAAAGAGGATAGGTTGCGCAGGCTGAAGATGGGTGTAGCCCGGCATCACGACGGGCAGGTGGCGGCGCGCCTGCTCGGCCAGCGCCTCCAGCAGCGCGACCAGAGCGCGTTCCAGGTCCGTGACAGCGTCCTTCGCGAACAGGCGTGTCTCGGTCGCGATGAGGTCGTTGCGACTGCGGCCGGTGCGGAGCTTGCGCGCCACGGTCCCCACCAGCCGCTCCAGTTGGGCCTCGACCCAGGTGTGGACGTCTTCGCTCGACTGACTTTGTGCCCAGGCAGGGTTGCGTTCGACTCTCCGGCGCAAGCGTTCGAGCCCTTGTGCCAATCTGCGGACCTCGGCACGCTTGAACACGCCCACCCTGCCCAGCTCCATCACATAGGCAAGGTTCACGCGCAGGTCATAGAAAATGAAGCGCTGGTCCCGGGAGAAGGACTCAGAGAACTTCTCGAATTGGGGATCCTGCCGGCCGGCAAAGCGTCCGCCCCAGAGCTTCACCCCGATCCCGAGGTTGCGGCTGAGCATAGTAATCTAAGCCTCTACTTGCCAGCGGGTTACCTTGTCAAACCAAAGCCCCAAGCCAGCTTACTCCTTCGGGATCGGGGTTCATCCGGCTTTCCTCCGCCCTGCGGCCCAGAGCACCCTCGGGGCGCCAGAACCGACAGGCCTACGGGCGGCGGGCCCTCCTAAGCCCTGGGGGCGCCGGAGGGCGGGCCGCACACCCTTGGAGCTCCTCAGGGCATTTCTCGCCGCGGCGAGCCGGAGGGGCAGGCCGAGGATGTTGATGAATCCCTCGGCATCTTTCTGGTTATAATCCGAACCCATAGTAAAGCTGCCGATGCTGGTATCGTAGAGCGAGTGGGGCGAACGACGATCCAGCACGCGCACGTTGCCTTTGTAGAGGCCCAGCGCCACGGTCCCCGTTACGTTCCGCTGGGTGGCCTGGACAAAGGAGTCCAGCGCTTCCCGGAGGAGCGTAAACCACTGGCCATAGTAAACCAGTTCCGCGTAACGCAGCGCCACGTGCTGCTTGTAGTGAAAAGTCTCGCGGTCCAGGCACAGCGCTTCCAGCTCCTGGTGGGCGATATGAAGCAACGTGCCTGCGGGAGTCTCATACGCGCCGTGCGACTTGATTCCTACCAGGCGATTTTCCACCAAGTCGGTGCGCCCTACGCCGTGCGCGCCCGCCAGGGCGTTCAACCTCTCCAACAAGATAACAGGGCGGAGTCTTCTCCCGTCCGCCGCGACCGGTACTCCTGCCTCAAAGCCCAGAACGACTTCTTGCTCGCGATCCGGGGCGCGGCGCGGGCTGCGGGTGATTTTCCAGGCGTCCTCCGTGGGCTCGCCGAGCTTGGTTTCGAGCGGTCCGCCCTCGTGGCTCAGGTGCCAGAGGTTCTGGTCGCGGCTGTAAAGGTCTTTCCCGGTCACCGGGACCGGCACGTGGTGGCGGCGCGCATACTCCAACGCGTCCTCCCGCGACTTGATCGACCACTCGCGCCACGGGGCGATCACCCGCAGATGCGGCGCCAGGGCCTTGTAAGCCAGCTCGAATCGCACCTGGTCGTTGCCTTTGCCCGTGCAGCCGTGGGCTACGGCGTCCGCGCCGCACGCCCGCGCCACCTCTACCTGGCGCTTGGCCAGCACCGGCCGCGCCAGCGAGGTGCCCAACAGGTACTTGCCCTCGTAGACCGCACCCGCCTGGAGCGCCTTCCAGAGGTAGCCGGCGATAAACTCCTCGCGCAGATCCTCGACGTAAACTCGCGACGCTCCACTCCGCAGGGCTTTCCGGCGCAGGGCCGGGTAGTCGTCACCCTGGCCCACGTCGCCGATCATGGCGACGACCTCGCAGCGGTAATTCTCGCGCAGCCAGGGAATAATGACGGACGTATCCAGGCCTCCCGAATAGGCCAGAACCACTCGCTTTACTTTGGGCAGAACAGGCTGGGAAGGTGCCATAGCGGTAAAGTTCTCGAAATCCTTTCTGCGCGCAGGCGCAACCTCCGAAGCACGCATGACAGGGTGAGCGGTAAACCCGCCGCTCAAGCGGCCACGAGCGCCAGGATTCTTTTGCGGCACCGGGCCGCGTGGCGCGGGCTGTGGGTCGCCACAAAAATGGTGTCGTCGCCCGCCACCGTCCCCACCATTTCCGGCCACGTCTCGGCGTCCAGCGCCACCGCCACCGTGTGGGCGTTGCCCGGGTGCGTCTTGAGGACGACCAGGTTCCCTGCCTGCCGGGTGTCGGTCAGGAACTCCTTCAACAGGACGGACAACGTGGGCTGCGGCGGCGTCGGCGGTTCGGAGGCGTCGGGCAGACGATAGCCCGCGCGCGTTTTGACCAAGCCCAGCTCGTCGATGTCGCGCGAGACGGTGGCCTGGGTCACCCGGATCCCGCGCCGCAGCAGCTTGCGGCACAGCTCGTCCTGGGTGGCCGCCGGTTCGGTGCGAAGCAGTTCCAAGATCTGCGTGCGCCGATAAAGTTTATCCATGCAAAATTATGCAGACAACCTATAAATATACCCCAGGGGGGTCGGGAAGGCAAGAGGCGGCGCCTAAGAGGCGGCGCCGGCGTAACCGGAAGTCGCAGGCAGGCGAAGGCGTAGCTCAGCCGCCCCACCCGTACACCGCAGGCTGGCACAAGGAACACGCGAGAATCCCGCGAAGGCTAGCGTCGGGTAGCCTCGACAGCACCACCGCCGTATACCCGGAACGCATCGATAACCACGGGCGCGGGCGTCTTGTTAACTATCCGGACCGTGTGCATGCCATCCCGTAGCCTGCGGGCGCGGAATACGACCACGCCCCATACTCTGGGAAAGTCCTCGAGCGCAAGGCTGACGTTTTGTGCAAAAGCGCCGTCGACATAGACATCGATACTGCCAAACCCGCGGTTTTTGTCGGCGCTGTAGTCGATACCGGTGCCCCTGAATGTCAACTCGGCGGAAGCGTTCGCGTTTGCCGTGTCATGGACGGCACCCGCTGGGCGCCCTGCGCCCGAAGATCCCCACTTTCCCGTGTAGACGATCCGTTCATCATCGTTAGGAACGAGAGTCGATGGAGCTACCGGCCCCGCTTTCAGGATAAGGGGGATCGCCCAAGCCTTGTATAAGCCGGAAGGCTCATCCTCAAAAGGACAACCGGAGGTGAAAAGAACCATATTGACGTCTGTTCCAGTTCTGCGCTGAAACTGGGCGCACAGACTGGGCCCATACATGTGCCCGCGGCTTAGGAACCGGTCGCTGTGGGAATCAATGGCGGTCCAGGGTCCCCATGGGTGCTCCGCCTGGTAGAAGTCATATCTCATCTCGTTTGGCTCAAACCATTTAGTCATTTTTTCGGTGTTGTACCAAACGACCATGAGATACACGCCCAACGAGGCAATGTAGCAGGGCGGCGTCTGCCCGCAGCGCCTGGGAACACTGAGAATGGGTGCGGCTTCTTCGATGCCGCTTGACCAGCTCTTCCCGTCGTTTCCATCCCCGCCGATGAAGTACGTCCAATCGGAAGCCTTCAGGTCCGGCAGTTTCGCGCGGGGGACGCGCGCTATGATGTAGTAGTCTCCGTCGTTCCAGAAGCCATTGTTGGAAACTGCGTAAACATTGCGGTTGGCCCCGTCCTGCGCCACAGCGCCGCCGTTCTTTCCATAGTGGACGAAAAACGGGGCTCCGAACGCCGGGCCGGGCCACATCGGGTGCTTGTAGTTTTCGGCCGCACTGCGGGTCCACGTCAGGCCTTTGTCGGTGGACTTGATCAGGCTGCAGTTGAATGCGGTCTGCCGCAACCAGTAATCCCCGCTATCCTGCCCATATACATTTCTGGAGACGAAGGCGTAGAAAACGGAGTCGATGCATTCTTGTCCGCAGGCTTTCCAAGTCGCATTGTCTTCTTCCTTTTTCCCCGCCGCGCCGTAATCATCCATGCTGTTGACCAAAACGCCTTTGAGGCTGTGCGGGCTGTCCCCGCTGAAGCGGTTGAATGCCAGATTTCTGGGGGCCGTGCCAAATCCGCGACCGTCACAATTGAATGCATAGAGATCGTCGTCGTCCGCCCAAAAAGGATCCCAGGTGTCTCCATTGGAATGGTTCCATTTGTGGATATTGTTTAAATCGAGGAGGACCTCGGAGATCCGGCCCGGGACGTTCGCCGCTTGCTCTAGTGCCTCTTTCAGCGGCGGCAAGGCCCAGGAACCGCCGGATACCGCCGCAAGAAATGTGCCGGCGGTCTTTAGGAAGCTGCGGCGGGTCCGCCGCATTCGCTGATTTTCCGGGCGGCATGGTAGAAACATCACCAGCAATCATACCGTATTGAGCACAAATCGTGCAGATACCTGTCCCTGAAAGCCCCTCTTGTGAAATCGCTGCCCGCGTTGGGCACTCGCTTGACAGGGTGCTGTTCGGCATCCATAATCCTGCCAGCGGTTCCTGGGAACCTGCACAGAGTTAAGCCCTCGGCGGCGCGCAGCGGCGCGTGCTCGATTGGAGCGAATCATCTCGGCAGGAGGTGTCTATGACAAGAGGCCACAAATATTCTTGGGCTGCGAGAGTTGTGTCATCTCTCGCCGCCGCATTAGTCTGGATCGTCGCAGGGGCTTCCATTGCTGCCGCACAATTCCCCAAGCTCCCTCATCTCCCGAAGGTGCCGGGACAAGGCAAACCAAAGACCGCCGGAAAGCAAGCTCTCCAACCACCGCAGGCCGTGGTGACCGGCATCAATCCGAACTCGGCGCCGGAGGGCGGAATTGGTGAAGTCGTGTTTACCGGCAAGAATTTCGTGCAAGGCATGCAACTGCGGATCTACCGCGAGGGTGGTGGTGCCAATGCCAGCCTTAAGGTGGAGAGTCCGGAGCGGGCGGTCGCCCAGATTCGAGTCCCCATCGATATGGGCGAAGGGCGGTGCGTCGTGGAGCTGGAATATCCCCCGAGGGGTAACGACGAGACCTCACCATCCCCTGGGGGTACGCGGGAAGTCGTGCAGATAGCGGAATCGGTCAGCTTCGCGATCTCCAACTCCTCCCCCATGAAAGTTGCATTGGGCGAGTACACGCTGTTCCCTGAAGAAGAGCTCAAGGTCATGGAGGCCGAGGCGGCCTTTGGACAGCGATTGCAGGCGAACAAGCCTTCGAAGGAACAGCAACAGGCGCAGAAACAAACGGCGCAGAAAGTAGCGGCGGACGCGAAGGAGATGGCGGCCAAGTATAAACGCGGCGAAATCACCATGGCGCAGTTCATGGAGTACTCGCAAAAGCTGATGCAAAACCCGCAAGTTGCGCAGGCGCAGGCGCAGGGACGGGATATTGCGCCAACGCTGCAGAAGGGGATAGAATTACAAAAGCAAGAAAAGGCAGGCGACTTGCGCCTGAAGCAGGGCTCGATCAGCTTCATGCAGGGGGACAACGCCGTTTTTTCGGAGCCGGTTTCAGCCCTGAAGGAGATCGCGGTCGTGCCCCCGCCCGGTGGCGAGAAGCGCTCGAGAGCTTTTCACGTGGCATTTAACGACGGGAATACATACTTTTTCCGGCTCCCTTCGGAGGGTTCTACGGAGAATATAGTCAGCAAACTCAAAAAGGCTGGGAAAGTAGGCCCAAGATGGGCGCAGCTTTCTTGGGGCGCCGATGAGTTTTTCCGCGTATTCCTAGTCTGAGCCAAGCGAGAGTGATTCTTGAGGCAGGGCTGCTGTTGGCCCTGCCTCTTGTTTTTTATGTCGGCTTTGCCGAACAATCCACCTCAGCTCAAAAGTCCCTAGCGCAGGGGCCGGTAGCCGTTGGGCTCGCGGCAAGGGCGCTCGGGCTTCTCTTCGCTCAATCCGCATGGACGGGGAGTGTTAAGCTCGGCCCGCGCCTCGGCAGGAAACGCTCAGAGACGCTCAAACAAGTGGGGGTATACCAGAAAAACCACGGGACTTGAGGTAGGGAGGCCAAGGCCCGGGTGAGGAAAGAATTCCGGCTTACTCGCCGTGCCCGCCGTAGGCCATAAATAGCGCTTTCTTGAACTCTCCCCACCGCGTGGGCTCGTACTGGTCTTTCGGCAGGAACCGTTTAGTCCGAAAAGCAATGCCGAGGTTTGTCTCGTCCACCTCCGCACCCTTCTGCGGAAGGTAATCGAAGACGCTGCGGTTAGCGCCGTAGTAAGCACACAGCCACACGCCATCGGCGGTCTCGATGGCGTACAAAGCGCAGACGAGCGGCAGCGGCCGGGCGGCGTCAACAGAGACCTTGACTTCCGCCTCGATAATCTTCCCGCGGATAGGTTGCGGGACGGTTGGGGAGGAAATGGAGCTAGTTGCCATCGTTTGCTTCCTTCAGAAATCGGCCCGCCAGAGCGCGCGACTTCGGCCCGCGCAGGCGAATTCCACCCGCCATTCTTGTTCCCGGCAAATCTCCGACCGCACTTCGTCGCGGGCCGTCGTGCAATCCCCTGCTTCCGAAGCGGGCGGCCAGAAGAACGCAAACATACATCGGGGGCCGGAATTTCGTCAACGTCAATTCGCGCTACAAGGTGCGTCCTGCTGGCGGGAACGGACAGGCATGCAGGTCACGGAGACTTCAGTTCAATCACCAGCAGCCGGCCGTCGGTTCGCCAGGCCGCTCCGGTGGCGGTGAGTCCCTCGCTGAGTGGGTTCGGGCGGGTCACAAGACGTTCGGCAGCGACGCAACCCGCCACCAGGAGGTCCGCACCCACCTTCGCGCGCTCAGCGTCCAGGCCCGGATCAATCGCGTGGGATACCACGCCGGGGCGCACGTCCAATCCTGTATCGTGGGTCGCGGCTCCCAGCCAGATCTCGCGGCCTCCCGTTGTCTTTGCGGGGGAGCGCCACAAGCGCAGGTGGTGGCGCTTCATAAAGGTATTCAGCATTTTTTCAAATGCCAAATCCTCGGGACGGCCATACAGATAAAGGTTTCAGACCGGGGCGCCGCCATAACCTTGGTCGGCAGCCACCGAAGTTGAAGGGAAGCAGCACTTTGGTACTGGCACGCTCGTGCCATTGAGCGGCGGGGCCAGCTCAGGGCAGAATTTGCCTGTACGAAAATGGCTTCTCGGAGAGCAAAGCCTGCGCGACGATGGGTGATCAATATGTTGATCGGAACCCATCTGCGCCGCCTTCGTGAGCAATAGGGCTAGGGATTCGAGCAGGCTTGCGAGCCTTCGGTTGCATGACGACTTACAAGAATAGGAATCGGACGACAGCCGTCGCCCGCCACGCGGGGGACCAGTCGTCCCTGCTGCCAAAAGCAAACCTCGGCCCGTTCCCGGTCGTCCGGCCCAGAGCACGTTCCGGGATGCGGTGCGCCGGGAACGGGCCTCGCAGGCTCCAGAAGGCTTCTTTGGCGCCGGAGGAATACAAGCAGCATCATATGGTCCTAGCAAATAGTAACAGAGGAGATGGAATCGCTGGAGGTTCGGGTTCTATCGCCCAACCCTTCCGGCGGGACCGCGGTTGACTTGCGTCAACTCTTGCGTTATAGTCCGCGAGCGTGTCATGCTCTGCGATCAAGGCAGGCATGTATGTGGGATGGTGGTCTCAGCAGAACAACCCTGTAGGGCTGCTCCAGGTGCTTTCGTTCAGCGCCCCTGGAGTGTGAAAGCGAGGCCCCTATGGACGAAGCACCGACGCTGGCCAAGGCAGGCCGGTACCAGATTGTTCGTGAACTAGGCCGGGGCTCGATGGGCGTGGTGTATCAGGGCTATGACCCGGTCATCGGACGTACGGTAGCCATCAAGACGATGCTCACCGAAGGGCTCGCTCCCCAGGAATTTCAGGAATTCAAGGCACGGTTCCAGCGCGAGGCCCAGGCAGCGGGCGCGCTGGCGCATCCCAACATCGTCACCGTTTACGACTTCGGTGAAGACGCCGGCGTGCTTTACCTGGCCATGGAATTCTTGGAAGGGAAATCGCTGGACGCCCTTGTCCAGGAGCAGGGCATTCTGCCCATCGAGACCATCATCCCCACGTACGAGCAGGTGTGCAGCGCGCTGGACGACGCGCACGCGCACAAAATCGTCCACCGTGACATCAAGCCGGCGAACATCATGATTCTGGATTCCGGACTGGTGAAAGTCACGGACTTCGGCATCGCGAAGATGATGTCGTTGGGGATGACGCAGGCAGGTCAAATCCTTGGGACCCCTAACTACATGTCGCCCGAGCAGGTGAAAGGCCGGCAGGTGGATGGCCGCTCCGACATCTTCTCTCTGGGCGTGATTCTCTACGAGTTGGTGACAGGCGAGAAGCCCTTTGGAGGGCAGAACATCACTACTGTCATCTATAAAATCATCAACGAGAATCCTATCCCGCCGCGCGAACTCGATGCCACAATCCATCCCGGCCTCAGCTATGTGATCAGCAAAGCCCTGGCCAAGAACCCGGACGAGCGCTATCAGACTTGCCGGGAACTGGCTGAGGACCTGAAGGGTTACAGGAACCTGGGAGGAGTGACACCGCCCTCCGCCACGGTGGTTATCCGGGTTCCCCCCATTCAAGCGCCGCAGCCTGAGTTCACTCCTGCGGTGGCCCCTCCGCCGCCAACCCCGCAGCAGGCCGTCCCTGCGGCGGTTGCGGCACCCGCGGCACAACCTCCCGCGCGGCAAGTCTCCGTACAAGTCATTCCGCCGCCCAGGACTCACCAGGGAACGTCGCCAGTGGTTTGGGTCCTGCTCACGCTGGCCATTGTGGCAGTACTGGGAGGCGGGTATTACTTCTTCCACTTTGTTCTGCACCACCCCGAGGGCACGGGGGTGGTGGAAGCACCGCCGAAACCGGAGCAGGCCAAGCCGGAAGAAAAGCTCGGCGGCGGTCCACCGCTTCTCCCAAAGGTTGGTCAGCTCCTGGTGACTTCCACCGTTGCGGGGGCCAAGATTTCTATTGACGGCCGCAGCGATCCCGGATGGGTCACTCCCCACGACGCCTTCGGTGACGTATCTGCGGGAACTCACCAAGTAGTGGTTTCCAAGGAAGGCTACGACGACTGGCAACAGAGCGTGACGATTGAGGGAGGGAAGACCAATGGCATCACCGCTGACCTGACAGCTTCGCCGAAACCGGAGCGGGCCAAGCCGGAGGAGGAGCTCGGCGGCGGTCCACCGCTTCCCGGAGGGAAGCCCTCCAAAGGGGAGCCTGCTCCGAAGGTTGGTCAGCTCCTGGTGACTTCCAACATTGCGGGGGCCATGATTTCTATTGACGGCCGCAGCAATCCCGGATGGGTCACTCCCCACGACGCCTTCCGTGACGTATCTGCGGGAACTCACCAAGTAGTCGTTTCCAAGGAAGGTTACGACGACTGGCAACAGAGCGTGACGATTGAGGGAGGGAAGGCCAATAGCATCACCGCCCACCTGACAGCTCCAAGGGGGGAAATCAACATCGTGACCAGCCCGCCCGGAGTCGAAGTCTTCATCGATGGGAAATCATGGGGGCCTAGCCCCGTGCGTGCCACCCTCACTGCTGGCGAGCACAAGTATACGATCCCACGAGCGGGGGCGGAACCGTACGAAAAGAGCTTTACCTTAAAGAGCGGGGCCGTCCTGACAAGGACGGTGGACCTAGGTGGAACGGCCGCCCCCACGGGGATTGTTGAGGTTCGCACCATCCCGCTGGGCGCCACTGTCCGGGCGGACGGGGCGCTCCTCCCCGGCCAAACGCCTACCTCCTTCCGCTTGACCATAGGGCGCCACATACTCATTGTTTCTCTCCGCGGCTTTCAGTCGAAACGACTCGAGGTGGACGTAACGGCTGAAGGGATCGCGAAAAATATACAACTTTCTCCTGAGTAAAGCGGGCGTCGAAAGTGATGTACCCTGAAATGTTGTGGAGGTCGAGCATGCTGCGCCGCATTTCGCTCGTCATTCTTTTGGTGATGTCTTGTGTTCCCACTGCCTGGGCGAAGTGGAAGGAGGAAGACCAACAATACCTTGATGACCACTTCAAGGCGGTTCAGGACCAGGTTCAGGCGCTGGCCACGCAACTGCAGAGCCTGAATACCCAATTGGCAGAGCTGCGCCAGAACCAGGCGCAACTAGGGGTGGTCATTATGCGCCAGCAGCGGGCGCTCCAGGACCTGGACGAGATGGTGAAGTCGATGCGCCTTGGCGGCGAGGATAACTTCTCCAACCTTAAGACGGCCATCAGCCAGTTGCGCAACGAGACGCAGGCGGCCTTCACGAAATTGACCGGCCAGGCCCCCCCGACGGTAGGAGGGGGCGGAGAGGTTCCCCCGCCGCCGAGGCCTGCCACCGCGCCCAAGCCGATCCAGGGCTACATCACTGCCGTGGAAGCCAACAACATGGTGACGGTGGACTTGGGCTCGCAACGGGGAATCCAGCAAGGAACGCGACTGGTCGTTTTTAAGGCCACCGACCTCAATACCCAGGTGGGGGTGATCGAGGTCACCCAAGTCCTGGATGCCGGGAGCTCCCGTTGCCGGGTCCTCCAAATGAATTCCGGCGTCCGGCCGGACTTCGGGGACGTGGCTCGCGTCGAATAGATCAGGTGCCCTTCATGGCCCGATTCGCCATCACTGATCCATCCAACCAAAACCAGATCTACGAGATCAGCAGCTCCACAGTGAACATCGGACGCGCCGATTCCAACGATCTGGTGCTCGACCACCCGAGTGTGTCCCGCCACCACGCGCGGCTGACCGTGTTACCCGGGGACACCACCCTCCTCATCGATCTCGGCAGCCTGAATGGCACTCTGGTGAACGGCCAGCAGATCCAAGAGCACCGGCTCTCGGACCAAGACCGGGTGAACATCGGGATGTACGAGTTGAGGTATGAAAGGGCCACCGCACAGGAGCTGCACGTTGAGGCGGGAACCGCCAGGGTTGCCGACGTTGAAGGGTTGATCACGCCGGAGACCCTGAGCACCGCCTTGCGAGTCCAAGTCGCCGCCGGCGTTCCTCCCGCGCAGGCCGTCCAGCAACGGCTGAAGACTCTGGAGCAGGAGAACAACCTGCTCAAGTTACTCCTGGGCGTAGGCAAAACGCTTTCCTCCGTTCTGACGCCGGAGGAAGTCATGCAGCGGGTAATGGAGTTGGTGTTCCAGATGGAGAATGTGGAGCGCGGCTTCGTCATGCTCCGCGACGAGAAGAAGGGTTTCAAACCTGCCGTCTTGCTCTATAGGGAGGAGCGGCTGAAGGCTGAGGCGCGGGGGGTGGCGCTCTCGAAAACGCTCATCGATCGCGTCCTGAGCGAACGGCTCCCCTTGCTGATCCATGATGTATCGAGCGACGAACGGTTCTCCTCGAGCGAAAGCCTGCGCATCTCCGGCATCCGGTCCGCCATGTGCGCCCCGCTCATTTACAAGGACAGGGTCTTCGGGCTCTTCTATGTGGACTGCCTCAGCAAGCCTTACGCGTTTTCCAAAGAAGAACTGAGCATTTTTTCCGTGGTCGCAGCGGAAGCCGCGATCAGTTTCGACAACGCCCGCTCGCACGAAGAACTGGCCCGACGCGTGGTCGAGCGCCAGGCGCTCGAACGCTTCCTCAGCTCGTCGATCGTGGCGAAGATTCTGGCCAATCCGGACGAGGTCCACCTGGGCGGGGAAAACCAGACCGCGACTATCCTGTTCGCCGATATCCGCGGCTTTACCCGCATGTCGGAGCACATGGAACCCCAACGCGTGGTGGAACTCCTGAATGAGTATTTTTCTGAGATGACGGACCTGATCTTTGACAACGGGGGGACGCTGGACAAGTACCTTGGAGACGGCATTATGGCCCTTTTCGGAGCCCCCCTGGCCAAACCCGACGATGCCCTGCGCTCCGTCAAGACCGCGACCGAGATGCAACGGGCCCTGGCCCAGCTCAATCGCCAGTGGGAAGCTCGGAGCCAGCAGCCCTTGCACATCGGCATCGGCATCAATACCGGCCCCGTGACCGCCGGCAATATCGGGTCGGCCAAGCGGATGGATTACACGGTGATCGGAGACGCGGTTAACCTCGCCTCCCGTCTTTGCGCCAATGCCGCGGGAGGACAAACCCTCATCTCCGAATCGACGTTCCACCTGCTCAACGGCCGATTCCCCGCTCAGCACCTTGACCCGATTCGCGTCAAGGGCAAGGAAACGCCCGTGGATATCTACGAAGTGATCTGGGAGCAGACCGCCGCCGATCAATCCACTGGCGCGGCCCTTCCTTAGGCCGGCTCCGCGGCCGCTGAGGCGTGCCAAAGGTTCACACGTATGACCCGGTCGCACACTGTCTGCGTTCTGTTTGCCGTCCTGGCGGTTGTCCTGGAAAGGCCCGCGGCCGGCATCATGCCTTGGCAGAGCGCGAGCGCCGCGGGCCAGGTACCTGCCGAGTTGCGCGGCGCCAAGATCTACCGCCTTCCTGAAGAAGGGCAGTCCGGGGCGGCCATGGGAAGCCCCGCCATCTATAAGAGCCTCTCGTACCAGGACATCAATTTTGAGCACCTGATCCTAAACCTCTCCGTGAGCATCAAACCTGTCGATCGCGCCGCCAACATCCGCCGCATCTATTTCCAGGACGTCCGCGCGAACGGTGTTCCTGTCCACATCGAGACGTTTGACCAGGAATTCAAGCTCTCCAAAAAAGAAGTGGTAGACCTGCCCGCCCCCCTTCGCTGTTCAATCGTCTTCTCCGAGCTCGACTCGCTGAAGCCGGTTCAGGAGATGGTGGGCAAGGACAAAATGCGGGTCACCGGCGGGAGTTTCATTGAAGTAAAGTTGACTGCTCTGGAAAAGGTTGCCCTGCGAACCAAACAGTTGGTCATCCCCGTCACCTTGAACGAGGACGTCCCGCTCAACATGTTCTCGGGCAATCCCCTGCTCCAGATGGCCGCGAGCAAGATCCTGGATACGCTTTCGGACCCCTCCTCCACGGCCGCACTCGCCCTGGGCAGGGAACACCTCGCGAAGCTCACCGAGGACCGGACGCTGGCCTCCGCTGCGCGGCCTGCCGTGTATTTGTTATACTCTGAATACGTATTACTCGATCCTAAAACCAGGGTGGGCGAGAAGTTCAGCCAGTCCGGGACCGGCTTTGTGGTCAGTGCGGATGGGAAGCTCCTGACCGCGAAACGCGTCGTCCAACCGTGGAAGTTCGACCCTCAAGTCGCTCTGCTGATGGCCCGTCACCACCTGGAGATGGACCCAAAAAGCTACAAGCTCTATGCGTGGCCGGCCGGCGGCCAGGTGCAGTCGCCGGACGGCCAACTCAATTCTCCGGCGGCTCTCAGCACCGAGAGCCAGACGCTGCGCTTGTTGAAAACGGCTCCGGATCGCATGCAAGATCAGCAGTACCAGGATCCCGACTCCGGCGAGCAGGCTACGCTCAGCGTCCATGCCGGCGGGGACGGCGATGTGGCCGTCCTCCAACTCAGCGGGTCCAGCTTCCAAGCTCTGCCTTTGGCAGATTCTTCCGCCAAGCCCGGCCCGGAAGCCAAGACAGCTCTGTTTGGATTCCCGTTCGGCTTGAGCCAAGCCCAGGCGAACCCGCGCCTGCTCTTTGTCAAGGCAACCGCCGAAGGGTCGACAATTACTTTGGAACATGCCTTGAACCCCGGTGAATCCGGAGCACCCTTACTTACCCCCGAAGGGAAAGTACTGGCCTTTGCCAGCGGTGCAAACCAGTGCGTCCCCATTGAGGTGGCGCGAACCTTGATCCAGTGAACTCCTACTTCCCACATATCCGCCGCTGGACTTGCCTGGCAGTTCTGGGCGCGGGCCTGGCATGGGGCGCTGGGCTCACTGCCTGGGCGCAAGTGCAGCTCCCGTCAAACCTCAAGGAACAGCTCTCGCGGACCGGCGTCTTTTTCCGGGCCGACGCTCCCTGGGCCTTGCGGAACCGTGAGGATCCCTACCTACCCATCCATCTGGAAATCATAAACGGGATCGAGAAGGCAGCACACACAGCAGGTTCGTCGGTGGCCCAATATGTGACCCGTGAGCCGCTGAACCTGGAAGGCGCCAACATCTATATCAAGCCCGCAGGTGCACGGCGCACGTTTGCCACGGAACCGCTGCTGCTCGGCGCCAGCCAAGAATTCTCTTACGATGCCCGAACCAACGGCCACCCCCTCGTCATTGCAGACCGAATGAAGAAAACGCTTCAGGTGCCCCGCGAACTGATAGAAGCTTACCTGAACCGCCACTTCGTCGGCGGGCCCTTTACTGGACTGGATCTCCTGATCTCCTTTCGGGTGATCGGCTGGCCTGCGCAGGATTTCTATCTCCGGATACGGCCCAATGCCCCGCCATTACCCCGGCTTGCCGACTGGTACCGGGGAGATATGCATTACCACAGCGGCTTCACGGACAACCCCGCGGAACGCGGCTATCCGCTGGACGTGACCAAGCAGGCCGCACTCCACGCCGGATTCGACTGGCTGCTGCTCGCCGACCACTCCACCGACCTCAACGCCGAGCGCTTTGCTCAAGAATTGCTCGAGGCAAGAAAATACAGCGACGGGCGGCTCGTTCTGATTCGCGGTGAAGAACTGACTCTGGCCTCGGACAAACCGGGGCTTTTGACGACTGTGCACATGGTCGCGATGCCCTCCCCCGATGATCCTGACAAGGGGTTTCCTAATCCGGCAGACTCCGCGGACTGCGTCATTCTGACGGGCGACGGCTCGGTGACCTCCCCCGCTCTTCCCGTCAAAGATGCGCTCGCGCGGATCAACGCGGCGGGCGGCTCGGCCTACGCTGCCCACCCTTTCGACCCCATCAGCCCGGTGATGCGGGGCGGGAGCTGGGATCTGGACGTGGACTTCCTCGCGCCGGCGGGAAAGAGTCTTCAACCGGGGCTTGTGGGGATGGAGCCATGGAACCGCGCTACCATGGCTACCGCCGATGATGCCCGCGACCCGTACTGCCTCCACCGCGATGCGGACCCTGCCGCTTGTTTCCAACCCGACAAGGATGCCAACCAGTATGTGCGGTTGGAAAAAGGTATTGAACTCGGGTGGCGCCCCTTGCTCCTCAAGGGTCTCCAGGCAGGAGAAGCCTCAGCCAACGCGCCCGGCTTTAAAGTCTTCCTGGCCGCCGGCTCCGACGCCCACGGAGACTTCAACTACGAGGCAACGATGGACGTGGTGGACTTCCTCGGCAAACCCTCGCGCGGACTTTCCGGTTACGCCGAGGATAACGCCTTAGGAAAAATCTCGACCGTCGTGTATGCACCGGCCGGCATGGGGCCGCGGGGCGAGAACATACTTCGCGCGCTGCGCGAGGGACGTAGCGTGCTGAGCAACGGACCGCTGCTGGTCGCAGGTTTCGATCGCAATGCCAATGGCAGCCTGGGCGATCCTGAGGATGTTGGACCTGGCCAGGAGATTTCCTGCCCTCTGAAGGCGCTCCCACCTCTTCAGCTTTGTTGGGTCAGCAGCCAAGAGTTCGGCCCGCTCGAGTCCGTTCGTCTGGTGGTGGGGTCTAGTTCAGGGGAATCCCCGCCGGAAGAAATCCCCGTGCCTGCCCCCCAGGGTCTGGCCAGCGGTGCCTTGCTGCTTCCCTTCGACCTGCGACCCGCCTTGGGGAAGAATATCGGCAGTTGGTGTTACGTCCGTCTGGAGGCCCGAACGCGAAACAGCGCGGGAGAAGAATTTCGCTGCTATACTAATCCCATCTGGGTGCGGCTCACCAGCGAATAGGGCTGGGGGAACACCCAGCCTGGGAGATCACCGAATGCCTACGGAGCCTGAGGAGCAAGGAACAGTACGCTATATTCGCTGCGTGTCGTGTGGAGGCATGACCCCGGCCGCAGCGAACCATTGCGCCCGCTGCGGAAAGCCGCTGCAAGCAGCAGGAACTGCTCCCCCTCCGCGCCCGACGCCCGCGCAACCAGCGCAGCAGGTGGCGTGCCCGAAATGCCAGAAGCCTCTTCCGGCGGGCAGCAAGTTCTGTGGGTACTGCGGCACACCGATGCCAGTCGTTCCGGCGGCGCCGGAAGTCCCGGGACAGCCCAAGGCTCCGGTTCCGCCCGCCCCCTCCTATGTTGCCCCGAAGGTTGCGCCCCCGGTGCCCAAGCCTGCGGCTCCGCGGCCGACTCCTGCGGCAGGCGGGCCAGCGGTCGCAATGCCTGCACCCCCGGTGATCGTGGCGCCTCCGGCGGGCACCCCGCCAGCCGTCAAGCCCGTGTCTCCGCCCACGCCTGTCCGTGTCCCGCCGAAAGTGGCGCCCCCGAGGCCTTCGGCACCCCCAACTACTCCCTCGCCTGGGGGAACCGTCGTCTTTACGGGCTTCGGGGTACCGCGCATCGAAGCCACCGTCTCAGAAAAGAGGCCGGACGGCTCCGTGGGAAAGTCGATTAAGATCGCCAGGGAGACTTCCCTCGGGCGCGCCGAATGCGACCTCACCTACCCTGAGGACCCTCTGCTTTCGCCCCGCCATGCCTCGTTGGAGGTGCGAGAAGGCAAACTCTACCTGAAGGACCTGGGCAGTCAAAACGGCACGTTCGTCCGGCAGCGGCAGGACAGCGAACTGACCCCGGGTGACGTCTTCCTGCTCGGCCGTGAGCTGTTTCGCTTCACCACCCAAAGCCTCGAAGAAACTCAAGGTCAGGCTGCCCCTCAAGGCACCATGATGTGGCAAGGACCGCCGAAATTTCAGCGCGGGCCCCTGACGGCTAAACTCGAACGGATCAAATTGAGCGGGGAAGTCGTGGAGGAATTCAAGCTTGACAAGCCTGAGACCACACTCGGCCGGACCGCCGGCGACCTGGTCTTCAAGGACGACCCTTACATGTCCGGAACCCATGCCCGCATTGTGGCGCAGCCCGGCCGCTTCATCCTCCAGGACCTGCGGAGCCGCAATGGCATCTACCGCCGCCTCCGGAACGAGGCCGAACTTCAAGATGGCGACGAGTTTTTCCTGGGCGAGCAACTCTTTCGCGTCGAGATCAAGACTCTCTGAAAGGAACTCCGAAGGATTTAGCGGGGGACGGGCACTCCGCGCTGCTCGAGTTGCTTTTGCACCATGGGCGCGCGCTGCTTGACGTAGTTATCCATCATCTTCGGTAGCTCGACTTGCATCCGGGCCACGAAATCGTCCTGGGCTTTCTTCATTTTCGCGTCCATTTCGTCTTGGGCTTTCTTCAGCTTGGCATCAATGCCCGCCGCGCTTTGATTGAGGGCATCCATCCGCTTCTGCAATTCCTCGGCCTGCGTCAAGGCGCTCCCCATCATTTGCTTTTGCAGCAGCAGCCGCAGGCTGGCCAACTCGTCGCTGTTGCGGGCCAGTTGCGAGGAGACGTAGAAGTTCGACAGGATGGATAACACCACCAGCACGAGAACAATGTAGAGCAAATTGCGAACCGTGGAATAACCGGCGTCCATGGTGACTCCTTTGTGAGGGCAGTCTCGATGCTAAGACACGTCCTTGCGTTTCATGATGACCAGGATGGCCAGGATCATCGCCAGCGCATAAGCCACCATAATTCCGATGTAGGGCCCTTTGTCTTTCCAGAACGCCGAGGGAAGTGGAAAAGCTCTCGAGGCCGCAACCGCTTCCACGGGCGCCTCCAGGCCCTTTTCGAGTTTTTCGACATCGTCCGGGTGAAGGGAAATTGAAACTGTGTTGATGATCTTGAACGCGTAGTCTTGCATAGAATGGTGCCCATGGAGGCAGAGGTCCGAAAGCGCCTCCAAGCCCCAGCGAGAGACCGCCAGCGCGGAGAGCCAGCGCACGGGGGTGGGCATCCCCGCAACCGGCGCCGGCGTGTACTTGTGAAACGCCTTCTGAACTTGCGCTGAGGGCGTCATGGCACCCACCACCTGGTGTGCAAATTCGCCTTGCTTGGCAGTCGCCTCTGCGCCTGCCTCTTCAGAAGGCTTGGGAGCCGGCGCGGAGGGATTCATCATCTGCTGGGCCTTTGCCTTGGCTTCGGGCTGCGCGAACATCTTGCCTTCAGAAAGCTGTTCGACAGTAATGGGAATGATCGTTTGGATGTTGTTGACCGGAAGGAATAACCCGCAGAGTAAAAGCTCCGGGATCAGAACCAAGGGAAAGATGGTCAGGGCCTTCTCCGGAGTAGCGACAAGGCTGGAAATGAGAAGTCCGATCAGCGTGCCGTCTAAGGCTACCAGGAACATGATGCCGATGGCAGCCAAGACTTCCGGCAGACTGAGCGCCAGCGCATGCTTCACCCCCAGCAAGATGACCACCACCGAGACGCATTGCGCCAGCGCCACAAAGGAAAGAACGGAAAGCTTGGAGAGGATGTAAGAAGGTATTTTCAAGCCGGTTTGCCGCTCGCGGCGATAAATGTTCTGTTCATCGACGATCTCGCGCACTGCGTTCGAGCAGCCGAACCATAACGCCGCGAACATGGCCATAAAGATGGTTTGAACCTGGTTCGGCTCACCCGCCATGAACGCCACTAGCAAAGCCACGATAGGCGCTTGCGAGAACAGCAGGAGCGTCTGCCCACGATCCAGAAACTTCAACTCCCAGTTCCGTTCTAGGAGGACCTTGAACTGGTGCAGGCTGAAGCCTTTTTCTTTCGCCTGAGGGGCCGGCGCCACAGCCGCGGCGGCAGGAGCCTTCTCGGATGGGATGGCTTTCTGCGGCTCGGCTATCAGATCCCTGTAAAGGTCCGATTCCGCAAAGCGCTTCTTGAGCTCCAGGGAGTAGGGGACTGTATTGTTATCTGTCAGGTCATCGTACACATCCGGCGCCGCTTCCGCCTTGAAATACTGCAGGAACTTTGTGCCCGGCCCGTAATAGGCCAGTCGCCCTTGCACCATGACGACAACCTTGTCCAAGACCCCGAACGAACCCAGCAAGTGGGTGGTAATGATGATGGTCGAGCCCTGGTTGGCGAGCTGTCGGAAGAGCATCATCATCAACGTTTCGGTGCGTGGATCCAGGCCGGCCGTAGGCTCATCCAGGAACAGGACGCCGGGTTTGGGAAGCAGTTCGATTCCCAAGCTGACCCGCTTGCGTTGGCCGCCGCTCAAGGTGGAAACGGGATTGTCCCAGCGCTGGGGGTCGAGCTTGAGCGTATCCAGCATCTCCTCGACGCGGCGGTTGATTTCTTCTCCCGAGAGGTCTTCCGGCAATCGCAACCTTCCCGCATAGTACAGGCAATGGCGGACACTCAGTTGCCGGTGCACGATGTCTTCCTGGGGCACGAACCCGATGGTGGACTTCAAGGCATCTAGGTTGTCATAGAGGGCGACACCGTTGTACAGGACCTGACCGCTGGTCGGCTTGACAAAACCGTTCAGGGCATTCATCAGCGTGGTTTTCCCTGCCCCGCTCGGGCCCAAAAAACCAATGAGTTCTTTCGGCTTGACAACCAGCGAGAGATCGTCGAGCAGCAGTTTGGGCTTTCCCGTGGCCAGATCGCTCACCTGGAAGGCGACCTTGACGGCGTCAAGCCGTACCACGCGCGTGTCCGGCGCATGCGAGAGGCTGGCGCCTGAAAAGTGAAGCTCCGAAGGACCAATAACGATGCGGTCCAGCTCCTGGAGTTGGTGCCGCTTCACCTTGATGCCATTGACGAAAGTGCCGTTGGTGGAGCCGAGGTCAACGAGGATGACTTTTCCATCCTGCTTGATGATCTGTGCGTGTTTCTTGGAAACCACCGGGTGGTCAATCACGACATCATTGTCCGGGTCACGGCCGATGGTGAGTCGGTCTTTGTTCAGATCCACCTTTTCGATTTTCAGTTCCGGCTCGAGGCCGGATTTGAAGATCACCGACTTGCCCGCATACCGGCCGAAAGTGATGTAATCCCCGTCGTGGAGTTCCGTTGTGCCTACCCGCTTGCCATTCACAAAGGTGCCGTTGGTGGATCGATCGATCAGCAGGACTTTGCCGTTCTTCACGGCCAACTCCGCGTGAACCTGTGACACGGAAGGATGCTCCATCGTCAACTGGCAGCGGGCAGGATCGCGGCCAATCGTGAACCCCGCGTCGGGAATGTCGAGGCTCTTGACCGCGTACTTGTCAACGATCAGATCCAGGTGGGGGCGCGCCATGAGGTCGGTCAGCTTGATCGCCACCGTTCCTCCGCCGACCTTTTCCTGCTGCAGGCCGGCCGCCACATCGGCGGCGCTCATGACGGAAGTCCCCCCCGATTCAGCTCTGCCACTCGGCTCGGCGAGGTGCGCGGCCACACCCCCGCCCCGCGGCGGAACCGCCGCGGCGACCGGCTCGATGCGAAAGAGGTGACGCCCGCCGGTTCCAATCGAAATCTCGTCCGTGGGTTTCAGGGCTTTCTCTTGAATCTGGACTTGATTGACGTAAGTCCCATTCGCCGAATGTTGGTCGCGGATGACCACTTGGCCCTGATCGTTGTACCCAATCCAGGCATGGCCCCTGGATACTTCGTCATCGGCCAGCAAGACCTGGCAGCCTGAGGGATCGCGGCCGATCACCAGCCCTTTGGGTCCAATGGTAAAGGTGCGGCCGGAAAGAAGTCCCGCAGTCGCTATTAATCTGTAGGCAGGTGGGGCCAGCGCCGCCGGCTCCGCTGGGCTCCGCGTCACCGTAGTCGCGGAGGGAATCTGACTGGGTAAGGCGACAGTAGCTGCCGTGTCATCGGCGATGGGCAGAGGGCGGCCGCACAGTCGGCAAAAGCCGTAGCCCTGCTCATTGGTTTCTCCGCATCCGGGGCATCTCATAACCTTGGCCCTCCGCGGCTCAATCTGGCCATCCGCCGCTGCGAAAAACGCCCCGCCCCCTTAACGGCCCTCGATTCGTGGCGCCAAGTGCAGCCAGGACGACCTTATCTCCCGCTTCGAAGAGTACCTCACGTGCCCGGCTTGAAATCTTCCTCACTAAACTCTCGAAATTCCACGGGCGCCTTCGGGTCGGCGGGAGGAAGGCCCGGACCCGTAAACTCCGCGATGATCACGGTGATATTGTCCGTCCCGCCGTGCGCATTGGCTGTGTCAATCAGCGCCTTGCATCTATTCGGCAACGCCTGGCCGCTCGTCATCGTCGCCAGAATCTCGGCCGACGGGACCATGTTGTACATCCCGTCGCTACAGAGCAGGATAGCATCTCCCTGACGGACCTTGGTATATGTCACTTTCACGTCCACGGTCTCACTGGTTCCGACCGCCTGAGTCAGGATGCTCTTGCGGCTGTCCTTTTCGAGATCCTCGGGCAGTTCCGCCCCGATCTCCCGAAGGTAGTTCAAGAAGGTCTGATCGCGCGTCAACTGGGTTATTCCCTGGTTGCGAATCAGGTAGGCGCGCGAGTCGCCCACCTGCGCCACAAACAGGTAAGGCCCGAACAGCGCCGCCGCGGTGGTTGTGGTTCCCATGCCCCTGTAACCGGGTTGGCTCTGAGCTTTCTGGTAGATGATCTGGTTGGCAAACTCAATGGCTTCGCGGACGAGCAACACGAAATTGGTCTCGCTGACGGTTCCGAGGGTTTTCAGGTTGTCATAGAGCCGCTTGGGCACCGTGACGGTGCAAATCTGACTGGCGACCTCTCCACTCGCCTCTCCCCCCATCCCATCGGCCACCAGGAACAGCGAGCCCCGGGCTCCCAGGACGTGATCGCAGAGGGAAGGTATCAGGCCGAGTTCCCCCGTCGTCAGGTTACACACCACAAAATTGTCTTCGTTGTTTTTGCGGACACGGCCGACGTCCGACACGCCAAAGACGCTGACATTGATTGCGCCCACGTCCCCTCCCGTCGCCCCGCCTACGGTCTTCATTCTCCCTCTCTTTCAGTCACGGTTGCTGAATACTCACTCGCCTCCAGCCCGCGAGATCGTCGAGAGATTTCCCCGATCTGCGTGGCCGGGGCGCTCGCGGCTTGAGTAACCACAAGCAGCATCCTCGCGGACGGGCAGGCTCTGCAGGATAATCGCTACTCTTCTTTCTTACCACACCCGCACGCCCGTATCAAGCCGCTGGCCGCGCTCCCCCTGGCTTGACCCGGCACGGGCCGAACGGGGGATCGGGGGCAACTGCTCTGGCGCCACCCGGGGCATTCGCGGGCAAGAACCTCCGGCCTCTACTCCAAACTCGCCCGAAGCTGCTCAACAATCTGTCGCGCTACCTCCCGGGCCTGCGCGAGTTCCGTGGGCGGCAGAGAGATAGCCGCTACCTTGGCGTGGCCGCCGCCGCCGAATTGTTCGCAGATGCTCGCGAGGTTGGCAGTCTTGGGCGTCGCGTTCCACGGATTGCTGCCCACTCCGATCTTGATCCGCTCCTGAGAGCGGCTGATTGCCACGCTGTAAACCGCCGCAGGAAACAAATAGTAGGGAATGAATTTGTTAAAGCCTTCGAAGCTCTGGTCGGCCAAATCGAGAAAGACCACGCCATCGATCAGTTCGGCCCGCCGGCGGATGATCTCCATAGACTGCAGATGAACGGCGTACAGTTCCTCGAAAACCCGTCGAATATGGGGCAAGGTCACAATCTCTTTAAGTGGCCGCGAGAGTAGTTCCGGAATCAGCCGGACGCAGAAGTCCGCGTTCCGTGTCCCTTCGATCACCAAGGTAAGTTGGGTGGCGGGCTCACGCATTTCGACTGCCGTCTGGGTGTCCGGATACCGTGCGCCGTCAATCAAGTCCGCCCAGTAAACCAGTTCTTCCAACTCCGGTGCGTGGAACCCGAACCGCGTGGCGCCCGTATGGGCAATGAACTTGGTGCAGGAACGGAAATCGGGTCCAAAGAACTTCTTCCCGCTCCTGTCCCGCCGGAAGTGTTGGGCGTCGGCTTCGGTGAGGAAGGCGCTTTGGTGATGGTCAAACCACCAGGTGAGGCGGTCGGAGTTGGAGTATTTGAAATCGACGATGGCATTCACCTCGGCGTCGAAGAGACCCTCCTCAAACAGTTGGCCGGCGCGGTGTACCAGACCGCGGTAGCGGAACTCGGCCTTCGGATCCACACATTGTTGGTAGAAACGCGTAAAGACGGCCGCCGAGCATGCGCCGTCGAAGCACCGATCATGAAAACAGACCAGAACACCCATAGATGAACGCGGTTGAGCGGCGTCGAGAATTTTCGGTGAGCCCCCCACGCAACCCAAACGTGCTAAATTGCCCTCCCTACTTTCGATTGTCAAGAGGAAACGGAGGCGTGGATGCCTGGGCGGCACCCCAAAAAAGAAAGCGGCGGCCAAAATCCGCCGCCCGCCCCTAGAGTAAAAGCGCAGAGCCCTACACGCCTCGCGCCAGCTAACCCGCCTGCTTTGCCGCCAGACCGCCGATGAAGGGGATCATGTAACGCTCGTTGTTGTACGCCTTGTACATGAGAAAGATCCAGTACACGAAAATCGCCAAGGCGATGAGAAGCCCGAGGATCCCCATCAAAATCCCCACGATGCCAAAGGTAATGAAACCCAGAATCGTCGCGAGGATTGAGTAAGCGATCCAGAAAACGATGAGCGCCACGTTGAAGAAGATGGACTGAAAGGCGTGGAAGCGCACAAACCTGTCGTTCTTGTAAGGTTCGATCACTAAGAAGAGGATTCCGGTGATGAACCCCAGAATGTACGTCAGCAATCCCGCCACATTGGATGCCATGGGCGCGCTTACCGCTGCTGGCGCCCCGCCAGCCGGTGCTCCCGAGGGTGCGGGACCGCCTCCAGCCGCCGCTCCAAGCTGTGCCCCGCACGCCCCACAAAAAGTTGCGCCCTCAGCGAGTTGTCCCCCACACTTTGCGCAGAATGCCATGCGTGAGTCTCCTTTCTAATCGGAATCAGTGTATTGCCTCGAGTAAATCGTGAGTGAACCAAGTCATTTCCGCTTCGATCGCGCGAATGACTGGCTGCGTGGAAAACCCGTTCTCTCGACAGGCGCGTTATTCCTACCACAAACTCACCACCCATACAAGTCTCAAATCAATTCGGCAATAGTGAACGGCCCAGGGCTTCTGGCCGGCGTTTCGCTTTCATGTGGGGCTGGGAACTGGGGGCTCGGGGCTGGGGACTAAGGGCTCGGGACTGGGGGCTGGGGATTGGGGGAAAGTGCGGAAACCAGAAAAAATCAAGGGACCGTTCGCGTTGCCGACTGCGACAAGAAGAGGACCATCGCCGGGCTCCCGGCCCCTGGCACCTTAAACCCAGAACGTGAAGCTGTGACGGATCAGAGTTTCTGGCGCGGGCGGTGCAAGGTTTTTGGCGCAACCGGAAATGGTGCAGGGTTTTTGGCGCAGGGTAGGAAAAGAGACACAAAACCGACAGCCTAGGCAACCTGCCCGACTGTACCTGTATCAGATTGCTCCGTCCGAGGCTGCCTGGCGGATCGCCCGGACGACCTTGTTAACGAACCGCTGCTGGCTTTCGCCCGGAAGTTGGTAGACGTTTAGATTGACAGTCAGCGGCCGCACCAGCGAACGGGACATCGGCGTGACCGGGCCGCCCTCCGTGAACTGCGGCACCCGATTCAGTGCCGCAAGGAAATTGGTCCCCAGCGCGTCCACGGCTTGCTGACGCATCACGAATTCGCCGGGATGGACGATTGCCAGGATGCCGCCGCCGGGCATCCGCCATCCCACAGGGCCGCCGATGCCAAACTCAGGGATCGTCATGCCAGCGAGCGTCGCTGCGTTGGCCTCGCGTTGCCGCTCGAGATCCTTGATTGTCGCCACGCGTTCCCTGTACATTTCCTCGATCTGTCCGGCCCCCGCGCGCCCATACTTGCCGTAGGGTTGCTCCGCCTGCTCGAATTGACCGGCAAGTGACCCCAGAGTGCTGAGGGCAGCTTCGTAGTCCGCCTGGAACCTCTTGTACTCCTCGACAACCTTGTCGGCCGCCGCGTGAAAGTCCTCCTGGATGCCCGCAGCTTTTCCTTTGGCCTTTCCCCGGCCGAAGATTCCCAGGAGGAGTCCGACCAGCCCGCCCAGCACGGAGTGGGAAATCAGGTAGCCCCCCAGGGCGCCTTTGCCTAGGCTACCCGTCTGATAAGCACTCGATACGAGCCCGACGCCGACGCCTGCTTCAAGCATCGCCAGCGCGGCCACGGTTGAAGCCGCAGTGCCGCCAAATGCAGCTTGCCCGAGCACGCCACTGGATGCCCCACCCCTGACCGTGGGGACCCTCATTGCGGCCGATACCACGCCGCCACCGCCAGCCAATGCGGTCTGCATCTGGAACGTCTCAGCCGGTGTGAGCGAAATTCCACCTGCCACGCCGCCAACGAGGGCCGCCGTTGCTCCCCCGCCAGTCCCGAAAATGCCGCCGAAAATCGACCCGAGGATTCCGCCTCCGGTGCTCTGCCCACTACTCGCCTGCATCCCGCGGACTGCCTCCGAAACCATCCGGCTGGCCCACTTCACGAATGAGCTGAGGGTCTGCATGAGCAGTTGATGGAAAACATCACTGAGGGATCGCGCCGTCAGGAACACGCGGTCGATGAAGCCTTCAATCTGATTCGCAGTTTTCTCGACGGCCTCTCTTTGGAAGGCCAGAATCTTCGCGGTCCGCTCCTGCTCGATGGCCTGCTCCGCGTTCGCGCTGGCAGCCACGATTTCATCGCGGTTGGCGTAGAGGGTCCGCGCATCGACCGCAACGGCTTCGTCAGTCTCCCGCTCGATTTTAAGTCGCTCGTGTTGATAGTCCGCCTCGATTTTGGCCAGTCCCTCAAGTCCGGAGGTCCGCTTGTCTGCCGCCTGCTTGTCGAGATCTGCGATGGTTCCCCAAGCATCGGCACTCTGCTTGGTGAGGTTGGCTGCCCATTTGCCCGCGTCGCCCATTCCAGCTCGGTTCACCGCCCGCTCCATTTCGCTAAATGCCGCGTCTAGGGCTTCCGCCCGCTCGCGTTCTGCCGCCGCCGCCTTCAGGCTGGCTTCCGCGCTTCCGGCCAGGGAGATGCGGAGCTTCTCTTCTTGTTCCAACCAACGTTGCTGCGCCGCCTGAAGTTTCTCCGCCGCTTTCGTCTGCTTATCCGTAGCCTCTTTCTGCTCCTCCATCTCGGCCTTAGGGATCGCCTTTTCTAGTTCCGTGTACTCCCTTTGGAGCCTCCCTAATTCCTCCCGGAGCGCCTTGGCATTGTCGGTTTTATAGACATTGGCCATCGGTGCCACGAACGGTGCCGGGGGCAGCGGCGCCGGCGTCTCGGCCAGCTCCTTTTTTACCCGAATGATCTCCTTTGCCACGTCGCCAAATTCGCGGGTGAGCGCCTTAACGGAGTCTAGCTTGCCCCACCCGCCGAGGACCCGGTTGGTTTCAACTATCTCCTTCCAAAATTCATTGCTGACGGCTTCGACGCCGCGAAGTCTATCGATGAACCCAGCGATCGCTGGAAACGAAGAGACGATGGCCGCGCCAAACGCCACGACAACCGTTGCGCCAAACGCCGCCTCTGCGGCTGCTTCCACGGCAGGCATGCGCGCGAGCATGCGCTCCAGCCCTGCGGGGATCTGCACGCCGATCGCACCGGCCAGGCGTTGAACCGCCTCACCCGTCTGGCGAGCCTCCATCGTCATCCCGCGCATTTCGGCACGCGCGGCCGTAAGTTGGGTTTTGGTCTGATCCAGCGCCGCATTCAACTGCTTCTGTTTCGCCGGGTCCGAGGTTTGCAGAAGCGCATTGCGCAACTCGCCGACAGATTTCGTCAGGTCGATGACTTTCTGCCGCACCGTTTGAAAGCCCGCGATCCCCCCAGTTCCGAGGCCTCCGATTGCGGAGCGGATTTCCTTTACACCCTCAACAGCCGGACCTGTATCAATCCTGACTTCGCCGAAAATGCCGAACTGCGATGCGCCCATTCAGAACCTCAGAAAGGACCCGCCACGGTGCAGGAATTGCCGTCCGGCGCGGCTCGTGGCGGAGCCGGATGAGACGGAGTGAAAGCGGGAATCACCCGTGCGCCCCTCCGTCCCTTGGCATGGGCGCAAAAGAGAAATCGCCTAACTGACCTCTGCCTTGTACACGCCTCTATAGTCCGAGACGGTAAGGCCATATTCGTGTGTTACCTTGTATACAACGCGGTCTTGCCGGAACGCTTGGCCTTCGCTGGGCGCGTTCGCAAGGACAACCTGCGGCTCCTGCCGTCCACCTAAGAATCCAATTTCGATCGCTCCCCCGTTGCCGGAAACGTCCAGGAGAATCCAATCGTTTTGGTCGGTCATCAACGGGTTTGCGAAGATTCGTTCGCCTTGCAGTCCGAACCGTCCGCGCCAGGGATTCGCCGCACCGTCGATCTCGTCGCACATGCCGAGCATGAACGCGGCAGGCTCCAGCTCGATAGGCACGGCGAGCAAGAACGGCCCGGAAAGGCCCAACTTCTCGGTCCCGCCCGGCTCTGTTTGATCGAAGATCGATTTGCGCGCTACATTGAGAGCCGCCACGCTGAGCGCGGCGCTGCCCAGGTTTCCGTGGTCCGCATGGAAGAGGGGCACGCCGTCCACGTCATAGTTAGCGTTTGAAATCAGTTTCGCCCAGCACACTTTCGCCAAGGTTCGCCACGCCGCGCGGCGAATCTGCTCAACGGCCCTCGCAATTCCGGCCACGTCATTCGCGAGTATCGCCCGGCGAGTCACCGTCAGCAACCCCCCGCGAGTCGAGACGGTGAAAGAGACTTTCTCATCCCCTGCATGTGTCAGGTCCGTGTACGGTTCATCTTCATCAACCTCGGGAAGGTCGCCAATGTACTGCACCCTGACGGCATCCTGGGTCTGGAAATTCGGCACGGAGACGATCCCCGATGTGAGGTCGCGCCAGTGGTAATCAGAGCCAGCGTAACCTTTCAAGAGCAACTTGTTGAACGTCGCCCCGAGGGCATTCAGAAATGTCGGGCCATTGTAGATTGCCTGGACACGCTCGAAACGCGAAGCATCTGGCTCGCCCGTGAAGGTGCAGAACGCTTCCCCGAGAGACTCGAAGGCTGGCCCTGGCGGAAGTTCTGCGCCCTGCACGATGCGCTGAAACCCGCGCGAGTCCGACAAGGACTTGATCTCATGCGTAACCCCGAAAAGTCGGTCGAGACCGAGCCGCAATCCCCCGGTCTTCTCCTGGTCCTGGATGTGATCGATTCGGCCCTGCAGTTCCCCGATTGATGGTTTCATTTTAGGTACCCTCCGTCTCTAGAAATTTCGCGGGGTCGGGTCACCCCGACCCAAGGGGCGAGCAGTTGCCAGTAACCGCTCGCTCAGCGGACTGGAGGAGAAAAGAAGGCCAGTCCTGTGACCCAACCCCGCGTGTGCGCGCCGGGAAGATCGATTCGGCCCTGTACTTCTTCAATCGTTGGTCTCACTTCGATCCTCCTGTCCAACTCAGTTTGTCAGGCATTGCCTCCCGCCCGGAGTTGGGGCGATGGTCTGGAGGTGCGAACCTTTGGGGCCTCCTCCGACAAGTTCGCTTGTAGGTAGGCAACCAAGCCTGTCCACGGATAGCGAATCGCCCATCCCGCCAACCGTACGTACGGCGGCCCCACCCCCCGGTGTCGCCAGTCGTTGAGTACCCACCGGGTGACCCGAAGCAGGTCCGCAACTTCCGCCCCTGTCAAGAGCGCCTTCCGACGCGGGCCAAGGACTGTCACGGATTGGTTCACCTCTTCCCCTGTCAAGAACGCCTTCCGACGCGGGCCAAGGACTGTCACGGATTGGTTCACCTCTTCCCCTGTCAAGAGCGCCTTCCGACGCGGGCCAAGGACTGTCACGGATTGGTTCACCTCTTCCTGCCCTCAACTCCTGCGTAGGCTATCAAGGCCCCGGTTTTCCTGTCGAAAAAGAGCCGGTCGCCGTAATGCGGGTAGTAAATGTTGGCGTCACCGAGCTTTGTTGGCCCCCTCCTGCACTCGACTGATTTCATGTCGCCCTCAAACGATACTCTCTTAAAGAGAGGCTCACGGCGTTGCTTCGCGCCCTCACCGATTATTTCCACGCCGTACTGCACAAGGACGGTACTTGCCTTCGTGGTCGTCTGGAGTTTCTGCTCCAGGGTCGCAGACCCATCGTACACGTCCTCAGGCGGAGGCTGTTCTGACTTCTGAGCTGGGAGCCAAGCGATGACAACCCCAAGGATCTGAAAACCAGGCGGCCTCGCCATCCGATCCCAGGCTTCCGGTTCCGCCTTATGTAGGGGTGTGGCCAACTCGGACGCGTACTCCGCTACGATTTTCAAGCACCTAGGATCGGCGGGATTCGGATGCGTAAGAGCGGCCCCCCATCGATAGACGGTGCCGTGTAATGCCTTGAAGACGACGTTGCCCATGCAATATTGGCCATCCGAACTCCGGCCCAGGATGTCACGACCAAAGAACGTCTTGAGGTAGGGGGCATCCGCTTGGGATGTGTCCACGATCACCGTGTCACCCGGAGCCAACCCGTAACCAGCGGATTCCCGGTCAATGGTCAAGAACTCGAGCGAGGATGAATCTGGGAGAATGCCCGCTCTGAATAGGACATCCGGGTGTTCCGCCTTTGTTTCTCCTCTCAAGGGCCGAGGGGCTATAAACTCATCCCCTTTCGGTCGCACTATCTGGTCCTTCCCGATTTTATTCGCAACAGAGACAATCGCTTGCGGCGTCAGTTTTGCCTGCTCCAGGAAGAAGAGCGAATCAGCAGGGTCAGAGGCAAGGTTCGCAATCCGAAAGTAGATGTCAGCCGATGGAGCGCGGTCTTTGTCGTCTCTTTCCCAGGCGGATACGGCCCCTTGGCTCGCCCCAAGCCCTTCTCCAAACTCCGCTTGAGTTTCGCCTCGCTCATCCCGTACCGCCTTAATTCGGCCTCCAACTGTAAGGTCATTTTTCATTAGCGGCCCTCATCTTTTTCCCTTGACATCATAACGGGACTGTAGTACACATAGCAATGTGAATGCAATGTCCGACGACCTGACATCCCCGGCCAAGCCCCGGCAGTCCGAACTGGACGCTCTTCTCCGCGCGCTGCTGAAGCGTGCCATCCACTTTTCCAGGCTGAGCCGGGAACAACTTGCCGATGAATTGACCAAACGTCTCGAGCGGACAATCTCGCCTGCCACGGTGGATGCGTGGACGGCCGACGCGAAGATTGCTTGGCGTCTTCCAGCGGACGCCGTGCCGACAGTCTGTGAGATTTTACAGGATGACGCGATCCAGCGGCAACTCCTAAGCCCCGAACAGCGCGATGCCCTCGAACTTGGAGAATCGGCAACGCGCCTGCGGTCACTACTGTGCAAGGCGCTCAGTCGAGCCAACCAACCACGGCGCAAGGCGCCGCAAGGATCGAAACGGTTATCGAAGAGGCGACAGTGAATTCTCTCAGCGTCCAACGCGCGACGGATAGTGCTGCCGCTAAAGGCGCCTGGGTCACGAGTAAGACAGTAAGGCACCTCCTGGGCGGCATCTCGCGCCAGGAGTTACACCGGCGCACGAAACCTGGAGACCCTGACTTCATCGTTACCAAGCCCCGCGATGACGGGCGGCCTGGCCTCCTCTATTACGTTCCATCCATGCACCACGATGCCCGAGTAGTGTACCGTAATTCACACCTTGCGAGCATGCTGGCCGCAGACCCGGGCGAGGGTGACCCAGCATGCGCACGATCCGCGCAGGGCAACTTTTTCGCGGAGGTCGTCCGGGATAAGGAAGCCGCCGCTCGCATCCCCTCCCAGTCGGAACGCGACGTAGCTTTCCGCCGCAAGCGCATTGTCGATCTCATCTTAAATCACAACTGGGCCGCCGAAGGATACGCCTTTAAAGGCGAATTCCTGCGGGTGCTCGCAAAGAACCAGAAGACTTCTGTACGCTCGATGCACCGCTGGGCATGGCAGTGGAAACAGCGAGAGAGCTTAGAAGATTTAATCATGGACCGGCGTGGCCCGGACCGGGGAACTGGCACAGTCCTCGATGCAGACATGCGCTCACATCTACACGGGTGCTGGCTCAAAGGACTGACTCCACGCCAGTGCTACCGTTCCCTTACTAATTATCTCCAGGGTAAACAGGGCACTCCCGGTTGCCGCGTCGCTCATGTCTACCACATTCCGAGTTTTGCAACCGTCGCCCGCTTCCTGCGCTCCCTTGATGCCCTTGACGATGCCGCGCGGGATGGCCCGGACGCGTTGAAGGCTGCCTGCGGCCACATCGACCGCTCGTACATTGACCTGCGCTCGGGTGAACGCGTCGAGTCCGACGAATGCAAGTTGAACCTCTTTTCCTTTGACCCGCATCGGCCCGTCAACCGCCGTGGCGAGCCCTGGATTCGCCGCTACTGGCTGTTGACCTTTTACGACGCGCGCTCTCTGTTCCCGCTCGTTTGGAGCCTCTGCGAAGGCTCGGAGTACGAGCTCCGCCGTGGCATTGCCGTGGAAGATGAAATCAAGCTCTTCGTGCACCTGATACGCGACTTTGGCGTTCCCGACGTGATTCATTCCGACCGGGGCCGCTTCCGGGGCAGGGAATGGGGCGGGGAACCCTACCAGCAGCGCATCGACAAAGAATTCGCCCCGGTCAACGGCATCCTTCAGCGTGTGGGCCAGCTTGCGGGTCTTCCCGAAGGTATCCGGCACGATATGCCCCGCGTCCACAATCCGCGCGGGACGCGGTTGGAGCGCTTTCATAGATGGGTTGCTGACTGGTTTCGCGGCAAACCCGGCTGGATTGGCGCAAATACCCGCGAGCGCAAGATGACGCGAGGCGATGCGGATGCGGAGCGGCACAAACTCTGGTGCTTCGGCAAACTGGTGCCTGGCGAGGCCTCGCCACTTATGACGCGCGATGAAGTCTTGGCCGAACTGGGCAAGATGATGGAGGCTTGGCGCGAGCACAACTCCGAAGGTACGGACATGAATGGGCTCACCCCGCGCGCCGTCTTTGTCCAGTGCTCGCCCGCAGGGGGCCTCCGGCGAATCTCGGATGATGATCTGGCGTTCGCCACGGCGCAGCATTTCGAGAATGAACATATCTCCAAAGGCGGCATTATCGAGTTGCGCGATGGCGTGCGCTACTCCCACCCATTGCTACTTGGACTCGCGGGTCAGGAGCGCGAGGTTGTTCGCCTTCGCCACGATCATTCATTTATAACTGTCTTGCCCGCGTCCAAGGGTGAAGAGACGATCATCGCGCCGCGCCGCGTCCGCGTAGGCTGCAACGACCCTGACGAATTGGCCCGCCGCATGGAACTGCAAAACCGAGTGAACAAGCTGGCAGGGGAGTTTACGAAGCCTCTCGACTATGACCCTGGCTCCCAGTTCGTGGACGCGAGCCCGAAGGCAGAGCCGCCCAAGCCGCTGGACTTCCCGGAAATCTCTTCGACGCAATGGCAGTATGAACGAGAAAAGCGGCGCCCGGAGCCGTGGGACTTCGCCGATCTGGAGAGTTGATCTATGCGCGAGATTGTGCGCCGCACTATTTGCGCTCCCTCTGAGTTGACGGCTGAACTGCTTAGGCGTGGCATGTTTCAGCCGGAAGAGAAGGCGGAGTTACTTCGCTCCGACGCTGAACGCAGCCGAGAGTCCCTCTCGCGCCGGTTGCGTCCGATACAATTCGTGGCTTTGCTCGCCCGTGGAGACGCACAACTTGCCACGCGCGCGGTCCTGCGTGACGTGGTTAGGGGACCTGAATTGCACTGGCTTGATCGGTTTCTGAGATTCCAAAAGCAGAACAGCAAGCGCGACGAATTGATTCGCACCGTGGAGCGTGCGATGGAAGGAAGGAAAGGCAATGTCCGCAGAAACAGTTGAAGCCCCTGGAAACGTTCTCATAAATCCCGTCATCAAGAATCTGACGGCCCTGGCCGCGCGCGCGTGGGCCAAGCGCTGGATGATTACCTTTACCGCGCCGACCGGCATCGGCAAGACGACTGCCGTGGACTATGCCGCGCGGATTCTCCCCTTTGACCATCGGGTGATTCAGTGCAAGCAAATCACTACGCGCTACACGCTGCTCCGAGACTTGGGGCTTGCGCCGGGCGAGAAGTGGACGAATCACGGCCGCAACTGGATGCGCGCTTCCGACCTTTACGACCGCGCCGTCGAACGCATCCGGGAGCGCCCCTACCTTCTTATGGTCGATGAAGCAGACCGGCTGAGCATGGACTGCTTTGAGATTGTCCGCGATTTTTGGGACGATGCCCGCTTGCCTATGCTCCTGGTCGGCAATGAAGTCCTTACCGAAAAGCTGAATCGCCAGCATGAGCGGCTTTTCCGCCGCATCCGCGTTCGCTTCGACCAGCGCCCCCTACGCGAGGCTGACCAGCGCAAGGTGCTCGAATTTATGGGCTATCAAATGACCGATGAAGAGTTCGCCTTGCTCTGGAAGTTGGTCGGCGGCTCACCCGGCTTTGCCGAGGCGCTGCTCGAGAACGCCAATGAAATCGCGGCTTCAAAAGGCGTGAAACGCGGTATCGAAGCGCTGGAAGGCGCCGTGCGCTATTTCCCGACGTGCCGGAAAGTGGTATAGTGACAGCGTAAGAAGCGGGACCGCCCGCTGGTGTCAACAGCGCGCGGCCCCTAACCCCACAGGAGGTGCACATGACACCACCCCGCAAGGCTAGAAAAACTCTTAACGAAAATTCGGAAAAACCGCAAGTGAAATCCTATCATCTTAAGGACGTTTTCGGCTCGGATGACCGGCAAAACCCCGCCTTTGTGCGCCGGAACAAAAATGAGGTTTGGCGAGTTGCGATAGATTATCAGTTCATTCTTCGCTTTTTGGGCGATCTCGCGAGGAGAGCTGCCAGTGGTGTGACCGCCGCTGATAAGGCTCTAGATGAAATCGCCGAGAAAATGCCGAGGATACGAGAAGGCCACAGGCAGCCGGGAGATACCTCTTTCGCAACTCACCGCGAATGGAAAGAGTTCCTGGACAACAAGCTAGCAGAGTGGGCGGAAGTCTCGGAACTATCGGCGGGCTGGTTACTTGTCCACGCTCTCAAGTGCTGTGTTCATGCTACTGCTGCTGGCGAACCTGAGGCTGAAATGGCCCTGGCGGGTACACTTCGGAAATTAGAAAAACTCGCGAAGGAAGTGGCGCGGGTCGAGGCCGAAGATACTCAGAATGGCAACACTCTGAAAGTGGCGTCTCCAAGTCCGGAAGAACTTCAGAAACTATACGACCTTCCAAGCGAGCTGCCACAGTGAAAGCCGCGCGTCTCGATCTGGTGGTCTAGGGGCGGGTTTCGGCCCGCCCCGCCCGCCTTCTCGGGCTACCTTAAGAATTTTATCAGTGCGGTTTTCGTGCGCTCTCAGAATATGCACTTTTCTCGTGCGCATTTAAGATTCTCATTCCGTCATGCTTCTTGAAGCTTATCAGTGTGCTTTTTCGTGTTCTCAGGATCTGCGCTTTTTTTATGCGCATTTTGCTAGTCATTTTCGCATGCGCTTTTTGCTGGCTTCCCCCGCGTCGCCCCGCGACTTTCAAAAACTGCGTTACACTCTTTTTTTGACATTTATCAAGTCAGGTTACACCCTCTTCAGTGCCTCCCGACCTTTTTTCGGCCAGGTTACACCTTTAAGCCATTATAAACAAGCTAGTTACTAGATTCGCCCCCCTTCCCGCCCCTCCAGGTTACACCCTAAATGCAACTCGCGGCTCGCAAGTCCTGCCTTTTCAATAAACCTGTTGCAAGTAAAGTGTAACCTTGACGCACCCTGCGCCACAAACCCTGCACAACTTCCAAAGGACGCCCGTTGAAAACAAAGCGTTTGGACAGTTCTGGACAGCTCTGGACAGCTCCGGCCGCGCCACAAACCCTGCCCCCCTGTAGAAGCTGGTGCGAAAGGGGGGACTCGAACCCCCACCCCTTGCGGGACCAGATCCTAAGTCTGGCGCGTCTGCCAATTCCGCCACTTTCGCGCAATTCCATTATAAGGCAAGTCACCGCGCGACCGCAGACTCCGAGCAGAAACTAACCTCCGCTTGACCTTTCGACTTTCAACCTTCGACTTTTCACTCTTCTGACGCCTTTAGGCGGCATGGTCCCCTACCGGATTTCCCCACGCGGACGCGCGCGCCTGACATACCTCAACCAGGCGGAAATCTAAGGGATTCGGCACGGTAGACAAAGCGCTACGGTCGCACTCAGCACACAGCGATTTACGGCAGCGCACTCGCGGCCACCTTAAAGAGCCCTGAGTGAGGGCCTTCCACTTGTAGTTGAGAACGCGCTTAGCCTGTGGAGTGAGGCGTACTTTGGGGCAATGCTTGATTTCTCAGAAACTCAGTCTCGGCGGATGACCAGGAGAGTGCGGTCGTCGTGGAAGGGAAACTCGTTGCGGAAGGCATCACAGGCCTTTTCGATGAGGTCAATGACGCTGTGGGGCGCGGCGCCATGCGCGGGGCGCACGGCCTCCCGGAGCCGCTCCGCACCAAATTCCTCATCCTGCTCGTTCGAGAGCTCCGTCCAGCCGTCTGTATAAGCAACCAGTAGATCACCGGAGCGCAGCTCGCACACGCCCATGCGGTACTCGCTCGCGGGGTCAAGGCCGAGAAAAAGCCCGCCATCAGCCAGTTCTTCAAGGCCATCGGACCGGACTACGATCGGCGATGGATGTGAGCAGTTGACGTAGAGCAAGCGGCCCTGATCGTCAAACTCCCCGTAGAACAGGGAAATCAGGTTGCGCTGTTTGCCCTGCTCAGCCAGGCTGCGGTTGATCAGTCGTACTTTGTGCACCACTTCGAATGGTGTGGCGTTGACCACATGAAGCGTGGCATGCAGTGCAGTCGCCAGGACTGCCGCCTCGAATCCCTTGCCCTTGGCGTCGGCGACCGCCGCGGCAAAACTGCCCGGCCGCAACGGGATGATCTGATAATAATCGCCGCCTACTTCCTGCGCCGGAACGCACCGTTGAGCAGCTTGATAACCGGGCAACGAGGGCAGTTCTGGCGGCAATAAGCTCATTTGCTGTTCCCGCGCGAGCGTCAAGATTTCCTGAAGCCTCTCTTGCTGATGCTGGCGATCACCAAAGAACCGGATCAGCCGTCCCAGTACCTGGAAGTCAGCTTCGCGCTGCTGGCCCTCCTTACCAGCCATGGAGGAAGTGATCAGGCCAAGCACCTGACGCAACTCGCGGTCCACCGGAATGAAAATCAGGTCGTACCAGTCTTCGCGACCCTCGGCCTGTCGGCGCAACCCCCGCTGGATCCACCAAGACTGGCCCAACAGACGGCGTTGCACTTTGCGATAAGACAACCCACGGTCCAACATATCCCAAAGGGGTTCGCCTTGTGACCATGTGATTTCATAGCGGCTGCCCTGCCGGCGGAACTCACCCGTCGCCAGCAGGTGGAGGGAGTTTCCGAACTCGCGCAGCATGCTCTCCAGCAACGCGCGGACGAACCCTCCCGCCTCCCGCTCGGTCTGAGAGACGCTTTCAATCAGATCGAAAAGTCTGCGCTCCAGCATGCCGTAATCACCGGGTTTCTGATCGAACCCTCTGCAGATGGTTGGTTCTTGCTTCACCGAAGCGTATGGGTTAGGACTCCGAACGTCGCCTCGGGTTCCGAGAGGGGCTCCTCGTGCCGCAGCTAGGCATTTCTCCCGTTCCTTCTGTTGAAGCTGTTCTTGATGCCCACTCCAGGATAACACACCCCGCGTTAAAGCGACGTTACTGGGGTTTTAAAATTCGAACAATTCAGGACCCCTCCCTGTCCGCAATAGTTACGGGCTTGCTATACTCTTGGTCCCGCGATAGGGGACAGTTCTTGCCGGGCGCGAGCGGTTGGCATGGCTCAACCGTGCGGAAATCTAATGCTTTTGAAACAGATTGCCGTCATGCCTCTCTCTTGTACCCAGTCACCCCCTCTTCCCCTTCCGCTGGTATCCCTCGATACCAAGGATAGTCGTTTATGTCATAAGGCCGCACATCGTCTCCTGCAGCCCTGAACAATTGCGCCAGTCCCGCAAGGTGGCGCCGGCCACACATTATCAGGATGATTTGGCCTTCACGAGTCTTCACCTGTTCAAACATGTATTGTTCGAATATCTTGTATGCGATCCTTCGGCTAGTCTCTTCATGGTCGTAGTCGGGAGTTTTGACGCCATGTTTCTCCCGCTCCTTAATCGGCATCGTGATGTCAATGTGGTCTATGCCGCATTCTTGAGCGACGCGCCATCCCAAAGACGAACAGTCAAGCTTTCCTTCCTCCGCGATTAGCTCGACACCGTTCCCGTCGATAATTTCGCGCAAAGCACGGGCTAAGTCAGCTTTCTGTCGTTGTTCATCTGCAATCCCAGCCGGTGTGGCGCACTTTGTTTCAAGATTCTGGTGAAAGTGGTCGAGTCCGAAAATGTGAACTTCGCTCATTTCGGTTGCATCTTACACCTCATGAGCACAAGCGTGTTCACATAGAACTCTCCTCAAGGTTTTTGAAAAAAGCGAAATGATATCCAGGAACGTCTTCTGTTCACGGACCGAGGTGGTTCGAAAGCAATGTTATCGGCTCAATTTCTGAGTGGTTGACCTTCCGGCCGGGTCACCGAATTGGTAAAGCCTGCGGCGTTTTTCAGGGGTACCCGCTGAGTCGCTAAGGGAGTCGTGGGGAGGTGTTCCAAAAGGATGTGGTTTCGGCACAACGGACAATCAAGCTTGGGCGCTACCAGAATCAGTGAGTTGCGCCCTACAATTCACGAGCCCTTTTTCCACACCCGAACTAAAGCCAAGTTGCGCGCAGGTGGCTGTGGCAGAAGGGTGCCCCTCAAATGCCTATCAAAGTATTTATATTATCGACGCAATATCTGCACGGGTCAGGCAGGTCAAAAGTACACCGTTACTGCGGTCGCGCCGGTACGGACATGTGCTCATGCACCAGTAGCCAGCTGTTCCCGCGCTTTTCCAGCACGGCGGTGTAGCGCCCTTCCATGTTCTCTTTGCCCCCGTCTTTTTTCGTCAGCTCGGCGCGCCAAGTAGCTGTCGCCCATGCCAGGTTGCCATGCCGGTGAGTGCGCAGGTCGTCATTCAGCGTGAAATTTCCCGACTGGTATGCAGCAAGGGCCTTGGGCACACCCACTGCGTACTCCGTCCAGCCGGTGTACTTCATTGGAGCGATATCGAAGAACGTCAGGTCCGCGTCCTTGGCGTAAAAGGGCGCTGCCTTCGCCGGGTCCAGGTCCGACCACGCGGCATAGAGCCGTTCCAGGACCGCACGGATTTCGTCCGGCCCCGCCGTCTGTGGACCTTGTTCCTTGCTTCGCGCTACCGCCGGCGCGGCCAGCAGCAGCAATCCCATAGCGAGAGCCGTCGGCTTTCTCCACATCATCATAGTTCCTCCAAGACTCCAGATTTGTATAGGTATCAAAACCATTGTTTTGGCATGCGCGGCTGGCTGGCTCATTGGGGGAAGTGCATCTGCCGGAGGAGATCCCGGAAGCGCGGCTCGTCCCGCAGGCTGTCCCAATCCCAACTTACACTGAGATGAACCAGCGGGAGTTCGTGCTGCTGGAAGGCTTTCTCTAGCCAGTCCAGAGCTCGCTCTTTCTCCCCTGCGTGCGCGTAGAGTCGCGCAACCCGAAGCGCTGGAACATAGGCTAAGGTTGAACGCGCAGCCAGCTTCTCGGCTGCAAGGCGCATCGCCCCTCGGTAACCAGCCTCCGCATAGCCCCGTTCCAGCGTTTCCGCGACTTCAGTATCGTCCAGGAGCGCAAAAAACTTCTTTGCTTCTGCCAGGGCCTCCTCTTCCATTTGCTTTTGGTGGAAGGCACCCCAAAGCCCCAGATGAATCGCCGCAAAGTTCGGGTCGGTTTTTAGACCCTTGCCGAGCTGGGCAATGGCATCGTCATATCTACCTAAGTACAGATAGTGCCAGCCAAGGAAACAAGAGTACAGGAAGTTGAGCGGATCCAACTCCAGGGCCCGCTCCACCTCCGCCATCGCTTCCTCCGGACGCCCCATCGAGATCAAGAAATCCGAGTAAAAGAAGCGTGCATCCGCAGAGTTGGGGTTGAGTTGGATGGCGCGCTCGAACTCTCTCTCGGTGCCACCCCAATCCCAGTCGAAGTGACGTCGGACGGCAGCCAAAACCTCATGCACTTCTGCCAGCGCGTCATCCAGCTCCAACGCTTTCAGCGCGGCCTCCTTCACTTTCGGAAATGCCTCATGGGCTGGTACGACCCCCGTATCTGCCCGGGAAAGCCAGACATAGGCGATTCCGACATAAGCCGGGGCATAATTGGGGTCTTTCTGCAGGGCAAGCTGGAAGTAGTCCAGAGCGATATCGAGGTGCTCCCGAGTGAGTTTGGACCAATGAAAGCGGCCTTTCAGATAGGTCTCATAGCCCTCGGGGTTGACCGGGCGGGCGCTGGCCAAGCGCTTTGACTCCTCCGGCGTCACGGCAACCTGAATCTCCCGCGCAATGGCCCGCGCCACCTCACTTTGCAGGAGCAGCACGTCCTGTAAGTCGCGCTCGTAGCTCTCCGCCCATAGATGCATGTCTGTCGCGGCGTGGATTAGCTGCGCCGTAATTCGTACGCGTGGACCCACTCGCAACACCGAACCTTCCACCACCCCGTCTACATGCAGCTCTTCAGCAATCTCCGGCAGGGACTTATTGCTTCCCTTGTAGCGCATAACCGAGGTGCGGGAGATGATTCTCAAAGCCCGCAGCTTGGCCAAGTCGGCAATCAAGGCCTCCGTCATTCCGTCCGCAAAGTACTCCTGCTCTGGATTGCCAGAGAGGTTCGCGAGTGGCAGTACGGCGAGCGACCGGATGCGTTTTCGACTGACCCTACGCTTCCGGGGCGCAACTGTCCGCGGGCGCGGAAACGGTGTGGCGGTTGCCCCAGACTGAATGGCCTCAAGTGCTGCGCGCACTTCGCTCGCGAGCTGGTAGCGCTTGCCTGGGTCCTTCTCGAGGCAGCGCTCTATCGCCGCCCACAAGGCTGCCGGGAGATCGCCCGGCAGCGGCAGCGGGGCCTCGCGCAGGATCGCGGAACTCAACTCATAGCTGGTTTGCCCCTGGAAGGGCCGTGCCCCCGCCGCCATCTCATACAGCATCACCCCTAGAGCCCACAGGTCGCTGCGCGCATCCGCCTCTTGGCCCCGCAGCACCTCGGGTGCCATGTAGTGTAGCGTACCGGCGATCGCCCCCGCCTCGGTCAAGGTCGCCTGCGAGCGCGTTACCTCCTCCAGTTCGCCCTCCGGCCGCCGCCTTGCCAAGCCGAAGTCGAGTATCTTGGTCCGGCCATCGGGTGTAACGACGACGTTGCTGCATTTCAGATCGCGGTGAATCACGCCGCGCGCATGCGCGTGCGCCACCGCATCGGCCAACTGGATCCCGTAACGCAGCAGCCGCTCGAGCGGCAAACGCTCCTTGGCCATCAAGGCGCTTAAAGGGAGGCCCTCGACGTACTCCATGGCGATGTAGGCCTGCCCTTCGGCCTCATCCACCTCGTGAATCACGCAGATGTGGGGGTGATTCAGCCCTGCGGCCGCACGCGCTTCCCGTACCAGCCGTGCGCGGGCAGTTTCGTCGCGAAAGCTGCTGGCAGGGAGAACCTTCAGGGCGATATCCCGCTGCAGCCGTTCATCGCGGGCGCGATAGACCACACCCATCCCGCCCGCACCGATCTTTTCCAAGATACGGTAGTGGCCGAGTGTTTGCCCAACCATGGCCGGAACCCAACCGCTGCGACCATCTTAGGGCACGTCTATCGCCAGGTCAACGCAGTCCTGCCAGCCGGAGGAGCGGCTTATGCAGGTCTTGCTCATCATCGGCCGAGGGGCCATAGACAGCCGGCACCTTGCCACCCATGGGACGAATGTACACAGTGAGCTGGCCGCGATGATGGATCGCATCGAAGAGCCCCAGCCAGAACATGTGGCCCATGCAGGTCTCAAAGAACACGTGGCCATCAACCACAAACTGGGTGGGCTTCTCCTGCCAGCTTGTCTCGTCCACCTCCTTGAGCCGCGGAGCTAGATCGCGGTGGGCTTTTTCGTAGGTGGCGATCATCTCGTGCAGAGTCATGGTGGGTGGGGGTACTTTCCAGGTGATCTTTCCCGTGTCAAGAAGCTCCATCCAGCAGCGCTTCTCTACCACCTGCACCCACACCAGATCGGCCGCCGAGCGCGAGTTCGGGTGCGGCCGGTAGTTAAGCGTGTCGGGGGGAACTGCCTTGAAGGTCTTCACGAAAGCGGGATACTCGTCTTCCCAGCAGCGGATGAAGAACTCCCGGTTTGTCATGTCACCCTCCTCCTGATAAAGGTTGCGTGAAGTCGTTCAGTGGATTCATCGGACGCGCCATCTGGCCAATCGTGGTCAGGGATTCCGCCGTTTTCCAGCATGCTACGCCGCGCGGGGGGGCGAAATCAACGCGCAGGCGATGGCCCGCGAGGTCCAGAGGGCCCCGGTACGTGTGCCGAAGCCATTGCCTATAGACACATACTTTGCGACATAAAGTGGTGCCACTTTTGGTGCCACTTCGTCTTGCGACTCAATGGCACGCCGTGCATCGGCGTGCAGTATAGCATCCAGGCCAAGTCTCGCTAAATGAGGCAGATTGCGGCTTGCTGCATTTTGGTGCAGTGGCGTGCAAAGGCTAAGAATCACATCCTAAGTCTGGCGCGTCTGCCAATTCCGCCACTTTCGCGCTGAACCATTATAAGCCAAGGACTTCCCGGGGGCACGGCCTCCGGCCCGCCCGCAGTGGATCAGCTGGTAGCCACGGTCAGCGCATTGCTGACCGTGGGTTTTTGTCGATGGGAAAAGCCCACGGTCAATCGCAGGACGATTGACCGTGGCTTGTATGTTGTTTTTCCCATTCTTTCCAAGGGGATTGAATCATGTGTGCGGGAAGAGGAGTGCCGCTGCCTTGCTCGGGGGGCAGAG
>Ga0315279_10000993_pt1 | contig 49485 bp, 41 predicted proteins | sample YL17G06_20_MG_FD_203694 | JGI IMG/M metagenome (GOLD analysis project Ga0315279, IMG submission 203694) | Sediment microbial communities from Yellowstone Lake, YNP, Wyoming, USA - YL17G06_20 | ecosystem: Environmental > Aquatic > Freshwater > Lake > Sediment | place: USA: Wyoming | collected... | reverse complement strand
GGCGCCGGACCTTCCGACAGACCCCATTTCCTGGGTGATTGTGGACGAGGTGATTTACGCTGACTTTGAGCCGTGGCCCCAGTCTCCGGATGGTGAGGGCGATGCCCTGCAGAGAGTCTTTACCGACCGGTATCATTCGGGCAATGACCCCGCCAACTGGCAGGGCGCTCCACCCACACCTGGCAAAAGCCCGTAAATTCCTGGGGCAAAAAGTCCACTCTATTATGTAAGCTCATACCGCATCTGCCGTTGGCATAAAGAGCGCCGGGTGTGTGATATTTTCCAATTGCAATTTGGACAAGCGCCCTTCTCCAAAACAGTAAAATTTATAAACCCCTACTTCCTCATACTACCACTTTAGAGTTACAAAATGACATACAACAGAACCGCTCATCTAAGAGAATTGTATTTCCAACATAGTCGGTACTCTGTCAAAGAAACACCCACGCCTTCCTATGACTCATTGCCCCAATGGTCTTCAAACGGCTACTTCGACAAATTAAAACCGGAAACGATAAACAAGGCGGTGAGACCCGTTCCGGAGCGCTATAGGCAGGCGTTCCCCGATATAATCCCCGTTCAACATTTCTTCAAGCCATCCCAGCTTTCTAAATACAAGCGATTGCAAAAAGTGGACAAAACCGATAGATTGCGTGAGTTTGGCCGGCAGTGACAAGGTCCAAAAAGGATAAAGTATGCTGGAACTGGATGTGGTTGGCTGGATTGTGGTTGCGATATGCGCGATTATGACGGGGATTTCCAAAACCGGGATTCCGGGTTTTGGGATTCTGGTTGTGCCTCTAATGGCAGCGGTGATGCCTGCGCGGAGCAGCACAGGAGTGCTGCTTGGTATCCTGATACTGGGTGACGTGTTTGCGGCGGCGTATCACAGGCACAACGCGAAGTGGTCGCACATAGTAAAGCTGCTTCCTGCTGCCCTTGCGGGCATCGTAGCGGGATACTTCGGAATGAAAGTGGTCAGCGACCGACAGCTTAAACCAATCATCGGCGGGATAGTTTTACTGATGTTAGGGGTCAATTACTGGCGGACAATGACTAAAGGCAAAGATGCACCCCTCCCAACTCAATGGTGGTTCGCGGTAGTGATGGGCTTCCTTGCGGGAGTTACGACAATGATGGCAAATGCAGCCGGGCCGATAATGATTATTTATCTATTGGCGATGCGGCTGCCCAAAGTCGAATTCGTGGGGACCAGTGCGTGGTTCTTTTTCGTCATTAACTGGCTTAAAGTGCCGTTCAGTTTGAGCTTGCAGGTGATGACGAAAGGGTCGGTGGAATTAAATTTGCTGATGCTGCCGTTTGTTGTTGCCGGGTCTGTTGCAGGGATATTCTTTCTGAAACGAATTCCGCAAAAGGTATTTATTGCCGTTGTGCAGGTCTTGGCGGCCGCGGCGGCTGTAAAACTCTTATTCTGACCAGGATGCGTCATCGGGTATAAGACAGAATTATATTGCAAGGTTGCAGTTTTTGAGCGAACATTTCAGTAGTCCGGCTATTCAGGCAGGAAGGATGACTCGTTCCGAACGATCGAAAGATTGAGTGATGTGATAACTATGAACTTCGTGTATATCGATGAATCTGGCAATACAGGTCTAAACCTGAAGGATTCTCAACAGCCTATATTTCTCCTGGCTGCTCTTATACTCCCCGAGTCAAAATGGTTTCTGCTGGAGAAACATTTCTTCGATATTTCAAGGAGGTATTTCGGAGACATTCTCCCCGATAAATTTGATATCCAGGCCAAAGATCTCAAAAGCAGGCGAGGCGTCTTCAAACAAATAAGTTTTGCGGAGCAACTGTCTTTTCGCGATGAAATACTACAGCTTCTTCTGGACAACGAAATCAAGATAATCTATAGAAGAATCATCAAAAGCAAATTTGCGGCATTCTGTGAAAAGTATTATGGCCCCGGTATAAAAGTGAACCCCTACATAATGGCTCTTCCCTTCGTATGTATGGAAGTAGATCACTATCTCCAGCAGAAACCCGGCAACGAATTAGGAATGCTTATTTTTGATGAACAGAAAGAGAATTTGGATGCCGCCGAGCGTTCTTTGCGTACTCTGCGACTGGATTCTACATCCGTTCTCAAAACAACTAACATTGTTGAAAAGGGGTTCTTCATCAATTCAGCCAAAAGCTTTGGCTTACAAGTAGTGGATTTAGCCGCGTATTATGTCCGCAAGTACGAGGAGGATAAACTGGGCTTTAGAGTAAGCAATACAGACAAGCAGACCTTTGACAAAATCAGGGTTCTTATATCAACCGGTGTTGGTTCTAATATTGTGGACGTTCTCGAATGGATAAAGAAGCACTACATAAAATAAAAAGAGCGGCTGCCCCCTTAGGGAGGGTCGCCAAAGGCGGCCACTTGCAGTCGCTAAATATAGTATCGCACAGATCTAGCAGCAAGTCAAGTAAAATTTTCATTTTTTTAAGATTTTTACATAATCAAAATGAATGACAGAACCGTACGAGATAGAGAGCAGATGCTCCGCCGGGACCTAAAGGGGCGTGACATAACCGACCCTCGCGTGCTGAAGGTGATGGCCGAGATTCCGAGGGAGGAATTCATACCCCAGCCATACAAATCGCAGGCGTATGCCGACGGCCCCGTGCCTATCGGGATGGACCAGACTATTTCTCAGCCATACATTGTGGCGCTGATGACTCAGGAACTACGCGTCAATTCCGACTGCGAAGTTTTGGAAATCGGCACGGGCAGCGGATACCAGACCGCTATTCTCAGCAAGCTGGTAAAAAAAGTCTATACGATAGAAAGATTCCGTCAACTATCAGAGTCGGCGCAGGCAGTTTTGGCGAGTTTGGGTATCAGGAATGTCGAGTTTTATGTCGGAGACGGCAGTTGCGGCTGGCCCCCGACAGAGACATTCGGGGGCAGGCCGCAAGAGAGGTGTTTTGACAGGATTATGATTACCGCAGCCGTGCCGAAGATACCGCTGCCTCTATTGAGGCAGCTTGCCGATGGCGGCTTTATAGTCGCTCCTGTCGGTTACGAAGGCGTGCAGGAGCTGGTGCTCGGCGAAAAAAGAGCTGATAAGCTCATCCAAAGAGTAATTTGCGACGTTCGGTTTGTTAAGCTGCTCGGCCAGTATGGCTTTGAGGAGTGAAGATGGATTCCCGCCTGCGCGGGAATGACAAGGAAAAAGAGAATGACAAAGAAAAAGGGAATGATAGAGAAAAGGGCAGAATGACAACACAAAGAGAATTTAAGGAATAGCAAGGTTTGAAATCCGAAATCCAAAAATCAATCCGTCTAAAGCCGGACGCAAGCGAAATTCAAAATTCGAGAATCGAGCGTCGAACATCGAGAATCGAAATATCGACGCCGGTGCAGTATCTCAAAGGCGTAGGCCCGGCCAGAGCTATGGCCTTTGCTGAACTTGGTGTGCACACAGTCGGAGACCTGCTGGAATATTTCCCTCGCGACTGGGTATTTGCGCCGCAGGCGATAAAAATAAATCAGATGCGGCCTGGCAAGACAGTAACAATCGTGGGGATGGTCGAATCGACGGATTACCAAACTTTTCGCCGGCAGCCAATATTTGAAATTCTTGTCAGTGATGATACGGCGGTGTGCAGGATTATATGGTTTCACGGTGGATTTCTCCGCAATCAACTGCAGCCCGGACAAATAATAATGGCCTCCGGCAAGGTCACTTTATACAGGCATCAGTTGCAGCTGACCAATCCGAAATTTCTGGTGCTCGATGAAAAGCATCCGCACTGCGTCCGGGATTTTAGCGGCGGAGTTTATCCCGCCAGCGCCAAACTTACCAACACGCAAATCAAACGAATAATCGCGCCTCTGCTCGATAACCTAAATGACTTGGTGCCGGAGTTTTATGACAAAGGTTTTCTAAAGAAAGCAGACTTAATTAACAGAAGCAACGCCTTCGGCTGGATACATTTGCCGCCGGACGAAGAGAAACTATCACAGGCAAAACGCAGGTTAAAGTATGACGAACTGTTTTTGATGCAGTTGGGACTGGCGCTTCGCCGCTACCAGACGCAGCACCTTTCCGAAGCGATCCCATGTGTTTGTACGGATGAGATTGACCGGCGAATTAGAAGGCGTTTTCCATTTTTGCTTACCGAGGACCAAAACAGTGCAATAGTCGAAATCGTTGCGGATATGAGCAAGTCGAAACCAATGAATCGGCTGCTGCAGGGTGATGTGGGCTCGGGCAAAACGGTGGTGGCACTGTATGCGGCACTATTAGCCATTGCCAACAAGACCCAGGCAGCGATTATGGCCCCTACGGAGATTCTTGCCGGCCAGCATTTTCTAAGCATCGAAAGGTATCTGAAGAATAGCAAAGTAAGAAGGGTCCTGGTGACAGGAGGGATAACCGGTAAAAAGAGAACGCAGCTTCTGGACCAAATCAGGCACGGGGCAATTGATATTGTTGTCGGAACGGTGGCACTGTTGCAGGAGGATATAGAATTTCAAAAGTTAGGACTTGTTATAATCGATGAGCAGCATAAATTCGGAGTTGCACAGAAGGCGCAACTGCGAAAGCAAACCACTCCTCACTGCCTGGTTATGACGGCTACGCCTATCCCTCGCACGCTGGCGATGACAGCTTTCGGTGATTTAGACGTTTCTATTATCAAACACTCTCCGCCGGGCAGAGGCGCCGTCATCACACGCTGGGTCGAGCGGCACAATCGGCAGAAGGCATGCGAGTTTATCCGTGAGCGCCTGAAAGCAAAGAAACAGGCGTATTTTGTATATCCACGGATTACTCCAGATGAGGAAAATGCCATCCTCAAGGCCGCAACGGACGAATGGAAATATCTGGCTACAAAAGTTTTTCCGGAATTTACTGTCGAGCTTCTGCATGGCCAGATGCCTTCTGAAAAAAAACAACGTATTATGTCGGAATTCCGCAGAGGTAAAATTGATGTTCTTGTCTCTACCGTGGTGGTGGAGGTGGGGCTTGATGTGCCGAATGCAACAATAATGGTTGTGGAAGGGGCAGACAGATTCGGGCTGGCGCAACTGCACCAGCTGAGGGGACGCATCGGGAGGGCAGAAGCTAAATCGTATTGCCTTCTGTTTGCCGAGACCGAAAACGACTCTGCCAAAAGCAGACTTGAAATAATGGCGAGGACCAACGATGGCTTCGAGATAGCTGAGTATGATTTGCGATTGCGCGGACCGGGAGAGATGTTCAGCACCCGACAGCACGGCCTGCCGGATTTGAAAATTGCAAATATTATAGATGATTTCGACCTGCTTACTATGGCAAGGAGAAACGCATTCGCTCTGGTCTCGGAAGACCCTGCGTTAATAAAGCCGGAGCACAAAAATATCCGCCAGGCGTTGTTGAATAAATTCGGCAGCTCACTGGGATTGGCGGATGTGGCTTAGGTTGCCAGGGGGAGTATTTCGTCAAGCGTGAAACGTATCTTAACCGTAATACGAAACACCGGACACAAAATGCGGGCCACCCAGATTTGCGACGAAAATGCAAAAGTGGCGTAATTTCCTTGACATTTTTGTCTCAATTAGATACCCTATATCTCAAGAAGAGTGGTGAGAAAGCTTCTTTTTCGTTTCTTGCCGGGCTTTCCCCCACAAAAAGTGGTTTTTATTCCAGGAGCAATAAGGGTGCAAATGGAGCAATGGTTAATAATCCGCCCGCACGACTAAGGCCGGGCAAATAATCATTCTTCGTTGCAAAATATCCATTTCAGGAGGTAGATAAATGGAAAAGAAAGCCGTCTTTGCAGTTGCAATAGTGGTCATCGCTGCGGGTCCCATCCTGGCAGTGCTGCCCGAACAACCACCTAATTTTATTCGTTCGCTAAGTAGTCAAGGCATCATAATCCCATTGCCCGCTGCTGGTGCGCCTATGAATAGCACCGTCCATTCGCCGGATAAGGATGGCCAGGAACAGATAACACTGGCAAGTGGCACCGGCAGCTTATGGCAGCAGTTTACCGACCGGGCAGGCCAGGGATGGTTAGTCCGATGGAACCCAATCACAGATACTCCCCATTTGATTACAGGGCGGGCACTGGCTCTACCGGGCACGAAAACCCTTACGAAGGAAAACATTGAGGCGGCGTGTCTGAACCTTGTGGCCGCCAACGCGAACCTGCTGAGGGTTCAGCCAGGTCAGCTCCAGCTGACTAATAAAATAAAAGCCGGGGGACGGTGGTTCGTAACCTTCCAACAGGTTCACGAGGGCGTGCCCGTTCTGGGTGGTCAGTTGACCACATCCTTTAACAGAAACGACCGTCTGGTTATGCTCACTTCGGATATATACCCCGACATAGCGGTAGAGACAAAACCAAAAGTAGGCGGGAAAGAGGCGGTGCGGTTAGCTCTGGCGGACTGTGGAGGAGCACCAGATAACTCTCGGCTCAGTAATGTGCAACTGAGCATTCTGCCGATGCACCGGCCGGAGGGCTTCGATTACATGCTGTGCTGGGAATTGTATATATTCCAGCCGACGGCCCACAAGAAATGGCAATACCTTGTCGATGCTGGAACGGGGAGGATTGTCGGTAAATCGAACGTTTTGGTGTATCAAAACATAACAGGCACAGTCCAGGGTGAATACAAACCTGAGTTCGCCGGTGATTCCAGTAATATGGCTACTTTCCCGTATGAAGATGTTAGTGCTCAGGGCCCCGAGACTGTCATCGAATCGTGGAACTTTGACACGAACCCGGGTTGGACAACAGAAGGTCAGTGGGCCTTCGGGCAACCTACCGGCGGCGGCAGTTTCTGTGGTGACCCCGGTTCAGGCTACACCGGCAGCAACGTGTATGGATATAACCTGAGTGGAGATTACGGGAACAGCATGCCCGTGTATTACCTGACGACACCGCCCATCGACTGTTCAAACTACGAGAATGTGCACCTGAGGTTTATGCGATGGTTAGGGGTGGAGTCTTCATATTATGACAGCGCCGGCATCGAGGCATCCAACGATGGAACCAACTGGACTACTGTGTGGCGTAACCCAGGAAGCGAGATGTGTGATGGACAGTGGGTCAGCGTCATCTACGACATCTCTATAGTTGCCGACTTACAGCCGACGGTGTATATTCGGTGGGCTATGGGGCCTACCGACTCCTCCGTAGTTTATCCGGGCTGGAACATTGATGATGTCAAAATCGTGTCAATCTTAGGCGGGACCAATACCGTTCAAACTCAAACTGACGGCTCTTACAGTGTTGTGCCGCCCTGGAATCCCTCCACAGTTCTTTCTGAGCTTAAGGGGTTGTATTGCGACATCAACTATGACTGCGGCCCGGATGCCCGATTTATGCAGCCGCAGGTGCACCCCAACGACGTGGCGGATTTCACCTGGAATAGCGCACTGTATAATGAAATCGCCGAATCAAGTGCATACTGGCACGTCAACTATATCCATGACTACTACACCGCGATGGACCCCAGTCTCTCAGAATCCTCCGTTTCCTTTCCCTCAGGTCTGGACTATCCGATGCCGGTAACGGTGCAAATGAGCTGCCAGGACGGCTATTGCAACGCCTACTGGGACGGCGAAGGCATAGCGTTCGGGGCCGGCGACGGACAATTCTGTGACGATTTTGCGCTTTATTCAGAGGTAATTTACCACGAGTACACCCACGGAGTGACATCAAAAATCTACGATGGCATTTACTTCCCCTACGCTATGGAACCGGGCGCTATGAACGAAGCGTGGAGCGATTACTTCGGATGTGTTCTCAGTGCCGGTCAAAGTCCTTTGGTGGGCGATGGGGGTCTCCTTCTGCAAGAGCCCAACGGATTCCGCACATTAGACAATACCTATCGACGGGAGACGGATTGGATTAGTGAGGTTCACGCCGACAGCCAGATGTTCGGCAGCAGTCTCTGGGAGGTGCGGCGGGCAATGGAGAATGAAATCGGCGAAATGGCGTGGGACGAGATGGTGCACTTTGCTCGCTATGCCCATCCTCAGACCTTTGAAGAATGCCTTCTGGCTATTCTGGTCGAAGACGACACTCGCTATGGCGATAACAATCTGAGCAACGGAACACCTCACGGAGAAATAATTTATACAGCCTTTGGCAAGCACGGCATTGGGGGATTACAGCTCCTGGCGCCGAGTCTTGTGATTGACGACACTCAAGGAAACGCGAACGGCAAACTCGATCCCGGCGAAACGGTCAATCTGTCACTTACCCTAACTAACGGCTGGGCAAACGCGACCAGCGTCTCGGCCAAGATAACCACCACCGACCCGTTCGTAACCATTATCAAAGGAAGGGCCGATTTCCCTTCTGTTAACCACGGTGGCCTGGTCAACAACGCAACAGACCCATTCATCATTTTGCTCGAACCCAATTGTCCCGATACGCACACCATCAACTTCACACTGGATGTAGCCTCCGGTGGTCCTTACGGTTACTCGAGAACATCCCTATTTACTTATGCCGTCGCCGTGAACCAATTGGCTTATGATGATGGACAGGCCGATGAATACTTAGGGTACGGCGGCAAGGACGGCGCGTTAGCCGTGCGCATAACACCGCAGAGTTATCCGTGCTACCCTACACATGTTCGTTTCTTCCCGTATGCGGATTCCACGATTACTGTTAAGATATGGGATAATGACGGACCCCGCGGCTTACCAGGGAGGGTGTTAGGCAGCGTTAATGCCGATGTCAAGGCCACAGGTGACTGGTTCGATGTGGATATTTCCTCGCTCGGGCTGAAAATTGACAGCGGCAGCTTTTATGCAGGGTGGGTCGAGAGTGGCAGCACGTACTACAACGGCATCGACGCTGACCCGTCTTACCACCAGCGCTCGTGGGCTTACTTTCCCTCGTACGATGAGTGGATACCTTTTGAGTCTTTGGGTTTACAGGCCAACCTGATGGTTCGAGTGCGCGAATGTTCCCTTGCGGACGCGCCGGTTCAGAATGTGACCACCGGGAGAAAATACTTCGGTATTCAAGCGGCTATCAATACAGCCAAAAGCGGTGAGCAGATAGTGGTTAACAAGGGAACTTATTACGAAAACATCTATTTCAAAGGCAAAAACCTGGTGGTCAGGTCAACGGACCCCAATGATTCGGCTGTTGTGGCGGCTACCGTCATTAAAGGCGGCAGTGATGTTGTGACCTTTTCCGGCGGGCAAGATGAAAATTGTGTGCTTGCCGGTTTTACCATCACTGGTGGAAACAGGGGCATCTACTGCTCTGGCTCATACCCCACAATTACCAACTGCGTTGTTGCCAAAAATACAGGCGAGGGCGTCTATGCTTATTATGCCAGTCCCACGCTGACCAACTGCACAATTACCGGAAACGGAGCCGGTGGTGTCGCCGCTGACTCCGCGAGCGAACCGGCAGTGGCCAATTGCACCATTATAGGAAATCGAAGCGGCGGTATTACGGTGAACTGGAGCACTACAACAGTTGTGAACTCTATCATCTGGAGTAATTGGCCTAAACAGATTACAGGCGCTCGCGGCGCTGCCTTGATTACATATAGCGACGTCCAAGACGGCTGGCCGGCCCTGGGCAACATCGACGACGACCCCTGCTTTGCTTCCGCCGGCTACTGGGCCGATGCTAATGACCCGAATATCCACAGTGAGCCAAATGAGCCAGACGCCATCTGGGTTCAGGGCGATTATCATTTGAAAAGCCAGGGTTGGCGGTGGAATTCTACGCGACGGGAATGGAGTTTTGACCGCGTAACAAGTCGAGCCATCGACGCTGGTTCTCCCAGCTCACCGCTTGGTAAAGAGCCGACCAGTGTGCCGGACGACCCAGGTAATATCTGGGGCCAAAACCTTCGCATTGATATGGGGGCGTTTGGCGGCACCGCCGAGGCAAGTATGCCGCCCCACAAGTGGGCTATTCTGGGTGATATGACTAACGATGGAACATTAGATTTACTTGACCTCGTAATCTGGGCAGAAAACTGGCTAAGAACCAACCCGCCATCGGCGGGGCCTGCTGATTTGAATAGAGACAGGATTGTCGATATGACTGACTTCGCCCTGCTTGCGGAAGATTGGCTTGTAGAAACAAGCTGGCACGATTGATATTTTCAATTTACGATTTACGATTTTCGATTTACAATCGGCATTCGACAATCGAAAAACGCCAATTAAATTGCTATTCAACAGCAATCCCAAGCTATATAATAACACGTTATGGAGCGTGCCGTCTATAGAATTATCGATGCCAATTTCAATCGTGCCCGCGAGGCAATTCGCGTTATAGAAGATTATTGCAGGTTCGCCTTAAATTCAGCACCGCTTTCCGAGCGAGCTAAACAGCTTCGGCACCAGCTTTCCGCAGCCATAAACAAACTTGATGCCGGCCGACTTATCTCAAGCAGAGATACTCTTGGCGACGTTGGTGCCGGCAAAACGGTTGACACGCAGCTTACACGCAGCAGTCTAAACGATTGTTTCACTGCCGGCTGCAAACGCCTAACCGAGGCGTTGCGGACGCTGGCTGAAATGTCGCACACGCAAAACCGTGCTGTGGCCGAGACAATCGAAAAGTTGCGATTTGCCGCCTATGCACTTGAAAAGGATATTGTCCTCTTTGCTGAGCCTGCCGAAAAGTTCAAACGGGTCGGGCTGTATGTAGTAATCACCAGCAACTTACCGGCTGATGTTATTTCCTTAGCTCACAAATGCGTTGCCGGCGGCGCCGATTGTATTCAAATACGGGCAAAAGGGATAAATGATGACACGCTCTTTGCTACTGCTGTCGAATTCGTCCAGATATGTAAAGCCGCCGGCGTCCTGGGCATAATAAACGACCGCGTCGATATTGCAGTTGCCGCCGGTGCTGACGGAGTCCACCTTGGTCAAAATGACCTGCCTATTGAGCAGGCTCGCAAGCTCGAGCTATCTCCGTTGATTATCGGCAAGAGCACACACTCGCTCAAACAACTATACGCCGCTTGCAGCGAGGCTCCTGCTTATGTTAGTCTTGGCCCCGTCTTTGCGAGCGAGACAAAACCGGATGTTGAGGTCGCCGGCCTGAACTACGTCAGGGAAGGGACAAAGAAGCTTATCGGGACCGGAATTGGTAATGTTGCTATCGGCGGTATCACACCGGACAACGTCACAGAGGTTTTGGATGCCGGCGCTACAGCGATTGCGGTCTCCTCAGGAGTGGCTAAAGCCGCCGACGCAGCGGAACTTTGCCGCAAACTAAAGGAGAGAATCACCCGCCATTTGCGGGACAAGGAGGATTAAATTTTGCTCCATCACATTTTTATATCAAAGATTAAAAATCAAATATCAAAAATAAGGAAGCTCCTCAATTTTGATTTTTGCATTTTGCATTTTGATATTTATTTTTTACCACTCGTCTTTTCTGCGGTCCTTTTGGCCAATAATGGGCTGCCCGAAAAGCCGCCGGGAAAATTTTCCCCATTGCAGGCCGAAGACCATAAAAATACCGATTCATTCAAATGGGGTCAGCCGATTGTGGGAACAACATATTTCTACTGGTATGATATCGACACAAAAAGCCACATTGTTGACCACGATGGCACGGACGCTCTGACAACCCATCCAGCCGATATGAATGACCTCAGCTACAAGCGAGTCTCGTGGCATAAAACACAATTAACAGATATGGTCGAAGCGGGCATTGATTTTCTGATGCCGGTTTTCTGGGGCGTGCCGGGAAAGTATGATGGATGGAGTTTTGTGGGACTGCCGCCATTAGTTGAGGCGCACGATGCCCTGCTTAAGGAGGGCCGCAAGCCGCCGGCGATAGGCTTGTTCTATGATACGTCTATACTTTTGTGGAATGGGTTCAATAAGGACGGAACCAGTTACCACGTCGATTTGACAACAGATTTCGGCAAGGACTGGTTCTACACGGCGATACGTGACTTCTTCAGTCTGATTCCTCCTTCGAAATGGGCGCGTGTGGATGGCAGGCCGATTATTTTCGTATATGAGGCGGCCTTTGCCAAAAAACAGGACCCAAAACAATTTGAGTATGTAAAACGCAGATTCAAAGAGGACTTCGGCGTGGAGCTATTTATCGTAAAGTCGCCCCAATGGGTAGGCGAAACCGATGCAGCGTATTCCTGGGGCGGCGCGGTAAATGGGCCGCTTATTTATACACACGTTGCTGCTCTTGGACCGGGATACGACCATAGTGCCGTGCCGGGCAGGACCCCGCTTGTGGTCAAGCGGCTCGATGGCAAAACCTATATCGAGCGATGGTTAAAGGTGCTACAACTTAAGCCCGACCACAGACCCTGGATGGTCCACATCGAGACGTGGAATGAATGGCACGAAGGCACAGATATTGCCGCCTCCCGCGAGTATGGCCGAACCTATATCGTCTTGACACGCCTGTTCTCGGATATGTGGCGAACGAAAACAATTCTCCGGCTCCCCTCATCATATCTGGATGCCAACTCTGTTACCTGGCAGCCGGGACAACCTAAAGGCCTCGCACTTGGCGAAAGCGTTGGCGATGGCGTATGGAAAAAGACAAAATTCGATGATGTCGAAGCTGTCATTTCCGCCCCAAACCCACATTCACAGACAAGCCGTTACCTCTACTTCAATGTGGACGATGCCTTCGCCTATGACCTTTATGACCAGACTGTCATCGTATATGTCACCTACCTGGATGCCGGCTGCTTATCTTTCCTGCTGGAATACGACAGCACCAATCCGAACGAAGGCGTGCTCGAAGGTTCGTTCCACCCCGTCGATAACATTGCTATCGAAAAAAGTAAACAGTGGAAAACAGCTAAATTTACGCTGCCGCAATGCCGCTTTATGAATCGCGCTAACGGTAACGACTTTCGCCTCGTCATTCTTGGTGGTGATTTGGAGCTTGCAGTAAGTAACGTTGCCCTCACAAAAACAAAGTGACCAATTGGACTTTAAAGGAGAACAGCACAAATGATTAGGTCAGGATATTTAAGGCATACTGCCGTTATCGGATTGCTGGTGCTGTCAACAGCTTTGCCGTGCCAATCGCAATCATTATGGGATTTGGCGAAGGAAAATAGAGAGCTTCTTAAGATTTCCACGCTCTTTACAGCACAGAACGTCCGCGAGCATTTGTCCACCGATGAAGGCATAAATAGCGCCATCGGCTGGTGCAAAAAGACCGCTGTCACACATGTCTTTATCGAATCCTACAGAGACGGCTACACCGCTGAAAGAAAAACACTGGAATCCGCTCGAGACCGATTTAGGGCAGAGGGATTTGAGGTCTCCGGCTGTGTTACTACGACAGGTATCGGGAAAAAATCAACCGGCTGGAACGGTATCTCCTGCTATACCGACCAGCCAACACAAGAGCAGCTCCAGAAAATCTTTGAATACGCCGCATCGATGTTTGACGAGATTATGATTGACGATTTTCTATTTTCTGATTGCCAATGTGAGCAGTGCAAGAATGCTCGCGGCAACCAGACCTGGGCAGATTATCACTGCGACCTTATGGTAAAAGTGAGCCGGGACAGGATTCTCAAGCCCGCAAAGGCGGTTAATCCCAATGTCAAAATCATAATCAAATATCCTCAATGGTATGATGATTTTCACAATCGCGGCTATGAGGTTTTGCGTCAGTCAGCCGACTTCGATAAAATCTGGGTCGGGACTGAAACGCGGGATTACAACGACAAGCGCTGGGGAGGAAAAGTTCAGTATGAAGCTTACTACATTATGCGGTGGCTCGGCAAAATAGGCGGCTTGAAAACCGGTGGCGGCTGGTTCGACCCCTACGGTACCACAGAAAATACCTACGTAGAGCAAGCACGCCAGACCATTCTGGCAGATGCTAAGGAGATGCTGCTATTTTGTTATGGCTCGCTTCTGCGTGACACCGGTCCGGCAAACGTCGAGAAACTGCGCACAGAAATTCCGGGGTTATTCAAACTCGCCGGATTGGTGAGAAATAAACCTATCAAAGGTATCCTTGAACCCAAACCGCCTAACAGCGACCCTTATGATGAGCAATATATATTTGATTTTGTAGGGATGCTGGGATTGCCTCTGGTCCCTGCCGCAGAAATCGACAGCGATGTCAAAGCGGCATTTTTCTCCGTTCACGCCCTCAAAGACCCAACCTTCCCCGACAAACTCAAGAAGATGCTCAATGCCAAAAAGCCCGTGCTGATAACAGATGGACTTGCCAAACGGTTAAACAATACAAAGCTCGATGTCGAAAATTTGATGGTCTTAAAAGTTAGCGGGAATCCCCGCAGCTTGCTCAAATTAACACGAGAAGAACTCAATCCCATTCGGAATAAATTGCTGGAGCCGTTTGGAATAAAATTCGATGCTCCTAACAAAACGTCTTTATATTTAGTTGACGAAAATTGCCTGATTGTCGAAAATTTCAATGATGAGCCGGTGGACGTGTCTCTGGAATTTTCCAAGACCGTCAAGCCACAAAAAACACTCGTGTTACCGATTGAGGCCAATGTCGAGCTTTCCTGTAAAGACGGGAAATTGATTTTAATAAAAATGACGCCGCGAACTTTAGTAGCGGTCGAGTATTGAGACACAATGCGTCAGTTGCTCGGTTGAGCAGATTAAGGAGATTAATTATGACCGGAACAAATAGAAACAAATGCTTATCCGCCTTTTTTAGCATCCTGTCGCTTTTACTTATCGCAGTGATGATAACAAAAGTATGCGGACAGCCAAATGTCGAAACTAATAGGGACGTTAACGCAGTCCCCCGCAAGGTAATGACGTTTTATTATCCCTGGTATGGCACTCCTCGCGGGCCGGGCGGCGCAGGCAAAACAGTGCACTGGGGACGTATCGATGAAGTCAATAAGAACATCGAGGCAAGCACCCACTACCCGGCGCTCGGCGCCTTCGACTCGCACGACCCAAACGTGATAGACCAGCACTGCCGATGGGCAAAGCGTGCCGGCATCGACACGCTTATTGTCAGCTGGTGGGGGCACGGCGATTTTAGCGACCGCGCAATGCCCAAAATTCTCGATGGCTGCCAGCGTTATGGCCTGACCGCCACAATCTATTATGAAACCATTCCGAGGCCGCAGAACCCCCAATCGGCCGCTGATGACATTACCAAAGTTCTGGAAAAATACGGGAAACATCCTGCTTTTCTCAAAGTCAGCGGAAAACCCGTGGTGTTTATATACGGCCGCACCCTGCAAGAGATGGGGTTAAGCGACTGGCGCAAAGCCATCGAGATTATCAATACCAATTACAAAGGCGGTTTTGTGGCAATCGGCGACCAGTTCAGCGAGGATGCTGCCCGCACTTTCGACGGCGTTCATACCTACAACACAGCCGGTTCGCTTAGAAATCTCTCTCCTGAGACCACTCGAAAGTGGGCAGCAGAAAAATATCCATCCTGGGTAAAGTTGGCCGACGGGGCAGGCAAGATTTGTGCTATAACGGTGATACCCGGCTATGATGACACAAAAATTCGCAAGCCCGGTCTTTCCGTTGGCCGCTATGATGGTGAGCTTTACCGTGTGCAGTGGGAAGAGGCCATCAAGGCCGACCCGCACTGGATACTGGTTACCAGCTTCAACGAATGGCACGAGGGAAGCGAGATAGAACCCTCGACAGAATACAAAGAGCAGTATATTGACCTCACCGCAAAATACGCCAAACGCTTCAAGGCCAAAGACCGTATTGTCCGCCCAGCACAAAAGTAGCTGACTGCTTTCAATAAAGAATGCTCTTTAGCCCCGCGGCAGAATCTCTATCCCCACCGGGTTGCTTACAACCTCAATTCCCTCTAAGGAAAAAACGACACGAACAATATGTCTGCCAGCGGAGAGATTTATCTTGAACTGCTCGTGCAATGTTATCGCAACGTCGTTGAACTGGCTGCCCGGAGCTAACGGCCATACGGGGCTATCAATCATAAAAGGGCTGGGCCATTGATACCACTTATCATCGAATTGAATCCGGCAGAGCTGCAGTTGGTGAAAAGGCAAGAATGCAAATATGCGCCTGCCACGATTGCGTATGTCCGCCTTGAAACTCGGCTTTTCGCCCAGCCGCCAGATGCGTCTGTCTGGCCGCAATTGACATTGCAGACCTTCAGCCGCCTCACCCCAGGTAGGTTCACGCCAAGCAGTGTTTGTCTGCAGCATGTTCGGCTTCGCCGACGGAGCCTTGCAACCTTGGCCGGTAAGAGAAACCGAAAGCAATATTATCAATAAACTGTTCTTGAAAGCTTCCATATACTGATTGCTCATTGTTAATTGTTTCCGCCGAAGGCGGATTTGTCAATCTGTCAGAAGCGGCGGATGAACTTATAAATGCAGGATGAGGCTAAACATAGGCAGTTTCCGCAATCCTATAATCAAACTGATGGGTGCCGCAATTTCCATACCTTCGGGCGGCCTTTTCTACGAATTATCCACCGCCGATGCGATTTTTCAACAGGACATTGTAAATTTAGGAAAATTCGGACACGCCCAAAAGGCGGGTCTGTCCGCAAAAAGCACAATAGAAGCACATTCAAAGCAAGACTTCATCGACAATTATAACTTCTTTGGATAAAAGCAGTTACACACCAAGAGGCTGATCTATGCTGGTCTGGAGATATGCTGGTAAAAAACACCACTTATTTTGCCCCATACCTTCGGTATCGCTGAAACCACCTCCAAAGAAGGTAAGTTCTATGTTATCAACAGGTTATCCACAATGATAAAAACACACCCAGCGAGAAGCTTCCTGACCATCCCAAAGGTGATATAATGTTCGAGAATGCCCATAGGTTGCGTAAGTATTTGCAAATGCAGCCTCTAAACAAAAAAATAGCAGGCGGACAACATTTCTGGTATCCTTTCCCGGCAGTCACAAGGTGTTCGGCAAGGACCTTACAATGAAAAATCCGTTGATTACTATTGGTGAGTCAATCCACGCTTCTATCCCGAAGACCGGCGAAATAATGAAGGAGCTAAGTGAGCTTGGGCCTAATGCGTATGTAGCGCCGAGCGGACCTTTGAATTACATAAAAGCCCTGATTGAATCACAGGTCTCCGAAGGTGCCGATTACATAGCGGTCAACCTCGACGCCTTCGGCGGGCCGCAGTTTGCCGTTGATATGATGGTTGAGTATGTCCGGCTGGTCCGAAAATGGGGCAATGGTGTGCCTATCTGCATCGACAGTAGTAACGATGATGTTCTGATAGTCGGCTTGAAAAAGTGGTACGACACCGCTGATGGCAAATCGAAAATCCCGAAGCAGCCGCTCATAAATTCGGTCAAGGTCTATACGATGGATAAAATCCTTCCGCTCAAAAAAGATTTCGACTTCGCATTCATCGGCCTTTTGGAAAGCTGTGAGACTCCGACCGGTCCGGGTGGTTCGCACTCGGTCGATGAGCTATATTCTCTGGCAAAGCAGATTTTCGAAAAGGCGGTCGGCGAATATGGCTTCAAAAACGCCGAGATATTCTTTGATTCAACCGTATTTCCGCTGGCGATAGATATGCCAATGGAGCCCGGCGTTCCCGGCTATACCTACCGGACATTCGAGGCGATAAGGAAAATCAAAAGCGACCCCAAAATGAAGGGTGTGCACTGCTGCCTTGGAATCAGTAACTGCGCACGTGATTTGCCGGGCCGAAAGGTCGGCCTGTGCAGGGCATACGTCGCAAAGGCGATGGAGTATGGCCTTGACGCCGCTATCGTCAATGTTGCCCACCACTACGGTCAATTTCCGCCGGATGCGGAATTACTCCAGCTCGTTGATGCTTATGCAAAGATGGACGGCTCTGCTGAAAGAATGAACCTGGCAATAGAATTGATGAGCAAATTCTGCAGAGAAAGCAGAAAATCTTCTTGAGCCGCGAAGGCGGAAAACAGCACGCGGCTGTTATAGCATCACCAGACTCACCGCCATAACAAGCATTCCCAAAATTATCCCTGCGATGACCAGATGTCCGTGACCATAACGATGGGCCATAGGCAATAGCTCATCCAGAGATATGTATATCATCACGCCGGCAGTAAAAGCCAAAAGAGCCGCAAGAACAGCCGGCGTCAAAAAAGGCAGTAATACCAGGTAACCAATAATGGCTGCCGCCGGTTCGGACATGCCGGAAAGAAAAGAATAAAAGAACGCTTTATTTTTATTTCCTGTGGCAAAAAAAATAGGCACTGACACCGCAATTCCCTCCGGAATGTTGTGAATAGCAATCGCTATGGCAATGAATACCCCCAGATGCACATCGCTAAGCGCTGATGTAAATGTAGCCAGACCTTCGGGAAAGTTATGTATGCCAATGGCCAACGCAGTAAACAGTCCTGTTCTCATAAGACAGCTTTCTTCCCCCCGAGGGCAGGCAGGTTCATCCCCGACTTGGGTTAGCAACCATCGATGCGGATTTTCCCGTTCGGGCACCAGCATATCTATCAGTCCAATACCAGCTATTCCGATAAAGAAAGCCGCCAGACCCTGAAATTTACCGATAGCTTGCAAAGAGTCCGGCAGAAGCTCCATAAAGGATATGTAAATCATAACGCCAGCCGAAAAACCCAGCAAGAAGGCCAAATAGACTATCTTTGGTTTCTTGATAAAGTAGGCAATAGCGCTTCCTATACCCGTGCAAAGACCGGCAGCAAGCGTAAGCAGTAGTGCTGGAATGATATTTTCCGATACGCCCATAGCTTCAGACAATTCTCCGGCGACTAAATAGACCTGGGTCGCCCGCGAATATATTAGTAATGCCAGGCAGTTTTGGCAAATCAGTTTTCCAGTTTAGGCCGCCTGGCTTGAATTTTGTTCTTGCCCCCTTTAGCAGGTTCGACCCAGGTTATCTCGCAGAGCATTTGTGGGAGACAATCGGTGATGCCAATAGTCACACACCACTCACGTTCGGATTTTCTCATACAGATATGCGGCTGCCATGGCCCCGAGAACGGGAGCGGCAATGTACAACCACAAATAATCGAGTGGAGCCCCGCCCGCAAAAACGGCAGGGGCCAGAGAACGAGCAGGGTTCATTGAGGCCCCACAGCATTTTCCTGCCGCGAGGCAATCGACGCACACTGCCGCGCCAATTGCTAAACCGCCAATGCCACGCGGCACCCGCTCGTCTGTCGCCACGGCCATAATCACCAGCATCAGAATGAATGTGAGAACAGCTTCAAGAAGGAATGCGCCTGAGAGCGTGATCGCAATCGGGAATGTTGCGCCGAACTGTGCCGCTCCTGCCATTCCGTTTCCAAAAGTGACAAGGTGAGCAGTCGTGGCAAGAAAAGCGCCGCCGCACTGGGCCAATAAGTACGGAATCGCCTCGTGCCGCGGAAAACGACCAACCACCATCAGAGCCACTGTGACAGCAGGATTGATATGGGCTCCGGAGATGTGTCCAAGTCCATAGACCATGCACATGACGACTCCTCCAAAAGCCAGCGCGACACCAGCATGAGTAATGTCGTCAGGATATATGTGGTGGGCAATGCACGCTCCTGCTCCGATGAAGACGAGAACGAATGTGCCCACAAACTCCGCGACATATTTGCGAGCATTCCTACTATCGTGTTGCATGGCCTGTCTCCCGCAAAAGGCGATCAACTTCTCCAACGACCTGTTCACCGACGATATCCGCCACGGCAAGTTCCGTTTCAGACAGACACCGGCGCGACTCGCGCCTCACCTTCAACCCCCTGTCGCTCATGGCATCCAGGACGGACACCACCGCAGCGGGAGCAACCTCCCTCATTCCCAACGCATGCGTGGCGCACTTCTCCTGGCACCCCTCGATCACAATAACAGGGCATTGAGCAATCATTTCCAGATCTTCGCAGACGCCTTTGACCAGCGCCGGCAGACACAGCAAAACAGTCTGGTCCGGACGAAGGTCATCGCATACACGGTAGCCCGCCTGCCTGGCTATCGTGCCGACGACCTGTCCAACGCCCGTGCACGGCAGGATAGCTATCTTGCCTTTGAAATTCATTTCCTGACCCTTTTTCTCATCATGGTTCTGTCTGTTCTCGACAACGCTTTCCGAGCCGTTGCCAGTAGCATTCCAGTGGCGCGGTGATACACAGCCAGCGTCTTTGTCCACCTTGTCAGGCATTTCCGACCTTTGGCGGTCAGGTGATATGTCTTCTTTTTCGGCCCCCTCTCCGAGGCACACCATGATGCCTTGACGAATCCCTCGTTTTCCATTGTCCGAAGCACACGATACACACCGGTGGGATCCGGGCAACTCCCTCCAAGCATCGGCGTTTGCGAGGATAGTTCGACAATGCGATAGCCGTGAAGACCGCCCTCCGCAAGAACCGTCATGATTGTTGGATGAATCAGTTTCGCTATGGTCACGCCGGTACAAGGACATTTTTCCCATCTATTCATGTACTTTCTCCACTATTAGATATAGTCTTATAGTTAAGCGCACACTATCTCTTGAAATGGGGGATGTCAACACAGAAAAGACAGATACAGTAACCGGTCAGTTATGGGTGGGGTATTCTTCCGCTGCTGGTTAGATTTCAATGGGCTCAAAAAACCTGTTTTTCGACACCTAAATGCGGTTTTACCGCCAACCAAACTGGTTTTTCAGCCCGCCATAGGCGGGTTAAATACGATAGATTTTTTGAAAAAAATTCTTTACTATGCAGCCAAAGGATAGAATCCGTGGCCCAAGCTTAACTAAAGTCAGCTTTTCAGTTTAAGCGGCCTGGCTTGAATTTTGTTCTTGCTCTTTTTAGGCGGCTACTGTTAAAAATAATGTTCCGCCTTTCCGCCAAAGGCGGACCAAATTTATAATTGCTTCTGTGAAACTATAAAAAGGGTCGGAACATGAAAAGGACTCGGTATTCAAAAAGTCACGTCTTTGCAGCTACAATTACTGCTTTGTCCACGCTTCTAATAGGCTGCCGGATGGAAGGGTCGCACGAATTAACCAGCCCTCGGCCGGTACCCTTCTCCAATATCATCGTTGCCGACGAGTTCTGGGCGCCGCGGATAGAAACCAACCGCACCGTAACTATCCCACACGATTTCAGGAAGTGCGAAGAGACCGGCCGAATCGACAACTTCGCCAAAGCCGGCGGTTCCGTGAAAGGAAAGTTCGAAGGCATTCGCTTCAACGACTCGGACGTCTTCAAGGTCATCGAAGGTGCAGCGTATTCGCTGAGCACTTACCCGGACCCAAACCTCAGTGAATACCTCGACAGCTTGATTACCAAAATCGCCTCGGCACAGGAGAATGATGGCTACCTCTACACCTGCCGGACGATTGACCCCAACAACCTGCCTAAAGACGCCGGTCAGACTCGCTGGTCGTATCTTATCTCCAGCCACGAGCTATACAGCGTCGGGCACTTGTATGAGGCAGCCGTAGCACACTATCGCGATACCGGCAAACGCACGCTGCTGGATGTAGCTATAAAGAATGCTGACCTCATCGACCGGACTTTCGGCCCCGGCAAAAAGCGAGATGTGCCCGGCCATCAGGAAATCGAAATAGGCCTGGTCAAGCTGTCCCGCTTAACCGGCAATGAAAAGTACCTGAAGCTGGCAAAGTTCTTCCTCGACCAGCGCGGTCGTCCAGAAGGGCATCAGCTCTACGGCAAAAACTCCCAGGACCATAAGCCGATAGTCGAGCAGAACGAGGCGGTCGGCCACGCGGTCCGTGCCGCTTATATGTATTCCGCAATGGGGGACGTCGCATTATTAACCGGCGACCAGGCATACATACAGGCACTTGACCGGTTATGGGAAGACGTGGTCTCGAAGAAATTGTATCTGACCGGAGGCATCGGCGCCAGAGGCAGCGGCGAATCATTCGGCAGCGATTACGAGCTGCCCAACAAGACGGCCTATTGCGAAACCTGTGCCGCCATCGCAAACGCTATGTGGAACTACCGTATGTTCCTGCTGCACAGAGACGCAAAATATATCGATGTGCTGGAGCGGGTCATCTACAATGGGTTTCTGTCAGGCGTTTCTATGAAGGGCGATGAGTTTTTCTATCAGAATCCTCTTGAAAACGCCGGAGATTATCAGCGAAGCCCCTGGTTTGACTGTGCCTGCTGTCCTCCAAACGTGGCCCGTTTTATACCTTCGCTTCCCGGATATGCTTACACACAGCAAAATGATGACCTGTATGTGAACCTTTTCATCGGGGGAAACGCCATAATCAGGACCAATAACAATACCGTGTATCTAAAGCAGCAGACGCGTTACCCCTGGGATGGAAATGTGGAGATTACGGTTGAGCCTACCCGCTCGCAGGAATTCGCGGTTTATATTCGTATTCCCGGCTGGGCGCAGAACCGGCCCGTCCCCAGCGATTTGTATCGTTATTTGAGCGAGCCTGCCTCTGACGGCTTCGGCGAGCTCGGTCGAGACGGGAAGGAAGTAATGCTGAAAGTGAACGGCAGCTCTGTTAGTCTGGATATAAATAATGGATACTCTCGTATCCGCCGCAAATGGGAGAAAGGAGACGTAATCGAACTGGAGCTGCCTATGCCGATTCAGCGTGTCCTATCTCACCAAAACGTCAAGGATAATCTCGGCAAGGTCGCGCTCGAACGTGGCCCGGTCGTGTATTGCTTCGAAGGCATAGATAATCCCAAAGGCGTAGCAAACTTGGTCTTGCCGGCAACCGCCGAGTTAAACGCTGAATATCATGCTGACCTGCTGGGCGGTATCGTAACAATCAAGGGTAAGGGCAAAATTCAACAGTCTCCGTCAGATGAAAAAATGTCGCTTGAGGATATTGAGGTAGTCGCAATTCCCTATTACGCCTGGGCGCATCGCGGCAAGAGCCAGATGACAGTGTGGCTGCCTGGGTCTGCCGAAGGAGAGACCGATTCAAATCAGGTCGAATCCAGGACTTTCTTCGTGGCTGCGGATGGTCCCTTCCCCACAGTTGAGGCCGCCTGTCAGGCTGCTCGAAAGCTCAGCACCGGCCAGCCGCGAAAAGTCATCGTTCAGGCCGGGCAGTATTTTTTCGACAAGCCGCTAATCCTCGGCAACGAAGACGCAGGGCTGACAATAGAATCGGCACCTGGTGCCAGAGTCTGCCTATATGGCGGCCGGAAAATCACCGGCTGGGAAAAAGACGGCCAGAATTTCTACTCGGCTGCACTACCCGACGTCAAAGAGCGAAAGTGGGATTTCCGGGCCCTCGTGGTAAACGGTCGATTCTGCAAACGTGCCAGGCTGCCCGAGAAAGGATTCTTCGAACACCAAAGCAGCTTCGATGTCCCCTGGATGAGCACGACAGGCGGCGGATGGAAACGCAAACCAACTAACGAGGAATTGACAACATTGAAATATCGCTCGCAAGACATCGGCCCCTGGCTGGACGTCAACAACGCCGAACTTACCATTTATCATATGTGGGATGAGTCTATGGTCGGAATCGCCGCTATGGACACAAACTCTCAGAGCTTTATCTTTGCCAATCCGTCCGGCCACCCGCCAGGGGCGTTCGGCGTCAAAAAGTATGTAATTTGGAACGTGCGAGAAGGAATGACCGAGCCGGGACAGTGGTATCTCGACCGCACGAACGGCAAGCTAATCTATTGGTCATTGCCGCAAGAAGATATGACCGGCGCCGAGGTCATTGCTCCGACCATCGAATCCATCATTAGGATTAAGGGAACCAAAGACACCCCTGCCAGGGACATAACTATTCGCGGCCTGACGCTCTCGGTGACAACTACACCGCTCAAGGCCGGCGACTTCGGTGCCGGAAAATTCGATGGGGCAATCACCGTTACCTCTGCCGAGAGCTGCCGACTGCTCGACCTCGAAATCTCAAACGCAGGCGGCCAGGGAATCAAAGCATCAGGTGACCGCCTGCGAATAGAAAGATGCCACGTCCATCACACCGGCGCCTGCGGCATCAAATTCAGCGGAACCGATTCAGTAGTTACAGATAGTCATATCCACGATATCGGCGTTACCTACCCCAGTGCCATTGGCCTGTGGGGAGGCGGCAAAAATTCCCAGATAAGCCATAACAAAGTTCACGACACACCCTACACAGCCATCAACTGCGGCGGAGAAAATAACCGTATCGAACACAATCTAATCTTCCGTGCGATGCAGGAGCTCCACGACGGCGCGGGCATCTACATAACTTTCTGCAAAGGTATCGTCATGAGGGGCAATTTTATCCGGGACATCATCGACACCGGCGGCTATGGGGCCTCCGCTTATTACCTCGACGAGCAGGCCGAGGATTGTTTGGTCGAGGGCAACTTATCAATCGGCGTCGTCCGGCCGTCACACAACCACATGGCCAAAAACAATACAATCCGTAACAATGTTTTCATCAGCGACACCGATGCAAGTCTGACATTCCCAAGGTCATCGAACTACATCTTCGAGAAGAACATCATCTGGGCAAAAGGCACCATCAGCTTCGACAACCGTGAGGCGATTACGACATTCCAAAACAACATTCTCTTTAGCGAAAAAGGCAAGGTGGAATCTCATAAACTGGCAGATTACAGCCGCGCCGGCACCTACTTGCTTCAACAGGACCAGACAAATCTGCTTGCCGACCCGCTTCTGGCCGAATTCGACAAGGGCAAAATCAGCTTCGCCCCAGAATCACCTGCCCTCAAGCTCGGCATAAAATCTATAGACGTCAGTGGTGCCGGCCCGCGCCCTTGAATTGGCGATTTCCAATTGACCCACATAAGGCGGGCCGATTGAAAATCGAATTGCAGCGTCAAATTTTATTCTTGACCCTTTAACCGGCCTTTGTTAAAAGACAATCAGTTTGTCAAGTTAGATTACTCATAAATAGAGCTGGGTCCTTGCTTTCGCGGGGATAAAAAGGAGCTAAACTATGACAAAAAAAGAACAAACCCCCCAGTCACAGGAAAACCCATCAGGCACTGAACAACCTTGCGTTGAAGCTGTTCCGCCAGGCCCAGGCAGCAAGGAAATCAACAAAGACGCCCGTCAGTGGGCAATGTTCTGCCATCTTGCAGGACTTGCCGGCCTTTTAATCCCTGTCATCGGCAACATCGTTGCACCACTGATTATCTGGCAGATAAAGAAGGATGAGCATCCGTTCGTCGATGAGCAAGGCAAAGGGGCAGTAAACTTCCAGATCTCAATGTCGATATATATGGCTGCCGCAGGCCTTCTTTGCTTTGCGTGCGTCGGGTTCTTCCTGCTACCGGCCGTGGTCATTGTTGATTTGATATTCCTGCTGATTGCTGCGGTCAAAGCCAACAACGGTGAGCACTACCGCTATCCATTGACCATCCGCTTCATAAAGTAAAAGTAGCCTGCCCCCGAATCCGGCCCGGCAAATACGTTCTGACGGGCCTTTGCCGGACTGTCGGGGGTCCGCCGGTGGTGGATACCATTTTTGTGGCGATGCTCCAATCTGTGCCTGCTTGCACAGTAGCGGCAGTTCTAACATAACGGGCCACCTCTCATTTTGAATATTAAACGATAGGAGGACTCCACATTATGGAACCCAAAATCAGCCGACGCCAATTTATAAAAGCTGCAGGCGCAGGTGCCGCAGCACTAACCGTGCCGGGATGTGCAAGCATATCTCAGAAGCCACCCGGCCAAACGAGCAATAGCCGCCTGCCGAACTTCATTATAATCTTCACCGACGACCAGGGCTATGCCGATGTGGGCTGTTTCGGAGCGAAAGACTTTGAAACACCCAATCTCGACCGCATGGCCGCTGAAGGATTGCGTCTCACGGATTTTTATGTTGCTGCTGCCGTATGCACGCCCTCTCGTGCGGCGCTGATGACCGGCTGCTATCCGCAGCGAGTAAGCCTGCCATACGTGCTCGGCCCGAAGGCAGAAATCGGAATAAACAGCCAGGAGCAGACAATCGCCGAAATCCTAAAGCTGCTCGGTTACGCTACCGCCTGCTATGGCAAGTGGCATCTCGGCCATCATACCGAATTTCTACCCACTCGACATGGGTTTGACGAGTATTTTGGCCTGCCTTATTCGAATGATATGTGGCCGCGACACCCATCCGACAAAAGCTACCCTGACCTGCCGCTTATCGAAGGCGAAAATGCCATTGACTACAACCCCGACCAGACGAAACTAACCACCTGGTACACCGAGCGAGCCGTCAGATTCATCGAGAAAAACAAGAATAGTCCGTTTTTTCTTTATCTGCCGCACTCAATGCCGCACGTCCCCCTGCACGTCTCGGATAAGTTTAAGGGCAAGTCTAAGCAAGGGCTATACGGCGATGTGATAATGGAAATCGACTGGTCCGTTGGCCGGATTTTCTCGATGCTGAAACGGTTGGACATTGATAAAAATACGCTTGTGATATTCACTTCCGATAACGGCCCGTGGCTAAGCTACGGCGACAATGCCGGCTCGGCCAGCCCTTTACGTGAAGGTAAGGCCACGACATTTGAAGGCGGTCAGCGAGTACCGGCTATCTGCCGCTGGCCCGGTAAAATCCCCGCCGGCATATCTTGCAGCGAGCTTGTCACAACAATGGACATCCTCCCGACACTGGCCAAGCTCGCCGGCGCACAATTACCTTCCCTCCCAATTGATGGCAAGGACATCTGGCCTTTGATGTCGGGCCATCGCGGGGCCAAAAGCCCGCACGAGGCCTTCTTTTACTACAATGCCTGGGCGCTCGAAGCAGTCCGCAGCGGCAAGTGGAAACTGCATCTGCCTCACAGTTATCGCACACTCTCCGCAAAAAAACCTGGCACTGGTGGTCAGCCAGCCGGATATGAGCAGGCCAAAATCAACCTGGCACTTTTCGACCTCGAAAAAGATATAGCCGAGCAACACGATATTTCCGCGAAATACCCGGATGTGGTTACACGGCTTTTGGGCCTCGCTGAGAAAATGCGTGAGGATCTCGGCGACTCATCAAAAAATATGACGGGCGAAAACAGAAGGCCGCCAGGCCACATTCCTGAGGTCAAAAGTTAAAAGGCAAATCCAAAAATGAAATAGCAAAGATTTTGCAGTTGGACATCCAATTTTGATATTTACGCTTTGGCATTTTGCATTCCTGTTTTGCGGTGCTCTTGCAAAATTCTCCTCCTTCTGTTATTATAGTGCACATGACAGCAAGACCACGCCAGGACAACGATAAGATAAGCCCCGTGACCGTCAACAAAAAGGCATACGCAAACTTTGAGCTTATCGAGCGGTTCGAGGCCGGCCTGGCATTGTTGGGTAGCGAAGTAAAATCCCTGCGGGCTGCCCAGGCTGACCTTACCGGCTCATACGCGAGAGTGGATGGCGCCCAGTGCTGGCTGGTCGGTGCAAAGATTACCCCGTATCAGCAGCAGGGGCAAAGTCTCCATGAGCCGGACAGAAAAAGGAAACTATTGCTGCACAAGTCCGAAATCCGCAGGATAAGAACCAAACTCGAGCAGCGTGGCTTTACCCTTGTCCCGCTGCGGATTTATTTTAACGACAGAGGCCTGGCAAAAGTAGAGCTGGCTCTTGCCAGAGGGAAAAGACAGTATGACAAACGAAGGACTATTGCCGAACGCCAGCAGAAGCGAGAGGTCGATAGAGATACGAAGAAGTATCGAAAAAGGTAATACCAAAAAACAGATTCCGTAAGGAGCTTTAGAATGGCTGAAGAAGAAAAAAAGATTATTATTGATGAGGACTGGAAAAAAGAGGCACAAAAGGAAAAAGAAGTATTAGCCGCACAGGAAGATGCCGAAAAGAAAAAGGAGAAAGCTCCGCGCCCTCGCCACGGTCCTTTACCGAAGGGTAATTTCCCTGCACTGGTAAGTATGCTCGTTACACAAACTCTGTTCGCCTTAGGCCTATTGGAAATAGAAGGGCAGGAAAAAAGAGAGCCCGACCTGGCGCTGGCAAAATACAATATCGATATGCTCGAAACACTCCAGGAGAAAACCAAAGGCAACTTGACCAAAGAGGAAGAAAAGCTTCTCGAAAATACTATCAACGAAATCCGTATGGGCTACGTCAAGGTCGCAGGATAAATTGCATTGGCTAACATATTAGATAAAATAATTGCCGACAAAAGGGCCGAAGTAAGCTACCGAAAATCAAAGTTAAGTCTCGACCAGCTTAAAGACCGGATTCTCGGTATGCCCAAATGCCGCAACTTCTACAAGGCCGTCACCAAACCCAATAGTCGCGGCATAAATGTTATCGCCGAGATTAAAAAGGCCTCGCCCTCCGCCGGGGTCATTCGCACCGACTTCGACCCCGTGGCAATTGCCCAAACCTACAAAAAATGTGGTGCAGATGCAATCAGCGTCCTGACCGACGAAAAGTATTTCCAGGGCCGGCTCGAATACATAGACCAGATACGGCAAGCCGTCGATTTGCCCATTTTGCGGAAGGACTTCATCATCGACCTCTGGCAGGTGTATGAATCACGTGCCGCCGGCGCCGATGCGATATTGTTAATAGCGGAGGTCTTAAAGCCCGGCGAGCTTATGGACCTTATGATAGCCGCAGCCGAGCTGACTTTAACGGTCCTTCTGGAAGTTCACCGCGCCGATACGCTGTTGGCGTTCCGTAGTGTTGTTGGCTTTCCCAAAAAAGGATACAGCGTCCTCGGAATCAACAACCGCGACCTTGATACAATGGCGGTCGATTTGAATACGACCAGCCGACTGGCAGGACTTCTCGACAATAAAGATGAGCTGGTCGCCGAAAGCGGAATAAAGACAAGAGCCGATGTGGAAAAACTAAAGAAAGTCGGTGTAAAAGCAATCCTCGTCGGCCAGGTGCTATGTGAATACCTTGATATTGAAGAAAAATTCAGAGAGCTATTTGACTGACCTCACATACAATTTCGCTCTGTTGAAAAGGCCCACCGTCATTTCGACCGAAGTGTCCCCAGGGGACGCGAAGTGGAGAAATCTATTAAAAACAGACCTGTCCCGAGCCGGGTCGAGGGATTTCTCAACTCGCCCCGCCGAAGGCGGGCTTGATCCGGTGCAGGGCTTCGCCCTGCCGGCTCGCTCGAAATGACCCCGGCAAGTCGAGGAATTCTTTTCAACAGAGCAATACATTTAAGAAAGGATGATTCATCTTATGAACATAGTTCTATATTTGCTTCTCGGGCTTGTAGCCGGAATCTTTGGCGGGCTGTTGGGTATTGGCGGCGGCATAATCCTCATCCCGGCTATGGTCTTTTTGTTCGGTATGTCGCAGCATCAGGCCCAGGGAACAACGCTGGCTTTAATGGTTCCGCCGATTGGTTTGCTCGCCGCGTGGGCTTATTATAAACAGGGATTTGTTGACCTGAAAATGGCTGGCTTTATATGTCTGGGATTCTTTGTCGGCGGTCTGCTGGGCGCTAAATTTGCCGTCGAAATTCCCGAACCGATTTTGAAAAAAGTGTTTGGAATAGTAATGCTCGGTGTTTCACTAAAAATGATTTTCGGCAAATAACAACGGTCAAAGCTATAATTCCGCTGGTTTTTTCTATGCCTTCTAGATTTTTGCCCAGTCATCTCGCAAGGTACGTTAAAGTCATATCCACGTTTAGCCGATACGAAATCACAGTCTGAATGATAAACTATGGGGGGCAAAAAATGAGCACATTAGCTGTAGATGTTGTGCCTGACATTGTTGGTGACACAAGTCGAGCAAACCAAGTGATTGAGAACCTTCGCTCGTTCAATTCTAAAGAACGTTTTTTCTTGATTGGTCATGCTCTGGGCAACCCGGATTTCACACCCTCTGAGACATTTCGGAAAGAAATTGAGAACTGCTTGAATTTGAAACTGCCGAGCCAATTATTTACGGCGATGGATTACCACCTTGACTGGCTCTATGCAAGTCTCTATTTGGCATTTTATGATGGTGGAGACAAGATTTACTCCAACTGCGACAGGATAATAAAAGGTCAGCAAGAGGATATTGACTTCATCATAGCTTTCGTCCAGGATACATTGTGTCATATTATCCTCGTTGAAGCTAAGGGTGTTATGGGGTGGTCGAATAAACAGATGGATTCCAAGGCCGAGCGCCTCCGCGGAATATTTGGCCAGGACAGTACCAGATGGCCGGATGTAAAACCGCATTTCGTGATTCTATCACCGACACCACCCTCCGAACGCCTTCATATTTCAAGGTGGCCCGCCTGGATGAGCACAGACGGACAAGTTCCTTGGATTCCTCTGGGAGTCCCTCACAATCTGATAAAGGTCACTCGCTGCAATAAGGATGGCTGGGCAGACAAAGCAGGTGCGTATTGGAAGACAGAACTGAGGTAGGGTGGCGACTGTTGCCACACGTAAGCAATGCACTATGCTACACGCTATACGCTATACGCTTAGCTACGCCTTCTGCGATTTTTGTATCTTCGCCCACTCGTCACGCAATGTCACCGTCCGATTGAATACGAGCTTATCTGCGGAGCTATCGGGGTCAACGCAGAAATAGCCAAGCCGCTCGAATTGGTACCGACTAAGCGGTTCTGCCCCCTTCAAAGACGGCTCAACCCGGCAGTCCGTAAGGACCTCCAGCGAGTTCGGGTTCAGCGTTGATGTGAAATCCTCGCCCTCCGGCACATCGTCCGGATTTTCCTTCGTGAACAGATTCTCATACAGCCGGACTTCCGCCGGCAGTGCGTGAGCTGCCGAAACCCAGTGCAGTGTTGACTTAACCGTGCGACCGTCCAGCGCATCACCGCCTTTGGTCGCAGGGTCATAATTGCAATGCAGCTCAATAATCTCACCGTTAGCATTCTTAATTGCACTCGTGCAGCGGATAAAATAAGCGTATCGCAGCCGAACTTCCCGCCCCGGCGCCAGCCGGTAGAATTTCTTCGGCGGAACCTCCATAAAATCATCCAGCTCGATATACAACTCCCGCGAGAAAGGCACCTTTCGCGTGCCTGCGCTCGGGTCTTCCGGATTATTTACGGCCCCAAGCTCCTCGACTTTGCCTTGTGGGAAATTATCGATGACCACCTTGAGCGGCCGAATCACAGCCATCACTCTCGGCGATGTCTTATTCAAATCCTCTCGCAGACAGTACTCCAGCAATGCAATATCCACGGTGCTGTTGAACTTATTGACGCCGATGCGGCTGCAGAACTCCCGAATCGCCTCCGGCGAGTAGCCGCGCCTGCGCAGCCCGCATATTGTCGGCATCCGCGGGTCGTCCCATCCGCTGACGCGGCCATCCTGCACAAGTCGCAAAAGCTTACGCTTGCTCATCACGGTATAAGTCAGGTTAAGCCGGGCAAATTCTATTTGCTGCGGATGATAGACGCCAAGCTCGTCAAGGAACCAGTCATATAACGGGCGATGGTTCTCAAATTCCAGCGTGCATATCGAATGGGTAATCCTTTCGATGGAATCTTCCAGCCCGTGCGCCCAGTCATACATCGGATAAATGCACCATTTATCACCCGTTCGGTGATGACTTGCGTGCAGAATTCTATACATAACCGGGTCGCGCATATTCAGGTTCGGGTGCGACATATCAATCTTCGCACGCAGTGTCCGCGAGCCATCGGGAAATTCCCCTGCCCGCATCCGCTCAAACAGCTCCAGGTTTTCCTCAACCGAACGATTACGGTAGGGACTATCCCTGCCCGGCCTGGTCAAAGTGCCGCGATGGTCTCTTACTTCATCGGCGCTCAAATCACAGACATAAGCCGAACCTTTTTTTATAAGCTGGACAGCGTATTCGTACATCTGCTCAAAGTAATCGGAGGCATAATATAATCTGTCCTGCCAGTCGAAACCCAACCAGCGAACATCCTCGATAATGGCGTCGATGTATTCCTGCTCTTCTTTTACCGGATTGGTGTCGTCGAAACGCAGATTGCAGCCGACGGAGTCGGCTTTGATCATGTCCAGGCCTTTGGCTTGGCCGCCGAATTCCGCCGCGATACCGAAATTCAGACAAATACTTTTGGCGTGTCCGATGTGCAGGTAGCCGTTCGGCTCAGGTGGAAACCGGGTTACGACCCTGCCGCCCCACTTATTAGTTTTGAGGTCTTCGGTAACAATCTGCCGGATAAAGTCCAGCTTCCCAGGCCCTTCGCCCGCACCTTTCCCTCTTTTAGTATTGTCGTTGTTAGTTGTATTCACGACCTATCGTCCAGCTCCTATATTGCCAATCTGCTGTGTAGAAAACATTTAAGGGTGTCATTTCGAGCGAGCTGTAGGCGAGTCGAGAAATCTGTTTTTTAATAGATTTCTCCACTCCGCCCCCGTTTCTGTCTTCGACAGAAGACACGGGGGCTACGGTCGAAATGACTTATACTCTTTTCTACAGAGCATCACCAATTTTCAATTATAAAATAACGATTATAAATCGAAAATCGAAACTTGTCCACCATCAGTGCGGTGGAATCGTAAATTGAAAATTGGACTTTCAACAGTAGGTGGTTGTTGGTAAAATCCAACTTTTATAAAATTGTAAGTTTAGGAGACCCTGATGGATATACTTTCTACCATTGGCAACACTCCCCTTGTGGAGTTAAAGAACCTGGCACAGGATAGCAAAGTTAGAATCTTTGCCAAGCTTGAGGGCAACAACCCCGGCGGCTCGGTCAAGGACCGTCCTGCCCTTTATATGATAAGTAAGGCCGAACAGTCCGGTGAGCTTACCAAAGAAAAAACCATTCTCGAACCCACCTCCGGCAATATGGGTATCGCCCTGGCAATGATTGGCGCCGCCAAGGGTTATCGCGTCAAGCTCACTTTGCCCGAATGTGTCAGCACCGAAAGACGCCACATCCTCGAAGCGCTTGGCGCAGAGGTCATTCTCACTCCTGCACGGGAAAGCACCGATGGCGCAATAAGAATGGCCCACAAAATTCTTAACGACAACCCTGACAAATACTTTATGCCGAACCAGTTCGCCAATAAAAATAATCCCCTCGCTCACTACGAAACAACTGCGCCGGAAATCTTTGCGCAGACCAAAGGCCGAATCGACGCCTTCGTTGCAGGTATGGGCACCACAGGAACGCTTATGGGCGTATCACGTTATCTAAAGGAAAAGTCGAAACATATTAAAATTATCGGCATCGAGCCAACGCCGGGCCACGCCATTCAGGGCCTAAAGAATATGACCGAATCAATCGTTCCCGACATTTATGTTCGCTCTCAACTGGATGATATAATAGTTGTCCGTGATGAGGAGGCCTTTGAAATGGCTCGGCGTCTGGCATCCGAAGAAGGCATTTTCGCCGGCATATCCAGCGGTGCCGCTGTGGCCGGCGCTTTGCGAGTCGCCGAGGGGATGAAATCCGGCACAGTTGTTACCATAATACCTGACCGTGGCGACAGATACCTAAGCACGATGCTTTTCCGCTCCGCCTGCGCAAAATGTCCACCATGAGCGAGTCCCGATGAGTCGGGACAAGTCGAAGGGTCCGCCTGCCTTGAGCTTGTCGAAAGGCCGTAATTCGTCTCTCGTAACTCGTCGTTCGTCCCTCGTCCCTCATCCATCGTCCATTGTTTCTCGCCTGTCCTGAGTGTAATTGAGGGTCGCTCGTCTGCCGCGATTTTGTCATTCCCGCGCAGGGCCTGCCCTGAGCGCAGTCGAATGGGCGGGAATCCAGTGTTTGTCATTGCGAGACCGTAGGCCCCTGCTCTGAGCAAAGTCGAAGAGGAAACAATCTCAATTCAAAATCCGAAACTCACAATCCGCAATCAGAAATTCCTTCATTCTCTTTTCTAATATAACGGACGCTACACATCACCTGGTTGCAAAGCCACCAAGATTTGGAAATCAAATCATGCGATTGTTCGGCATTCGCTAATACGCGATGATGGTATGAGTAACGAAAAGGACCACTCCGCGTAAAGAGACCAAAGCAGACAGCGATACCCCGACAATCCGCAACCAGAACGGGCCAGTTCCGCAAGCAATGGTCAAGTAAGCAACGTGAGTAATGCACACGAGTGGAATTATAACGGCGATGCTGACCAATGCGATGCCCCACCACCAGTAGATCTTTTTCAAACAACCTTCAATATGTTCCCTAGTCATTATCTCAGCTGAGAGGAAACCCGGTAACAGCATCAAGTCCTCCAGATCGTTGTCGTAGAGTTTCTTGTAGTGGTGCCTGATCAATTCTCGAACTACAAATTGATATATAGCCTCTTCACAGACCGCGGCGAGCAGCCCATAGTAGAGCGCCCCAATAGCCAACGGAAGTACCAAAAGAATGCTATGCAGATCCTTGATGCTAACGGATAGAAATGAGACCTCTGAGAAAACGCTCCGGGCAATACCTATAGCTAACAGCCAGAGCCCCAAAATCCCCAAGAAACAACGACAGATCTGCTTATCTGCTAATTCCAGATTCTGCCGCAGAATTTCTGTGAGGGTTTTCGCTTGCTCGTCAGTGAAACCCTGTCCGTCCTTGTACAGGTTGTCTATGGCGGTGGACAGTCTTAACATTTTGTTCCTTGGCTACACCGAACAGTTACGGATAGCCTCCAATCGGTCCGGTGTTGAGAAAACTGTAATGGATTGGCGCATTGCTGTCAAGGCCAAAAACACGCTCGGCAGCTCTGTGCGATATCAAGCAAATACATCATCTCGTCACGAGACATCAATTTTCTCCTCCTCGATTGCCTGCCGGACCTCAGGCCGCAATGCTTTCTCTGTAACGAGGTCAACCCCTGTCCCCAATAGGTCTTCCAAATAAAACTTAAGCTCCATAAATAGGTCAAAAGTAGCTCGCTGCTCAAATGCCACCAGCACGTCTATGTTGCTGTTTTCGCTGGCCTCTCCCCTCGCCACCGAACCAAAGACAGAGAGTCTTTTGACCCGAAACATTCTTCGCATCTCTTCCGCACCGGCACTAAGCTTTTCCAGAACTACCTTCTTGTCCATAACAAACCCCTTTATGTTGATTTCGCTTACAAGGCATTTTAGCGTATTATACCCATCGCAGGCAAATAAATTATGTTTTGCGGGCAAACCCGCTGGATATACGGCGGATTAAGTTTCATTCCGGCTAAAGCTGGCTCTTCGACTCTTGACCGGCGTGGTCGGTTGTGATAGTCTCTTCCACAGTTTTGAGTTTTTCGTTTTCCGCTTTTAGCTTTCAGCTTTGAGGTTTTGAATGGTCGTAACACGATTTGCACCGTCGCCGACAGGTTATCTGCACGTTGGCGGTGCCCGCACAGCCCTCTTTAACTGGCTGTGGGCCCGCAGAACCGGCGGGATATTTATCCTCCGCATCGAGGACACCGACCTGAAGCGAAATACTTTAACCGCAACCAAGCAGGTCATCAGCGACCTACACTGGCTCGGCATCGACTGGGACGAAGGTCCCGAAGTCGGCGGCCCAAACGGGCCATATCTGCAATCCCAGCGAAGGGATATTTACGACAAACACATAAAAAAACTGCTCGATGAGCAAAAGGCCTACTACTGCTTCGATACATCCGAAGAGCTTGATACGCTTCGCAGCCAAAAGAAGGGCTTTATCTATTCCCGCCCTAAGGACTTTCCTGATGCTAAAGACGCCGAAAAAGCCAGGGCCGAAGGCCGTTCCGTAACAGTGCGTTTTGCTATGCCTGACGGAACGATTACAGTTTGTGACCTGATACGGGGCGAGGTCGGTTTCGCAGCAGCCGAACTCGGCGATTTTATCATACAAAAAAGCGATGGCTTTCCGACATATAACTTCGCCTGCGTTGTTGATGACTACCTGATGAAGATTACCCACGTCATCCGCGGCCAGGAGCACCTGATGAATACGCCCGGCCAGCAGGCATTATGGAACGCACTTTTCCCTGATGTCCCTCTGCCGCAATATGCCCACATGTCCGTTACCGTCAGCGACAGCGGCGGAAAACTCTCCAAACGTGAGCGCCCAATGGCGCTTCGCAAGGCAATCAAAACAATGGAGGGTATCGACCTCGAAAAACTCGCTGTTGCAGGCAGCATCTCCAGCGAAGAGCTCCGGAATTTTATCGAAGGCAAAACCACGCCTGATATGCCCAGCGTTGATGCAATGGCCCAATACCTCGGTGTTCACCTGCCGGAAATCAATATCGTTGATTTCTTCAAAAGTGGCTACCTGCCCCAGACAATGGTGAATTTTCTTGCCCTGCTCGGCTGGAATCCCGGCGACCAGCGCGAAATTATGCCGCTCGATGAGCTAATCGAATCCTTCGACTTATCGAGACTGACAAAAAGCAACAGTCTTTTCGACCGAAAAAAACTAATCGCCTTCAATACCGAGCACATCCGAATGATGCCGCCCGACCGGCTCGCCGGCCATTTCAGGGATTACTTAAAGACGGTCGGCTCACCTGTTGCCGCTGCGGATGACCGGCTTCTTTCAAAGCTAATAAAGGTCTGCGAAGGCGCTCGGACCCTTGCCGACATAGAGCGTAAAACCAGATTTCTCTTTCTGTCCGATGATAAAATCGAGTATGACCGAAACGCGGTTCAAAAGGTCTTAATTAAAGATGGCGGCCTGGCTATCCTGCCAATCATACGTGATAAACTCGCAGTAATGGACCGGCTCTCGGAGCAGACGATTGAAGATATGCTCCGCTTGCTCGCGGAGGAAAAGGGCGTAGGTCTGGGTAAAATCGCCCAGCCGTTGCGTGTCGCCATAACCGGGACCACTATCAGCCCGCCCATTTTCGATTCGGTCGAAATGTTAGGCAAAGAAAACACCCTGACCAGAATAGACATCGCTCTGAAAAAATTCGCAGGGACCGGAGTATAAAAAACTTGAAAACGTCATTATTGGTAACCGGCTCAATAGGGATTGACACCGTCAAAACGCCTTATGGCGTCAGCGAAAACTGCCTCGGCGGGTCGGCGGTATATTTCAGTATGGCAGCCAGTTTCTTTTCGCCGGTCAGATTCATAGGTGTTATCGGCGCCGACTGCCCGTTTGATTTGGCCAAGGTCTTTGCCGGCAGAAACGTTGACCTGACCGGGCTGGAGGTAAGGCCGCAGAGTAAAACCTTCCGCTGGGCCGGCTCCTACCACGACAATATGGACGATAGAAAAACAGATTCAATGGAATTAAACGTCCTTGCCGAACATCCCCCGACCGTGCCCGATTCGTTTCGTGATAGCCAATTCGTATTTCTCGCAAACACCACCCCCAAGCTCCAGCTTGAACTGCTTGACCAGCTCGAATCGCCTCTTTTTGTGGCCGCCGACACAATGAACTGCTGGATTCAGAGCCACCTGGCGGACTTAAAAGCACTGCTGAAAAGAATCGATTGCCTTATAATCAACGAAGATGAAGCCAAAATGCTGGCTGCCGAGTTCAACCTCATCAAGGCTGCCGAGAAGGTTTTAGGTATGGGACCGGGCGTCGTGATTATCAAAAAAGGCGAATCCGGTTCAATCATAATACAGTCAGACAGTAACGTAGCACGGGCTTCCAGCCCGTGCAAGCACGGCCAAGATGGCCGTGCTACTAATATCAATCGGTTATTTGTTTTGCCTGCCTATCCAGCCGCCGATGTCAAAGACCCCACAGGCGCCGGCGACAGCTTCGCAGGCGCTACTTTAGGCTATCTGGCACAAACCGGCAAAACCGACTTTCGGACTCTGAAAACCGCTGTTGCTTATGGCACAGTGGCTGCCTCATTTACAATTGCCGATTTTTCACTGCACGCCTTGACCTCGATAACCAGAAGTGATATAGATAAACGGCTCGAAACCTTACGAAAGCTGACACGTTTTTAATACTGAATACTGACGGCTGAATACTAACGACTGAAAAATGCGTTGTTTCATAGCCATAGATATTGACGAGAAAATCAGAGAAGGGTTAGCCATCCTGCAGAACAAATTGCAGGGTGACGCTGATGTTAAAAAAGGTGACGTCAAGTGGGTTGACCCTGACGCGATGCACCTGACGCTGAAATTTTTAGGTGAGATTAAAGACGACCAGCTCGCCGGTGTCTGCAACATAACCAAAGACGTCGCAGGCCGGCACAAAAACTTTGAGTTGGAGGTGGAATCTGTCGGGTGCTTTGGCGGCAGAAGCGCCAGAGTCCTGTGGGTCGGCACAGGCCTGGACTGCAAGGACCTGCTGCAATTACAGGATGACCTCGAACAGCAATTGGCCTCCGCCGGCTGGCCGCCGGAGTCCCGAGAGTTCACCGGCCATTTAACGCTCTGCAGGATAAGAAACTCAAATGCAGGTCTTAAACTTGCGCAACTGACGGAAAAATATAAGGATTATAAGCTTGGGACAATGCCCGCCAATTCGCTCTCAGTTTACCAGAGCGATTTGACGCCAAAAGGTCCGATTTATACCCTGCTATGCAACTACAAATTGCAATAAAAAACCTAAAGGAGAGACCAGAGATGACAAAGGTGAAAAAAACCGAAACTGATTCAGCGCCAAGCGGCAAGGAAACCGCCCTGCAGCGAGTGATTGCACAAATTGAAAAACAATACGGCCAGGGCGCCATTATGCAAATGGACGAGCATAAATACGCCAAAGTTGAAAGCATAAGCACCGGCTCATTATCGCTGGACATCGCTCTCGGTGGAAGGGGCATCCCTCGCGGCAGGGTCACCGAATTATTCGGGCCGGAGTCGTCCGGCAAAACCACTGTGGCGCTTCATATCATCGCCAACGCCCAGCGTGCGGGCGGCGTCGCCGCATTCATTGATGCCGAACACGCCCTCGACACAACCTGGGCCAAAAGATTGGGCGCCAATGTCAGCAGTCTCCTGGTCAGTCAGCCTGACAACGGTGAGCAGGCCCTCGACATCGCCGAAATGCTGATAGAGTCCAACTCCGTGGATATTATTGTTATTGACTCGGTTGCCGCACTGACGCCGCGGGCGGAGATTGAAGGCGAGATGGGCGCTAGCCACATGGGGCTGCAGGCGAGATTGATGAGTCAGGCGATGAGAAAACTTACCGCCGTCATCAGCAAGAGCAAAACGTCCCTGGTGTTTATAAACCAAATCCGTATGAAAATCGGCGTGATGTTCGGCAACCCCGAAACCACTACCGGCGGAACAGCGCTGAAATTTTACAGCTCTATCCGTATCGACTTAAGACGCATAACAACCCTAAAGGATGCTACGGGCGCCGTCGGCTCCAGAATCAGGGCCAGAGTGGTAAAGAACAAAATCGCACCGCCTTTCCGCGAGGCCGAGTTCGATATTATGTTCGACAGCGGAATCAGCTACGAGGGCGATTTGCTCGATTTGGCCCTTACCTGCAATGTGGTCGAAAAAGGCGGCGCCTGGCTAAACTATGGCGACATCCGACTCGGACAGGGCAGAGAAAACGCCAGAAAATACCTCATTGAAAACAAAGACCTCTGTGTTGAAATAAAAAATAAAGTCCTTGTCGCAAAAGGCCTGACATAATCCGCCAGACGTGTGGCGGATTTAGTTTTGAGTTTGCTGTGTAGAAACATTGAGCCAGTTGTCATTGCGAGGCCCAAAGGGCCGTGGCAATCTCTTTCCTGGCAGGTGGAAAAAATCATCTACGCGTTTGAGATTGCTTCGCTTGCTACTCTGCGAAGTAGCTTGCTACGTAGCACGAGTCGCTCGCAATGATAATCTCTGGACTGATGTTTTCTACAGAGCATTTTGAGTTTTTAGTTTATTCTTTACTGTGCTTACCGCAAAAGAAATAAGAAACGGCTTTATAGATTTTTTCAAAAGCAAGGACCACCAGTTTGTCCCCAGCACGCCGATAGTCCCCGTTGGCGACGAGACCTTACTTTTCACCAACGCAGGGATGAATCAGTTCAAGGATATATTCCTGGGACTGGTTCCCCCGCCGTATCGCCGGGCAGTTAATAGTCAAAAATGCCTGAGGGTAAGCGGCAAACACAACGACCTTGAAGAAGTCGGAAAAGATACTTACCATCACACCTTTTTCGAAATGCTCGGCAACTGGTCCTTCGACGATTACTTCAAAGCCGAGGCAATCCAGTGGGCCTGGGAGCTTTTTACAAAGCTATGGGGTATCAAGCCGGACCGGCTCTGGGCAACGGTCTTCGCAGGCGACCAGACTGAGAACATCCCAAAAGACGACGAGGCCGCTTCGCTGTGGACTAAAGTGACTTCAATATCCGCCGATAAGGTTTTGGCCTTCGGCAAAAAAGATAATTTCTGGGAAATGGGCGATACCGGCCCCTGCGGGCCTTGCAGCGAAATACACATTGACCTCGGCCCGGACGCATGCGATATGAAAAACGTCCCCGGCCATAAATGCCGGGTCAACGGCGGCTGCGCAAGATTCATCGAGTTATGGAATCTTGTTTTCATACAATTCAATCGCCTGCCCGCCACACAGATGGCGGGCAAGCCAACCGGCGAGCTTGTGCCGCTTTCAGCCAAATACGTTGATACCGGTGCAGGTCTTGAAAGAATTGTCGCGGTGCTGCAGAAAAAAAAGAGCAACTACGACACCGACCTGTTTATGCCTATAATCGAAGCTGTCAGTGATATGACCGGCCATAAGTACACTTCAAAGCTCGGCAGCAAAACCGATAATGCCTTCCGCGTCATAGCCGACCACATCCGGGCGGTTTCCTTCGCAGTTACCGACGGCGCAACCCCCTCCAACGAAGGCCGCGGCTATGTTATTCGTCGAATACTTCGCCGGGCCTCCCGCTTCGGCAGAGAGCTTGGAGTGCACGAGCCGTTCATTTATAAGCTCGTTCCGGTTGTCGCCGACTGTCTCGGCGAGGCCTTCCCGGAGATAAAAGCCAGGGCCGACTACGTCTCAACCGTAATCGAATCTGAAGAAGCCGGCTTCGGCAGAACGCTCGATAGAGGCATTGAAATCTTTGCCGACGCCGCCGAGCGTGCCGCAAAAACTCCCGACAAAACTATCTCCGGCCAAGATGCCTTCCAGCTTTACGATACATACGGCTTTCCATTAGACCTGACCGAACTTATGGCCCAGGAGCGTGGCCTCAAAGTTGATAAGGCCGGGTTTGAAGAGCTGATGGACCAGCAGCGTCAGCGGGCAAGGGCAGCGCAAAAAAGCGATTCCTTAATGGTAACTCTGGCCGACACTGAACTGCCGACAACCGAAGATGCCCATAAATATCTCACCGATAGTTGCGATAGTCGTATAGTAGGCTGGATTGACAGCGAAGGTTTCAAAAACCACGGTCGTATCGAAGCCGGCGCCGAAGCCGGGGTTATTCTCGACAAAACCTGCTTCTATGCCGAGGCGGGCGGCCAGGTCGGCGACTGCGGACGGCTGGAATCGGAAACCGGACAATTTATCGTCGAAAATACCACTAAAGTCGGTAACTGCATAATTCACCAGGGCAAACTCACGGAAGGGTCGCTTAATGTCGGCGATAAAGTAAAAGCCGTCGTCAGCAAAGACCGAAACGCCATAAAGAATAATCACACCGCCACACACCTCTTGCAGTGGGCGCTGCAGCAGGTGCTTGGCAAATCGGTAGCCCAGCAGGGTAGTTTTGTTGGCCCTGACTATCTGAGATTTGACTTCACCTACCCAGTGGCGCCTACTAATGAGCAGTTAAGAGATGTTGAGAATTTAGTCAGAGAGAAAATCTCCGCCGACCTGCCGGTAACCTGCACTGTAATGCCCAAAGACCAGGCACAGAAACTCGGCGCAATGGCACTATTCGGCGAAAAATACGGAAGCGAAGTCCGGGTAGTCGGCATAGGCGCCGAGGGGCAGGACCAAATCGGACAGGCATTCAGCCGGGAGTTCTGCGGCGGCACCCACGTTGACCGCCTCGGCTCAATCGGCGGCTTTAAGATAATCAAAGAAGAAAGCATCTCCGCCGGCGTCCGCCGGATTACCGCACTGACCGGCTCCGGCCTTAACGCACATCTCGAAAAGGCGGGAGACATTGTTGATAAGCTCTCGGAAATGCTGAAAGTCCCTCCCGACACCCTTATTGACAGGGTTGCTCGACTGATAGAAGACAACAAAAAGCTCACCAAAGAACTTAAGACCGCATCCAAGTCATCCGGCTCCGGCATTATGACCGAAGCAAAACAGCTTCTGGAAAAGTGCGAAAAGGTCGGTAGTTCCTCTATAATCACCGGCAGAGTCTCAAAAACCTCCGCCGAACAGGCCCGCGAAGCTGTTGATATGCTCAAAAAGAAGGCGAAATCCGCAGCCATTGTTCTGGCTTTTGAAGATGATGGCAAAGCAACCCTCCTGGCCGGAGTTACCGACGACCTGGTTAAAAAGGGCTTGAGCGCCGGCGACATCGTCAAAGAAATCGCTCCCATTGTTAATGGCGGAGGCGGAGGCCAGCCGCATCTGGCACAGGCAGGCGGAAAGAACCCCGAAAAAATCAACAATGCCCTCGCCAAAGCCGCCGAACTAATAAAAGAGAAACTTGCCGGCACCTAACCCGATTTTTTAAAGGCCGCAGAGTGCACAAAGAACACATATTATAGGGTGGGCTTTAGCCCACGCGGTTCACGGCTCGGACATTGTGGTGGTTGGAGAAAGCGAAGGTGTCTAAAATGAAGAAGGATATACCTGATGATGTAAAAGAGAAGGTCTTGGATATCGTTGAGCGTTTCAACCGTGAGAACTCTCGACGCGCAGACTGTTATTACACCGCGCGATTCCAGGGCAAGTATCTCTATCTGGATCGCTCTGACTATGGAAACATCGGACCTATCTGCCGTCTGAAATATACTGGTAAGATGGACGATTGGCGTTTTGCAATATTCAAATGGAGTTCTGAGAGGTACAACCCCGAAGAACGGATGTTTCCAGGCAGCGAGCTTGTGGATGGAACAATCGAAGGTGCAATGAAAGCCGGATTGCAAGCATACCCCGTATAGTAAGCCAATTCAGACGAGACTGCACTATGGGTAACGTGTGCACTGCACACTGCTGTGCTGTTGCGAAGCCCCTGGGCATTGTGAATCCTGCTGCAGCTACTATTGGGGTCGTTTAGCGGCTAACAATCAGGACGCCAGAGAATTTTATGATTAAGTTCCACTGCAAAAATTGTGGCGAGAAATTTAGCGTCCCTGAAATCCACGCAGGCAAAAAAGGTAAGTGCCCAAAATGCAAAAATGTAATCCTCATCCCACAGATACAGGACACAAGCCCTCTGGCAACCCCAGGCAAAGCCACCGATAAAGAAACCGGCCCAAAGGATTCTCCTTTCGGCCTGACCCTTTTAGATGTTCCACAAAAAGATAAAACCCAAAGCCGGTCAACCACCCAATATGACGTCTCTAACAGAGCTTTTGAAAATAAACAGGAGCTCGAAGAAATAGCAGAAGCAGACCAAACCGAACCTGTGGGCAAACGCAAGCTGCCGTGGATTATTGACATATTTCTCTATCCTGTAAGCGTGCCGGGCATAGTGACTCTTGGGATTATTATTGGAATACCCCTCCTAATCAATATTGTGGTAAAATTACTCGGCCCATTCGCATCTGCCATATTCATCCCGAGCTTGATTGTAAACATTGTTATTGGATTGTATCTATATTGGTACATCACCGAGTGCATTCGTGATAGTGCCGCCGGCGGATTGCGGGCTCCTGAGACATTAGGTAGTGCCCCAGGATTTGGTGACATGCTGCTGCGATCGCTTAATATTGCTGGTTGTCTGCTCGTCTTTGGGGGGCCTGCGGGCTTTTATTTTTTTTACACTCACAAAACCGACATAGTTTTCTGGTTGCTCCTTGCCTATGCAATTTTCTTTTTCCCGATGGGTTTATTAGCCGTCATTATGTTCGACTCTTTTTCCGGCCTTAACCCTCTTCTGCTTATTGGCTCAATATTCAGGACGTTTCTGCCGTATTGCGCTATGGTTGTTGCATTCGTTTCAATAGGTTTTTTAACTACCATAATCGAATCCGCCGCACCGCAATCGCAGGTCCTGGCTTTCATTATTCAGTGTATTCATCTCTATCTGGCGTTAATCGCAGCCCATCTTTTAGGCCGCTTCTACTGGCGTTATCAGGATAAATTACGCTGGGATGTGTAGAACAAACTGTCATTGCGAGGCCTGCGAAGCAGGCTGCGGCAATCTCAAGTTTATAGCTGTCGAGATTGCTTTGTCGTCCCGATTAATCGGGACTCCGCGCAATGACATTCTGCCGTATCTTTACGCTTTTCGCGTGCGCATCAAGTCCCTCCGCGAGAGCTAATCGAATAATATCCTCCGCACTTTCAGCTAATTTTTCTTTGCTGTATTCGATAATGCTCGTTGACTTGATAAAGTCGTTGGCGCTCAACGCACTGAAAAATCTCGCGCTGGTTCCCGTCGGCAATGTATGACTTGGCCCGGCCCAATAGTCACCGACCGCTACCGGGCTGTAATCACCGATAAATATCGCACCGGCATTTTTGATTCTGTCCGCAATTTCTCTGCTATTCTCCCCGCACTGGATTTCAAGATGCTCCGCCGCAAAAACATTCGCGCGGTCAATTACATCTCCCGTATCATCAAATACGACAATCCCGCCAAAGTTCTCAAGACACTTTATTATTTCTTCTGCACGGTTTAACTGACCAATTTGTTTTTTAAGCTCTGCAAGAACTTTGTTTGCTAACTGTTGTGAGTCTGTGAATACAACCGCACTACCTGGTGCATGTTCTGCCTGACTTAGCATATCAGCCGCCACCCAGGCTGGATTTGCCTGTTCGTTGGCAATAATCAGCACTTCACTTGGCCCCGCGATTGAATCAATACCAACAAGCCCGAGCACCTTCTTCTTAGCCATCTGAACCCAGGCGTTTCCAGGCCCGACAATCTTGTCCACGTTTCGTATCGTCTCGGTACCCTTTGCCAGAGCCATTACTGCTTGTGCTCCGCCGATACGATAAACTTCGTCAATTCCGAGTTCATAGCAAACTGCTAATATGACCGGATGAATAGTTCCCTTGTGCCTTGGTGGTGACACAACAACGATTTCCTTAACACCGGCTACCTGCGCAGGAACCGCCGTCATTATCACAGTCGATGGCAAAGGGGCTGATGCACCAGGAACGCAAACGCCAATTCTTCTTATCGGCGTGTAGTTTATACCACGTTTCAGCTTGTTCCCAATGAAGATACTTTTCTGATACCTTCTAATGTTCTTGATGGCTTGACGGAGTGAACCCAACAAATCTTTATCAATCTTCTTGTGTGCACTCTCTAAATCCTTTTTGGGGATTCGAAACTCCTCAGGAGTAAGTTTCACACCATCAAACTTTTCGGTATATTCGGCTATCGCCTCATCACCACGTAATCCCACTTCGTTAAGAATAGCATCTAATTGTTCTTCCTTGCCATCTTTGCCGCCAAAATGGGTAGCCCGGACAACGGCTGCCCGGATTTCTATAAACCGTTCTTCAAAATCCGGCTGGTCGTATGAAATCAGGATTTTATCGAGTTGGTTTTTCACAGTCCTCTGTGCTCTCTGTGGCAAAAATTGTCCTTACCCGCCGAAGTTTCCGTAACTGTAAACACGCGTCGCCTTTTGCAGCAAAAGGTAGTACTTGCCTTTGTATTTAGTCGTAATCCCGGCTATCTTGAATGGCACCGTCTCCGGCTCAGCAGATTGCCTCTGCTCCGTCAGCTCCAGCGCCTCGCACGGTAGCACCCGCAAAGATACCTGCGGGGCATTTAGGCCAAGAGCATCCAGGACGAACGCAGGCCCCCCATTATCTTGTTTGACCAAAAGGGCCGTCCTGTCTGCCAGAATAGCATCCTGCCTGAACTCCGGCCTTTTTTCGGTCCTGAGTTCTTCCGCAACACCAGACCCCTGCTCAACAACGCTTACCTTCTCTGGCCGAACGGGAACAGGCTGAGCAATGCGCCTGGTTCTGAGCTTTTCTACTATCTCCTGCGGTATGTTTAATACATCGTTTGGCTCATTTATGTCCTGCGCCGACCCTCCCTCCTTCGCAGAAATAATCTCTGCTGGCCTGCTCTCCTGCGGAGCGGGTCCTTGTGTTTGAGATGCTTGAGATGGCTGCTGCTGTATTGAACCTTGAGGCAAAAAATAGACTGGAAATATAAAATTCTTACCCTTGTATCTTGTAACTCTGCCCCAGAGCCGATACCCGGCAGACGACCGCTCGTTGACATCAGCCGTTATCTTTTCCAGCGTTGTTGATGGCAGTAGTTCCAGATTTGTCCCCGCCTTAACAACACCTTTGTCATCATTTACGTCTTCATTAAATCTGAAAAACCACCTGTCGTTAGCATCCGGCCCGTTCACCTCCCCATCGATACCTCTCAGGATGAAACCATCCTGCAGCAGAGCAGGTTCGGCTACCCTCGCTCCAAACGCACCTACGCTGATAAAAAGCCCTGCGACCACAATTATAATTTTCTTTTTCATCATTGAAGATTTTGTACCTGCTTTTCAATAATCAATTATCAATAATCATTTCCACTGCCTGTTTCGGTCCGTCTGCACACCTAATATATCGGCTGCTGTTCGGGTCATCAGTTACAACCAAATCAAGCAAGGGCTTCCAGAATTCGCCTACAAGTATAATTGGTCTATCTGCTTTGAGAAAGCCCTTGTTTTTTAATTCCCATACCTTCGCCAATTCCAACAGCGTCCCCGTCCCGCCCGGCAGCACCACATAACCCTCCCCCAATTTTATCAGCGTATCGAGCCGCTCATCGAGCGACCTGGCGACAATTTCACGTGTAATATATTCGTTGGCACAGCTTTCCTTAAAAGCCGAGCACGTAACGCCGATAATTTCACCGCCGGCTTCCGCAGCCCCTTTCGCCGCAGCCAGCATCGTGCCACCGTATCCCCCGTTGGCAATGGTAAAACCTGCCTGTGCCAGCAAACTGCCGGTCTGGTATGCAAGCATATAGGCAGAATCTTTTGGATTAGCTTTACCTGTCCCAAATATAGTTATTATTTTTTTACCCATTCACCTCCTCGACCTTTAGATTCAAAGGCACATAGGCAGAAGGTCACTTGCCGCGACTGTTCTCCAACTTCCTGATTAAACTACTGAGCATCCGTTCTATTTCTCTGCTCGACTCGTAAAGTTTATCAAAGTCGCTTTTCTTCAAATACCGCAAGTTCAACGCAATCTCTGCCTGGGTCTGCAATTCATACAAGGACCCTGATGCCACATGGAGAAACCGAACATAATCACTGGTCGAGTTTCTGCCATAACCTTCGGCTATATTACTGGGAATCGAAACAGCACTACGTCTCATCTGCTGAGCTAACCCATAGACCTCGTCTTTTGGAAATGACCTTGACACTCTGTATATTTCGGTAACCAAAGCCAAAGATTTCTGCCAGGTAAGTAAATCCCTGTTAGTTTTATTTTGCCGGTCATCATTCTTTGTCCCTTTGTCCCTTTGTGCCTTTGTGCCTTTGCGCCTTTGCCTCTTTTTGTGTGTAGTTTAAGAGTCCGCCCGAAAGCAAAATCTCCCTGTCTCTGCCGGAAAGTTCCAGCTTGCCGGCAAACTCAAATGACCTGGTCCTATTGACAATCTTCACTCTGGCCGCGCCTTTTATTGCCTCCAGTAGATTGTCAATCACCAGCTCGTCGTCGCATTCAATTTTGTCATAATCAGCCGGCTCAGCAAATTCTATAGGCACAATACAGAAGTTAATCAAATTGGCCTTGTGAATTCGCTCAATACTCTTGGCTAACACCATTCGCACGCCTAAATACAACGGGCAAAGGGCTGCGTGCTCTCTCGATGACCCTTGCCCGTAGCTTTCACCTGCAACAATGACACAGGCCATCGCCTTCTTTTTTAACGCATCCGCCCGTTCAGCGAATGTGGGCTTACCCTGTTCGTTGAAGCAGTTAAAGACCACCTTCGCATACTCCGGCACATTTGAACGCAGCTTCAAGAAAGGCCCCGCCGGCACAATATCGTCGGTTGTTATCTTATCGCTGCACTTAATCAGCACCTTGCCTGTCAGCTTCCGCGGCAGTGGCGTCGGCATCTGCGGCACAACAATCGTAGGCCCGCGCAAAACCGCCGCCTTCACCGCCTCCTTTTCGCTCAAAGGCTCCTCTATCATATTTTCATCGACGATAAATTCCTCCGGCAATTCAATCTTTGGATATTCTATCCCCAATAATTTAGGCAAATCACGCGGGTCGATAATCTCACCGGTCAGAACCGAAGCGACCGCTGTCTCCGGACTGACCAGATACACTTCATCGCCCTTTGTCCCGCTTCGGCCAGGAAAATTCCTGTTAAATGTCCGCAGACTTATCACGCCATCCGCGGGGGACAAACCCTGGCCAATACACGGCCCGCAGCCTGATTCCAAAATCCTCGCGCCGGCCGTAATCATATCCGCCAGTGCCCCGTTTCTTGCCAGCATATTCAAAACCTCTCTGCTGCCCGGAGCAACCGCAAATTCGACCATACTGTTTACACGCCGTCCCTTCAATACCCTTGCTGCCATCATCAAATCGGTGAAGCTGGAATTTGTGCAGCTTCCTATTATCACCTGCCCCACCTTGCGGCCTTCAATTTCTCTCACCAGCTTGACATTGTCCGGCGAAGATGGACACACCGCCATCGGCTCTAATCTCGACATATTTATCTCGATGACACGGTCATATCTCGCATTGTCATCAGCAGCCAGTGCCCGATAGTCTGCTTCTCGCCGCTGCGATGCCAGAAACCTTCTGGTCTGTTCATCGCTGCCGAATATACTCGTTGTAACGCCCAGCTCCGCCCCCATATTGGTTATCGTAGCCCGCTGTGGGATACTTAATCCCGCAACCCCTTCGCCGAAATACTCGACCGCCCAGCCCACATTACCTTTTGTCGTAAGTTCGCCCAGCAGTTTGAGAATCACGTCCTTGGCAGCCACCCAGTCGTTCAATCTGCCCGTAAGTTTCACCCCCAAAACACGCGGGCATCTAAGGTAAAACGGCCCTCCAGCCATAGCCACCGCCACATCCAGCCCGCCGGCCCCTATAGCCAGCATACCAATTCCGCCTGCAGTTGGCGTATGGGAATCGCTGCCCAACAGTGTCGCCCCTGGCTTGCCGAACCGCTCTAAATGAACCTGATGACAGATGCCGTTGCCCGCCCGCGAATGACAGACCCCGCACTTTGCAGCTACTGTTTGCAGATACAAATGGTCGTTATGGTTCTCAGACCCGAACCCGGCCATATTGTGGTCAACATAGCTGACCGACAAATCGGTCTTGACCCTATCCACGCCCATTGATTCGAACAGCAAAAACGCTATCGTTCCCGTGGCATCCTGCGTAAGCGTATGGTCAATCCGGATGCCAATTTCCTCACCTGCAGCCGGCTTGCCGTCAACCAGATGCTCGCTGAGTATCTTATAAACAAGTGTTTGCCCCAATTTTGCGCTCCTTGAAAATCCAGGGATAGAATCTAACATAAATCCTCCGCAAAGACAAATCCCCATCCACGATTATTTTGGCGTTTTTCCCGACCGTCACAAATCAGTAAATAAAAAAGCGGCCTTGTGGTTTATCTCACAAGGCCGCTTTGCAAACAACTAAAAGGTCCGGCTTAATAATCACGCACAACCACACCATCGTTGCCGACAAAATACTGGTCTGAGCCTTTAACCTTCAGGTTATAGACCTTGCCGACAAAAGGC
>Ga0315279_10000992_pt1 | contig 49490 bp, 48 predicted proteins | sample YL17G06_20_MG_FD_203694 | JGI IMG/M metagenome (GOLD analysis project Ga0315279, IMG submission 203694) | Sediment microbial communities from Yellowstone Lake, YNP, Wyoming, USA - YL17G06_20 | ecosystem: Environmental > Aquatic > Freshwater > Lake > Sediment | place: USA: Wyoming | collected... | reverse complement strand
TGCCCAAGCCCCAATCTTTCCCGCCACCTCCACCCGTCCCGAGGATGGTTGCGCCCAACAGAAAGTCATTGAGATCCGCATCTGTTAATTTCCTTTCAGACATTTCAAATCCAAGAAGAGTTAAGTGGGTATTTAATATTTTATCTCTGTACGTATTTAGCTCTTTATAAGTGGGCTGTGCATGTTTTACCAACCAGGTTTTCAGCGTGCATTCTGCTTTTTCACCGACAAGCTTAAAGCACAAGTATAAACATGTTTATACGATAATTATGGAGGAACTCAAACTAACAGACAGAAAACTAGTCCTCACCGCAGACATCGAAGACATAATACGAAGAAAAGCCACCCCCACCGGCAACGGAGCCCACGTCACCTGCCCCAAGGAGTACCTGGGCCGAACCATCTACCTCGTAGTCTGCAAGGAATGACCTGCCAAGACTGCCAACGCCTCCAGACCAGCCTGGAGGAACTCACAGCAGAAAACACCAGGCTCCAGCAGGAAAACACAGAGCTACGGCGCAAGCCAGCCCTCTACGAGAACCCCCACACACCACCCTCCAGACGAGCCTACCCCACCCGCAGAAGCCGCGGAGGCCCACGGTTCCCCGGCAGACCCAGAGGCCAACAGGGCAGAACCAGGCCCAGACAGAGGCCCGACGTGGTGAAGGCCCCGGAGCCTAAAGAGAGGTGCGAGAGCTGCGGGGCGCCCCTGGACAAACCCAGCTACGTGGACCACCACATCGTGGAGGAGATATCCAACCTTGCACCCAGGCAGGTCACAGATTTTCTTGAGTTTGAGTGGACGCGCAGAGAGTGCGGGTCCCACACCGTCTCGAGGCACCCGGACTGCCCACCGGGCGGGAGGCTCGGGAAGAACGCCCTGGTACAGGCTACCCTCATGAAGTTTCAGGAACGGCTGCCTCTGCAGAAGGTGTGTGAGGCCCTCGGGAGGATGGGGGGGGAGAAGAGCTTCGCCCCGGGCCAGTTCGTCGCCCCCCACTGCCTCTGGAAGGACTCGAGGGGCTGCCTATACGTCGGCGAGGTCCTGGAGGGGCAGCGCATCAGATTGCTAATATGCTTGGAGAAAAGGTGGCGAGGGCGTATCCAACCGGGCTGACGGTGCTACAAATCGTTGAAGACACTGAAAAAACCTATCAAGTCCTGTTGAAAAATGCGAAGAAAGCTTTGGACGAGGGAGCCCAGGTTCTCATCTTGGGTTGTACAGGTCTTCATGGACTCGGAAAAAGACTACAAGTGGAGCTAGGTGTCCCCGTCTTGGAGGGCGAGGGCCTAGCACTGAGTTTGGCTCAAATGTTTGTGGATGTGGGAATTTCACAGAGTAAACTGGCTTATAGAACACCACCCAAGAAAAAGAGAGTTTATCCTGCTTGAATCCAATTCCCCCTTTTTCTTTTTATTTATGAACTAGATAGTTCCATCTTTTGTTCCTTCATTTGTAGTTACATTAGGCACTTGGAACCGATTGTAGGCAGCAAAATAATAATGACGACATCGTAATGAGGATGACATCGGCTCAGATAAGAAGGAATTCATCAAGAATAGCTTGTTTAATTATTTTTCCGATATATTAAAAATAAAGGAAATGAAACTATCTTCCTATTCGTATCCAACTATCTTCTTCTTTGGTGGGGTGGGGAAGGTCAACTTGGATGGTTTTAGACCTTGGACCACCAACATTTCTGCGAATTTGATTGTGACCAACAATGGATCAAGTACTGGTACATCCATGCGTTCTGCCAGTTTTGCTCCCAACCCTGTCATTCCAGTGCAACCGAGGATTATTGCTTTTGCGCCATCCTGCTCAACGGCTTTCTTCGACTCTTCCACCAAGGCATTTAGTGTCCTATCCATATCTTTATTCAATTCAAGTACTGGCATGTTGATCGAACGAACAGAGGCAAGTTTGTGGGATAGACCGTATGCCCTCGTGTTTTCCTCGATTGCACAGGCCTCATTTTGAAGGACCGTGACTATGGACACCTTGTCGCCAAGAGCGCATGCAACCAATAGCGAAGTCTCACATGTGCCGAGCACGGGTATGTTTACAAGCTCCTTGCCCGCCATAACGCCGGGGTCGCCCATGCAGCTAACCACTACCGCATCAACGCCTTCGTCTTCAGCTTCCTTAATCACCCTGAGAATATCAGGGCTCGCCATGATGGCATCGTATCGAGATTCGATGGAAGTGGGCCCTTTCTTCACACCGACCGAATCCAGTTCAGTATCGTCACATAATCCAGTTAATTTGTGCATCCTTTCAAGATAATCTTTAAGGGGCTCTCTCCGAGGACCTGTTCGGACTACTGGTCCAATAATACGTATTTTCATTTTAGATCATTATTTAAGAAACCCTTTATAATAATAAATTTTTGGTCTGTGAATTTAATCTACAGCCGTTAGAGTCGTAGCGCGAGCGTGCGCGAAAAAAATTTGCAGAAGATACATATAATCAATGAAGTCAAAAATAGATATAATTTTAATTATAATAAATATGACGTAGCAGGAAAAATTTATATCAGAATATTTAGAAATTGGATTAGAGAATAATAATTATGTTATCAGAAATAATTTAGTACAAAAAATAAATTCATTAAAAAATCCTCATAAATTATTGATGGGATCATTAAATAAAATTTTATATGAAATTGCGCGCGCGGTGCACAGATTAAAACAAAAAACGATGACATTTCAGAAGACAGAATACGATCTCGCGCGCGCGAAATAGATAAATAATACTATTTTATATTTATTTCACCTGTATATATTTTATAAGTTTAAATACGGCCATTTATAAAATTGGGCTATGGAAACAAGCTACTGGGTTATAGAGGCTGTTCTTATCATTGCTATAGTTGCATATATAATTTTAAGATTATTTGGAAAATTAGAGCGCAAAAAATGAATGGATTTTTAAATTACTCAGCGCGTATGTGTTTAGCTTGATAATTTTCTGTGTTAAGTTCCGATTTTAAACGATATTTATTTTGACATTTCCATGAAAAAGATAGTAAAAACATATAGAAATGATGCAAATTGAGTCTTTTAATTCGAACTAAACATATACCTCTCAGCGCGAAATATCTTTTTTAAATCGCTTTGGAAGCATACATTCATTCCTCAATTATCTCGACGTTGGCTCTAGGTACAGTTACGATCTTACCGTCCTCGATCTTCACATCCAGAACCCTGACGCGGGATCTTGTCTGAATCTGCTGTAGCTCGACTGGCAAATTCGCAACCTTTCCAATGGCCCCGAAGTAGGGCTGCCTGATGACTCGGATGGGTGTACCGGGGACCATTCCAGACGCTAGCTCTTCCACCGCCGAATCACCCGTAGCCCCGTGAGGTATTATGATCTCAGGCCGGAGAACACCCGCCCTGATCTGTGTAGAACCATTAACAGCAGCGTTGTACCCTTCAAAGCTCTTAAGGAGATCGAAAGTCCTCTGGGACATTTTCATCCTACCAAAGCCCTCGGTGATTATGATGGAGAGGCCCACCTCTTCTTGGCCAGTTATAGCGACGCCGATCTCCTCCCCCATGAACCTCTTTATATCATTATGCCGTATACCGCCTGAGACGACGCACGAGACGCCGACCTCGGCGGCTTTCCTGAGAGCCTCGTATGCAACCATGGATCCTCCGACGAGAACCATTCCCCTGTGCTCTGCTTTGATGTGGTCTTGTGTCAGTTCGTCGTTTGGCGATTCAACGCCCATTTTTATTATGCCATGGCTCTCTCCACCTATACCGAATATGCCCTGGATGAATGCGGCGTTAGTCTCAAGTACTGCCCCCTCTCTAAGGAGAACCTCCACGACCTTACCTGGGATGTAAGAGTCTACCTCCACAGGTATTGGAAGCCCCCTGATGACTACTTGGCCAGTTACGGTTGAGATCAACTCTATTACTCCATCTATCGGAGATTGCACCCACTTCTTTAAGAGACCAAATAGAACAGAGTAGCCAGCGATGATCTCGTCTTTTTCAACTTTATCACCAACCTTCTTCTTCATGTACGCCGGTAGGTCAGCTGGTTTTGATGAGAAGCCTAGGATTGCAGCAACTTTAACGATCTCTGGGTCACCGCTTACAAGAGTTTTTGCAATGACAGTGCCATAATCTACCTCGTCCCCTTTCTTGACACACACCTCACCTGGAATTGGCAACCGCCTTGCCTTGGTAACAGCCATCGCACGCTTGACTTTCAGTCCGGGCGTATAGGCGTATGCCTCTTCAGAGACTTTCTTGCTCGTCAATGTCATCACCTCAGGCTAGTTCCTTCAGCTCATCAACAGGGTATAGGTCCATGGCATCGAACCATTTTAACAGAAACTGCTTCCTTTCAGCGTCGTCCTTGGGCAGGTAAAGCGGTCTACCCCTCGCATCGAGCATGATGCCGGCAATTCCTCCCATAACAGTACCCTCGATTTTATGTCCTAGCCCTTCGCCGACGTCAAACCCCTTGTGGGGGGTGATAACAGCCTTGGCTTCCTGTCTTTCCCTCAAATCGATTCGCTTGATTTCGCCAAACTTCATCTCTTCCTTCACGATATTCCCCTCAGGCATTTCCAGCTCAACGGTCATCACTGGGTCGCCGATGCGACCAGCCCCAGTGGGCGCGACACAGGTTCCAAGCCTTACGAGGCAGTCTTTGTCGAAGATGTTCCAAGCTGCCTCCCTATGGACCGTTGAAAGGATGCCGAGGTGAGGCATCATGAAGACGCTGTCTTGGAACATTTTGGTAATCCCCTCGGGCTGGAATGCGTCTGTCAGAATCAGAAGAGACTGCCCCCTCCATGGTGCATGGCTCAGAAGGCCACCTGTTCCGGCTATGATGTCTATGCTCATCATGTCAATATAGGTCTCTGTGATATTCTGTTGGAATACATCACCGATCGAACGATCCACGGTAACACCTTTAAGCCTCGTAGCGATGGTCTTGTGGTGCTCGAGCCCCAACCTCAGGGCTTCCCTTGCGACGCTATGCTCAACGATTAGGTCCTCTAGGGTCTGCGGGATCGTAGTGGGCCTGATCATCTTGTTCATCAGCCTGCTCGCAACGTCCTCTTCGTCGAGCTTGAAGGGAAGCCACCGCATAATATTCGAGAGACCAGCCTCCTTCATCACGTTAGTGACGCTGTAGCTCATACCGAGGTTCGCACTTACGCTCCTGACGAACCTGCCGTCCACAACAGAGTACACATTTGTCGTGGCTCCTCCGAGGCCGACGCCGAGAACATTTTCCTTATAGGTTTCCGCGATGAGCTGCATCGCCATGCCCTCCCCAGCAGGCGTGGGCATGATGGGTATATCCGTCCATTTCATTAGCTTCGTGTAGCCGGGTGCGTGGCTCATGACGTGCTCCATGAAGAGCTCGTGGATAGCTCTTCTGGCGGGCTCAGTGTTTTCCACAGCGAGGACAGGGCGTAGGTTTTCAACAATGGTCAACGCAAATTTCCTACCAAAAAGATCTGATATCTGTGGGCGTAGGTCTTTGTTGCCAGCAAAGACTATGGGAAGCTCATAAGAAACTCCCAATCTAGCCTTTGGTTCGGCCGCATTAATGAGTTCGGCCAGCTCCATCACATGGGCCGATGCACCACCATCCTCCCCACCAGCTAATAGGATCATATCTGGTCGAAGGCTTCGGATTCTTTTGATCTTCTGAAACGGTCTCCGGTCGTCGTCACGGGCGAGTACATCCATGACTATGGCCCCTGCACCGAGCGCCGCCCTGTTTGCGCTCTCAGCCGTCATCGACTTGATGAGACCGGCGACCATCATCTGCAGGCCTCCCCCAGCGCTGCTCGTGGTGCAGTAGAGGTCCACGCCGATCTTACCGTCGTATGGGACGACGATACCACTGCCATCTGGGGAGAGGATCTTGTGCCCTGTTAGCTCCTCAACCTCCCTCACTGCGTTCCTGACGCCGAGGGTCACATCCTCATACGGTGCCTCAACAGTGGTAGGTGCCTCACCGGCGACGAGAAACCTCCACTCGCCATCTCTTTTATGGAAGAACCTGGCCTTTGTCGTAGTGCTTCCCGTGTCCGTGGCCAGAATATACTGCATCTCTTCTTTTGGTTTCCTGAGCGTAGCCATTGATAAGTCTCCAAAGTTATTATGATATCCTATCTTAAACTTTTTGGATGCGTAAAGTCAACTTTCTAACTTGCGCTGCATCAGAACGGGAGGAAACGCCTCCAATCTCTCTTTGGAGAAGCCTCTTTCTTTGTCTGATTACCCTCTGCAATCTTCTTATCTTCCTGCTCCGAGTCCTTCTCTTCACTCTTCCTCTCCAATAATGTGATCAGCTTCTCTAGATTATCTCTGTTCTCAAAGATTGTAAAGAATTTTTCTCCGCTTTGGCTGATATCTCCCCCTATTATCCAAAGAAACGGATATATCATAAAACGTCCAAACTGGCCACCGATATATGATAGAGGCTTGAAGCTCTGTAAAAACAACACAGCAACGGAATCCATTCCATAGTCATGTATCTTGTGAGCTGCAACCTTGATCATTTTCTCTTCGTCTTCTGGCGTTATCTCCTCATTACTGAACAATCTAGAGTTTCCCTCACACTATTGACATCTGTTCTTTTGACAAGACGGATATATGAATTAAGCGGTGAAAAAGCGAATGTATGCTGAAACCTGCTCGGTGAGACACGCACCGCCTACTTATAAAGAGCTAAATACCTACAACGAAGTTTTCAACATTAGATTATACATATCTTTTAGCAATCTTAAATGATACTACTAATGTTTATTTATAACATATATCAAATATAAGGTATCTAATATTTTGATGTATTATGTGTAATAAATGAATAATATCTTAAAAAATTCAGAATAGGTTATCTCCTATTTAATTTTCTTTTATAAGTTAGGTAAGCAGTGAAGGTTGCTAAAAGAGCGGTAAATAGGAGAAATATCCTCATGAAATCGTATTCTAACTTTGCTTGTGGAAACCATATTGGGTTGAAGGCTAGCCAGACAATCGAGAGAATAAGTGCAACAATCGTCCATCTCAATGTTTTAATTTGATATTCGAGGTTGGGTGATTTGAGAAATATCCTTTCCTTTCGCGAAGAATAGATACCCATTGAACCTGATGAGCTGACGAAAAATAATATTCTAAAAAGAGCGCCTAAATCATTATGCATAATTCATCCTCAAAAATAGAACATAGGAGTAGAACTATTTAAGCGGTTGTTACATGTAAAGTCAACTTTCTAACGTTACACTTTTCTTAAGTGAAACTCAAAATTGTTTGCAGAGTTGCAACGTGAGTCAGGACCCCAGTATCAGGGGATTGTTCGGGAAGTTCCTCAAGAAAGGGCTTATGGTGACCCGAATCGCGGAGCTGTTCTACACCACCAGGCAGACCGTGCACAGATGACTTAAACGCACCCCGCGCGCTGTCGTTATCTTTAAGGTTAACCGAGGGGGGAGCAGAGAAAAACCAGAGGTTAATCGAGATCCTCTTATATATTTTATAAGGTTCTCTTATTGTATGAGATGAGATCATGGCAAGAAAAATGGAAATAGAATTTGAGAAAGGTGGAAAAATAGTAGCTGAACTATTTAACGAAGAAGCACCTGAAACTTGTAACTATGTGTGGGAAAGGCTGCCATTTACATTACCCGCTAGACGTTCTGTTATGTCTGGTGGATTTATTGGAGTTAATCTTTATGATTGGACTTTCAATAAACTAGAATATGCTAATACAACCATCCCAGTAGGAGAAATAGGATTTCTTTCAAGATGGATTCCACACACTCCAGAGAATAAACCATACTGTCAGATTCTAATCTCTATGGGCTCAGGAAACCAAGTTCATCAAATGTGGGGTATAGCCTCACCCACCAATAGATTCGCAAAAATTATCGAAGGATTAGATTTAGTAAGAGTAATTGGAACTAGACTTGCAGAGCAAGGCACTGAAAACGTCACTTATAGAAGGAAGGAGTAACAACAATCTCTAATATCCTTTTTTTTATATATATTATATAAGAGTGGCATTCTGTTTTTATATTGTCACGCGCGCGATTAGTTATTCTTTTTTCAACTGTTTCTGCGCGTGCGGATCCTCTCGACGAGGGAAGATGCGTGTCTCTTCTCGTTTTCGTTTGCGGGAGTCATCACGCTAGCCAGAGGCGCACGCGACGGCTTGAGGCCTGTGGTATTTAAACTCGAGCGCGTATAGTCTCTTTTCACACATAAAAAAGAGTAAAAATCATCTCCTATATCTTATTTTGTGTGAAATGAAAAGTTCTTTTCTAAAGTGTTTAGGTGGATCTACTACCTCTCCATGCGCGCGATGTTACTCTGTTAAATACCATTAAAATATTGACTGATCAATAATTTAACTGGTCTTCGCGTATGTTATTTAATAGACCGATCAATTATTAATATTTACAAATTACTAGTGCATATTCGTAAAAAAAAGAGTAAATTTTACCTTAATTCTCTTGGTTTATGGAAGCTTTTCTCCAACGTGTATGAAGGCGAAGGCCATACCGCATCCTGAGTTTACGGTCTGTAGTTCTCCCGAGGTATCGCAAAAGTCTCCGCATGGCCAGGACCAGACGTAGCCATCCTCTGGCATTTTCACCTGCTCTACGACCTCGCCGAATAGATTATACACCTCGGCAGCAACCTCATTCTTCTTTATTAGTTCGCCCGGTTTCTTCAGTATCCTTAGGAGGCCACCGCGCTTTGGCCGTAGAGTGCCAATGCCTTTATTCCAACCATCTACGCGTGGAAACTTTTCGGGATGAGGTTCAACTTTTCCATCTATCATGTCGAAGATCTTCATGACATTTAGATGCCCCCTGACGCCGGTATTAGTTGCCTCATCAGTAAACCATCTACCATCCGCATATTCTAACAATAGTCTAGGAATTCCCTTCTTTGTAGCTAGAGTGCCATAGGTTGGAGGCGCATCTGGGGGTAGCGGTGTGTCTGAGAACATTTTTGTGTAAGGGAAGGCCTCAGCCATCTGGATGCATTTCTCTTTGTTCCTCGGGTCAGCTATGCTAATTGATGTATAATGTAGAGAATCAGGTCTCGTATTGCAGTGAGCGTTTATCCAAATGTCTGCCTTGCTTATTGCCTCAGTCCAGAGATTGTAGGCTATCATCTCAGTCGAGTTACCATTTGGAAGGTCTGCCCTGCCTCTACTTAAATCAACGTGATCTATCCATGAGCGGTACCGATTCGCCATGAATCCTGACATGTTCATTACAGGTATGCCGATGACGGCTCCTCTGAGCTTCTTAGGGTCGAGCTTCTCGTTCATCAACTTGAGGATGACCGCTATACCCTGAATCTCTGTTCCGTGTTCAGTCGAGGTTAGAAGAAGCGTAGGGCCATCCTTTGATCCATTCATCACAAGAACTGGCAAGTCAAGAGACATGCCATTGTTGAGCTCTGCGCCTTTGATGTGGCCTTTCTTAAATTCTCCTCTTTTAACTATTACATCTCCAACTTTTAGTTCTGCAGGCATAATAACATTCTCCGTGCGCGCCGATTAATAATGGCTCATAAGATAATAAAATTTTGGTTCGCGCGCGCTGTTCATCTGTTCAACGAGTTCTCAAGAGTACATACGGTTTTGAAAAAATACCTTAACTCCCAAGTTGGAGATTTAAATTATCCATAGGCTCATTACAAAGGCTCGATAGTTCAAATTCGCGCGCGCCCGATTTAGCTACAAGTTGTTTAAATCATTTATCAGCGTCTTTTCCGCGCACAGCTGGATTAACTTAAACATCTGTAGTTAAAATTATATTCATTATCGCCTTTATAGAGAGAGGCTGATTGGTATTTACAGGGGGCCCCTCCTCTAGCAGTGACATAGACATGAGAACTTTTATGATGGCTTATCTACAGTTTGTTATATTAATATTAGCTTTCACAGCCTCTGAAGTTCACGCCTCTACTTTCTTTAGGGGCGTCGTGCAAGATGAAGAAGGCAAGCCCATCGAGAATGCTAACATATCGGTCTGGCTTATGAATAAATGCGTCGCCTCACGAAGGGCCAACGCAGACGGATATTTCGAAATCGAGCTTGAGGCTGGAGCAAGTTACGTCCTTTATATCCTTGCAGATAACCCTTCTACACCCGGAATCGACTATCTTCCTTTGCGTTCCGAGCTAGTGCCTTCCGACGGAGATGTCCTTAAGTTCGCACTCAAATGGGCTGGTTCCCTAGTCTTCATAGGCGATAGCCAATTTGTCGAGTCAGAGAAAATCCCATTATCGCTGCTATATACAGTCTTAGATCCGAAGTCAAACGAGGTTATGTGCGTCGAAGGTTTCCCCCTTATGTATGGATATGCGCCTGAGAGCCAGAGCACCTTCCTTGGTCTTGAGCATTCGCATCTCGTCGTCCCGTCTGGCGTACCTTTTACAATCGAAGTCAACTCCTCAATCGCCACGGAGTCCGGCCGCCAATATCGCTGTTTCAAGGTTGGCGAATCAAATAATTTCATGCTCGAAACGGGTCAATTGGCGACCATTGACATAAGACGGTACTCAACTCAATACAATCTTGACCTCGTGGAAACGCTCCTAAACGTGGTTGATTCGAAGATCGAAGAGATGGAGACACTAGGGTTCTACTTAGCGACTGAAAAAGGGACGGCCCTAACCTCTTTGAGACAGCTCTCAGAGGCAGGATACCTATACGAAAAGGAAAGATACATCGAAAGCTTCGATGCAGCTAAGAGGAGCTTCATTGCGCTCAGGCAGACGTTGATCGACGTAGCACATTTGTACGATGACGCCGCTTTTTCCGTCTACATGCTCATCTTATTCATAAATTTTGTATCCATCGCCATCGCTTTCCTGCTGTTGAGAACGGACCCAACTAAGCTTCTCGGTAGCTTGGCGATCTACTTATTCTTGCTTGCGATTCTGTACCTCACTTATCCAGGCAGCGTCATAATTCCTTTCCCGCTCTTTGTTGGGTCGGCGGCACTGACTCTCGTAGCCTCTTTGATGGTAGTTAAAATGCTCCCTCATTTCATGAGTGGAAAAGGCGGAAAAACTCAAATTCCCGTGCGTAACATCATCGTTCCCATTCTCTCCATGGCGAAAAGAAACATCAACCGAAGGAAATTGAAGTACGCACTTACACTGATATCTATCATGGCCCTCGTCACGAGCTTCGTGTTACTCACCTCTTTCTCGAAGGGTTATGGTCTAGTTGTGAGCCGCTTGAATGATAAAGGGGCCCAATCGGATGTCGTAATGATCCGTGCCCCGGGGTACAATAAAGCAGAGCCCATATTTTTGACATCGTCAGAAATTTATTCAGGTTGGCTGGAGAAACATTCAGAGAACAAGGTCATCTCACCGAAGGCTGAGAACTCACCAGTCACACAGCCTGTTGCCCATTTGAATGATCTTCCCATCTTCGGCGTTTTAGGAATCGACCCTGCTGCAGAATCGACAATAATCAATCTAAAAGATGTCCTTGTAAAAGGCGAACTTCCATCGGAAGGCGGCATTCTGATAAGCGAGGCCCTGAGGATGAGGCTCAAGCTTGAGGTGGGCGATGAACTTGTTTTGAGTGATTTAACGTGTAAGCAAATTTGGATCGAGATACAGGGGGTCTTCGACGATAGAGCGTTCAGCGGGTTGAGAGACCTTGACGACTCAACCTACCTCCCAGAGAAGCTATTAGATGTCACGCCCGAAGCATCACCGACCTTCATACCCGTCTCGTGTGAGCCATTTGAAATAATCATCGCCAACCTTTCGACGGCTCTTAAAATGCCTCTCGTCGGAATCACGAGAGTTGACATCACTGTCAGAGAAGAGGCCGATGTTAAAGCCTTTGCAGAGAGGCTGGCCCTGGAAAGAGGATATGATGTCTGGTTTTCGTCAGCCGATGGCGTCTATTTAACCCGCCTTGGCGGCTACATGGAAGTTAAGGCCCTGCCTCTGATAGTACCTTGGGGGATAGTCACTTTAAACGTGATGATGACGATGCTCAACTCGATTTATGAGCGGAAGAAAGAGATACAAGTTCTATCATCTGTGGGCCTTAACCCCAGCCAGATATCCGCTATCTTCGTTGCTGAGGCGTTTATTATCGGCATTATCGCAGGGGGTTTAGGATACCTAGTAGGGTTAAGCCTCTATAGGGCAATAGCATTTTTAGGGTTGGCGATTGAAGTTCGCCAAAAGGTTTCTGCATTCTGGAGCTTCGCCACCATCTGCATCGCTTTGACTGCGGTGATCACAGGTGCCCTCCCAGTTCTCATGAATTCAACAACCATAACGCCCTCATTGATGAGGCGTTGGAGGATAGAGGGGAAACGAGTGGACGTTGACAGGCCTTTTGAGCTCCCAATTCCGGTAAAGCTCCTACCCGAGGAGACTGACGACTTTATCGATTTCGTGGTTCGCGCCCTCAAGGCTCATGAGGATGATTATGTTAGAAAAATAACATCCATTCGCGTCTTAGGTAAAACGAATGAAGTCACGAAGAGGATCGTCTTCGTCTATAAAGCAACAAATTCGTTAGATGCTGGAAACTTCTACACGAACAACATCATAATTATAGAAAAGATGCTCAGTAATAGGATCGAGGTCAAGTTACAGTCCCAAGGCGTTAAAAATAATGTGTATGCTACTGGAAATTTGATAAGAAATATCGCCATACAGTGGAGCACAATCAGGGGCGAAACTGTGTGACAAAGTACAAGAGATTAAATTTATTTCCCCACACATACACACCTTCGCGCGCGCGAATTAGATAACCTTTAAAAGTAATTTTAACAGAAGGCTAGTTAGAGGTTCTGAAAATGAAGAGCTACGTTAAGGTCTACGGCCCACCGCTTATGAAGGCCATCAAGGCCCTTGAGAAGGTCGCAATCGGATTGCCTGAGGTCTGCATATGGCACACATTCTTCGCCTACTCGCCCTCGCTCAGCAACTATGGGGACATATCGAACTACTTCGCCGATGTCGGCGAGGTGCCGGAAAAGAGGTGCAACACGATAATTAGCAAATCTGGTGAGAGCCTAGGCGAGTATGACTTCTTCTTCGAATGGTTCAAGAAGCCGACAATGGACGAGTTGAATAACCTCATCGAGAAGGTCGATGAGGCCCTCGCGCCCCTCGGTGTTAAGTACACGCTTACCACAAAGTAAGACCCTCAATTTTTTCTACTTTCGCGCGCGCCTATTTGATCCGCTAGGCATCGTCGGCGAAGACCCCCTAGCGTGCTCACTACGTCCCGGGGATCCTCGGGACCCACGACTTACTCTCCCCCCAGAGGTACTTGGCGAAGAGCTGGGCCTCCTCGTTAATCAGAGTCTCGAGCGTCTGATGCTCCCCATGCCTGATCCGCTTAACCTCAACCCTATTCTCGAAAAACCTGTTTAGCTCCGCGAGGATCTCGCCCGTCTCAGACTTGTTGAGGACCTCCCTCTTGCCGGTTCGCGCGCGTGCGATGAGGGGTTCGACCTCTGCTAGGCGGTTGCCGAGGCGTTCTATGTCCTTGTAGGCTTGGTAGAACAGATATGATTTGAAGGAGTCCATGTGATGGCTATGCTGGCGTGATCTTTAAGGTTAACCGAGGGGGAGCAGAGAAAAACCAGAGGTTAATATGCTCTGTTGCATAACTCTATTGTTTTGATGTTCCATTCTTGGGTTTCTATCCCGGTTTAAACCTGGGTTGCTGGGCTGAGGCTCACGAAGAGGTTGTACAGAGACGCCTTCAGAATCACCTCCCGAACCATGTTGGAAAAGCTTCTCGCCATGACATACTCCCCGAACAACCGTTTATAGACAGAGAACGCGGTCTCAGCCATCCACCGCCGCCCATACCCCACCCGCCGCCTCCAGGCCTCAGGGTCCCCAAGCTGCTCCATGACAGCCATTTTCCGGGCGTGGCAGCCGCGGGCCCTGGCCGAGGAGCTCCTCCTGACCTTGATGCCCGGTTCTATGCCCAGCTCCTCCAGATAGGAGGAGCTGAGGCGAGAATCGTATGCGCCGTCACCCAGAACCCGAACCACGTTGCAACGCCTCTGTGCCTGCTCCACCAGCGGCACCAGCATCCGGCCGTCACCCGTCCCCTCGTCCGTCACCTCCATGGCGACGATCTGCTTCGTCTCCACGTCCACGGCGATGTGGATCTTGAGGAAGCCCCGGCGCCGCCTCCACTTGGCTCGCATCCACTCGCCCCTGTCAGAGACCTTTACGCCGGAGGCGTCCACGGCTATGGTAACAGGCCTCCCCGGGTCCAGATGGGGCTCCAGGTCGATGCTGAGTCCGTTGGCTCTGCGGCAGGTGGTCGAGTAGTCCGGCCCCCTAAGCCGGGGCTCTCACCGGGATAGGGCGTGGGTGAAGCCTTCTAGCTGTCTGTAGGGTAGCCGGAGGAGGGCTCGGAGGAGCCCCTGGAGCCTTATGAGGCCGTAGTGGTAACGGTACCTGGCTCCTTCCTTGCCCCGGCTCATCTCATCCAGCTCCTCTCCCTAGGTGTGGAGGAGGCCGAGGTCGAGAAGTATCTCTCCGCGCCTAGCTAACGCCTCGTTGTGGTTGGGCCAGTCAGCCGCCATCGGGCATCTAATGTATTTTTAGCTGAATGTTAATAGATCTTTCCATAAGATCCACTCATAAAAACCGAGTTACGCAACAAAACAGGTTAATAGAAAGTCTCTTATATATAAAATACACTAGTAAATATCTGCGAAAAAAAATTGGCAATAAAAAATGCAGTTGCTCTTATAATGCTAGTATTGACTTGCATTGTTATCTGGTACTCGAATCTTCGAATAACTCAGGGAAAGATTCCAAAAATCAGAAGGTTACCCGCCATGGATGCTTTAGAAGAGGCCATAGGTCTATGCGCGGAGAAAGGAAAGCCTGCTTGGTTTCCATTAGGGGCAGCCCCAATAGATGATCCACAGGGAACCCCAGGACACATCATAACATTGAGCATAATGGGTTATACAACGAAGTTTGCCTCAAAGATGGGAGTAAGAATACTGAGTGGAACTATTCGTACACCACTTATCCCCATGATAGACGACGTTCTCACAGAGGGATACACGACTCATGGCACACCGGAGCTTCATAACTTGGAGGACATCCGGTACTACCCATCTCAGATGGCATACATAGCCGGAAACGACACGGTCCACAAATACGACAAACCTGGCTGTCAAATCATGCTCGGCGTATGGTGGGCCGAGACTCCAGCATTCTGCGAGATCGCAAAGAGGGCGGGGGCTTTCATGATTGGTGGGACGGACTACATAGAAAATGTACCGTACTTAGTCGCATTCTGTGATTACTCCCTGGTGTTTGAGGAGATCTACGCTGCCGGCGCGTACATATCAGATGATCCCGGCCAAAAAGCTACTATATGGGCTGAGGACATTATGAAATTCCTGTTGTTGGCGATGAGTTTCATCGGCGCTATCTCCTTAACAGTCGGATTCAGCACATTCGTTACCTGGTTAAGTATGTGAGGTGAAAAACTGTGTCTGTACTTTATCGTAGACAAATTCCGCTGGCGATAACGATCTTCCTGGTCCTCGTAATCATCATAAAGACCTTCTTCGCGGATCCTACCACTTTGTACTGGGGCCTCCTTTTTCAGCAGTGGTCATCCCTAGCCTCGGCAGTATCTATAGGCCTAGGTGTTGTTGCATTGCTAAGCTTTCACATACCGAGAATCAGGAGAAGGGAAAACAAACCTATCAGGTTCCAGTGGTTCTACAGCATTTCCACAATAGCTATTATGCTTTTATTCATGATAGTGGGATTTAGCTTAGGATCTGGATCTCCCCAGTATAAATGGCTCTTCAATACTTGGTATGCACCTATATCTGGCTTGATCTGCTTCGTCTCAGCCTTCTATTCAGTGACAGCAGTCTACCGTGCATTCAAAATACGAAGTCTGGAAGGAGCTGCCCTGATTATTCCCGCGCTTCTTATATTCCTGTATGACGCCCCAATAGGACCCTTCATGTTCCCATTCTTAGGCCCGATTGGGGTCTATCTCTTCTCAGTCATTACTGCATCCGCATTCCGTGCCGGTTTGTTGTCTGTAGCCCTTGGCATGGTCTTCATAATGATAAGGACAATCATAGGCAGGGAGAGAGGGTACATGTACGAGGAGGAAAAGTAAAGATGTCTGAGAAAACAGAAAGTATATGGGTTAAGATTCAGAAGATCCCGAATCCAGCGATACTAGCTGTGTTTACGATCTTCATGATTATCCCAGTTATCGTACCTCTGAATCTACCGATCGGAATCCCAATAATGACACAGCAGTTCTACGACTACCTCCTAAATATGCCCGAGGGAAGCAAAATAGTTTTTATGTCTCAACTTTCAGGTTTCAACTACGGCGATCTGGCGCCTTTATGTGCCGCAACTCTTAAACTAATTACCAATTCACCCAATCATTTAAAGGTCATAATGGTTTTCCAATCGTCCGATTGCGTGCCATTCTGGGACATAATGAAGACAACATATGGATGGCAGCTACCACCAGACAGAAAGTACGGTGTAGACTATGTAGAGTTCGGCTTCTACATAGGGGCAGAGATGGGGTGGGCGACCACCTGCGACAACTTCAAAGCCATGTTCCCAAAAGACCGCTTTGGCACTCCGATAGAAAACCTACCTATAATGACAGGCATAACATCTGCAGCTAGTTGGAATCTATTACTTTTACCAAATAGTTGGAGCGGGCTAATGGACTACATTATCCGACATGCCTATGGACGATACGGTGTGAAGGTCATGTTAATGCCCGCAGGCATGTGCGCCATGTCTGCTGCTGCCTATTACCCTTCCGTATCACCTGGCATGCCCATCGGTGCGGGAGGAGGAGCCCAATTAGAGAAGCTACAGGGGTATAAAAGTTGGGGGACAACTATGGCAGACGCGTTCTCTCTTATGTCTTTATTGACAGTTGTACTAGCCTGTGTGCGGATCGTTGGTGATTATATGGAGAGGAGGACACAAAAATGATGATTGGGGATCTTCTATCTATATGGGTGCCTATCTTAACGATACTCATCAGCCTTTCGTTTATGTTCGTTGACTGGCCCGGCTGGAGATGGGTGGAAACCCTCCTCGTCGGGGGAGGATTGGGTCATACGGTTGTCACGACCTGGGAGTCTCTTGTTCGATCGGGTATTAATCCCATAATGAATGGCCAATATCTCCTAATACCAGGCATCGTTTTCGGCGTACTATTGTACTTCAGGCTGCACCCCGATCCAAACTACAAGTGGATCTCGAGATACGGCTTCATTTGGGTAGTCGCGGTAGGAGCAGGGTTGGCCTTGGGCACCCTTTGGCAAGGCAACATAATGGTGATGCTAATTAAATCTATGGACGTAGTAGGCATATCGCTCATGGACCAGATCAATAAGATACTGATGTTTATTATCTTCATAACATCCATGAGCTACTTCATCTTCACAAAGGAACACACGGGAATCCTCGGGATATCCACAAAAATTGGACGCTACTTCTTAATGATAGCCTTCGGCGTGGGCTTCGCCGTCCTGATAAGCATGTACTACAACGTCGCCCTCGAACGAATCTGGTGGATCCTAGACTCATTAGGGATCGTCCAAATCTAAACGATAAACGGATCAATCCCAATTTTTTAACTTCACTCGGAAGATGCACCTTAAACTTTGAAGATTCGTATAATTGACGACATTTAAAAAAAATATACGTGACCTTATGAAAGAAGTTCTCTAAGAACGTCTTGGCTGGCTAGCCCACCGCTAAACATGGTCCAGACGACCGGCTATGTGACTGGGCGAACCCGAGCTGCTAAGGAAATGGTCCCTGAGACCAGATGAGTGATTGCAGCCTGAATCCAGCCAAGAGGCGAATGAGATGAGATATGTAGGAGTAGACATCGGCAAATGGAAGTGCAGGGCAGCCGTGATGGACCCAGAGGGCTACATAGTCGAGGAGTTCACCTTCCCCAACGACGCGGAGGGCATACATGACCTGGCCTCAAAGCTGACGACAGAAGACAGAGTCGTGATGGAGTCCACTGGAAGCGTCTGAACGACCCTGTACAACAACCTAGACGAGAGACGAATACCCGTCGCCCTCGCGAACCCCTTCAAGACAAGAGCCATAGCTCCCACCAGGATCAAGACGGATAAAGTTGATGCACGGATCCTTGCCCATCTCCTCAGGGGAGACCTGGTGGCCGAGTGTTACGTTCCGCCGAGGGAGCTGAGGGAGATCCATGCGCTGGTGAGGTACAGGGCGGGCCTCGTCAGGATGAGGTCCACGGTGAAGAACAGGGTCCTCGCACTCTTCGACGAGCACGGCCCCCCGGTGCGAGTACTCGGACATGTTCGGTAAAAAATGTAGAGAGTGTCTCAGGTCCTTGAAGCTCGGCGCCCTCGACCGGTTGGTGCTGGATAACCATCTCCAGCACGTCGAGAGCCTCGAGGGGTAGTTCGGGCGGGTGGACGAGATCAGGAGGAGGGTTTCCCTAGACGAAAACGTCCGGCTTCTCCTAGCGCGCGTGATAGCGCAAAAAGCCGTAATAACCCTCACGCCTTTTTGGCTATTGCGGGTTGACTATATTTCTCTTTGCTTTTAAAAAAGAGGGAAAGAATAGATTATTTTTCCATCAGTTTTCTGATTGGGACATGTTCTATGTCCCATCGGAAGTGCTGGGGCCCAAAGATCTTTAGACCCATCGGCGTCTCCCATGCTTGTTCTATTTCGACGCCGATGACGACAACCTTTCTGCCCGTCTCCCATTCAGAAGACCAGAAGTTGGCCAGGCCCCAGCCGGTTTCGGGATCAACGACGTTGATGCAGTCAGGGCTGGTAACATACGGCTTCCCATCTAACCAACTGACGTGGTTTTCATTGCAGTACCATATCCTCATGTCGTGCCCTTTGTAATTGCCTGTTCCCCTAATTCTAGCCATTCCCCAGATGAAGCTATACGCATCGTCTTGCCAATAGTTCAGAATTTCGCCTTCGAATAGTTTGAAACCTCTGTTTCCCAGGGCCTTCATCGCCGCATCGACTGGGGGGTTCCCCGCTTTGAGGGCGTTCCTCACTCCCTTGCCGACTCTCATAACAAGCGATTCTACGCCTGGAAATGCGTATTTCTTCAAGTCTGAAACGGATACATGGTGGATGCCTCTGGTTGTCGACCCCGAATACGTTGAGATGCCCTCCAAGATCTCCTCAAGCCTTTGGAAGCAGAGAACTTTTTCCACGACAACTAGATCCCCCATTGCTGTGGTGAACACGGCGGGCGTCGGAACCACGTTCCCCAGGTTGAAACAGTTTTGACCTATCTCGGGGGCCGCTCTACTTCCGGCAGCGGTTGCATCGATGTAAGGCCTATCTACCATGGCATGGTTACAAACCAGTTGAGCGAATCCGGGTGACACTTCAAAGTGCAGCTCCGTGTACGGTTTACCCCCAGCCAACTCTGCTAAGCGTTTTTCACCGGCTTCCGATCCAGTTCCTACTGGATTATCTGGGCCAGGAAGCTTTGACCAGGTATTAAGTGGGCACCATTCCCTGTCTGCCTGCCTTATGTTTTCCCTTATTAACTCTGTCTGATCGATTGGATACTTCATATCTCTTTGAAGTCTCGCCCTAGACCAAAAGAGCCATTTCTCCTTCATCTTGCTCTGGACGCCACCACCCGTTCCTACATGGGAGAAGATGATCGCATCGTTGGGGACTTCTTCGAGCGTGATAAGCCTGATTTTTTTGTCTGCTTCGAGAACTTTGTCAACCATTTTTCCTACAGCTTCCAGAGAAGGAGCAACCCCTCCTCCCCCGGTTGAAAGGATCGTGCTACCAATTGTATAATCCTGGATATCGTCTTTTGTAAGTATTCTCATTTTTATTCGAACATAATTTAGTTCATCAAATATTTAAGATTTAATACAAGATCTAGACTCGGTAAGATATTATTAACAATTAATATATAGTTTTACTGATCTCTAAAAAAAATATCTATATGTGTATGTGTTTAACTCGGATGCGCGCGCGAGGCTCCTTTAGATGGAACTATAAGCTTTATATAAAAAGGGGTTATCTCTTGCCATAATGGTTACGATTCTACTCCCATCACTACTCTCGAAAGTGACAGGGGAAAAGAAAGTTGCGCTAGTGGCGAAAACCCTAGGAGAAGCTCTCGATAAACTGGTCGAGATCTACGGGATGCCCCTGAAGAATAAGATGTTCGATGGGTCGGGTAACTTGAACAGATTTCTGAATTTCTATTTGAAGGGCAGGATGATACCTCCCGCTGAGTTCACAACAACGCCCCTCGAAGAGGACGATGAGGTCTCCATACTCGTTGTCATCAGCGGCGGCTGAGGTCAGCCCCCGAATCCGGCTATCAGCTCCTTGATCCTCTTCGGGTCTATCCTCTTCGTGACGATGATGTGATCGATGTAGTCAATCTGCCCGACAAGGCCCTTCGGTAGATCGTAAAGATCCCATAGTGCTCTCTTCGCCCGAACGAAGAGGTCCAACATCTCCTTCGTGACCTTCCTCTCGAGCTTCCAAGGTTCATTGTTATACCCCGAATCGACTGACTTTTCAAAGATCTTTGCCAGCTCCTCCCTGAACGGGTTTTTCTTCGCCATTCCTTGGTTAATGGCATCCTTAGGCGCGTAGCTTCCAGCGTAGTACAATGGGTTCTCAACATGGACAAGCGCCCACCTCTCAGTCTCCTTCTCTGACTCCCTCTCAATAGGTTTCGCCAAGTCGAAGTCGCACATGGTCAGGCAGTCCTCCCCGACCAGATAGTTGCCTATATAAGAGTTAGAGTGGACATCGATTAGCCCGAGGCTCGTGAGCTTTGGGCCGACCCATGTGCCGTGTAGTGCCCCCGACTCATGATACTCCCTTAGGAGTAAGCCGCACGATGATCCGAGCCACTTCACGTAGTTTTTTATTTGATTGGGGTCGATGAGCTTGGTCACCTCAGGGAACATGAGTATAAAAAAGAGCTCACCAACACGGATATCCGTTGGTACTGTATAGTAAGCGCTATAAGCCGTTGTTCTTTCGCTTTTATTGAATAGAAGGTTCTTTAGTTCTTCCCTATCGGTTTTTCGGAGTTTGTTGAACATCTCTATGCGGTCCTTCAGGCTTAGGTAATGAACGTTCTTGAACACGGACATGCCTATGATCTCGATGTCCTGCCCCAGTTGCCTCGCTCTCCTGGAACCGAATAACTCGCACAGGTACTCATCCTCCTTCATAAACCCCCACAGTATGAACCGGTGACACATGCCCGGGTCGTCATAAAGCTGGTAGGTGTAGATCTTGCCTCTCCTGAATGTCGGCCTGCTAACACCTACCGGTATGCCGATCCCCTTAGCCTTATGCCATATACCCTCATGTTTGAATAGGATCGAACGGTTACCGCTTTCATACGCCTCCATGGTATTGGAGGGCTCTCCATCGAGAAATTCACCCATTACAGGGACTAGGTTTTTGGCGAAGGGGTTGGAGTTTTCCCCAAAGAATTCCTGTTCGTTCTCCATAAGCCAGACTTTGGTCTTTTGTCTTAGCTGGTTGATATAGGCATCAGTATCAGAGTTCATTAATATAGGACTCTAAAGGGAAAACATAAATTTTTCTTCTATTTGCTTCGTGCGCGCTCCATGTGAACATGATAGAGCCCTCTTCGCCTAGTAGAGGCGAGTATAGCTGGCTGAATCATGTGTTTCTCTGGCCCCAGAAACCAATCCCGCGTACGGTCTCCTGCTCATGGATAATACTAAGTATCGAATACACTTAGTAATGAGGCTCGAAACCGATGGCTAAAGATATCCCAGCTTATGAGGTCGTAGAAGGCTGGGGCAGGCTCCCAGATGGATGGGCATTCACCCAGGTCGCGGGCGCCGCGGTCGACTCCAAGGACAGGGTCTACGTCCTCTGCAGAGGGGAGCACCCCATAATAATATTCAGTGCAGATGGCGAGTTCATCGAGTCGTGGGGTGAAGGAGTCTTCGGGAGGGCCCATGGCGCCTACATCGACGGCGAGGACAACTTCTACTGCGTCGACGACGGGAACCACACCGTCCGCAAGTTCGCCAGGGACGGCGAGCTCCTCTTCACCCTCGGCACCCAGGACAGGCCGGCGGAGCCAGGGAAACCCTTCAACAGGCCCACAGACCTGGCGCTGGCTCCCAACGGCGACCTCTACATCAGCGACGGCTACGCCAACTCCAGGGTCCACAGGTACTCGCGGGAAGGCGAGCTCATCCAGTCATGGGGCGAGCCGGGCGCAGGCCAGGGCCAGCTCAACCTCCCCCACGGCGTCTGGGTCAAAGGAGAAAGGGTCTACGTCGCCGACCGCCAGAACGGTCGGATACAGGTCTTCACCCTCGGAGGCGGATACGTCGAGGAGTGGCCAGGGCTGGCGAGGCCATGTGACATCTACATAGACGGGAGTGGGCTCGTCTACGTCGCCGAGCTCATTTCGAGGGTGAGCATCCTCAACCTGAAAGGAGAGGTCCTCGCCAGGATGGGAGGGCAGAAGAGCTTCGCCCCGGGCCAGTTCGTCGCCCCCCACTGCCTCTGGAAGGACTCCAGGGGCTGCCTATACGTCGGCGAGGTCCTCGAGGGGCAGCGCATCCAGAAGTTCACCCCAGCGCAAAGCTGATTCCCTTCCTCTACAATCATAGGAGGCGTGAGCACCAACAGCCTCCCCCTCTACGCCGATGACAGCCACCTCAGGGAGTTCGACGCCGAGGTAGTGAAAACTGGGCCTAGGTTCGTCGTCCTAGACAGGACCGCCTTCTACCCAGAATCCGGGGGTCAGCCCTCCGACACAGGCACCCTCACCTACGGCTCAGACCCGGTCAAGGTTTTCAAGGTCATAAGGCGCGGCTCCGAGATATTTCACTACATCGAGGGCGACATACCGGCTGGCTCAAGGGTCCACGGCGCCGTGGACTGGGGGCAGAGGCTGTGGAACATGCGCCGCCACAGTGCGGAGCACCTCCTCACCGGCCTCATCGAGTCCCTCGGCGAACCGCCCAAGGTCTTCAGCGACCTGGAGAGTCTCGAGTATCAGCCCTCGAACCTCACAGAGGAGCAGATCAGGGGCGTTGAGCACCGCTTCAACGAGATAGTCGACGAGGATGCCCCCGTCCGCGTCTACTACGAGGAGAGGGCGAGGATCGACGCCTCAGGCGACCCGAGGAAGACGAGTTTCCTTCAGAAGATTCCCCGGAACGTCGACCGACTCCGCATGGTCGACATAGGCAGCTACGCCTCCACGTTCTGCTTCGGCACCCACGTCGAGAGCACCAAGGAGATCGGCCGCCTCTCGGAGCTACGACTCGAGGACGCGAAGAAGGGGAAGAAGGTCATCCACTTCAGGCTGCAGCCTGGCCCGGGCTGAACGCCGAAAGGTACTCCGCCATGGCTGCCCTCAGGCGGGGCGCCCTGTCCATGCCCAGCTTCACATCAAGGTTCTCCGCCTCCCCGTAGTAGACGTCGACCGTCGCCTTGAGCGCCCTGAGGAGCTCCGCGGGGTCCACGACGAGCGGATGCAGGACTCCGTCGACCTCGTCCTGAAGGCCCAGGGGCCCGATGGTTGTTGGCTCCTCGAAAACACATTTAACGGCAAGATGTGGGTCGACATCGAGGAGAAGGGGCTACCATCAAAATGGATCACTCTCCGTGCATTGAGGGCGCTCCGCAGGTTCCACGGGTACAATCGAAGCTAACTCTTAAATCCTACAACCGAGGTTGAATCCGCAATATACGAAGGCGCTTGTTTTGCTGTCGGAGACACGTTCGAGGACCGCAGAGATAATGTCCATCTACATACCGGCGTTCTTCATATTCCTCGGGATGGGGATAGTCTCGCCCATCCTCGCGATATACGCCAGTACCTTCAACGTGTCTTTCGCCGAGGTCTCTCTCGCCATCTCGATGTATGCGGTAGGCCGATTCGTCGCGGACATCCCGGTCGGCATATTGGCGGACCGCGTAGGCAGGAAGCCCCTCATGATCATCGGCACAATCATACTCGCGTCGACCTCCTTCCTCAACGCCTCCGCCGACGTCTTCTGGAAGTTCCTCATCTACCGGTTCCTCGAGGGCGTCGGCTCCTCGATGTGGGTAACGAGCCGCATGGCGCTGCTCGCCGACATCCTGAAGCCAGAGGAGAGGGGGCGCGTCCTGAGCTACTTCAGCTCGTTTATGCTCATAGGATCGGCTGCCGGCCCCACGGTGGGGGGATTCGTCACCGTCATGTGGAACATACGGGCGCCCTTCTACATCTACACGGCCGTCGGCTTAATCAGCCTCGTACTGACGGTCGCCTTCATCCGCGAGACCAAGGGCGGCCACACGAGCCACACCGGAGAATCATCGTTCTCTCCCAAGGTCGCATTAAGGATCATCAAGAACAAGAACTTCCTCATGGCCAGCGTGGCCACCTTCACCATGTTCTTCCTCACAGCCGGGGTACGCGACATGATCATCCCCCTCTACTCCTCCAATGTACTCGGCCTCGACGAGGTGGCCATAGGGATGATTCTCAGCTGCGCAACCGTCATGAACCTGATCCTCACGATCCCGATAGGCTACATGATCGACTCCTACGGGAGGAAGTCGGTGATCCTCAAGAGTCTATACGTGACTTCGGCGGCGTGCCTCGTCTTCTCCTTCACTAACAGCTACTGGACCATGGCCCTCACGGCGGTCCTCATGGGCATAGGCACGAGCGGCGCCCAGCAGGCCCCCCAGGCAATGGCGACGGACGTCACGATAAACGAGCCCCACGGCCTGTCTATGGGCATCTACAGGGTCTTCGGCGACATAGGCTTCATAGTAGGCCCGACCATATTGGGCTTCATCGCGGATAACTTCGGGCTGAGGGTTCCGTTCTATTTCATGGCCGCCCTGCTCTTCACCAACGCTATGTTGTTCTTATTCATAGCCCAGGAGACCTTCGCGAAAAGGCTAAAAAAGACGTCAACCTATGAGAACGGGGAGAAACCGAGCTAGACGTCGCCTTTATCCGATTAGCTATGTCATCTTTCCCCGTGCCTACTACGACACTTTCTCGATCTATATTCCAACTTTCTCATCTTCCTCGGTATGAGTATAATCAGCTCAGTCATCGCCCTTTTCAACGAGGGGACGTTCACGGCGAGGAGAGAGGAGAGGGAGCTCTAGGCGCCGGTCGAGTAGCCGTAGAGGCAAGTTGAGTTTACCTACGGTTCAATACCTTTTTAGGTGCCGCATAATCTGCTAGTTCTGGGAACAAAAATGGATACAATATTGATAGGGGGCGTAATATTAGTCGTCGTCCTCATACTGGTGGCGCTATACTTCAGCTACTACAACAGGATAAGAACATACGAGAACCAGATCGACGAGGCATGGGCACAGATCGACGTCCAGCTCAAGAAGCGGTTCGACCTCGTGCCTAACCTGGTCGAGACGGTCAAGGGCTACGCCAAGCACGAGCGCGAGATCTTCGAGAAGGTCACAGAGGCCAGGTCCAAGATCGTCACCGGCTCGCCTGAGGAGCGAATGAAGGCATCTAACCAGCTGACCGCCGCACTACGCACCGTCTTCGCCGTCGCGGAGAACTACCCGAACCTGAAGGCTAACGAGAACTTCAAGCTGCTCCAGGAGCAGCTGGAGGGGATCGAGAACAAGATCGCCTACTCGAGGCAGTACTTCAACTCAACGGTGCTTAACTTCAACAACCTGATCACCACGATACCCGGCGCCTGGTTCGCGGGCGGTAGACAGAAGCGCGCCTTCCTAGAGATACCAGAAGCTGAGCGCGGCCCGGTGAAAGTGACGTTCTGATGTCGAAGAGGACCTTCAACCAGGAGATGGCGAGGAACAGGAGGGACAGCATCCTCCTGGCCATAGTCGTCTCCTTGGTCCTCTTCGGCCTTGTTTTCTCAATGGCGTACATATTCGCGCCGGACATGCTCGTCTTCGCCATACCTTTCAGCCTTTTCTTGATATTCATCTACACCTGGAGCAGCTACCAGTACGGCGACCAGGTGGTCCTATCCTCGACGGGCGCCAGGCCAGCCGACGGGAGGGAGTACCAGTACCTGCGGGACACCGTGGAGGGGTTGAGCCTAGCTGCCGGTGTACCGACGCCAAAGATTTATGTCATGGATAGCGACGAGCTCAACGCCTTCGCCACGGGCAAGGACCCCGAGCACGCGAGCATCGCCGTCACCACGGGCCTGATGAGGAGCCTCAACAGGCAGGAGCTAGAGGGCGTCGTCGCCCACGAGATGAGCCACATCAGGAACAAGGATGTCCAGTTCATGACCCTCGTTGCCGTCTTGGTCGGCCTCGCCGCGATCCTCAGCCACATCATCCTTAGGGGGCTCTGGTTCGGCGGCGGAAGGCGGAGGGACAGGGACAGGGGAAGGGGCGGAGGAATCGAGGTCATCCTCCTCCTCGTCGGCGTCGTCTTGGCAATAATTGCACCTGTAGTCACCCGCCTAGTCCAGCTCGCGGTGAGCAGGAAGCGTGAGTTCCTCGCAGACGCCTCGGGCGCGGAGCTGACCCGGTACCCCGAGGGTCTCGCCTCGGCCCTGGAGAAGATCGGTCGCCTCAACAAGGGGAACATGAACGTCAGCGAGGCCGTGAGCCACATCTTCATCGCGGACCCGGTGCACAGTGCGCTGGACAGCCTCTACGCTACGCATCCGCCGATCGAGGAACGGATAAAGCGGCTCCGCGCGATGTAGACCTACCACAGAGCCTTTTTTCAACACAAGGCACCCCAGGAAGAGAACGTCTTTTTGCAGGCTGAGCCGACCGAAGGGACGGTAAGGGCTGATAAGAATCAGGGCATACGCCGGAACCCTTTCTCCGACGAATGTCTTCATCTACGCCGTCGGCGACGAATATGGCGTTCTCAAACATGGCTCACGGGTTCACGGTTGGAAAATCTTATCCCGTTAGATGCGCGGTACGATTATCTAATGGTTGAGAGGGAAAAAATCTACACGGGCGCCATCCTCATCCTCGGCGCGAACCAGCTCATCGAGACGATCGCCTTCGGGATCCCGTACTCCTACTTCCCCCTCTACGCCGTGTCCCTCGGCTCATCCGTCGCCCTGATCGGCCTCTTCACGTCGGCCTTCATGTTCATGTCCATGCTGCTGTCGCCGATCCTCGGAGGATACTCCGACAGGTTCGGGAGAAAGAAGCTCATAATAATCGGGCTCATCGGCGACGTCATCTTCGGCGCGATGACCGGCGTCGTCCCATCGTGGGAATGGCTTCTCGTCGTCAGGGCGATCAACGGCGCCGTGACGGCCGCCGCAACGATCCCAGCGGAGGCGCTGCTCGTCGACCTGGCTCCGCCGGACAGGGTCGGCGAAGCCGTCGGCTTCGTCATGGCGTGTGGGATGGTCGGGCGGAACATCGGCCCCCTCTTCGGAGGGGCCATACAGTGGTTCTCACTTTCGTCGGGATTGACCTTGATAGACAGCTACAGGGTCCCATACTTCGTCGACGCCGGATTCGCCGCCATCTCGGCTCTCCTGATAGCCTTCGGCATCAAGGAACCCAAGGTCGAGGCGAAAAAGATTGAAGAGGAAAAAGAGAACAGGAAAGGACTAAAGATCCCTGGAGTCTACAAGATACTCCTACTGTGCGCCTTCATCACCGGCATCGGCGAGGGCTTCCACCGCCCGATCATAGCGCTGTTCTTCAACGACGTCTTCGGCGCCGATCCTTTAGAGATAGGCTTAGTAATGACTTTAGCCGGCTTCGTCACCCTCTTCGGCAGCTGGATCGCCGGACGGGCCTCTGACAGGTTCGGTAGGCGGATAGTCATAGTGATGGGGGGAATCCCGGCTCGCCTCTTCGGCGCCGTCATCCCCTTCAGCGGAGGCTTCGACGTCGCGTCGATCCTCTATTCGGCAAGGAGCTTCATGTGGAGCGTTTACAACGTCGGGCTGCGGGCGCTCAGGGCGGACCTGGCGCCCCCTGAGATCAGGGGCAGGCTGTTCGGGCTTTACAGGATGTGCTTCGACGCCGGTGACATCTTCGGCCCGCTGATGGCGACCTACCTCTACGACCTCTACCGGTTCGATACGTTCAACATCGGCGCTGTGTCCGTGCCAGGATACGGCATCCCGTTCTACATCAACTCCTTCATAGGACTGATCACCCTGGCGATCCTGCTCCTCTTCGTCAAGATGGGACGCCAAACCACCCCAGGCTCCGAGACAAAAATCCAGAACCCCGAATAGAAACCCACACAAACCATAGCGGTCTCGACTCCGCAGTGCGTCTCTTCACGGAATGAGAAGAATTCAAAGAGGCGCAATGTATTGCGATAGGCGTCTTTCAATCAAACACAGGCGTTATCTCCGCGAAGCGCATTTTCAGTGCTCTGAAGCGATCTCCAATCGTAGCTTGAGTGGGTTTTATCTACCTTCTCCACATTCATATTTGAGGCTTCTTCGATGAACGTGAAGGCCGCGAACGGTCTCGTTAGGATCCTGAAGAAGGAGGGAATCGGCTGGGTCTCCACCTTCCCGACGAACATTTTCACCAACGCGTGCGGCGAGGAGGGCGTCGAGAACCTGATGGTGAGGGACGAGCGCTTCGCCGTCGCCGTCGCGGACGGCTTCAGCCGCGTCTCGGACGGCAGGCGGCTCGGGGTCTGCTCCTTAATGGGGGGCCTGAACGCCGCGGGGACCGAGATGGCCTACGGCGCCATCGCCCAGGCCTACGAGGACTCGACCCCGCTCCTCTGCCTCACGGACGGCGTCCCAGGCGACAGGGCTGGGCTGGAGAGGTTCAACATAGAGGACGGCTTCACGCCCGTCTCCAAGTGGACCGGCTACATAAACAGGGGGAGCAGGGTCCCGGAGTTCATGAGGAGGGCGTTCACGATGCTGAGGACCGGCAGACCCAGCCCCGTGCTGCTCCAGCTACCGGGCGGCCTCGAGGAGTACGATGAGGACAACTACCCGTACGAGCCTGTGAAGGGCTGGAGGAGCCAGGCAGACCCTGGGGACGTAAGGCAGGCCGTCAGGGCGATCAGGGAGTCCAGGAAGCCCATGATCTTCGCGGGGCAGGGCGTCTTCTACGCCGACGCCTGCGTGGAGCTGAGGAGGCTCTCTGAGCTGCTCCAGCTCCCTGTGCTCACGACGCTGAAGGGGAAGAGCGTCTTCCCTGAGGACCACCCGCTGAGCCTCGGCGTCACGGGGCCGCCGGCCGAACGTTTCCTGAAGACCTCGGACCTCGTCTTCACCGTCGGATACGGCTTCAACCCGAGCCAGTTCGCCCACGCCATCCCGAGGGGGAAGAGGATAGTCCAGCTTGCCCTCGAGGAGTCCGACGTCAACCGTGGCTACCCTGTTGACCACGTGGTCCTGGGGGACGCAAAGCTCGTCCTTGGACAGATGATCGAGGAGGCGGAGAGGCAGGGAGCCGTGAAGAGGCCTGGGCTCCTCGAGGAGATCGAGGCCGTCAAGAAGGAGAAGATGGCGAAGTACGAGCCCTTCCTCGCCTCAGACGAGAGGCCCATCAACCCCTACAGGGTCTACGGGGAGATGATGAAGGTCCTCGACCCTTCGAACAGCTTCGTCACCCACGAGTCGGGGAACACTAGGGACCAGCTAGTCACAGTCTACGAGGCCAGGATACCCCACGGCTTCCTCGGCTGGGGCAACGTCTCCACCCTGGGCTTCGGCCTCGGCGCATCAATGGGCGCAAGGTTAGCATTCCCTGAGCGGCAGGTCGTCAGCGTCACGGGCGACGCGGGCTTCGGATACCAAGTAGGCAACTACGAGGTTCTCGTCCGGAACAAGATGGGGATAACCACGGTGCATATCAACAACTCGGGCTTCGGCGGCTACGGCCCAGGCTTCTGGGGCCCAGGCCACTCACCGTACACGAGCAAGGTGACGCCTTCTGACCTCGTCCACACAGCGAAGGCCGTCGAGGGGCTCGGCATCGCGTCTGAGCGGGTCGAAGACCCGGACGAGATAGCGTCAGCGCTCAGGAGGGCTCTCAAGCTGAACGGCTCCGGGAAGCCTGCGTTCATAGAGGTCATCTGCAAGCAGCACCCAGTCTACGGCGGATGGATGAGGGCTTAAGGCTCCGATTTCATCACAAGTGCTCGAATCGATTTTCGACTATTCTTTTATTAAAAAGAGGTTTTCACGTAGTTAGAGTTTTTAATGTTAATTTAGCCTCCTAGACACGCGTAAACTCATATAGAGCCTGATGAAAGCAATCACATCCATCAAAATTATGTGAAAAAAAAATATGTTGAAACGCATAGGTTATCGGATCTGTCTATTTACTGGTCTTGACAATCAGAGAAATGCAGTTTATTTTCAAGCGAAGAAAAAAGGACGTTTTAACACAAATTGAAGATATTTTAATATACCTTGAGTGGCACCTTGTTGAAGTTAGGTTACGATGTGCTCGCGCAGATAATTATTGAATGACGGTTAAGAGGAGTTACCTTGACAGAGAGGGATGCCAAAGCTACCGGTTATGACAGAAGCGAAGCGATGGGGCGAGAGACGGTTTCGAAACTGCTGATCCGTTTCTCAGTGCCAGCCATAATTGCTGCGGAGACAGCCGCTGGCTATAACCTGTTCGACGCTATTTGGTGCGGTCGCCTTGGTCCCGAACAGCTCGCCGCATTGACTGTTGCCGGCCCGCTAATGACAATATATAGGGCAATTGGTTCTGGAATTGGGGTTGGAACTGCGTCTTTAATCGCCAGAAATCTCGGGGCTGGAAAGAAGGAGGAAACGAACAGTGTTGCAGGCTGCAGTATCTCCTTCTTCTTTATAGTAAGTTTTCTGGCGACCATTATCTGTCTAATATACTTAGAGCCTTTGCTACGACTATTTGGCGCTGATGACTCGGTTCTACCTTTTGCCGAGAGCTATATGTTTGTTGAAACATTGTCAATTGCTGTGGACTTCTTTTTGGTTGTTCTTGTGGAGCTTGTCAGGGTTGGTGGAAGCCCGTCGCTCGCCAGTACTGGCATGATTGTCGCCTCCATAACTGACCTTATCTGGAGTCCAATCCTAGTATTTGGTATAGGCCCATTCCCAGCCCTCGGTATGGCTGGAGCTGCGCTTGGAACCACAATAGGCCGAGGTATCGGGGTATCAGTTCTCCTTATCTATATAGGCTCAGGCAGGTCAATATACCAATTCAAACCCAGTCATTTCATGCCAAATCTTAAGACAATAATTGATATCTACAGCATAGGGCTATCTCAGACAGTACGGGCGGGCGCCGCCTCTATTGCTCAAACAATAGCCAGTAGAACCGCAGCATCTTATGGAGTTATTTCACTAGGTGTGCTGGGTGTTCTTTATAAGGTGAATTCGATAGTCTTTGGGTTCTGCATGGGTATTAGTCAAGGTGTGGTACCTCTAACTGGATATAACTTTGCTGCTCAAAAGAAAGAGCGTGTCGGTGAAATTATCGTTAAGGCTGGGCTGATTAGTTTTACATGGGGAGTGCTGTGCTGGGTAGGAGCTATGTTGTTTTCAACTCAAATTATGTCACTATTCGGCACGGACCCAGATTTCATTGCCATAGGAATCCAAGCTCTCCAAATGTTTGCTTTGGGCTTCTTCTTAATAGGCGTCCAAACAAACATAAGCGCCTTTTTCCAAGGAATTGGCAAGTCGATTCCAGCTCTGGTGATAGGTTCTTCTCGTCAGCTCCTCTTTCTAATACCGTGCCTCTTGATCATGCCCAGCATATTTGGTTTAACCGGGTTATGGGCAGCCTATCCAGTCGCCGATGTCTTGTCCCTTGTGCTCACTTTAACTTGGACGGGTATTACTTTTCGCAGTCTGAAAATACCGTTCCGTCTTCGTTCGAACTCATCTAATGCCTGACCGGTCTATCAAAAGCAGCTCACCTAACCAGCAGCCTGTGGCTGTGACGGAGAGGCTTTAGACAACGTTCTCATTTTTCAGGGTCTCCGAGTTCAACCTTCTCACCATTATAAGCATCCCAGCCACGCGCGCCGGGGGCATCATCGACCCGATCATGGCAATCTACCTCTATGACCCGCTCAGGTTCGAGGCCTTCAACGTTGGTGGCATTGTGGTGCCAGGATAAGGCGTCTTATTATATTTGAACTCGGTCATGGGATTGTTTACCCTGGCGTTGATCCTGCTCTTCGTCAGAGTCAAGCGCGAGGTCACCCCAGATTTGGATGAGGATTCAGAGTTCCAACCGGTACGGACCCCTAAAACTAGGTATCGTGAGGTATGCAAAGCTGGTTATCATGAAGCACCAGATCTATGGCGGCTGCCTGCACCTAGGGCCCCAATTTCACCGTTTCTCCAATTCTTCTTCGAGCCTGGCCAGTGAGTGCTTCAGCTCCTCTTCGGTGAATTTCCGCGTCGCCAACCGCTTGGCTACCAGGTCGGGCCCCCTCTCCATGCCCTCCGGGAGTTTGAGGAGCCTGAAGAGTTCCCTTTTGCAAGCGACCGCTGCGAGGAGGGCCTCCTTTCTGAGCTTCGCCTCCACGTGCCTGACCTTCCTCCTGTTGTAGCCGTAGACGACGCCGTCGAGGAACGCCTCAGTGTACTCCTCCTGCCGCGTCCTCGGCGAGAAGAACCTGTCCCCGAACTGCCCTGTGGGGATGATGGAACCCTGATCGAACGGCATCTCGTAGAGGAGCGGCTTCGACGGCTCGAGCTCCTTCCCGGCGGCCTCCGCCGCCCCTGGCAGTGGGTTCATCTGGCTGGCGAGGAAGTAGACCTCCGTCTCCCTCAGCGCCCTGTCGCCGCTCCTGTAGGCCATGTGGTAGTCCGTCGTGTAGGTGCCCTCCTCGTCGACGAGGTGGTTGGCAGTGTGGGAGTTCGTCATGTAGCCTTCCCCCTTCTGGACTGTGCCGTGGAGGAGACCCGCGTCGTGGTGGGCCCTCAGATTGGAGCCGCAGCTTGACCCGAGCCAGCGGAGGAAGTCCCTGCAGTCGCGTTGGGGGAGGAGCTTCTCGACGGCTGGGTGGAGGAACCCGTAGAGCACCTCGTCGACCCTCACGTCGGTGGGCTGGGCCATGAAGACACAGGCAGCCTCCACTGTCCTCCCGGAAAGCCTGAACCTCTCAAGCAGCGACTCCCTCGGCGTCGAGGCGAGCATCTGGAAGAGCTCGACCCTGTCCCTGAGGTCGATCACCGTGACGCCGCCGTAGAGGCCGATCCCGACGGGCTTGGGCGCCGGGCAGCCGGCCTCCCTCGCCTCGGCCGTCATCCTCAGCTCATTCTCCGCCTCACCGAGCGTCGAGAACCCCCAGATCAGGCGGCCGCTCCCGATGTTCACGTCGCCGAGCCAGTACGTGCAAATCTTGTCTTCAACTAAGAATGGTCTTGAGCTCCCCGTGGGTATGCCGATGGCCTTCGCCTTGAGCCAGCTGCCCCTCGCCGGGAGGACGGCAGCCCTGAATCCGCTGGCGTAGGCCTCGACGCCGACCTTATCCGCCTGCCCGAAGTCGCACATGATGGGGACCTCGTCGGCCTTGAAGGGGTAGAGCGAGGGCTCCAACAGCCTCGTGGCTCCGGGAACGACGCGAAGGGCGGCCTTTCCCCTCAGGAGACCTAGGAGCCTCTCGACGCTCATCCCTACAGCCTCCGGTTGACGGGCTAAATACCTTCCGCGGCCACGCGAATCGCGCCGCCGTAGCTCTTTTTACCTCGGCCCACGCAAGTCTCCAGCGTGAAGCCTGTTGTTTAAGACGCACGTGGACGAGGGCGCCGCCCTAAGGCTCCTCGGGGAGCTGGTGAAGATCAACTCTGTGAACCCGAGCCTGGTCCCAGGCGCCCCCGGGGAGGCCGAGATAGCCGAGTACCTCGCCGGGCACATGAGGTCGCTCGGCCTCGAGGTCAGGGTTGAAGAGGTGAGGCCGGGGAGGTGCAACGCCGTCGGCGCCCTGAGGGGCTCGGGCGGAGGGAGGAGCCTGATGCTCAACGGCCACACCGACACCGTGGGCATCGACTACATGGCCATCGACCCCCTAGACCCGGTGGTCAAGGAGGGGAGGATGTACGGGAGGGGCACCCACGACATGAAGGGCGGCCTCGTCTCAAGCCTCGCAGCCCTGAAGGCCGTGATCGACTCCGGCTCCGAGCTGAGGGGAGACGTGGTGGTCGCCGCCGTCTGCGACGAGGAGTACGCCAGCATAGGCACCGAGAGAGTGATGGAGGGGGCGAGGGTCGACGCCGCCATCGTCGGCGAGTCGACGGAGCTGATGATCGAGCGCTGCCACAAGGGCTTCGCCTGGATAGACGTAGAGTCCCGCGGGGTCGCGGCCCACGGCAGCTCGTGGCAGAAGGGCGTAGACGCCATCTCGAAGATGGGGAGGGTGCTGACGGGCATAGAGGAGCTCGGGGCCGGTTTCCTCGCCAGGAGGCACCCGCTCGTAGGACCCGCCTCGGTGCACGCGAGCGTCATAAAGGGGGGACTCGAACTGAGCACCTACCCAGACAGGTGTCTCCTCCAGGTCGAGCGGCGCCTGATACCTGGCGAGACTAGGAAGGACGTAGAGGTTGAGACAGAGGCGCTGCTGAGGAGAGTCGCCGACACGGACCCCAAGTTCAGCGGCAGCTACGAGATCACCTTCTACCGGGGCCCCATGGACGTGCCTGAGAGGGAGGAGATATGCCAGACCCTGCTCAGGTGCTCAGAGGAGGCCATCGGCCTCAGACCAGTCTTCACGGGCGGCGCCGGCTGGCTCGACACCCAGATCATCTGGGAGAAGGGGATACCCGCCGTCGCCTACGGACCAGTCGGCGAGGGAGACCACGCCGCCGTCGAGTGGGTCGACGCCAAGTCGGTCATAGACGCCGCGAAGGTCCAGGAGCTGGCCATCAGGCGCTTCTGCGGCGTCAAGGAAGCATCCTGAGCCTTCAGCACGGGGATCGATTGGACGGTGGCGCCGTCGGCCGACGAAAAACTCCTGAGCAGGTGCGGCATCTACTGCGGCGCCTGCTACATCTACAGGGCCCAGAGGGACGGCGGAGAGTTCCTTGACCACGTCGCGGCGTGGCAGAAGGCGCCAAGGGAGAAGGTCAGGTGCCATGGCTGCCTCGGCCCCCTCGACGTGCTGTGGCAAAACTGCCGTAAGTGCGTCGTCCGATCATGCCTCGAGGCCAAGGGGTACGGTTTCTGCCACGAGTGCCCCTGCTTCGAGGACGGCTCATGTGAGAAGTACGAGAGGCTGAGCATGTTCTGCGCCGAGAGGGGGAGGAGGCAAATTAAAGGACTAGGCGGGTCCTCCGCTCTTCCCCGAGGCGTGGCTCAGGATATCCCCGATATTCAGTATCTCCAGTGTGCTAGTCCTGCCGGGCGCCTCGAGGGTGGAGCCTGAGACAAGCATGATGACGCTGTCCCTCTCAAGGTGGCCCTCCTCCAGTCCTACGGTGACCGCCCTCAGTATGAGCTCGTTCCTATCCTCCGTCCAGGGCACGTCGAGGGGCTGCACGCCCCAGAAGAGGTGCATGCGCCGGGCCACCTTCTCGTCCCTCGCCACGGCGAGTATCCTGGTCCTCGGCCTGTACTTGGAGACCATGAGGGCGCTGAACCCGCTCCTCGTCACGACGATGATGGCCGCCGGCTTCACCGACTCGACGGCCTCGGCCGCCAGGCTGCCTATGAGGTCGGGGATCCGCTGCCCCGCCTTGGGCCCCTCGACCCTCCTCGGCGGCGCGCCCTCCTCGACGGCTCTGCCGAGGCTGTCCATCGCCCTCACGGCCTCCAGCGGATAGAGCCCCGTCGCCGTCTCCTCGCTCAGCATCACGGCGTCTGCGCCATCCAGGATCGCGTTGGCGACGTCGCTCGCCTCTGCGCGGGTCGGACGGGGGTTCAGGACCATCGACTCGAGCATCTGGGTGGCCACTATGACGGGTTTACCCACGGCGTTGCATTTTCCTATGATGCTCTTCTGGAGCAGCGGCACCTCCCACGGCTTCACCTCGATGCCGAGGTCGCCGCGTGCCACCATGACGCCGTCGCTCGCGGCTATGATCTCGTCTATGTTCCTGATCGCCTCGCCGTGCTCTATCTTGGAGATGACGGGCTGGTCTCCGCCGGCGTCCCTAACCGCCCTCGTGAAGTTCTCGACGTCGCGCCCGTCCCTGATGAACGAGGCCGCGAACCAGTCGGCCTCCTCCTCGACGCCGAACCTGATCCCCTCAAGATCCTGCTCCGTCGGCGGCCTCACAGACAGGGTCGCGCCCGGCGCGTTGACGCCCTTGTGGCTCGAGACCTCGCCACCTGAGACAACGCTTCCGGAGAACCCCTTGAGGTCGCCGTCTATCGAGTCGACTGTGACCTCGATGAGGCCGTCGTTGATAAATACTTGGCCCCCCACCCGTACCTCGGCCGGTAGCCTGTCGTAGTTCACGGGCAGGACGCGTCTGTCGCCCACGACGGGCTCCGTGGTGAAGTAGACCTCGTCGCCCTTCCTGAGCACCGCCGGGCCGGCTATCTCGCCGAGCCTCATCTTTGGTCCAGGGACGTCGACGAGGACGGCGACGCCTCCGATCCCCCTGAGCGTCCTTACGACCTCCCTGTGCTCCTCCTCCGCGCCGTGGGAGAGGTTGAGCCTCGCGACGTCCATGCCCGCCTCGACCATCGCCCCAAGCATCTCGGGGGAACTCGAAGCAGGCCCTACAGTGCAGACAATCTTAGAACGCACGTAGCCTTCACCCGACAAGCCTCAGCCCTCAAAGTTTGATCCTCTTCTCAGCCCTTTTAAGCACCGCGCAGCCGCGCCATTCATAAGGTCTGGGAGCCTGAGTAGAGGATTGAGCTGGGATGCCCTGCCTGCTGATCATCCACGGGGAGATAGGAGCCGGCAAGACGACGACCGCCACCGCGCTAGCCGAGAGGGCGAGGATAAGAGGCATCCAAGTGAGGGGCGTCCTGAGCAGGCGCGTCTTCGAGGCGGACCGGCTCATCGGCTACGACCTCCAGGACGCCGAGAGCGGTCGCCTCTTCCCCCTCGTCAGGCTGAGGGACATGGTCACCGGAGAGGGGTGGGACACCCTCGGCAACCCACTCTACACATTCTCCCTCGCAGGCTTAAGCGAGGCGAACATGCTCCTCTCCGAGGCGGCCGAGAGACCCGACGCCTCGACCCTGATCATCCTCGACGAGTACGGCGGCGTCGAGTCACGGAGGCTCGGGCTGCGCCGAGGCGCGGAGGCTGTCCTCGGCTCCCTCCGCAGGGGGGGCGCAGCCGTCTTCCTATGCAGGACTGAAAGGGTCGACGAGGTCGTCGCCCTCGCCTCGGGGAAGGTCGACAGCGTCCTCTGCCTCGAGGCGGGCGACCATGAGGCGGCGTGGAGGATCGTCGCCGGATGCCTAGGGCTGAAGCCTTGAAATATCCCGTATGCGATTCTATCCTACACGGTGGGCGCAGGATGGAGTACGATAAGATTCTCGGGGACCTGCTCGGCAGGGACGAGTACCTCGTCGTCGGCAAGAGCGTGGTCAGGACCGACGCCCTGGACAAGTGCCTCGGCAGGGCGAGGTTCACCGCGGACTACATCCCGAGGGGGACCACGGTCGTCAAGGTTCTCAGGAGCACAAAGCCCCACGCCCTCTTGAGGCGCGTGGACGTCTCAGCGGCCCTCGACGTGCAGGGCGTGGAGGCGGTGCTGACGGGCGCGGACGTGCCGGGCGAGAACCAGATAGGCTACGCGCTGCCCGACCAGCCCTTCCTGAACGACGTGAAGGTCCACTACGTCGGCGACCCCATAGCCCTCGTCTGCGCCAGAGACGAGGACATAGCCCAGGAGGCGCTCGACGCCATCCAGGTGGAGTACGAACAGCTTCCCGCGGTACTTGACATAGACGCGGCTCTAGCCGAAGGAGCCCCCGTGATCCACAAGGAGAACAACGTCGCCGTCACGACCCAGATCAGGAAGGGCGACGCCGAGAAGGTGTTCAAGAAGGCGAAGGTCATCGTCGAGGACACGTACTGGTCGCCGTACCAGGAGCACATGTGTATCGAGCCGGAAGCTGCGTACGCGGTGCCCGACGGCGCGGGGAAGGTGACGGTCGTCGCATGCATGCAGAGCCCCCACCTGGTGAGGGAGAAGGTCGCCCACGTCCTCGGCTGGGGCCTCAACCAGGTCAGGATCATCCAGGCCCTCACCGGCGGCGCCTTCGGGAAGAAGGATGACACGGGTCCGCTGATAAGCGCCTACGCTGCCTTGGCGGCTGTTAAGACCGGGAAGCCGGCGGCCATAGTCTACGACCGCAGCGAGGTCATGGCGACGACGCCTAAGAGGTTCCCGGTCAGGTTCAAGTACAGGAGCGGGGCCGACGGGAAGGGCAAGATGACCGCCGTTGAGGTCGACATAACGCTTGAGTGTGGCGCATACGCGAACCGCGCCCCGTTCTGGCTATGGAGGCAGACCGCCCACGCCTGTGGTCCGTACGAGGTGGAGAACGTCTCCGTCGATGGACGAGCCGTGTACACGAACAAGGTCTACGGCGGCAGCTTCCGCGGCTTCGGCAACCTGGCCCTCCACTTCGCCGCGGAGCAGCAGGTTGACAAGCTCGCCTACGAGCTCGGCATGGACCCGGTGGACTTCAGGCTCAGGAACATCCTGCGGGAGGGCTCCCACACGACGTGCGACCAGGTCCTCGACAGCAGCGTCGGCATGGAAGAGTGCCTCAGAGGCGTCGCCGAGGCGTCAGAGTGGGCGAAGCGCCGAGAGCCGGTCAGGAACGGGAGCAGGGTGAGGGGCTGGGGCGTCGGCTGCGCCTACCACGGGAACAGCACGAGCCGGAGCACCCCCGACTGGAGCGCCGCGAGCCTGATGTTCCACGAGGACGGCACCCTCACCTACCGCACAGCCATATGCGAGATCGGGCAGGGGAGCCCCTTCGGACACGCTAAGATCGTCGCGGAGATCGTCGGCGCAAGCATCGGCTCCATCAAGATCGAGCAGCCCGACACGGACTCGACGCCGGACTCCAAGCCGACCCACGGGAGCAGGGGCCTCATGATGGGGGGCACCGCCGCGGCCGACGCCGCGATCAAGCTCCGGGAGAGGATGGTCAGGGTCGCCGCAGACATGCTCGGCTGCCCCCAGGAGCAGGTGGAGCTCCGCGACAGCGTCGCGTACAACAGGAGGAAGCCGGGCGTCAAGATACCCTTCAACGAGCTCGCGGAGGAGATGCACGCCAGGGGTGAGAACCCCGGAAGCTACGGCTTCTACGCCTCGCCTAAACGGTTCTTCGACCCCGAGACCGGCCTAGGCGTCAACTACTCCGTCTACACCTTCGCCGCGAGCGTAGCGGAGGTCGAGGTCGACCTCGAGACCGGGCAGGCCGAGGTGGTGAAGGTCTGGCCGGCGATGGACGTTGGCAAGGCCATCGACCCCCTCATGGTAGAGGGGCAGATCCAGGGCGCGGTCTCGCAGGGAATAGGATTCGCCCTGATGGAGAACCTTCAGCTAAAGGACGGCGTCGTCCTCAACCCCGGCTTCAAGGACTACGTGATACCGTCGGCGATGGACACGCCGGAGATAGACGACACGATCATCGTCGAGTCCGCCTACAGGTACGGGGCGTTCGGCGCGAAGGGAGTCGGGGAGCCCGCCATCATAAGCATCGTCCCCGCGGTGGTCAACGCCATACACCACGCGACGGGGCTGAGGTTCAGCACCATACCGGTGACCCCGGACCGCCTGCACAAGGCGCTGAAGGAGGCGGAGAGATGAGGCCACTGACGGGATTCGAGCTCCTCAGGCCGAGGACCCTGGTTGGGGCGCTGGAGATTATGGCAACCCTCGAGGGGGCCCAGCCCATAGCCGGTGGCACAGACCTCATCCCAACCTTCAGGGACCTCGGCTGCAAGCACAGGAACCTCGTCGACCTCGGCCTGATACCCGAGCTCAACTACGTCTTCGAGGATGGGAGATACGTCAACATAGGACCCACCACCACCCACGCGCAACTGCAGGCGACGAATCTGATCAGGGAGAAGGCTCAGGCCCTCCACGACGCCGTCGATGTCCTGGGAAGCGTCCAGATAAGGAACAGGGGGACCATCGGAGGCAACCTGTGCAACGCCTCGCCGGCCGCCGACACGGCGCCGCCCCTGCTCGTGCTGGACGCCGAGGTTGCCGTCTCCTCCCTCGACGACTCCCGGTGGATGTCCCTCCAGGAACTGTTCGCGGGGCCGAAGACGACCACCCTCGACCCTGACGAGCTCCTCACAGGCATCAGGTTCCCCAAGACCGAGGGCTCAGGTTCAGCCTTCCACAGGCTGTGCAGGAGGAGGGGATTCACCTTGTCGGTGGTGAACGCCGCCGCCTACGTCGATCGCGAGGGCGAAACCTGCAGGTCGGTGAGGATAGCCCTTGGCTCAGTCGCCCCCACGCCGGTGAGGATAGACGAGGCCGAGGGAGAACTCGAGGGGAAGAGGATGACGGAGGCGCTGATCGACGAAGCAGCCGAGGCGTGCAGGGAGCGCGTGAGCCCGATAGACGACGTCAGGGGCACCGCCGAGTACCGGCGCGACATGTCCGCGGTCGTCGTCAGGAGGGCGCTTAGGGAAGCCTGGAGGAGGGCGGGGGGCGAGCTCTGATGACGACTTTCGACCTTAACGGGAAATCAGTGGCCGTGGAGGTGAAGAGCACCACGACCCTCCTTGACCTCCTCAGGGTCCAGCTCGGCGTGACCAGCGTCAAAAAGGGGTGCGAGCAGGGGGAGTGCGGCGCATGCACTGTGCTGCTGGACGGCCTCCCTGTGACGAGCTGCCTGATACTGGCGCCGCAGGTCGACGGGAGGCACGTCACTAGCGTAGAGGGTCTCGCCGAGAACCCGCTGATGAAGGAGCTGAGAAACGCCTTCATGGAGAACGGCGCGGTCCAGTGTGGCTTCTGCACCCCAGGGATGCTCCTATCGAGCTACGCGCTGCTCAGAGATAATCCCCACCCGTCCGAGGAGGAGGTTCGAGCCGGCATCGAGGGGAACATCTGCAGATGCACCGGCTATGTCAAGATCATCGAGGCGATCCAAGACGCGGCGGAGAGGATAGCCCCTGAGTGACGCCGAGATCGTTGCGAGACTGAGCGAGCTGCTCGCACGAGGGAGGGGCGCGGTTCTCTGCACCCTGATCCGTAAAGAGGGGTCAGGGCCCAGGGACCTTGGCGCGAAGATGCTGATAACCGACGAGGGCAAGACGCTTGGCACCATTGGCGGCGGTGGGATGGAGAGGCTCCTCGTCAAGGAGGCACTGGAGGCCCTGAGGGAGGGGAGACCCCGCACACTCCACTTCGCCCTGGGCGTACCTCCTAGGGAGGGGATGATCGCCGTCGACTCGAAGTGCGGCGGGGAGGTGAAGGTGTTCATGGACGTGGTCAGGCCCGATCCGAGGCTCATCATCATGGGCTCTGGGCTCATAGCCCAGGCCGTGGCCAGGTACGCCCGCGACTGCGGGTTCCAGGTGATCGTCGTCGACGACGCCGAGACGGCGAAGGAGGAGAACTTCCCGGGCGCGACGCTCGTCAACGATCCCTACACGGACTCCCTGAAGAGGGTCGAGGTGAGGTCAAGCGACTACGTCGCAGTCCTACACGGGGAGACGCCGTTCGAGCTCGCCGCCCTCAGGCACGCCGCCGAGGCTCGACCCGCCTACATCGGGCTCCTAGGGAGCGCGAACAAGGCTAGGAAGCACAGGGAGCAGCTGGCGAAGGAGGGATTCGACGGGAAGGTGCTTGACGCCATCCACGGGCCGATCGGTATCGAGATACATGCCGAGACCCCCGAGGAGATCGCCGTCAGCATATTAGCTGAGATCATCAGAGAGAAGCGCGGCTAGACCTCCACAGCCTCAGCGCCTTCTCGTAGTCCTCCGGGGTGTCGAGGTCGAGGACGGTCCACTCGTCGCCGTCGACGGTCCTATGCTCCGACTCGTGCCTGAGGACGACGTCCTTTAGGGTCTCTTCACCCCTAAGCCCGAGGATTTCGCTAAACAGGGGTCTCCTGAAGAACGTCGGGTGGCCTCTCCTGCCCCCGTAGACTGGGCTCACGATGAGGGCTGATTGGTCTCCCTCAATCACATCGATCATTCTCAGAAGGAGACTCGGCTCTAGGCCGATCTGGTCTCCGAGGACGAGGAAGACCGCGTCCGCGGAGGCGGCTCTGAGCCCTGCCTGGAAACTGGTCGTCATCCCCTCCTCGTAGTTCGGGTTATGGACGACACTGGTACCACGGGATTCTGCAATGACTCTGATGGGCTCTGGATCTTTGCCCGTTACGACGATGACCTCGCCTAGGACGCTGGTCAAGGAGGCCAGGAGTCTGTCGAGGACGGTGGCGCCGTCGACCTCGAGGAGTAGCTTGTTCCTCCCCATCCGGCTCGACTTGCCGGCGGCGAGGACGACGGCGGCTACCCTCAACCTTGTCCCTTCATCCTGGCGGCCGCGGTCTGGACCGCCTTGACGATATTGACGTAACCTGTGCAGCGGCAGATGTTACCGTTCAGGTACTCCCTTATCTCCTGCTCAGTCGGCTCAGGGTTCTCGTCAAGGAGCGCCTTCGTCGCCATTATGAAGCCTGGGGTGCAGAAGCCGCACTGGACGGCGCCCTCGTCCAGGTACGCCTCCTGGATCGGATGGAGCTTACCGCCTTCGGCGAGCCCCTCGATGGTGTCGACCCTCCTGTCGTCGGCGTCCACGGCGAGCACCATGCAGGCGAGGACGGCGTCGCCGTCCAGCAGCACCGTGCAGGCGCCACATTCACCGATCCCGCAGCCGTACTTGGTCCCCGTGAGGTCCATCTCGTCCCTGAGGAGGTTCAGGAGCAGCGTCTGGGGCTCGACGTCGAAGACGCGCTTTGCGCCGTTGACGGTGATCTCTATCTTCATCGCCGATTCCTCCCCCCCGACTCGGCTATCCTTGTGAGGGCTTCCACCGTGAAGCCGTACGCGACCTTCCTCTTGTAGGGGCCGCTGCTCCTCCCCCTCTCCCGGGGCTGGATGCTCTTTGAGGCGAGCTCCGCGGCGTCGGAGATCACCTTCTCGTCGAGCTTCTTCCCCCTCAGGAACTCCTCGACGTCCCTGGTCCTCATGGGGGTCGGGGCGACTGTGCCCCAGGCGAGGCGGCAGTCCTCGACGGTCCCGCCCTTTAGCTTCGCCGAGGCTGCGAGGCTTATGGTGGCGATGTCCATGCTGACCCTGGCGACCCTGAGGAAGCAGCCGTATCCGCCGGCGGCCGACCGTGGCACCGTGACGCCCGTCAGGATCTCGCCCTGGCTCAGGATGGTTCTACCAGGACCTGTGAAGAAGGAGTCCAGGTCGACCGTCCTTTCGCCCGACGGCCCTGTGAGGTGTGCCTTTGCGTCGAGGGCGAGAAGCGCCACCGGACCGTCCGCGGCGGGGGACGCATTACAGATGTTGCCCCCCAATGTGGCGAGGTTCCTTATCTGGACGCTTCCTATCATCCTAACCGCCTCGTATAGAACCGGGAGCCTCTTCTGGACGAGCTCCGAACGCTCTATGTCTCTGAGCTTCGTCAGGGCGCCCATCCAGACTCCGTCCCTCCTCTCCCTGATCCCGGAGAGGCCTGGTATCCACTTCAGGTTGACGACGTGCTTCGGCCTCATGGAGCCGTCCTTCATCTTGACTATGAGGTCGGTGCCCCCCGCGAGGACCTTGGCCTCGGACCCGTAATTATCGAGGAGCTTAACCGCCTCGGCGACGCTGGCCGGCGCGTGGTACTCGAAGCCCAACAGGATGTGGGTATTGTGCCTGTTCACGTACATGGTCATCCCTCCCTCCCCCTGAGCGCCTCCAGTATCCTCTCCTTGGTCAGGGGGAGCTCGTAGAACCTGATGCCCAGGGCGTTCTGGATGGCGTTGGCCACGGCACCGGCGACGGGGTTAAGCGCCCCTTCGCCGATCCCCTTCGCGCCGAACGGGCCAGTGGGCTCGTAGGTGTCGACGAAGAAGACCTGGAAGTCGTCCAGGTCAGGCATGTCCATGGCGTACGGCACCTTGTAGTCCGTGATGAAGCCCCTGTTGGCGAGGTCACCCGTCCTCTCGTCGTACGGCAGGTCCTCGACCGTTGCCATGCTCCAGCCCATCGCTAGGCCGCCGTGGATCTGGCCGGCGGCGAGCTTCGGGTTGATGACAGTGCCTATGTCGGCTCCTGCGATGACCCTTAGGGGCTTCACCTTGCCGGTCCAGGTGTCTACCTCGACCTCTACGAAGTAGCCTGTGAAGTGGGGCGGGCATGCTGGCTGGCGGTAGCTGTCGACGGCGGCGGCGGTGCCCCAGTTCTTGTGGCGGGCCGTGTAGGCGATCTCCTTGAAGGTCGCCTCCCTGCCGGCGACGCCCTCGGCGTAGACGACGCCCTGCCCCTTGGCGGGATCGCATCTGAACTTCAACGCGTGGGGGTAGGCGTCCAGCATCCGTGAGGCGTAGTCGCGTATCTTCTCCTTCACCTGCTTCGCGACCTTCAGCGCTGCTCCTCCGCCCGAGTAGATGCCCCTTGAGGCGTGGGTGCAGACATCGTAGACGGTGGTGCTCGTGTCTGCGTTGATGATGTTCACGTTCTCAAGGGGGACGCAGAGCTCCTCGGCGATTATCTTGGCGTGGGCCTCGACGGTGCCGCCGCCGTGGTCCATGAGGGCTGTGACGTAGTCGAGGGTCCCGTCCTCGTTGAGCTTCAGGAAGGCTCCGCTGAAGTCGATTACCGTCCCCGGGACCGGTGCGCCGGCGCTGCTCGTGTGGTAGCCCCTCCCCATGCCTATGCCCCGGCGGTACCTCCCCTTCTGGCTCCCCGGCTTGGGCCGGTTGTACCAGTCGATCATCTCCGCGCCGCGCTTCAGTATCTCCTCGACGCCGCAGCTCTGGATGATGCTCTTAACCGTAGGCCCCTGCCCCCAGAAGAGGTCGCCCTGGCCGATGTAGTTCTTGAGCCTGAAGTCGAGGGGGTCGATGCCGAGCTCGCCGGCTAGTTCGTCCATCATGGACTCGACCATCCAGGTGACTTGGGGGTTGCCGTAGCCGCGGAAGGCGCAGCTCGGCGTCTTGTTCGTGTAGACGGCTCTGCTCACGTAGCTCTTCGCCTTGAGCTTGTAGAGGCTGACCCACCAGCCGGCCATGCAGCCTAGGAGGGGGTAGGCCTGGATCTGGTGTGCGCCGAGGTCGAGCCACGCCTCCATGCGGCCTGCGACGAGGGTGCCGTCCCTCTTGGCGCCGAGCTTGAGCTTGAAGATCATGGAGTAGCTGCAGTGGTCATGCATGTCCTCCTCCCTTGTGAACTGGAGCTTCACGGGTCTCCTCGTCTTCAGCGCCATGGCGACGGCTATCGGCGTCACGGTGTTCACCTGGATGCTGGAGCCGAAGCTGCCTCCAAGGGGGACCTTCATCACCCTGATCTTCCCCATGGGTAGGCCGAAGATCTCGTGGAGGAGTATCCTGGTGTTGTGGAGGGTCTGCGTGGTGCTCCAGATGGTTACCCCGCCGTCGTACTCGGGGCGGACGAGGACCGCCTTCGTCTCGAGCTGGGTGTGGTATCGGCGGTTCGTCCTGTAGGTCCGCTCCAGCACAACGTCGGACTCCTTGAAGCCGGCTTCGACGTCGCCCTCTGTGATGTCGAGGGTGCAGGCGATGTTCCCCTCCACCTTGAGCGGCTGATCCTTGAGCAGGATGTCGTCGTGGAGCTGGGCGGAGTCGGGCTTGTGGGCCTCGAAGACGTCGTAGTAGGCTGGGAGAGGCTCGTATTCAACCTTGATCGACTCTAGTGCGACCTGCGCTTCCTCCTCGGTCTCGGCTGCGACAGCCGCGATAGCCTCCCCGACGTATAGGGGCTTCCTGGTGAGCACCCTCCAGTCCTTGTAGGTCGCCTCTGGTGTGCTGACGAGGCGCGGGCAGAACCTGACATCTGGGACATCGTCGGGGATGATGACCTGTGCGCCGAGGCTGAGGGCCTCGGAGGCGTCGATGTTCTTCACCCTGGCGTGGGGCTGCGTCGACTTGAGCACCCTGACGTGGAGCATGTTAGGGAGGCTGAGGTCCGAGGCGAACCTCTCAAGGCCCGTGACCTTGCCGAAGCCGTCCTTCCGGACGGTGTCCTTTCCCAGGACTGCGAAGTGGCCTTGGTTGGACATCAAGAGGGATTCCGCGTCGGTGGTTAAAAGCCTTGACTAGCCTTGGACATACGCGAGCCCCACCATATTTAATAAATTTTTTACTAAGTTTATTAATGATTAATAAAACATAGCCTTTCCTTAGAATTAGCTTAATAAACATGTGCCTGCTAGGTTCGACGAGTCCAGGTGCCTGGTTCATGAGCGACGAAGGGCGGCACAGCCATGGGGGTGATCACGAGGAGCCCAGCTGGGCACCGCTAGTCGCCTCAGGCGCCCTCATCGCCGCCGGCCTCGTCGTCAGGTACGCGACGGGTATGGCCCTCGTCGCGGACACCATGCTCCTGGCGGCGATGCTGGTCTCGGGCTACGGGGTAGCCTCGGCCGGTCTCAGGTCGCTGCTCAGTGGGGGCATAACCATCGACCTCCTGATCACGGTGGCCGCCGTCGGAGCCGCCGCGATAGGCCACATCGAGGAGGGCGCCTCAGTCGTCTTCCTCTTCAGCCTCGCCGAGAGGCTCGAGGACTACGCCTCGGACAGGGCCAGGCACGGCATCGAGGCGCTGATGGATCTCCGCCCGGAGGTCGCGGTCGTCAGGAGGGGCGGCGAGGAGGTCTCGGTGCCGGTCGAGGACGTCCTGCCGGGCGAGGTCTTCGTCCTGAGGCCCGGCGGCAGGGTGCCGCTGGACGGCGTCATCGTCGAGGGCTCCTCCAGCCTCGACCAGGCGGCGATAACCGGCGAGTCGGTGCCCGTACCGAGGGGTCCAGGCGAGGAGGTCTACGCAGGCACCATGAACGTCGACGGTTTCCTCGCGGTAGAGGTTAACAGGATGGCGGGCGAGACGATGCTCGCGAGGATTCAGCGGCTCGTCGAGGAGGCGGAGGAGAGCAGGTCGCAGACTGAGGCGTTCGTCGACAGGTTCTCCCGTTGGTACACGCCCTCGGTGATCATGGTGGCGGTCCTCGTAGCCGCGGTGCCGCCGCTTGTCCTGGGCGAGCCCCTGGACCTGTGGGTCTACAGGGCGCTGGTGATGCTCGTCGTCGCCTGCCCCTGCGCCTTAGCGATCTCCACCCCGGTGGCCATGGTCTCAGCAATCTCAAGCGCGAGCAGGAACGGCGTCCTCGTCAAGGGGGGCGCCCACATCGAGGGGATGAGCAGGGCCGCGACCTTCGCCTTCGACAAGACCGGCACACTGACAGAGGGGAGGCTCGAGGTGGTCGGCGTCCAGGGCGATGAGCCGAGGGAGGTCCTGCGCTGCGCCGCTTCCCTCGAATCCAAATCTGAGCACCCGATAGCCCGGGCGATCCTTGAGAGGGCCAGGAGCGAGGGCGTCGACGTCCCTGAGGCGAAGGGCTTCAAGACCTACCTCGGAAGAGGCGTCACCGCGACCCTCGGTGGGAAGACCTACTGCGTCGGGAACCCGAGGCTCTTCACCGAGCTGGGCATCGTGAACGGTGGAGCGGAGGCGGACGGCAACACCGTCATCCTCGTCTCGGAGGACGACAGGGTGATAGGCTCACTGGCCCTTGCCGACAGGCTGAAGCCCGGGGTCGGCTCCATCGTCTCGGAGCTCAGGCGCCGAGGCGCCTGGGTGGAGATGCTCACAGGCGACAACGAGTCCACGGCGGCCACGGTCGCCGAGAAGCTTGGAGTCGACGGCTACAGGGCGGGTCTCCTGCCTGAGGAGAAGGTCGAGGCCGTTAAGGCTCTCCGGGGCCGAGGGCCGGTGGTGATGGTCGGCGACGGCGTCAACGACGCTCCCGCCCTCGCGGCGGCTGACGTCGGCGTGGCCATGGGGGCGATGGGCAGCGACGTGGCGCTTGAGACAGCCGACATCGCCCTGATGAGGGACGACCTATCCAAGGTGCCATACGTCCTCGACCTGAGCAGGGCGACGATGAGGAGGATCAGGGAGAACATCGCCCTCTCCCTCGCCGTGAAGCTCGGCATAGCCGCCCTCGCCCTCTTCGGCTTCGTCAGCCTCTGGGTCGCCGTCGCGGTCGGCGACATGGGTCTCAGCCTCGCCGTGATCCTGAACTCGATGAGGCTGAGCAGGGTTAAACCTGGGATGCCCGAGGGCGGCTGAGAAGTTCAGCCCAGGCGCCTCCCTAGGAAAGGATAAAAGAGGACATTCCTCTATGAATGGGGCGGGTGGCCCGGCATGGACGACGAGCTTGAACGGATCAAGCAGCGGAGGCTGAGGGAGATGCAGAGGAAGATGCTCCTCCAGCAGTCCCAGGCGGCCGAGCCGAAGAAGCAGGAGGCAGCCCGCGCGCCGTCGAACGCCGAGGTCCTGGGCGGCGTCTTCCAGGGGAGGGCCTGGGAGGTCTACAACGCGGCGAAGGAGCAGTTCCCGCAAGTGATGCCCGAGGTGGAGAAGATTCTCGTGGACGCCGTCAAAGCTGGGAAGGTCAACCAGAAGATCGACGGCGAGAGCCTCGTAGGTTTCTTCCGCCAGATAGGGCTCAACGTGAGGCTTAACACGCAGATAAGGTTCGCGGAGCACGGCGAACTCAAGACCCTTGAGCAGAAGCTGAAGAGCGAGGAGTAGCCGAAATGAACCCTGTGCCTGTCAAGAGGCATAACAATCCCGGACCCAGCGGCTTTTGAGAACACGATCAAACGGATCGAGAGAAGCGTGGACGTGAAATAGACTCGATAAGCCGCAGGTCCACGGCGTGCCTTGATGTAACGCGCGAATCGTTGAAATACGTCCCCGCTAACCCCCTAGAGATTGTCTGGGGGACGCTGGACGTGGGGCGCCGCTCGCCGGGGAGGGCCCTCTATGAAGCGTGAGTTCGGCGTGGGCGTCCTCAGGGGCAACCTCTTCTGGCTCGTCGTCTGCCAGTGCATCTGGCAGTTCACGACGAACATCCCCTCCCCGTATCTGCCGCTCTACATCGAGAGCCTGGGCGGCAGCCCCGCAGATGTCGGCCTCGTCAGGTCGGCGGCGTCGATCGCCGGCCTGTTCCTCTACCCTCTCGGCGGTTACATAGCCGACAAGCAGGGGAGGGTGAGGCTTGTGAGCGTGGCGACGTTCATCTACGCCTTCAGCTTCATCCCCTTCGCCCTCGCGCCGAACTGGGAGACCCTGGCCGTGGCGAGCTTCCTCCAGAACCTCGTCCTGTTCTACTCTCCCATCCTCACCGTGCTTCAGGCTGACTCGATGCCCGTCGGGACTAGGGGGCAGGGCTTCGCAGTCGCCATCTCCGTCCCCGGCGCCCTCGGCATCATATCGCCCTTCATAGGCGGCTACCTCGTGGACTCCATGGGGATTGCACCTGCCATGCACCTCGTCTACGGCGTAGGCTTCCTCGCAGGGCTGC
>Ga0315279_10000990_pt1 | contig 49505 bp, 53 predicted proteins | sample YL17G06_20_MG_FD_203694 | JGI IMG/M metagenome (GOLD analysis project Ga0315279, IMG submission 203694) | Sediment microbial communities from Yellowstone Lake, YNP, Wyoming, USA - YL17G06_20 | ecosystem: Environmental > Aquatic > Freshwater > Lake > Sediment | place: USA: Wyoming | collected... | reverse complement strand
GGGTAGCCAGAGTCCTGCCGTGGAAGGATCGCTCCATGGTGATAAATTCATGTCGATCCTTTCCCATCTTCTCCTTTGCATATTTCCGCGCCAATTTCATCGCCCCTTCATTAGCCTCGGCTCCGCTATTGCAGAAAAAGACTTTATCGGCAAAAGAGTTCTGACAGAGAAGAGAGGCAAGTTGGATCTGCGGTTCGATATAATAAAAGTTCGAAACATGGATCAACTTCTCTGCTTGATCTTGAATGGCTTTGACGACTTTTGGATGACAATGTCCTAAATTGCAAACCGCCAGACCTGAAACAAAATCAAGATATTCTTCTCCTTCCAAATCCCAAACCCGAGTCCCTTTCCCTCTGACTAAAAGAACAGAATAGCGGGCGTAGGTATTGGCTACATATTTTTCCGATAACATCATCATGGTCTGAGAATCCATCAGCACTCCGAATAATAAAAATGCCAAATGCCAAAGTTCAAATGTCAAATCAAATCCAAAGCCCAAATAGTGTAGCTCAAGGCTTTAGCCTTGATTATGATCAACCCTAAAAGGGTTGAGTTACAGAATTTTGAACTTTGACATTCCTTTGACATTTGGATTTTGAAATTTGAACTTACGGTTCTTTATAAATCTGTGTTCCAATCCCTACATCGGTAAAAATTTCTAGCAAGATGGCATGTTCTACCCTGCCATCGATGATATGTGCTTTAGCCACCCCCTCCTTTAAGGCATCCAAGCAACAATTTACCTTTGGGATCATCCCGGATGAAATAATTTTCTTAGCGATTAATCGTTTTGCCTGTTTGGCATTGAGGGTGGGAATCAACCGATGCTTCTCATCCATTACTCCTTCCACATCGGTCAGTAGAATGAATTTCTCTGCTCTCAACGCTGAGGCTATCTTTCCAGCTGCCAGATCAGCATTGATATTATAGGTTTCCCCCCTTTCTCCTACGCCCACAGGTGCGATGACCGGGATGAAATTCTCCTTCTCCAAAGCCTCGATCACTCCAGGATTGATCGCTTTCACTTCTCCTACCATTCCAATATCAATGACCTCGGGCTTTTCACCTTTCCCGTGGCTTTTCGTCAATTTTAATTTCTTGGCAGTGATGAGGCGAGCGTCCTTCCCGCTCAATCCGATGGCTTTCCCTCCTTGTTGGTTGATTAGGGAAACAATCTCTTTATTCACCTTTCCGACGAGGACCATCTCTACAACATCCATCGTCTCTCCATCCGTCACCCTCATCCCCTCTACGAATTGGGATTTCTTCCCCATCTTGGTCAACATCTCGCCGATTTGAGGCCCTCCACCATGGATGACAACAGGGTTAAGGCCAATGTATTTCAAAAGGACGACATCAAGAGCAAAGCTCCGCTTTACCCTCTCTTCCTCCATCGTGCTTCCACCATACTTGATCACAATCGTCTTATCATAGAATCGCCGAATATAAGGAAGGGCTTCCACCAGAATCTTTGCTTTGTCGATGGGGTTTTCCATTTTCTATCCTCGTGATTCGTGAATCGTGATTCATGGACCGTATTAGGTAACGGACACGGACCACGAAACACGTGACACGTCTTTATAAAATATACCGACTCAGGTCTTCATCCTCTACAAAATCTTTTAACTTATCTCGGACATATTGAGCATCGACCACCATGTTTTTCCCAGGCATCTCAGGGGCATCGAACGAAATTTCATCCAGCAATTTTTCCATCATGGTGTAAAGCCGCCTGGCTCCAATGTTCTCTGTCCTCTCATTTATTAAAGCCGCCATTTCAGCAATCTCTGCAATCCCATCCTCTGTAAAATTCACCTTGACCGACTCTGTCTCCAACAAGGCGGTGTACTGTCTGACCAGAGCGTTTTCTGGCTCGGTGAGGATTCGGACCAGATCTGCCTTTCCTAAAGAATCCAATTCAACCCGGATCGGAAACCGGCCCTGAAGTTCAGGGATGAGGTCCGAGGGTTTGGAAACATGAAATGCCCCGGCAGCAATAAATAAAACATGGTCTGTCTTGACCATCCCGTACTTCGTCGTCACCGTTGTCCCCTCCACAATCGGCAGGATATCCCTCTGAACCCCTTCCCGAGAGACATCCGGACCAAAGGTGGACTCCCTTCCGGCAATCTTATCAATTTCGTCAAGGAAGATGATCCCTGATTGTTCAACCCGTTCAATGGCCTGTTTGATCACAGAGTCCATATCGATCAGTTTATATGCCTCCTCTTGGGAAAGGATGGTGAGCGCTTCTGAAACTTTGACCTTTCTCTGCTTTTTCTTCTTCGGAAAGAGGCTTCCAAACATATCTTTGATGTTAATATCCATCTCTTCCAATCCGGAGGCGGAAAAGATCTCAACAATGGGAAGGTTTCGATCCATAATCTCCACCTCCACATACTTATCATTTAGCTTCCCGGCCTTCAGCAACTTTCGCAGTTTTTCACGAGTAGCCCGCTGATCTTCGCCTTCCTTTTGCGTACCCCTCCCCGGGGAAGGGAGAAGCAACTCCAAGAGCTTCTCTTCGGCCATCTCCTCTGCTCTCTGCTGGACCTTATGGGACTCCTCTGCTTTCAGCATATTGACGGCCAGTTCCGTGATATCCCGGATCATCGACTCCACATCCCTGCCGACATAACCTACTTCTGTAAATTTTGATGCCTCAATCTTCAGAAAAGGAGCTTGGGCCAACTTAGCCAACCTTCGAGCGATCTCAGTCTTCCCCACCCCAGTGGGACCAATCATAATGATATTCTTGGGCGCAATTTCATCCCGGAGAGGCTCAGGGACTTGTTGACGTCTCCAACGGTTTCTCAATGCAATGGCCACGGCTCTCTTCGCATCCCTCTGCCCAACGATGTATTTATCCAATTCAGAGACGATCTCACGGGGCGTGAAGGTTTGTTTCATAATTCCTCCACGACGATTTGATCGTTGGTATAAATACAGATGGAGGCAGCGATCTTCATCGCTTCTACAGCGATGGCCTTGGCATCCAAGTTTGAAAACTCAGTCAATGCTTTGGCAGCAGCATGGGCATAAGGGCCGCCACTCCCAATGGCTGTCACCCCATCATCGGGTTCAATGACATCTCCATTTCCGGAGATGACGAGCGTGCGCTCAGAATCAGCGACAATAAGCAAGGCCTCCAGTCTCCGGAGAATCCGATCTGTCCTCCAATCTTTGGCCAACTCCACGGCTCCCCTGAGTAAATTTCCACCGTATTGATCCAATTTTTCCTCGAATTTAGCAAAAAGGGTGAAGGCATCTGCTGTAGCCCCTGCAAAACCAGCGAGAACCTTGTCGTGGTAAATCTTTCGAACCTTCCTGGCAGTATGCTTCATGATGATGTGTTCAAGAGACACCTGACCATCCCCTGCCATGACCACTTTCCCTTTGTGTCGAACGGATAAAACTGTAGTCCCTCGCATCTTTAACATAAAATCACCCTCAATCACTCTATCTTAATATTGTTTAGAAAGTAAGTTTCGTCCAACGGTAAGGGTAAGGACGCCCGTATCGTCATTCGGTTAGGTTGTGGGTTCTAAAAACTTGACGTAACCCTCTGACCTTAGACCAAACGGGCTTCGTAACCGTAACCTTAACCCAAAAACTTGGCCTATTTTCATCGTTTGAGTATATCGTACCCATCATGACCCATTACATGGGAAACAATGCCAATTAATTATTGTCTTTACTTTTACGACCCACATTTTTGAAACTACGAGGATGGGCTTTGTCATAGACCTCCATCAATTTCCCCATACTGACATGGGTATATCTTTGGGTTGTCGAGAGGCTCGAATGCCCTAACATCTCCTGAATCTCTCGAATATCAGCCCCTGCATCTAAAAGATGCGTTGCAAAAGTGTGGCGGAGGCTATGAGGGCTGACTTTCCGGAAGATGCCCGAATGTCTCGAATATTTCTTAATCAATCTTCCTACACTCCGTGTGGTCAATCTTCCACCTAAAGAGTTAACGAAAATGGGTTCTTCTCCCTCCAGGCCAGCCGCCCTCCGGGCCGGAGGCCCTTCTGTGCCGGAGGCCGGCTCAGAGAGCCTCATGGCTCGGTGAGAGGCCCTCCCTCCGGGCCGGGCACCACCCCAGAGGGGCTTCTGCCCCGGAGGGAGGCCCTTTAACATCCCTCGTTCTTCCAAATAGGCCTTCAATGCTTCGGCCGCCTTCATTCCTACCGGCACAATGCGTTCTTTCCTCCCCTTCCCCATCACCCTCACGATGCCCAAATCGAGGTCTAATTGATTCGAATTCAATCCCACCAATTCACTCACACGCAATCCACTGGAATAAAGAAGCTCCAAAATAGCACGATCCCTTAAAACTTTCTCCTTTGATCCCTCTGAGGACTTTTCAGAAAGATTTTTGGGTGATTCCATCAACCGGAAGGCCTCATCCACAGAAAGAGTGATGGGAAGAGTCTTCTCCACCTTTGGTGTTGAAACACTTTTGGCCGGGTTAGATGGAATGATTTGTTCTCGGACTAAATATTTAAAAAAAGAGCGCAGCGTCGAAATCTTCCTCGCAATAGAACTCTTTTTATTCTTCCGGTGTAGGAAGCTCAAATATTTTCGGATAGCTATCCGATCCACTTTTTCTATCTTTACATCGCCCGTTGGGGTGAGAACCATTCCTGAGTTTTTCAAAAAATCCTCAAATCCTTCTAAATCCCTCCGATAACACCGACAGGTATGAGGTGAGGCATTCTTCTCGACAGATAAATAATGAATAAATTGATGGATTAAACCACGCTTTTCATCAGTTCGAGAAGCCATCTACCCCCTCATTTATCATTCTTTTAAACATAACGTAAGTTATGAAAATATTATCAAATTTAGATTTTATAACACAATTCTTAAATTTATCAATATTTTTCTCATTGACATTCTTTAGGATTTTTATATAGACTTATAATAACAATACCCAATTTATGAAAAGGAGGTGATGAGAATGGCAGAACCCAGAGTTGCAAGAGTAACTGAAATTATCGCAGGTTCTTCAAAGGGTTTCGAGGATGCCATTAAGGTCGGTTTCGCAAGAGCGACAAAGACCTTAAGAGGTATCACCGGATTACGTGTTGTGGAATTCAGGGTGGCAATAGAAAATTCTAAGATTATAGAATACAGGGTCAGGTTGGAAATCATTTTCGTCCTCGAAACATAATGACTTATTTGTTTTTCACCTGCCAATCGTAGGGGGGATAAAAAATTAAAGGCCCTATCCTCAATTCTGAGGAAGGGCCTTTTTGTTCTTTCGGACTTTTTGGGGGAATTATAATCTCCTAACTTAAAAATTGGAGACTAACTTACCTTCTTTATCGCTTCAATGAGGTCCTCTTGGGTGGCGGTTGCTGTTCCCATTTTCCCAACCACAACCCCTGCTGCATAGTTTGCTAACTTTACAGCTTCCTTCACACTAACACGGGTCCCTGTTCCCAAGGCAAGGGCCAACGTTCCAATCACTGTATCTCCTGCACCGGTCACGTCGTAAACTTCTCTCACCTCAGTGCGGACATAGATAGGCTTCCGGTGGGGTTCAAAGATAGCCATTCCCTCTTCACCTCGTGTGATGACCAGGGCTTTACATTCCAGTTCTTTTAATAACTTGTCTCCTATCTTTTCTATTGATGACCCATCGACCATAGGAACTCTCGATGCCTCACTCGCCTCCTTTGTATTGGGAGTAACCACTGTCGCTCCTTTGTAAAATTTAAAATTTCTTAGCTTCGGGTCAACCATAATAAGCTTCCTCGCCTTCCTTGCTTTTCGAATGATTGCCCGAATCAATGTCCCCGTCAGAAGACCTTTTCCGTAATCGGAAATAACGATTCCGTCGAAATCTTTTATTTTCCCCATTACAAAGTTTGAAAGATCTCGTAGAATAGAGACCTTTGGGTGGTCAACCGTTTCGCGGTCAATTCGGACCACTTGCTGCTGGTTGGCAAAAATTCGGGTTTTTACGGTGGACTGCCTCCCTTCTTCAGTGAATATCGTGTGCTCAATTCCTTTCTCAGTTAGCTGTCCCCTTATTTTCTTGCCCATTTCATCATGACCCACGATACCACAAAGCAAAACTTTTCCTCCCAGCGAATGAATATTGTTTGCGACATTGGCAGCCCCTCCAAGGCCAAAAGTTTCAGATTCATCACTATTATCCACCAAAACCACAGGGACCGGCGCCTCTGGCGATATTCGGGAAACCTTCCCCCAAATGAATCGATCCATCATGATATCGCCGACGACCAAAATCTTAACCCTTGGAAACCTATCCACTATTTTGTGAAGTGTCGGCTGTCCCTTCATCTTATTCAATTCCTCCCATCTCTCTCTTTAACGCAGTATTCTCTTAAAAAATTCAACCGTCTTTTTTAGTCCCACCTCTATTCCAATTTTCGGCTCATAATTTAAAATTTCTTTTCCCTTGTGGATATCTGCCAAAGAGTGCCTCACATCTCCTTGCCGAGGTTCTTGATGAATAGGAGACTGCCTCGATCCAAGGATCTCTTTCAGGATATTCACTAATTGGTTTAGCGAGATTCTTTTTCCACATGCAATATTAATGGCTTCTCCATGAAGGTGTTCTGCGGACATCGCAAGAAGATTGGCCTGAACCACGTTCTCAATATAGGTAAAATCTCGAGATTGCTCTCCATCCCCAAAGATGATCGGAGGACGACCATGAAGCAGTGCATCAATAAATTTTGGGATCACAGCAGAGTAAACGGAGTTGGGGTCCTGTTTGGGGCCAAAGATATTGAAATATCTTAGAGAGATGGTATCGAGACCATAGAGTTGATAAAAAAGTTTGCAATATTGTTCTCCAATATATTTTTGTAAGGCATAGGGGGAGAGAGGATTGGAGGGCATTTCTTCATGTTTTGGTAACGTAGGAGTATCGCCATAGATGGAAGAAGAGGAGGCATAGATCACTCGCTTCACCCCAATTTCCTTAGCAGCCAGGAGAATATTCAAAGTCCCTCCTACATTGACGGCATTGGATGTCTCTGGGTCTTCTATGGACCGTTGGACCGATGGGAGGGCAGCCTGGTGAAATACATATTCAGTCCCTTTGATCGCCTTTTGACAAGTATCGAGATCACGAATATCTCCCTCGATAATCTCCAGTGAAGGGTATGCTTTATCAAAAATTAGGTTCTCCCTTTTCCCAGTTGAAAAATCATCGAGGACTCGAACAAAGTGACCCTTTTGGAGTAAGACCTCTGTCAGATTTGACCCGATAAACCCTGCTCCTCCGGTGATTAAAACGTTTGGCATCTTCTCCTTCTCCATTCCTTCTTATTTATTTCTCTTTTTAACAAAACCATTTTCCTTTATCAAGGCAATCCCTCATGATGCATTGCGTCACTCACAAACTACGAAAATTGATTTATCACTCTGTGTAAGCGCGGCTCTCCGTGCCTGCGCGCTGTAGCGCTTCGGCGCGCAAGCGCTGCCGCCTTATCGAAGAGCCCACAGAGGGGCTCCCCTACTCTTGCTTAACGGAAAAATCATCCAGTTACAAATCTCAAAACCTTCACCTCTTCGTAGGTGTCTGCTATTTTATGGGGAACCCATCTCACGAGGAAGGTTACCTCTCTTAAATTCTCTCAACTCCAGTTCTAAAAGGGCATACCGTTGGGCTAGGTCTTTATTTTGACCTGTCAACTTGGATATCACCACGGAGAAATGAAAGACGATAAGAAGAAGAAAGAAAAAGGCGATTAAAACCACCGCGGACAAATAGAATATACCGGTAATTCTGACAAAAAACTGGGAGAGGAGAAACTCAGGCCATAGACTAAACACCAATACCACTATTCCTGTAAAAAGCCAGAGGATGGCATATTCTTCCCGAAGCCTTTTCTTCCTGATCAATTCGAAGGTGATCAAGAGCAGAATAATACTGAGGACACCAACAATGATTTGAATCTTGATTAACATCGCTATCTCTCCTGTTCTAATAAGGGTGGTTTTTTAAAACAATCTACAAAAATCGCTAATAGAACCTTCACCATATAATAGATAGACTTGATTTTCGTAATCGACGACTCCCCAGAATATCTCTCACTCATCCCCACCGGAACTTCTTCCATCTTTAAATGACATTGATGGAGCAAGATCACTACTTCCGGTTCCGGATAATCCTGTGGATAATCCGATGCAAATAATTGAATCGTTTTTCGATTCGATGCCCTAAATCCGGAAGTTGGGTCGGTAATCCTCTGTCCCACAATCATTGAAATCACTTGGGAGAAGATGGAAATCCCAACCCTTCTCATCGTCGATGATTTATATCCTAAATCTCCGATAAAACGCGAACCGATGGCCATACCAATTTTCTTCTCTTCCAAAGCCTTGAGGAGTTTCCCAATCTCTTTCGGATCATGTTGACCATCGCCATCGACCTGTATCGCAATATCATAGCCTTTTTCATAGGCGTATTGGTATCCAGCCTGCATGGCTCCACCGATTCCGAGATTAAAAGGGAGATCCAAAACGATCGCTCCGCTGTCTTTAGCCTTTTGAGAGGTAAGGTCAGTGGACCCATCGTTTACTACAAGGATGTCTGCTTGAGGGAGGCAGTGCGTAACCCCTTCGACCACTTTCCCCACAGAGACTTCCTCATTAAAGGCCGGAACGATCACCAAGATCCTTTTCTCAAATTCCATCGAAACTCCATTTACCGACAAGCCTCTTTTATCAAAAATACTTCAATTTTTCTTAGAATTGATGGAAGCCTTCCTGGCTATAACTATTAACTTGACACGATTCTTGCTGAAATTTGTCAATAACAATGACAATAGATATTTTAATGGAAACGATAAAAAAGAAGATTCCAATAGCTTTGGAATGCATAAGTACTCCCAGCTTTCTACGAAAAAACCATTTTCCACCAACAACATTCTCATTCTGCCCAAATTATATCCATTCCTGTAATGAGATCCGCCTTTTCCAATGCAAATATAGGTATCCTCCTTAATTCGACACGCTCCTACGGGTTCATCGTATTCCTGTACATTTTTTGCATAAGGCACAGAAATGATAATGGCGCCATTATCCTTCAATATTCTATTAAATTCTTGAATAACCTTCCCATCCTCCTTGATATGCTCTAATGTTTCTAATATGATAATAAAATTAAATTTCTTTTCAGAAAAATTATTGGACAAGATATCTATATGAAGGAAGTTCACATTTTGGAGGCCCAGATGACCTTTGATATTCTGGGCCACAGATATACTTTCTTCGTTTGTATCAATACCGATAACCTTAAAGCCCATTCGCGCCAATTCGAAACTATAAGCTCCGTGTGAACATCCTACATCCAATAATAGGCCTTTCTCTTTTTGATGCAAGAATCTTAGAGTTTTTCTGGCTAAAATACGGCTCGCAGGAACAGGTGGATAACCAAACAACTTAATATAAATAAATCCATACCTTTCGCCAAATTTTCTCATTAAACGCGATAAGCCCACCTGTGCGGCGGTATGTTCTAACATGACTTTACATATTTCCTTCCTACCTAAGAATCTGTTATAAACCATAATATGTTTAATTTTTATTTAAAACCAATATTTTTTAAAATATAACTATAAATCTATTCAATTGAGAATGGAGGCGATTTCTTCAAGCCTGATCCAAAGCATTTTTTATGCTAATTTCTCTCGAGATTCTTTTAAAACGCAGACTATCGTTTGGATTGATCCCAAGATGTTTATATCTAACACATCCTCTTATTTTTTGATTCCTAACATGAACCATGCACTACAAAATATTTTAAATTTTAAGAAAAATAGATATCTTCTGAACATGGGACCGAATTCTGGAGACTCTTTAATAATCCTAAACTCTTTTTGGAAAAATTCTCTTGCTGTCCGGATACTAAACCTCCAGTGATGGTCATAAATACTGTATTCATAACACCGAATATCTGTGAATAGGTCTAAGAACTTCCTATTTAGACCTTTGTCATTTGGGAGTGATACAAGAACAGAACCATTATCTTTTAATACCCTTTTTATTTCCTTTAGCATTTCCAAAGGATAAAAAAGATGTTCTAAAACATCACTACAATTTACTGCATCAAATTGTTTATTTTTAAACGGTAGTAATTTGCTATTAAGATCAATACGAACGTAATTCTCAAAATTATTCATTAAAACATCGACACCATAATATTCCAGCTCGCCATGAAGATATTTTCTGAGTCCGCCCCTACAGCAGCCTACATCCAAAAGTTTTCCTTTAATATTTTTAAAAAAATTTCCTATAAATGTATATCTTGTAGCTTCGTAATTATACATCGCTAAGATTCTCGACATAGTATCTTTTACTTCCATTGATTCTCCCTTAAACTTCCAATCATAAAATTCGAGATAATTTAAGATGCTCCACTTTCTTTGCGCTAATTTTGATGCAGAAGAGGGCGCTCGTGATCATCAACAAATCGAAATCATTCTTGATCTGAACAATGAATTCCCATGTGCTGCAGACCACATCGATCAATGTTTTCCTCGGTTTCACATTTCCTGATAGAAGCATCATCTCTTTTCGCATGTCTCAGGCAGCGAAGACAGGATTTCACGGGCAACGATCAACAAAATCTTTGAGTGTTTTGATCAAAGTCTCTTTCTCGGAAGACATCTTTCCCTTATCAACTTTTTTGCTTCTTTCCAGCATTTTTTTACCGCTGGCTCGATATCCTCTAACTCGTAAACGACTTCAAACAATTCGTGTCCCACGAGCTGCTGTGCGAGTTCCACCTGATGGTCATCCACGTGCTCCCCATAATGATGCCTTCTTGGGACGACTACGATGGGAACCTGAAATCTCAGGGCATTTAAAATCGTTCCTGTCCCACCGTGCCCCTTCCATCTATTTTTCTCCTCAATTCATAACAATTTTTGTCACAATCTCTTTAGAGAATAAGGAGTTCAAATATAAATTTTGTCTTCTAATTTTCTTCGATAAAAGACTTAATTATCTGGACAAGATTTCCCCTCCCTATATTTTCTATGGGGTCACACCGTTTCTTTCTCTCCAAAGCCTCTCTAATTTTTCCTTCCAACTGATCTTCTTCGTAGGCAATATAAATATTTTTATCCCCTCGCTCCTCTAAAGCCTTAGCTATCTCCATTTGATGCTCAGTCCCGTGTTCGCCATACTTTTTCCTTCTGGGGAAAATAATCAGGGGAATTCCATTCTCTTTGCAAAGAATAATTGTCCCGATTCCCGCATGGGAGATGACCAGCTCGGACCTCTTGATGTATTCCACAGCCGTGCTCATAGGGACGAAATCAAAATGCTTTGTATTTTGAGGACGATACTCCGAATAACCTCTTTGGATCACTATCTCATTAGAGATATGGGGAGCAATCTCATCTACTTTTTTTATGAGACGATCAAAGCTTTGAAAATGATTCCCTACTGTTACGAAGATCATATAAGCCCACCCACATATTTTGCCTTTGGACTGTATCGCTTGAGTAACGGTTCCCATTGAACTAAGAATAGATCGGTAATTGGATAAACCAATTTCCCTGTCATAGAAGGTTGATAGACTTGCGCACTACATTCTAAATAGATAAGTTTTGTGCCAAAAAGAAACTTTCCGAAGTAAAAAGAAGGAATCGCAATTTCAGATCCGGTCGAAACGAGAATATTCGGCCTTTCCTTAAGGAGAGTAAGAAATATTTTTATAATTCCTACTATCAAAGCAATGGGCCCTCGGCCGATATTGGAAATGTAATAAGTGTTTTTTTGGGCCGATGTGGCTTTCTCCTTGTAAGTTAATAGAAAAGTAGGATAGCCTTCAAAGGCTTCCAACAACTGGAGGATTTCCGTAAAGTGTCCTCCATGCGAACAAATGAGTCCAATTTTTTTATTCCTTTTCATAAAAGTACAAAGTACCACCTTCCTACGGTTTCGTTCTTTCTGATTATATGTTAATCGAAAGCCCCATGATTTGAGCCAAACTCAATTATATTTTTCTCCCTGAAATATAACAGTATCCCCAAAAAGGTTTTAGAAGAGGAAATTGAGAGCACCACTTTTCCATGAAAGAGGTTAATCTGTAAATGACCCGCCCCAACCCATAGATGGTCATTCCGTGAGTGGAAGTTTTGATTTCTGTAATCCCCAATTCACTGAATATTTTCTTGAGATGAGTGATTCGAATTCGATAAAATCCCTTCTCGATCTTCCAATTTTTGTAAATAAAGGACATGATATAATTTAAAGGACATAACCCATTATTTTCTGAGCCAAATCCAATATAGCCTCTTTTCTTCAATACGCGAGTAGCTTCGGAGACTCCTTTCTGAATATCTCCTAAGTGATGGAGAATACCAAAACCATATACAATATCGAAGATATTATCTTTAAAGGGCAAAAATTCCAAATCCGCAACCACGCCCTGTCCTCCCGCTTTTATGACAGAACAAACATTATTAAACGAAATATCAACTCCAATACATTTGCTAAAAATATTATTTTGCCCTCCTGTCCCACAACCACAATTTAGACAGAGGTTCGCCTTTTTTATAGGGAGCAATCTTTTGAGTTGTTGTATATGAGTCACCCCAGCGATTTGAATGATATCACCTCCTCTTGGAGGGGGTGGACTTTTATACCACTCTTTTTGCATTAATTTTTGTCCATCCATTCTTTTCATGGATTCCTGTGGAACGAGATACTGTTTAAATACGTTATCTCTCAATCGCGAAGAGAAATTTCTCTAACACTAATTCCGAACCTCTTAAACCAGCCAAAGATCTCTTCATACGATACCTTTCTTAACGGCTTCAACCTTCTTCTCTTTCTCCACATTTTAGGAAAATGCTGAAACCCTGACTTATAAGCTTTACACAGAATTCCAATAAGTTTCAAGGGGGAATAAATCTCCGTAAATTTTCCAGCAGCCCCTCGGTGAGCTAAGGCTCCATAAGCCTGAAAAGCAAATCGATAAAATGTGAAAAAGAGACTGAGGATCAGCAGGGGGAGTGGGAAGTACTTAATGACAATCCAAAAACGATTCCTCTCCACATAAAATGCCTTAAAAGGTGAATATTGTCCTGTGGAACCTGAGTTTTTATGATAAAGGACGGCCTTCGGGACATAAACACATTTCCAGCCGGCTAATCGAGCTCGGATCCCGATCTCGGCATCATCTGCATAAGCAAAAAAATCTTCATCAAAAAGGCCGATCTCCTCAAAGACGACCTTCCGGTACATTCCACCGCATCCAGGGGGGAAAAATATTTCTTCCATCTCTTCATACTGCCCTCGCTCCTCCTCATATTGTCCTCGAGACCGACTCAGCCCATCCCAGTAAATGAGTTCCCCCACTGCCTCAATTTGATTCCTCTTATAATAGGAATAGACTTTCGATGCCCACATCCCAATCGGACGATCTAAGGAAGTGGCCTTGACTAATTCCTCAAGCCAGGTGGGTACTGCCCATGTGTCATTATTCAAAAGGACGATATATTCTCCCCTTGCCGCTTGGATGCCAACATTATTTCCTCCAGTAAAGCCGAGATTCCTTTTATTTCGAATGATTCGAATAAAGTCACCATACCGTTCTTCAGCAAATTTAGCAGAGCCATCTGTCGATCCATTATCTACCAGAATAGTTTCGAAATCACAAAAAGTCTGTTCTTCCAATGAATCAATACATTCAGCCAAGAACTGTTTACCGTTCCAGTTAGGAATGATCACGGAAATCATTGGAGCAGAATTCATCTTTCCCTACCCTAACCCGAGGACACGATCGACCCTTGTAAATTTAAAGTGTTCCAATAAGAATTCCAATTTTTTTAATGCTGAAGAAATACCGTAGTAAGAAATCACACGATTGTAAAGAGGGAGTTTAAATCGAGGCGTCTTTTCGTAACCCTCCCAGGGGTGAAAATAGACCAAGAAAGGTTGGGATCGATTGATTCTTTTCAATCCCCAGTAGAGGAAAAAGGATGGCAAAGCTCTCAGGTAAAATCCCCCCGAAATAGGAATCTTTAACCTTCCGATCATCAATGGGCATAGTGGAAACTCCATGAGAGGACTCTGAGGGTCCTCCTTTCTTACATCTTCGAAAGAGATACGATAAGGTCGAGTAGGTGCCCCACTGATTCCATAAAGAGGGTTTATTTTTAAAGGAAAGATGCTGGCATCATATTGGTACCCAAAATCCAAGAGAACCTTAAGAGCCCATTTGTTACGGTTATCAATAGAAAAACAAGGGGCGCGAAACCCTTTAATCTTAATCTTTCCCAGAATCTTTTCCATAACAGAATGAAAACGTTTCAGTTCATCCTGGAAGAGGCTTTCATCCAAATCCCATACAAGTTTGTGAGAAAAAGTATGACAACCAATCTCATGTCCTCTCTGGAAGATAGACTGAATGAGACCAGGGTTCTGCTCCGCTACCTCCCCCACAACAAAAAAGGAACCTTTCGTTTGATATCGGTCCAGCAGGTCGAGAATGGGTATTGTAGCCTTTTCGACCTGTGAAAAAGAGGATCTTCTTCCTTCCACCAATTCTGAGTGGTACCATTCCTCTAAATCAATGGACAATGCATTTATCTTTTCCATTAAAGGTCTTCAACCTTTCTGCTAGACTAAATAAGCCCCATGAACACTCATTGCCCAAGAGAACAGGACGCGGATAATGAGGGACAATTAAATAACATCGGCATCTCCCCAGTTCACATACCATTTTTCAGGTGAAAGAAATATCTCCCTGCCAGAATGGGGATAGATCATAAAAAGAAACGTTTTAAAACTCGGAAGAAATCCTATACCCCTCAGGATCTTATAATAAGGATGAACCTTGGGAACCATAAAACCAAGAAGATCAACTCCTTCCTGCCGGCTGTGTTGAATTCCTTTTTCCACTAGCGCCACAAGTGTCACTTCATCTAATGCCAATAAATCGACGATGACGGCACTATTGAAGTTGAGGAGCTCAACCTTTCTCAAGACAATATACCCTTTCATCTCTCCGCTTTTTTTCGCCCGATAAATGGTATACTTTCGAGTGGGGTGTTGAAGGTAGCGCCAAGTCAAATAATTTCGATCGCGGATCCCCATCACGGAGTAAAGGGATAATGCCTTTTGCCAGAAACCATCGAATTGTTCATCCAAAAGGCCTACTTTTTCTATCTCAACCCCTCCTATTTCTTTTCTTCTCTTTAATCCATAAAGAAGAAAATAGAAAAACCTTGCCATCCCTCCTATAAAAACCCCCAGGGGTGAAAAATGGAGGTATCGGTTTACGAAGCCACTAAATTTTATGGGATAGACCAGGACTGGAAGTTCCACCACTTCCTTCCAGCCAATTTTTATTAATCCCTGAATCGTTTCCAGCCGTATGGGGAATGCGGTCAAAAAAAGCCCGTTCTCTTGTTTGACTCTTTGTACTCCATATTTTCCCATCGCCTGAAAAATACCTCTTCGCCAGTAATCATGATGGACCATCAGATCGAGCGAAAGAGTTCCGAGAACGACTTCTCCTTCTACGATAAATCGCCTGGGAATATCAGCAAAATGACCAACGATCTTATTTCTGTCTTCGACAATGTAAATAAAGGCCCTTCCATCCGGCCCCTCCATGAATTCCCATTGCCAAAACCTCGGATCTAATTTGTCTTTTTCTTCTTCTCCGAAGACAACTCCTCTGAAGGATAAAATCCCTTCCATATCCGTCTTATTTCCATCCCGAACCTTCCAAGAACGCACTTCATCCATCGTTCTGTTTACCCCGTTAGAAAGCGTCCCCTATAAAAGCAGGAATGAGCCCTATTCAGGATTTAAATACCTTCCACAAAGAGCAGGGGTTTAGGGTCCCGTTATTTCGAACGGGGTTTACTCTATTTCGAATCGACGATCTTAAATATTTCAATGTTTCTTCTTCGTAAGATATCCTAAGTAAATCCTTTTTTTCTCTCACCTTGATAAGGACGGTAAGCCATATAAAGGTTGATCACAGAGAGACAGAAGGCGACGATGCCCACGATCATAAGAACCTGAATCAAAGTGTCGTGAAATAATATAATTAAACCAATCTCAATCAAGGTGAAGAAGAAAAGAGGGTAAAGAAACCATCTCTTGAGAGTGGAGAGATGGTAATAGAGTAAGATTAAAGTGAGTGAGAAGAGGGTCATATTGACAGAAAAAATTCCTACTAAAGGCAAGCATTCTAAGTAAACCTTCCCACTCAGTATCTTGACGATTAGTGAAGGGAAAAGAAAAGAGAATATAACAGCCCCACCACAAAGAAAAACAGCAATTCCAAGGTTCTTTCCTAAAATCGAGAGTGTTCTTTTTTCTTGTCCCTCTAATGAAAAAAGATTAGGAAACATAACCGTGACGATGGGAATGGGAAGAATGAGAATAATTTTCCCTACCATCTGGGCAATGGAATAATAACCCGCCTCAATGGGTGTAAAGAAGTGTTTGACTAAAATTAGATCAATATTGGTGAGAACCATAAAGCATAATAATACCAATCCTGCTGAAAAGGAATAATGATATACCTCCGACAAATTGGATGGGAGGGAACTCTTTGGAATCACTCCATGATTAGCTACCGTCTTTTCCTTAGGCAGGCTAACTCCTATAATGAATAAAGACAGAATCGTTGTAACGATATAAGAAACGGCAATTGCGCTCATGGCTCCCAATAGTCCAAAACCCAAAAAGACGAAGAGGATCCCCAAGGCCAATTTCAGACCGCTATTAATAACAAGACTGAGGGTTAATAAACCAAATTTTTGTAGTCCTTGAAGCCCTCCCCATAGAATAGGGATAACCATTGAGAAAACTAGACTCAATCCAAAAAGGATAACCAATCCTCGGGAAGAAATTTGAAGAAAAGAAGAGATGTGGGAACTCGCAAAGATAATCAATAGAAAAAATGATAATGCAATGATGGACATCACTATGAGAAAATGCCGTAGCAGTTCAATCGCTTGATGATATTGGTTTTGAACTTTAAAGGATGAAAAGAACCTTGTGACAGTGGTTTGAACCGTACCCGCCGGAACAGAGATCACAGTAAAGAGCGCAATCAGAGCGTTGAGGTGTCCATACTCCATAGGAGGAAGGTATCTAATCATAAATAAATGGTAAAGGAGGTTGAAAAGGTTGAATAACCCCATACCGATAAACACCAATCCAGTTTGCTTGATGAACTCATCCTTAAATCCTAAATATTTCAATAAATCACCTCGTAAATAGTTGATCCTCCATCCGCTCTTCTAAAAATTTCTTTTAAATCCATTGGTTGAATTGATTCAATAAAACCGGGGTTCATTTCATGAGTATTTTTATTGACGAGGATATATCGAACGCCCTTTGCTCTTGCATAAAGGATGATCTCCTTATAGGATTTGCCTGGATTCCCAGGTGTAGAAATCCCTGAGGGTATCATCATGAATTCTCGATCTGCATAAAACGTTTCCTGGGGGCTATTACTCATAATGATAGTATCCGGTGGGGTATTTTGTTTTAACCAAAGCCCAACCTTTTTCTGCTCTGCGCGAAAACTTCTCTCCGGCTTCAAATTCTGTGGCAATTGAGTTAAAATGACAAGGACAACAAATAAGAAAATCACCTTTTCTGCATTGGCTCCTTTAATTTTCTCCAAATATCTCTTCATCTCCAAGAGGCCTGTCCCCGCCCAAAGAAGAGAAAGGGGAATGACCGGGATTGAAAATCGGATCGTAGAAGGAAGAAAGGTAGATAAGGAAACCAGATGAAAGAGAACCAATGAAGCGATGAACAATTCATAGTCGATCATCTTTCGCCTAACCCTTATCAGCCCAAAAAATAAAAATAGCCATAACGAAAAGTGGTAAGCCCTCAGATAACGGTAGGTCACAGAAGGGAGAAATTGAATAATGTTATGGGTGATCCAGAGGACTTTAGAGTCCCCGCTCACGGGCTTATTTTGCTCAATCCCGATTGAAGGATCGACCTGCTCTGGGTTCTCCTTTAACAGATCGGATTGGACGGCCACAGCCTTCTTACTAATCAACCATCCGCCTGTTTCTTGATGGATATAAATAACGTAAGGGATAACAAAAATAAAAATAGTCAGGGTGAGAACTCCAATGAGAATCAATTTTCTAAACCAATTCTTTTTAAGACCACCGCTCACGATGATCCAAATCAGGTAAACCAAAACATAACCTAATCCCTCTGGCCTTGTAAGATAGGCCAGACCAAGAAAACATCCTGATAACGCTATCCTCCATACCTTCTCTTTCTTTAGCCCTGTCCAGAAAAAATAAACCGATAAAATCAAGAACCCCCAATAAGTGGCTTCGGTGAGGAGCATTCCCGAATAAGTAACTAAGTAGGGATGGAAAGAATAGAAAAGTGCTGAAAAGATGGCTTCTTTTTGGCCGATGGCTTCTTTGACTAAATAAAAGAGTGGAATGATTGTAAGAGTCCCGAAAAAAAGAGAGAGGAGTCTCCCTGCCATCTCAACATGGGTGGAATCCAGGGAAAACAACGACATCAATAATGGATAAAGAGGATGACCCGGTATAGATAATCCTTTTATAAAATCGCCCTTCAAAAAATACCTTGCCATAAAACCATAGGCAGCGCTATCGAAGGCAATTCCCTGTGCCATTAAAAAGGCATAAAGTCTTAAGGCAAATGTGATCCCGATGAGGAGCAGAAGGACCTGCTTTTCATTAAGAGTTTTTAAAAAATAAATAAACTTGTTGATCATTGATTTATTTGAGCCTCTCCTTCCAAAACCAATCGCTTCATGGATAAATTTCGGGATTAAATTATTGTTTTAGATTTAAATCGGAGGTAAAAAGGGGAGTTAAGATATTTCAATTTTTATTTCAAACCGAATTAACTAAATGCCTTATTAAAATTTGAACGATTTTCTGGCTTGCTTTCCCGTCACCAAATACCCTATTCCCTTTTAGATACCTCCTTCGCTTCCCCGTATGACTTACCTCTTTTACAATCCTTTTCACCCCTATCCCTACCAATACGTTCCACCCACTTTTAATCGTTTCCACCCATTCCGTCTCCTCTCTCAAAGTTAAACAAGGAACTTTCAGCCAATAGGCTTCTTTCTGGACACCTCCAGAATCGGTCAGGATGGCCGTAGCGTTTTTTTCCAATTTAAGCATATTGAGATAAGAGACTGGCTCAATGAATTTAATATTTTTAAATTTGGAGAAAAGATGATAGGTCTCTATCATTTTTTTTGTTCTCGGATGAAGCGGGAGAACGACAGGAGTATTTCTTCCGATTTCATTTAGGGCTTTTAAAATAGATTCCAGTCTTTTGGGGTCGTCAGTATTCTCGGCTCGATGGAGGGTGGCCAAGTAGTAACTCGTGACTCGTGACTCGTGACTTGTGTCAAAACCCAAATCCTTAAGGATGGTGGACTTTCTCTCCGATAATTTTAAATAGTAAAGAATCGAATCGTACATCACATCGCCTACTTTTTTTACTATCTTCCCTTTCCCATCTTTTATCCCCTCTCTCAACAAATTTCGAACAGCTTGGTTGGTAGGACAGAAAAGAAAAGTTGAAAGATGGTCTGTAAGAAGGCGATTGATTTCCTCGGGCATGGTCCGATTAAAACTTCTCAAACCTGCCTCCACATGAGCAACAGGAATGTTTAGTTTTACCGCCGCCAAAGCCCCTGCCAGTGTCGAATTCGTATCACCATAGACCATTACCACCTTGGGTTTTTCTTTTTGTAAGACAGCTTCGATCCTCTCAAGCATCATCCCGGTCTGTCTTCCATGAGAGCCCGAACCCACTCCCAGATGGTAATTCGGTTTGGGAAGGTCAAGTTCTTCAAAAAAAATTTTATCCATGAGGTAGTCGTAATGCTGACCTGTATGGATCAATATCTCCTGAAGCCTTCGGTTAGAAGGACACCTCTGATTGTATCTCTGGACCGCACGAGTAACCGCTTCAGCCTTAATAAATTGAGGCCTTACCCCTACAATGGTCACAACCTTCATTCCTTCGACTCCGCTCAGGACAAGTTCTTTAGCTCCACTTGAGACAAGCGTTTTTAAACCAATTTTACTCCGAAACGATCCTTTTTATAACGTTTCCCGCAGGCCTTGCAAACTGCTTTTCCAGATCGAAAAGTAATTTCCTCGGCACATTGGCAGACCCATCCCTTCACTTTTCCTGGATTTCCATAAACCAAAGCATAATCCGGAACATCCTTGGTCACGACAGACCCAGCTCCAATAAAAGCATACTGACCAATCGTGTTCCCACAGACAATCGTCACATTGGCACCAATGGTGGCTCCTCTTTCTATCAAGGTCTTCCTAAACTCTTTCTTTCTCGATATGAAACTCCGAGGGTTAAAAACATTCGTAAAGACCATGGAGGGCCCACAGAAGACATCATCCTCCAAAATGACCCCATCGTAGATGGAGACATTGTTTTGGACTTTAATGTTATTGCCTAAGAGTGCTCCTGAACCGATAAAAACATTTTGACCGATGATGCAATTTCCCCCAATTCTTGCACCCGACATGATGTGGGTGAAATGCCAGATCTTGGTCCCCGCACCAATCTCCGCCCCTTCATCTACGACAGCCGTCGAATTTACAGAATATCCCCTCTCCATTCTACCCTTCCTTTCCTCCTCCGTGAAGGCTAACCAGGAATCCTTTCTTCTTTAAAGACTCCTGAGCAGCCATAAGAATCTTTACCACTTTGAGCCCATCCAAACCACTGGTTTTAGGTTCTTTCCTCGATTCGATGCTTTGAATAAAATGTTCAGCTTCAGCCCGAAGCGGTTCTGCCATTTTAATGCTCGGAATGGTGATATCCCCAAACCGCAAGCCCAGATACTCTCCGTAGGTATCGTAAGATAGATTTTTAACTCCCTTATCATATACCTTCAATTTCTCAGAGGCCTCCATATCATCAAAAACCACCATTTTTTTTGAGCCCACGATGGTGACCCTTCTTAACTTATGAGGATCCAACCAACTTAAATGAATATTTGCCATCTTGCCGTCAGAGAATTGGAGGCTGAGGAACACCACATCCTCAATCCCTTTTTGAATATAACTTTCTCCATGGGCTGTCACCGCAATGGGTTCTTCCTCGAGGAGGTATAGGATGACCGATAGGTCATGGGGGGCAAAAGAAAGAAGGGCATTTTCATCCTGACGGATGACACCGAGATTGACTCGCTGAGTATAAATATAATAAACGCTCCCTAACTCACCAGAGTTGACCATTTCCTTCAGCCGGTCCACTACAGGATGATAGATCAGAAGATGACCCACCATAAGGATTCTTTTCCTCTTCGCTGCGATCTCTAACATCTCCTCGGCATCTTTTGTATTTAAGGCCATCGGTTTCTCAACTAACACATCCTTATCCGCTAACATGATCTCTTTCGAAAGGGAATGATGGGAGAGGGCTGAAGAAGCTACCACGACTCCTTTCACCTCTGAATCCTGAAGAATAGGTTTCAAATCCTCAACCATCTTCGTTTGGGGGTAGGTTTTCTGTAATGAGAGCAATTTGGAAGGATCCTGATCACAGACGTATTTCAATCGAACATTGGGAATTTCGGAAAATACCCTGATGTGATTCTTCCCCCATGCCCCAGCTCCCACCACAGCAACATTGATCATTGGCTCCTCCCCTCATTCGTGATCCGTGTCCCTGCCTACCGCAGGCAGGCGTGATTCGTGACCCGTGAACTCCTTTAATCTCTTTACAAAAAGTGAACATTTTCAATTGACAATTGGCAATTTGAAATTTGCAATGATCATTTCGTCGGTTTCAAACCCATTCCCTCAGGACAGAACCTCAGATGCCACCCAAAAAGATAGGCATAGATTGAGAGTTTTTTCCTCCAGCTTTTGATAGTGAATAAAGTCATCAGAGAAACCACTCCCATCGCCAACAGTTGGAATCCCAATCTGATCATCAATCCTATAAGGAGAAAGAACCATTGAAGATTTCCTCTATTCTTTTTGAAAAAATGATAGCGAGAACGATAAAATTCTACCCTGGCCCTTTTTTTCACCGTCTCAGCGCTCTTTCCTTGAAAATGATAGATTTCGGCCTGGGGGACATGATAGATCTTCCAACCCGCCTTCTTCATCCGATAGCACCAGTCTGTCTCTTCGAGAAAAAGAAAATAATCCTCATCCAATAAGCCAACCTGATCCAAGGTATCCCGTCTCACCATCATACAGGCACCGATCACTGAATCTACTTCAATGGGTTCAGAGTAATTTCTCTCCTTTCCTGGAAACTTTTTCGGGAATAACCACCTCAAGAGACTTTTGTTCAAGAGCTCTGTTCCCAGGGATGGGAAATTGGCAATCGAGTTCTGCTTAGTTCCATCGGTATTCAAAAGTTGCGCCCCTGCTACCCCGACATCGGAATGGGCATCCATAAATGATACCAATCTTTCAATAGCTCCGCTCTTCACCTGAGTGTCCGGATTCAGTAGAAGGGCATATCTCCCTGATGCTTTTTGAAGTCCTTGATTGGCAGCCTTTGCAAATCCAAAGTTTTTTTCATTTTCAATGAGATGAGCGGAGGGAAATACCTTCTTTACTTCCTCCCTGCTCCCATCCCGGGTGCCATTATCGACCACAATGACCTCCCAGCCCGTCCCTTGTCCCCCTTTAAAGATCGATTTCAAACATGGAAGAAGATATTCTTTTGTATTCCAATTCACAATAATTATGGACAAATCCACCATTCGATCGCTCAATATTTTTTTGCAACAAATATGAGATCTTCTCCTTCGAGAATCGTATCGGAAAGGAAGAAGGACTCTTTTGGAAATTTCTTTTTAGTCTTAAATTTAATAAAATACTTAAACAGAGGAAAGATAATCTTCCACTTCCTTACCATCCTATTCGTTTCCACTCTTTCTATTTTGAATCCATATTTCTCAAGAATAAACTTCATCTCCGCATAGAAGAGAGGGTTGACATGCTGGTGCTCATGTTCCTCGATTCGATATCTTGCTTCGGGTGGGAGAGGACCAAAATATTTAAAGTAGTCGAGGTAGCTATAGAAGAGAAATCTCAATCTCGACTTGATCGTCATCACGTTGGGTGTCGTAAGGATCAAATATCCTCCCCGTTTGACGAGTCTTGAAAATTCTCTAACCAGATGATGGGGATTCTCAATGTGTTCTACCCCTTCAACACAGATCGCATAATCAAGAACGCCTCCTTTAAGAGGAAGGCACCCATTCAGGTCGAGCTGAATCTGTCTACCGTTTCTATACAGAATATTTCCTCTTGCAATGTCTCCCAAAAAAACTTTAAACCCAAGCCGATCAAGTTCTCTTGAAAGGTTTCCTTGACCTGCAGGGGCGTCGAGGACAATTCCTTTCGGTAAACCTGCCAGACAATTCAACACCTTTTCATGAACCCCTCCCGGAGTGTATTCTCTCAGTTCCCCCATCACATTAGCCCTTTTAAAAAATTTGTAAGATCCTGTTTCGTCCGTTCCAGCGTGAACCCTTTTGACACGCTCATTCCTCTCTCTCTAAATTTCTCCCTCAGCCCTCGATCTTCGATAAAAGTGAGAACCCCTTCCGCAATTTTTTCCGGTTGATGAGTCGGAACGAAATAGGCGAAGTCCATTTTTTCATCGAAATTCTTATAACTCGATATTTCAGTGAGAATGGAAGGAACTCCAGATGCAAGGGCTTCCATGGCTGGCAAACCAAATCCTTCCCCCTCAAGAGAAGAAGAGATAAAGATATCTGTATTTCGATAAAGTTCTGCCATCTCTTTTTCCTTTAAATTGATGTAATATTGATCTACCCCTTTTCCCACTTCCTCTCTTTCTGAAGGAGGATGAGGGGAAATTCTTATGAATTCCAATTTTATTCCTTTATCCTTCAATATTTTTATTGAATGGAGGGTATCTGGAATACCCTTAAAACCAACATTGATGGGACCCACAGATAAAATCCTTATCCTTCCATTTTCACCCCAGACTCTCTCTTCATCAGGATAGAAAATACTTGGATCGATGCCATTTTGTATGAAACCACATTTCTGGTGATAGCGTTTTTCAATCAACTCGACCAAATGTTTGGATACCGCTGCCTTCAACGTGGGGAGGGCATAGATCGACTCAATCTCCTTGATCCTCTTTTTAAACTTCAATATATCTATGCTCCTCTTCAATATTGAAAAGATGCCTCTCCTTAAATATTTCTCAGTAATCGCCTCGCCGTTGATCCTTGACATATAATCGATCGGCTCATAACCCTGACAAAGGTGAACGATCTTTCCTTTCCCTCTCTGAAAAAGCCTTTTCACATCACTATATAGGGTCCCGACATAGATATCACAATTTGGGACATCCTCCTCCATCTTCACAATCGTTGGCTTTTCATATAAATTTAACTCTGCTAAATTCAAATCTGTTTGTACATTTTCTGTCACAAGAAATGCCTCATATCCCATTTCATTGAGTATCTTCACGTGTTGCGAAACTACTTTTACACCTCCTGATATGGCCAGCTTGCCATACCTATCTTTCAAGACATAATTCCTGATAAAATATCCTATCTTCATCCTTTATCCGTCTTCATTTCTTCTTTCTCTCCCACCAAGATTAGAGTATTTCCCCCCATGATTAATGGTGGGGAAAGGGTATCCTCCAAATGGTAATCCTTTTTCTTCTCTTTTGACCAAAAGAGGCAATAAAATCGAATAACCAACACAATGGGAAGGAGCCATCTCATCCGCTTCTTCTCTTTGTCCTTTTCAATATGGAGGATCTTAAATCCCAAATGTTCCATCATCAACTTCAGAATGGGGTAAGTCAGAGGGGTGAGGTGAAGCATCCAGAGGTTTTCGAATCGATCTTTCCCTAATTTCTTAGGAGAAGGGATTTTAGAAAAAAGACCTGTGATGAGAAACCTCAGCCTCCTTTCGATATTCAGATAATTGGGGAAGGATAGAAATACTTTACCTCCGGGCTTCAAAAGCCGATGGAATTCACGAATGGCATTAAAGGGATTTTCTAAATGTTCCAGACCCTCGATGCAGGCGATGAAATCGAAAGATCCATTTGGATAGGGAAGGGAATGGTTGAGATCACCGACCTCAAGGGCCAGATCAGAGATCGAAAAATAGGAGGGGTTGATGTCACAACATGAGACTTCAAACCCCCTCTTTCTCAGTCGGTCTGCTAAAATACCTGTTCCCGTAGGAACATCTAATACCCTCCCTCTAGGTTCTTTATCCATCATCTCAATGACTTTATCGTGGATTTCATCCCTAGCCAAAGGAACAGCCCCAAAGATCCATTTTGCATCTGTATGATTTCCCTCTGACAAAGTCACCTCTCCTCAACCACCTGCTGGGGGATATATAGGCAATTCCTCTATTTATGATCTTTTTACCCGCTGTTTGAGGCGCATGATCCTCCGTTCTAATTTTTTTAGGATCCGGTCATCACTCCCAACTGTCCTCAAAAGAGGGAGCTTACTCCATTCTTCTGGATGAGAAGTCTTCTGAGCCGTGACCCATATCCCCTTTGGTCGTTTTAAATTTCCTTCCAAAGTGCAATCCAAAATTTTAAATCGATTTAATAAAAGCTCAATCCCATCCGGTGTAAATCTCCAATAATCTTTAGGGGCACGATGAATCTTAAAGTGCATGACAGTAGTCAGGATGAGAAGTCCATTTCGCCGAAGCACTCGATGAATCTCGTCGATCGCTTTCTGGGGATAAGGGAGATGTTCAAGGGATTCGAGGTTCAATACCAATCCGATGCTCTCATCAGAAACTGCTTTCATATCTCCAATATCACAGATAATGTCAATGCAGGGCGGATCAAAGTCTCTCATATCCTGCTTGATATACCGCTTCCCCGGAAAGAGGGGTTGATAAAAATTCGGTTCCCATCCAGCACAGGTATCAAGGATGGGCTCCTCAAAGTGGAAACGTGCAATGGCCCATTTTACATAGTTAACAATCGCTTCTCTCAATTAGGTTGCCTCTCCCTTCGAGGGTTCTTCCATCATCCGAGTCAGGATGGAAAAGAGACGGGGCGCGCAGGCCTGATAGGTATAGTTTTCCAAAACTCTCCTTCTCCCCTCCCGACCCATCCGTTCCCGCAATTCAGAATTTTCAATAAGCAGGGAAAGCTTCTTTTCCCATTCCTCTGGGGTCATCGCCCAATATCCATTGATCCCATCTTCGACCAAATCCTTGTTGATCCCCACAGGGGTACAGACCACCGGAAGCCCTACTCCTTGGTACTGGATAATCTTGAGGCCGCATTTCCCCCAGGACCATGGATCATCGACGAGTGGCATGAGTCCGACATCAAATCCCTGAAGGTCGGTAACCTCCTCTTCTGAACTCCAATTCTTTTTTATCACCTTCATCCGCTCACAGTCGAAAAAAGTGTCACAGACAATCTTCAGCTCCACCCGGGGATATCTCTCCCCTATCTTTTCGAAGATGGGCCTCATTTTTTCCAAATAATGAACAGATCCATGATCCCCGATCCATCCCAGTATCACCTTCCCTTGCTGGCGCGGATAGTTTTTCAAATAATATCTTTCCTGATCAATGGCCGTGGGGATCACCTCAACATTTGGATTAAATGGAAGTACCTCGTTCTTCAAAAATTCATTTCCAGCAATGACAAAGTTAGAGTTTTTGATCATCTGAACAAAACGCCTTCTCCGGGTCTGAGAAATCGGATCTTTGGCCTTTGAGTTTCGATACATCACCGAGTCATCGAAATCGTAGATGATCCGTTTTGCCCTTTTCCTCAATATTCCGAGCCGGGGTTGATTAAATCTTTTTCTTTGAAGGAAAACGACATCGTATTGGGGAAGGCTATTGAAGAATTGAAAATTCTCTTTCAGGGTCCTTGGATAGAGGCTGACCGTAGTCTCCATCCCTTTTGATTTTAAATAGGGAATATATTGAAGCACGCGATACCGACTGGCGGCTACAGAAAAACCTTGGACTAGAAATAGAACTTTCATCTATCTTTCACCCCAATCGAGGCTTTGGAGAACATGAAAAAACTTTTCAGAGGTCACCCCCAAAGAATACTCCCGCTCCACCGTCTCTATTCCCTTTAAACCCATTTGGTACCTGAGTTCTTGATTTTGGATGAGCGTCGTTAAGCGATCCACCCATTCCTGATCATTCGTTGCCCAAAAACCATTCTCCCCGTCTTTGATAATATCCGAGTTGATCCCGACGGGGGTGCAGACGGCAGGCACACCGACGCTGAGATATTGGATGATCTTCAATCCACATTTCCCTCTCGACCACAAATCATCGTTGAGGGGCATCAGCCCAATATCGAAAGAGATCAGGTCTTCATTCTCTTCTTCCAATTTCCAAGGTTTCTTAATGGTGGAAAGATGGGAGGAATCATAAAAATCATTGCTCACGATTTTTAATTTGGCTTGAGGGAATCTTTGGCGGATGGTCTCAAAAACAGGCTCTAATTTTTTAAGGTATTTTAAATTCCCCTTCGTCCCAATCCATCCCAAAATGATCTCCTGACGGTTAGAAACTCTCTTTTTTTTTGGATAAAGATTCGTATCGATGCATGTTGGGATGACAAAGACCTTTTTCTGCCGATCCACTTTGAGGACCTCGTTTTTTAAAAACTGGTTTCCTACAGTCATGGCATCGCTCCCTTTCACCATCCATCTGAATTTCAGCCACCTCGATAAAGAATGAGGGCGAGGGGAGCTGGAAGATCGGTACATGATAGCGTCATCGAGATCGAAAAGGACCTTTGAAGATTTTTTTCGGATCCAATAAAATTCAAATGGGGACAATAATCTCCTTTGAATACAAACCACATTGAAGGAAGGAAGTTGCCGGTAAAGGATGAGCCGGTCCCTCCATGAACCGGAGAGGGGTTGCCACTTCGGTTCCACCTGGTGAGCGATGAGATAGGGGAAATACTGTTCTACCCGGAAGCGGTGGCCTTGATCACTGGAGTGGGTGAGGAAGATGATTCTCATTTTATGCTGTTCGACTTCTTCTCCGCGATCACCAAAATGGATTTGGCAAAGTCGACACCCAGATACCGATGGAGAGGGGCCATGATATAAAGTCTGAAGAGATAGCGGTGAAAAGCATCACTATAGGTTCGATACATCGCCCTGATTTGAAAACCCTGAGCAAGGAGGAGGCCACCCAATTCATCATAACAATAGGCCACTTTATGTGTGGCGTCCCTCCAAAAACGGCTGGGATTGAAAACATTGGGAGTGGTCAGGATCAACCGCCCACCTCCATGGAGTAGACCATAGACCTTTTCTAACACATTCAACCCCTCCTCCAGCTCCAAGTGCTCAATCACTTCGAACAAAAATACCACATCAAAGGTTTCTTGAATCTCCTCCAAACTATAAAAATCATGGACCTGTTCCCGATCAACATCCATGCTTTTATAGATGAGATTTGGATAATACCTTTTCAGCCTTTCTTCGAGGTTTCGGTTTGACGCTCCAATATCAAGGATCTTTTCTCCATCCCGAATGTTTTCCAGCATCAAAGGAAATCTCTTCCGTAGGATCTTCAAATCCCAGATTTCAGAATAGCGCCCGTGAATTTGATCACGGTAGGTAAAGAGCTTGCTCCAAGAGATCCCTTCATTCATCTAACTTCACCCATTCTCCCCGATCGAAATCATATCGTTTCACCACCTTGGCCGGGGAACCGACCGCTACGGAATAAGGTGGGATATCCTCATTCACCACAGAGAGGGCACCGATGATGCAATGCCTTCCGATCGTCACATTCGGCAACACGCAAGCTCCATAGGCAATCCAAGAATCTGCTCCAATATGAACATAACCGATCTTCAAATCTTGCTCCTTACTGGGACGACGGATATCTCCTGGTTTTCGTGAGTTGTCAATGACCATTACGTTCGGCGAGATCCCAACATTCTCCTCGATGACGATACGGTTACAGGCGCTGATAAAACAGCTCTCTGAAATGATCACATTGTCTCCAATGAAAAGAAGGATTTCTTTTGATTTCTTATCCTTCGGGTGGAGGTTGATGCTGGTATTCCTTTTTATTCTAACATGATCTCCCACATGGACATATCGTGGCCGGTTGATCACAACCCCGGGTTCGATGTAGACATCATTCCCATAGGCTCCAAAGAGAAAACGGTTTTTGATATTGGCAACTGGATACCAGAACCACTTTTTCATCCTATGGTAACCTCTTCTAAAAGATTTTTCTGAAAGATATTTTTCATCTCTTTCCAGTTTCTTTCAATGGAGTAGGTTTCGGCTAATCGACGGGCGGCGATCGAAGCCTTCTCCACCCTCTCACGGTCCAAAAGGAATGAGATTTTTTCGATCAAGATCTTCTCGCCTCTGGGATCAGAGATAACAAAACCCTCTTGACCTTGGGTGATAATCCCACCTGCTCCATTGGAATGTGTAGTGATCACCGGAAGCCCACTTGCCAAAGCTTCTAACACGGTGAGTGAACAGGCATCGTAGAAAGTGGGATGGACGAGAAAGTCTGAGGCACCATAATATTTTTCTGGTTCATTGGTGGAACCCGCAAAAACCACTTCTTCGAAAATCCCGTTCTCCCTGGCCAGCCGTAAATAGGAACCTTGACGATCCCTCCCCAGAACAAGAAGTTTGAAAGGGAGGGGATTCCCTTTTCTAATTTTCGCCAATGCCTTGATCAGGAAACCGAGCCCCTTCATCCGAAAGTTGTTTGAGACAAAGAGGATCACCAGTTCGTCTCCGATACCATGCCGTCTTCTGATCTCCCCCCGATATTGACGATTTCGGGGGTGGAAGTGCTCAATATCAACCCCATTATAAACCACGGTGATTCTTTCCTCAGGGATCTGATACCAACGAATCATGTCCATTTTGACCATTTCAGAAATAGCAATAATCTTGGCAAATTTTGCCTTTTTATAAGGGGCATCTTCGATCCATCCGCTGATCCATTGTTTAAGACTTAAAACTCTCCCAAAAAATTTTATCATCCACAGAATCGGATGGTCGTAAGCCCTAAGGCTCCGCCAAAACCACGCCCAATGCACCCCTCCATGGGGTTGAAGGACATCTGCCTTCAGTGTATTTCCCACTCCGAAGGTAATGTCATAATTCCCGTTCTCTATCTCTTTCGTCGCCTTGATTGCAAAAGAGAGAAGTCGAAGGCTCTTTGGGAACGGAATCGTTTTGACAGAATGGAAATAGATCCCTGGGTCTTCTTCATCCTGATGTTCTGCATAAACATGAACCTCGTAACCCTCCGTTGCCATTCGAGTGCATAAGTCGACTAAATATCTTTCAGCTCCCCCCTTCTTTTTTGAGAAGTCAAGAATTCCTATTGCAAACCTTATTTTTCTCACGGCCAAATTACCCGAATGACAACGAATTCAGCGAATAAGAACACGCCGATATTCAACTTTTGCCTTTGAGAAATTAACCAGAATTCCAAGTTTATAACCGCTTGCCTTTAAGTAGGATGTTAGCTGTGCTTTGTGGTGGATAGAAAAACTTTCTACCGCCTTTAATTCCACAACAACCTTGTCTTCAATAACCAAATCAAGGCGATGTGTTCCAATCTTTTTATTTTTGTATATTAAATCAATAAACTTTTGGGTCTCAACTTTCATCCCTCTGCTTGAAAGCTCCTCGATTAAGGCTTTTTCATAAATTGACTCAAGAAACCCAGGGCCCAATTCCTTATGGACTTCAAATATTGCTCCCATTATTTTGTAAGACAGATCAGGATAAATAATATTCGCCTTATCCGTTGTCATCCGTTTCGCTCGTTCTTAAAATATTCGTTTTATTCGTTGTCATTCGTCCTATTTGTTACCCATGAAACATCGAATCCCTTCGGCCACTTCCTCCATCTCGTATCCCCTTATCTCTGGGAAAAAAGGAAGGGAGAGAATCTTTCGAGACCACTGGTTCGTCGAGGGAAGATCCTCTCTCCGATATCCCAATTCCCGATAAGCCTTCTGGAGAGGGATCGGGATAGGGTAATGGATGAGTGTCTCAATCCCCTTCTTTTTTAAAAACACTTGAAGAGAGTCCCTCTTCTTCGTCTTGATCGTATAGAGATGAAAGACATGCCGGACTCCTTTCTTCTCTGTGGGACATACCAATCCTAAAGGGGAAAGCATCTTGGTATAGAGCTCGGCCTTCCCCCTCCTCTCCTCATTCCATTGATCCAAATATTTTAATTTGATTCGAAGGAGTGCTGCCTGGATTTCATCCAATCGACTATTGTGCCCCTTCAGGATATGTTGATATTTCTCCCTTTCTCCATAACATCGAAGAAGTCTGAGCTTCTGATCATACTTTTTATGGTTGGTCACCACCATCCCACCATCCCCATATCCCCCCAAGTTCTTGGTTGGATAGAAACTGAAACAACCCATAACCCCGAATGAACCCACCCTCTTTCTTCCATATTTCGCCCCATGGGCTTGGCAGGCATCTTCGATCACGATAAGATCATAACGATTTGCAATTTCCAATATTGAATCCATCTCCGCCGGATGCCCATAAAGGTGAACAGGAAGGACGGCGTTGATCTTTCGCCCGCTTCCTTTTGCTTTTCGGCGTTTCAAAAGAAGTTCCAAACAATTGGGATCCATGGTATAAGTTTTCGGATCGATATCGACAAAGAGGGGTTTTGCCCCTGTAAAGGAGATGGCGAGGGCTGTGGCGATAAAAGAATTCGCTACCGTAACGACTTCATCTCCCTCTCCGATGCCGGCTGCTTTCAAGGCCAAATAGAGGGCATCGGTTCCGGAGCCCACTCCGACCCCATATCGGACCCCACAATAATGAGAAAATTCCTTCTCAAAAGTTGAAACTTCCTCTCCCAGAATGAAGCGACCTTTCCCATAAACCCTTTGGGTTGCAGAAAGAATTTCCTCTTTAATTTTTTTATACTGCCTGGTTAAATCTAAAAAAGGAACCATCTCCTCAATCCTATTGCGGATTGCAGAATGCAGATTGGAAAATTTGAAAAACAAAGTTCATTCTTTTATTCCGCATTCCGAAATCCGAAATCCGCATTCGCATTCATCCCCAGTATTCTTTTTTATACCTTCTGTAGAATTCGATCGTCCTTCGGAGCCCTTCCTCCAAATCGATCTTCGGCTCCCAGCCCACCACACGTTTGATTTTGGAGATGTTTGTATAATAATCCCCTGGTTCGACTTCCTTTCGCTCCTGAGTAAATTCGGTAAAGGCCGCTTTACCCGTTCTGGCAATTTTTACAATCTTTTTTGCCAAGTCGATGAAGTTAATGGGAATGCCGGTCCCTACATTAAATACATCTCCATAAGCCTGATCACAGGTGGCTACTTGCAGAAAACAATCGACCAGGTCATCTACATAGAGAAAATCTCTCAAGATCCGACCGTCTCCAAAGACGGGAATGACTTCATCATCGATGGCCTTTCGAATAAACCAATTGAGAACACCATACTCATCATGAGCCATCTGGTGTCGGGGCCCATAGGTGTTCGTGATCCGAAGACAGGTTCCCGGAATTTTGTGAACATCGTGGTAGACTAAAACCATCTTTTCCGCCGTTAAATTAGTCACAGCATAAATTCCCTTTGGATTTGTAGGATGATCTTCCCCCACCGGCAAGGTCACACTGGAACCATATTCTCCCCGTGTCCCAGCAAAAATGATCTTCACCTCTCGACTATATTTTCGGCAGGATTCGAGGAGAACCAATGTTCCTCGACAGTTGATGTCTAAATCTTGGATGGGATTCCGGATACTGTCCACATGATTCACCTGTCCGGCGAGATGATAAATGATCTCCTGCCCTTTCACCAAATAATCCATGGAATGGGCATCCCTCACATCGCTGAAGTTGATATGGATGGCATCGACGATTTCTTTCACATTGAAGAGGTTTCCTCCCAGGCGGGGTATCATATTATCGACAATCGTCACTTTCGCCCCCCATTCAATCAACCTGGCCGACAGATTAGACCCAATAAAACCCAATCCACCTGTCACCAATACCTTCTTTCCTCTGAAAACCTCTTGGTCAGGAGCCATTCTCTTTCTCCTTTTTAAAAATCGTCAACTCCCAAAGTTTGGCATATTTGATAAAAACATAGAACATGGTTGAGACGATGATGATGAAGCCTGGCAACCCATCTCGAAATCCTGACTTAAAAAGATACTCTTTGATGAATCGAAACGGTGGGTGGAAAAGAAGTTTTAAAAGGCTAAACTTCTCTCCGCTCTCAAAGAGATCCGCTGCAGCAATCTTGGAATACTTATCAATCGTTTGAATCTGATCTGAAATGTTTCCATAGGTATAATGGTGATACTGATTTTTTAAAATACCAATTTCGCCGTCCACCATTAATTTGGCGTGGAGCCCACCTTCCCATCTCCCTTTTTCCCTGCGATAAAGGCGAATCTCACCATCTGGGTACCATCCTCCGTATCGAATCCATCTCCCCAGGTAATAAGTGCGTCGATAAACAAAATATCCATCTAACTCTTTTGCCCTTCCATTTAATTCCGTCCGAATCTCTTCGGCCAGCTCTGAAGGAATTTCTTCATCGGCATCCACAAACATGATCCAATCTCGGGTGGTGAGATCGGCGGCATACTGATACTGATCGCGATGTCCTGTCCACTTCCTCTGAAATACCTTATCGGTATAGGGTTTACAGATTTCATAGGTCCCGTCTTGACTGAAGGAATCAACCACCACCAACTCCTCAGCCCAGGAAAGACTTTTCAGGCATCGTTCAATTGTCCTCTGATTGTTGGTGGTGAGGACATATACGGAAACTGGAATCTTCTCGATCATTTCTTCTTACGCCTCAATTGTTTATCCACCACTTTTTCAACTTCATCCACTGTGATGAGATCCATGCATTGATGATCCGTCGGACAAATCCTTTTCCAACAAGGACTGCAAGGGACATCCCTTTTCACGACCACATGTCCGTCTCCCCATGGCCCTGTAGTGAGAGGGGGTGTTGATCCAAAGATTGCCACTACAGGGGTCCCGACAGCAGTGGCCACATGCATGGTTCCGGTATCATTGGTCACAAGGAGATGACAACGTTCCATCAGTGCAGCCAATTGGAGTAAACCCGTTTTTCCGGTCAGATCTATCCCTTTCGTTCCCATATGCTTCAGAATCTCATGGACAATGGGCCGCTCTTCCTCCTTTCCAAATAGAAGGACCCTCGCTTGCCATTTCTCCGAAAGCCTCTTTCCCACCTCCCCGAATCGATCTGGATACCAACATTTGGCTAACCCATAAGTGGCTCCAGGGTTCATACCGATGAGGGGCTTCCCTTCTGGAATTCCCAGGTCTTTCAGCACCCGATTCGCCCATTTTCGATCTTCTTCTCTAAGAAAAATCTGAGGAGAAGGAGGATCTTCTATCTTCCCTAATGGTTCAAGCAGTTTCTGATAATAATAGACCCGGTGGACATGAAGAATCTCTTTTGTTCGACGAATTCCATGGGTCAGAAAGAGTGAACGTCCTTCATCGCGATAACCAATTCGGGTTGGGATTCGAGCCAGATAAATATGAAGAGCAGAACGGAAAGATCGTGGAAGGATAACAGCCAAATCAAAATTCCTCTCCTTTAAAGATTGGCTAAGGTTTAAATCTTCCCAAAGAGATCCAATTCCTCCTTTCTTTTGAAAAGGAATGATCTCGTCAACATAGGGATTTGTTTTCCATAAATCGACGAGATAACTCGGAATAAGAACAGCTAAATGGGATTTGGGAAAGAGTGTTTTTAATTGTTGGACCGTCGGATAACTGAGGACAGTATCCCCTACCCAGTTTACTCCTCTTACCAATATACGATTGATTTGGCTAAAATCGGTTTTCAAGGCATCTTTTCCTAATTAAATTAGAAAGTGTAGGGTATTAAACTCCTAAAGTCAATAATAATATATTTTCAAGGAGTTAGCCTCAAAATCTCTTTCGTTGCTTTAAAAACTTCATCGACTGAAATGGCCTCCAGACAGACAAGTTCTTTGCAGGAATACCTATGACAAGGATTGCACCCCACTTCTTTTCTTACTTTGATGTGATTTCTAAAAGGTTCATTTTCAATCGGATCTGTTGGTCCATAAATGACGACAGCAGGGGTTCCCATAAGGGAAGCAATGTGCATGGGTCCGGTATCTCCTCCAATATAAAGATCGCAGTGTCTATATACCTCTCCCAGCTGTGTCAAAGATTCGGTTTTTGGTGCCAAAAGAGACGGTTCCTTCATTTCTTTTCGAATCCCTTTTACCCATTCAAGCTCCACATCTCCCCAAGTAAAAAGAACTGTAGCATGGAGTTCCCGGACCAATCGATCCGCCAATTGGGCATATTGATCGGGCATCCACCGCTTGAAAAGAGCTTTTGGGCTAGTTCCCGGATGGACTGCAATCAAAGGTCTCTTTAGGGATGCTGATGAAGCCTTAAAAAATGACTCCACATACTCCTGATCCTCTGGGGGTATATGAAGACTATATTTAAGTTCTTTCACCTCCAACCCCATTCCTTTTAGTAGTGCAAGATTTCTTTCAAATCGGCTGATCCTTCCTTTTGTAAGTTTCACTTTCACATTCGAAAATAAGAAATTCCCTTCCTTGGTCGACCTTCGATCATATCCAATCCTCTTAGGAGAACCTGAAAGAAAAGAGAGGAGACCGCTTTTAAGAATTCCATGAAAATCGAGAACCACATCAAACCTTCGTTTCCGAAGACCTATGATGAATCCCCACATTTCCCTGATTGTCCCCCCTATCCTTCTGAATGATTTCATCCCTTGCGCCCACCTTCTCCTTGGAAACAAGATAACTTCGTCAACCTCTGGTTGACTTTTCAGGAAGGCTCGAGAGGGTTCTTCAACGATCCAGGTGATGGTGGAGGAAGGAGTGTGTTCTTTTAGGGCTTTTACTGCAGGCAGTGTTCGGATGACATCCCCCACTGCACTCAGCCTTAAAATTAGAATTTTGTGGGAATCCATTTCTGAAACATTACCCTATTACCCATTAATTTTCAATAGCGAAAACAAGAAGATGCCCTATTTAAACAACTTATTGTAACCGAGTTACAAAAAAAGATGATGAAAAGGAGATGGAAAAACTATCCGGTGAGGCAAACTAAAAATTTATCAGGAAGGCTTTTGGTCTTACCATTTGAATCAATGCAGATATGTCGGGTCTCTCCCTCGGCAATCACCTCCTCCTGATCTTTACGAAGGATCTGATACCCAAAGGTGATCATCCGTTTATTTACTCCTTTCAGCTTGGTTCGCACAATAACGGTTTCATCATATCGGGCAGAATTCCGATACCGGCAATGGACATCGGTGACAACGAGTTTATACCCCAATGCCTCCAAATCAACATATCGGAACCCCCTTCTCCGACAAAACTCAGACCGCCCTACTTCAAACCAAACCAGGTAATTGGCATAATAAGCTACCCCCATTTGATCCGTTTCTGCATACCTAACTCGAATATCAACATCCACGATGTCTTTCATCTCAATTCTCCTACCGAATTATTCGAATAACAGCGAATTTAGCGAATAATAACACGCCGATATTCAACTTTGCCCTTTGAGAAATTAACCAGAATCCCGAGCTTGTAGCCGCTCGCCTTCAAATATGATGTTAATTGTGCTTTATGATGGATGGAGAATCTTTCCACCATCTTTAATTCCACAACAACTTTATCATCAACAACTAAGTCCAGACGATGAACCCCAATCTTCTTATCCTTGTATGTTAAATCAATAATCTTTTCGGTCTCAACTTTCATTCCTCTTCCTGAAAGTTCCTCGATTAACGCTTTTTCATAAACGGATTCAAGAAATCCAGGACCCAATTTCTTACGGACCTCAAATATTGCTTCACATTATTTTGTAAGACAGATCGGGATAAATAATATTCGTTTCATTCGCTGTCATTCGGGTCATTTGATCATAGAGCTCTTAAATACTCAGGCCGTAATAAATCTGGATCTTTTCTCCGGAGGACTTCTCGAATTCGCTTAAGGGCTTCTTCTTTCTGCTCCGGCATTTGAATTCGAAGAGGAAGATAGTTAGAGGCGTGATTGGAAGCAAAAAAACAATGAGTGAATTGGCAATTTGTAATCATCGTTTCCAGTTCTTGAATCAGACCGAAAGGAGTAGGCAATACCAACTTTCCTGTTTCAATCTCCTTCTCAATGGGTGTCCCGGGAACAATCATGAGAGAAAGAGCGCCAACATAGTCTGGGTCCATCTCTGAGAGAACCTTTCCGGTCTCCACCGCATGCACTTGACTACCCTCTACACCGCCTATACCCAGAATCACGGTGACCGAGAGAAGAATTCCTGATTCCTTTACCCTTTTCCCGGCATGGATCAATTGGTCCACAGTGGCATTCTTCTTAATTCTTTTTAATACTTCCGGATCTCCTGACTCCAAACCCAGATAGATTATTTCCAAACCCAGATCTTTTAGGGCTTTCAGTTCCTCTACATCCTTTCGAAGAATATCTTTCGCATTGGCATAGATCCCTACCCTTTCGAGCCTACTTAATTTTGATTTCAAATAGGATAAAATCTGGAGCAACTCTTTCTGAGGAATGATCAGGGCATCCCCATCGGCCAGGAACACTCTCCGAATCCTATAGGGGCTCACTTCATCGATATCCTCTTTGATCTCCTCGAAGCTCTTTATCCGGAACCGCTTTCCCTGATAGGCACCGCAAAAAGTGCATCGGTTGTAAGAGCAACCCACCGTGACTTGGAGGATCAAGCTGTCTGCTTCGCTGGGAGGTCGGAAGATCATCCCCTCATATTTCATTTCGAACTCTCCTTTCCCTTTGAAGGGGTATCAAATTGATAAATGATCTCTCCCTCCTTGACCATCCCCAACTCTTTCCGGGCGATCTCTTCAATATAACGTTTATCACTCTGTAGCCGTTTTACCTCTTCCTTCAACTTCTGATTCTCCTCCTCCAGTTTTAAATTTTTCTCCTTGATTCGGACGACCTCCTTCTGGAGGCGAAGGAGGTGGAGGATTCCTTTTTCCCCAAAGAATGTAAGGATTCCAAGAATCAAAAGAGGAATCAGAATCAGGAGAAGAAGACGTTTCTTTTTCATTTGTGAATGGCTCTTCCCCTGTTGTCCAACAAACAATAATACCAAAATAAATCTATTTTAAATCCCAAACTCCAAATTACAAATCCCAAATAAATTCCAATCACCAATACCAAATTACCAAAACGATTTTTTTGGAGTTTTAAATTTTTGGACATTGGAGTTTATTTGTTATTTGGTGCATGTCATTTGATGCTTCGAGACACAGACCACATTAATAATTTGACTCTATTCTATTGCAGCCTAAATTTAATCGGGACGGTCCCCCATTGTTCAACCTGAGGTTTATCTTTTGGGAGTGGAGCAAATCGCCACTGTTTCAAATACTGGATGGCAATCTTTTCCAACTCTGTATCCCCTTTGACAGAAGGAACGACTCGATCCACCGCCCCACTGGGTAAAACCCAGAGTGTCAACTCGATTTCTGCCTCCACTTTCACCTTGACTTGAGGGGGATCGGACCTTTCCACAATTTTTCGGCTGGCGAGAGGCCCCCTTATCCCCAACCGAAGATTCTCCTCCAGGGGTTTTTCCTCCGAATTTCCTTCCTTTGAACTCACAAGCCTTTCTATCACCTTCTCCGTCCCTTTATCCTTTATAGAAATTAAATCGGTTGCATCCTTTAGAGAGGGGACAGAAGGTTCTGGATAAAAAAGATCCTCTTTCTTTTTTAGATACTCTTTTAATTCCCTATCCATTTCCTTAAACTCTGATGAGTTCTTTAGGGCTTTCATCTTCTCTTCGGCGCTGGGAGACTCTAATTTTTTCTGTCGAGGATATTCCGGGGCAAGGGTTCTCCAATCTTCACGAGCGCTGGCTTCCTCCATCTTCTTAAGAATGACCTCCTCCCGTATCCGTTTTTCTTCTGGAGGGATTGTGCCCTTTTCCCATCCTAAAATCCTTTTGCTTTCATAGCTCAGAGCTCTCCATCCGTCCCTCAGGCGGATATGGAAGGTGGGGGCGAAAATGAAAATCCAGGACAAAAACCCAATGAGGATAAAGAAAAGGGCGATGAGAAGGAAGGGACGCTTCTGGTTTTTCGTCGATCGTTTTTTCATCAACGAATATTCCCCTTATCCATCTGGTCGAGCATTTTTCTAGCTACCTCTCTTCGATCTTCCCTCTTGCTTTTCTCCAACAATTTGCGATAGATCTGTCTGGCCTCAGAGATTTTTTTCTCTTCCATATAGAGAGTCCCCAATTTCAGAAGAGCTTCTTCCATCATGTCGGATAGATGGGGATAGAGGTAGACCACATTTGAAAATTGCACCAAAGCCGATTCCCTATTCCCAGCCTCCCAATAGGCCTCTCCCAATTTAAATTGAGCCTGACTGGCTATTCTTTCTTCAGGGCTTCGGACCGCCACGGAAAGGGCGGCGACGGCCTCCCCCAATTTCTTCTGGGCGAGGTAGAGGATCCCCAACCTCAATTGTCCTTCGAACTGGATTTCATCCTGGGGAAAACTGCCTACCAATTCTTTCAAAATCTTCTCGGCCTGATCCATCTTTCCCAAGCTCCGATATCCCTCCTCCATCCCCAGATAAGCCCTCTTGGCTAATGGGTGCTGGGGATGACTCTTAATCACCCATTCGTATCGTTCGAGGGCCTTTGGGTAATCTTTGAGAAGGAGGTAAAGACCTCCCAGTTCGATATAGGCTTCAACAAAAAGATGACCTTTGGGATAATGACGAATGAGCTTATCCATTTCCTCAATGGCTTCAGCCCATCTTCTATCCTGTATGAAGAGAAGGGCAATATGGAACTGTGCATCCTCCGCCCACTCGCTGTTAGGATAAAGGCTGATCAGCTCTCGATAGGTCTTCACTGCCTTCTCCTTCATCCGTTCTTGTTGATAGGTATCCCCTAACTGCATTAAGGCCTGACTGGCGAGGGCGTGTTGTGGATATCGTTTTACAAACGTTTCTACCCTGGAAACAAAAACGTCGTACTTCTTTTCTTGAAGGAGGCAGAGGAGAACTCCAAAATCAGCCTCCGGCGCTTCTTTTGATTTGGGATAGGCTCTCACCACGTGGGAATAGGAATTGGCGGCTTGTGCATATCGTTTAAGGCTATAGTGCCCATCTCCCATCTTCAGAAGTGCGGAAGGCACATAAGGGCTTTCAGAGTACTTTTGGGTGAGACGATAAAATTCCTCAATCGCTTTATGGAACTCTTTCTTCCGAAAATATGACCACCCGATCCAGTATTGGGATTCATCTCCATAAGGGCTCATTGGACTCGATTCCAATAGCGTTTGAAATTGAGCGATCGCCTCATCAAATCGTTCTTCTCGATAAGCCACCCATCCAAGAAGATAATAAGCCTTTTCTCTATCTTCGTTTCCCTCCGTCATGGAAGCCATTCGCATCAAATAGCTCTTGGCCTTTTGATAATCATTCTGATTTAAATAACATTCCCCTACCATCAGGAAGATGGAAGGGGTGGACCGATATTGAGGGAATTCTGTGAGGATCTTCAAGAAATACTGGTTGGCCTCCTTCCACTCTCGCCTTTGAAAATGGTACCATCCCAAACTGTTCAGCCCTTTTGGATATAAGGTTGGATCCCCCTTCAATTTATCTACATATCCAACCCCTTTTCGATAATCCTGTTTTAAAAGCGAGGCCTCGGCCAACCAATAAAGAATTTCGTTTTTCTCCACCCAATTAGGAAAATCAGCGAGGAGCTTCTCCCAATATTGAATAGCCACTTCATAATTTTTTAAATAAAAATGGGCGTAACCCAATTTTGAGAAGACTTGGGGTTCAAGCCTTGCCCTTCCCTTTTCCTCCAAGACTTGATAATAGGCAGCGATCGCGCCTGAATAATCTTTCTGATTAAACAGACTTTCTCCGAGCATAAAATGGACCCACTCGTGAAGTTCACTTTCTGGATAAGTCCTGAGGAATTGACGAAAAGTGCTTGCGGCATTGGAGTACTCTTTTTTACCGAAATAATATTGCCCGATGTCAAATAGACTTTGCTCTACCCATGGGGAGGAGAGAAAGTTTGAAAGAAACCTTTGATGGAGAAGAATGGCTCTCTCCACTTCATCGGTGCCCAAATAGGTCTTGACAATCCCCCAAAAGATCGGATCCGAAAGTTTCGTTCCGGGGTAGGTCAAGAGAATGTCCTCAAAGGTTTTTCTTCCTTCGGAATATTGTCCCAGAGAGACCAAGCTCCAGGCCAATGCATAACGAGAACTCTCTTCTAAAGGATGCCTTGGAAAACGTCTCCAGAAGTCTTTGAATTGGTTTGCTGCCTCTTTGAATCTTTTGAGCCGAAAGTAGCTGACACCGATCAAATATTCAGCCTCGGGTCTCCACTTCCCGCCCGGATACTTTTGAAGGAGAGCCTCCATTTCCTGAAGTGTCTCTGTATATCGACCAAGCTGATAGAGGCAGTACCCAGACCCAAATAGGGAAGACTCCGCAATAGGATGGATAGGAGATTTTTCATGGACTTGATGAAAAAATTGATGTCCTTCTTCATAGACACCGTGTTTGAGTCGGATCCATCCACATGAGTATAGGGCATACGCATAGAATTCACTTTCAGGAAATTTTTCAATCACATTACGAAAATATGAAAACGCTTCATCATCCCTCTCTTGGTGATACCTAGTTTCTCCCATCCAATAATAGGAAGATCCAATCCACTCACTCTGAGGATGTTCTTGGATTAATTTCTGGAAAGAAGTGATGGCATCCTCGTAAGTCTTTTTAAGATATCGGTATCTTCCCTGTTCATAAAGGGCCTTATCTCCCACAAAGGCTTTGGCCAGGCCCGAGGTGAATCGACTTGAATAGGCACAACCGGGCTGCGTGGTGGAAGCGCTCATCTTTTTCATCGGACCGATGGTGTCTTCGCTCAAATCGAAGGAATCCACCTGAGGTTCTTCCTTTATCCCTTGACCCATGATCGCGGGAAGGGGAACCTCCCTCTTCTCGATCCATTTTGTCTCTTCTTTCCCAAAGAAGGTAATTTCAGAGGCTCCGGTATGGTTCCGGTACTGTCCCTGGCTTTGGAGAATAGGAAAAGAGAAAGTGATAGAAATCAAGAAACAAAGACTCAAAATCTTAATGGAAGAGTTAAACATCATCTAACCTTTTGTGTAAAAAGTATCAGATATTTTTGAAGATTGTCAAGGATTGACAGGATTTTTATAACTATGATAGGTTGATGTTGATGAAGAGAAAGATGACATTCGTCATATTAGTATTTTTTATTCTTCCCATGGTGTCTACTCAATGCACCAATGGAAACAGGGTTTTCGAATCAAACCCGAGGGGGGATTTCAAAGCCATGCGTGAGAAGATGGTGGAAACTCAAATCAAAGCAAGAGGAGTGAAAGACCCTCGCGTTCTTTCTGCACTGCTCAAGGTGGAGCGACACCGATTTGTCCCTGAAGAATATTTGAACTCCGCCTACTCCGATCAACCCCTTCCCATTGGAGATGGCCAAACCATCTCTCAACCCTATATCGTTGCCTTAATGACAGAACTTTTAGAACTCAAAGGGGATGAGAAGGTGTTGGAAGTTGGAACAGGTTCGGGATATCAAGCCGCTATCTTAGGAGAATTGGCCAAAGAGGTTTACACCATCGAGATCATTGAATCCCTTGCCTCCGTGGCAAAAAATCGACTTTCGGAATTAGGCTATCAGAACATCAAGGTGAAGGCTGGGGATGGATATTTAGGATGGCCTGAGGTCGCACCCTTCGATGCCATCATCATTACCTGTGCTCCCGACCATATTCCAAAACCCCTCATCGAACAGTTAAAAGAGGGAGGCCGGATGGTCGTCCCCGTGGGGGCTTATGCACAGGAATTGAAAAAGATTGCTAAGCGCTCTGGAAAGATTGAGACGATGGACGTCATCCCCGTCGTCTTTGTCCCCATGACCGGCGAAGGAGTGAAGCAGAAGAAATAAGTTTTGAAATAAGATGGTTGTGTAGAGTCCTTCCCGAAAGAGTGATTTTCAAATTTTGCCTTTTGCTGCAACCTTTCGAGTAGTAATCGAAGGTTTACTTTGAATCGTTGATGTGTTTATCAGATTGCGAAGGATATATTCCCGAAAATGTCAAACTCTGTGAGTCCTCCGGCAAAACCAGGGGTTTACCTATTTAATTACTCCGTTTGATACCGGTGACTGCTACGCTGAGGTAGGGATAATTGAGAAGTTTTGTAATAAATGGGTCAAGGACTAGAAACAGCTTGAAGGGTGAAACGATAAGCCATGCGAGTTTTTTGTTTACTCTATAATGTATCATTAGGAAACGTGTGATAAGCAAGAGCTGCTGTAATATAAAACCACCAATGTATTCTTCGGTTGCTACCTCAATATTGCATTCTCTGAACATACCTTGTAATTCATCATGAGTATACCCCCATCTCATATGACCGCCATCTTCAACCTCAGAAAGTGTATCACTATTTATGGGTTTATGAAATTTAAAGGGTGCTGTAAGGAGGAGTTTTCCTCCCGGTTTTAAAAGACATGAAAGGTCTTTGAGTAGCTTTCTGTCATTGCGAATATGTTCAATAGTCTCGAAACATATGATCTGGTCGAATTTACCTAATTGTTCAACAAATCTATCAAGGATTCTTATATCGAGTAAGTGAAAATAGGTCTTATAGAGACCAAGTATTTGAGCGAGTCTCTTGGCCTTTCGGTTGCCCCTCTCATCTATATCTATGCCCACCGATTGATTTCCAATTTTTGCCGCATAAAATGTAAAGTAACCGGAAGCACAACCTACATCGAGTGTCCTAAAATTGCCTGGCTTAAGATGATGTTTTAGCCATTTCAAACGGTCAGTTACTGTCGGATCGCGGCCGAGAAGCAGTGCCTTCCATCCGATATATTTCGCTAAAAAGTTTACGGTGGCTATACGGTGCCTCCTTTTCATTATTTTCCATAATATTGGGGAAAAATCAATATCTTTTTTTTACACTGCCAGTCAATTCCTTGTACTCGTTCACTACATATAAAACAGATTCAAGAGGTAATCGCTATTAACGATGCCATTCTCCTGTTATAATTGCAATGGGGTCCTATAATTGAGGGTCTGATGGGGCCTAATGCAATTATAAACATATTCCCATTGCTACAGTTGAGGTTTTAGTTCTGTTACATTCCAAGCACAATCATAAGGAAGTTACATTTCATTTTTAGGTAGGAGGAGTGCCTTCGACGGATGCCTAATGCAATTCGGGAGGGCCGGGATTTATTACCTATGTTAAAGATCCTAGCCTTGAAGACGACGCGGCAGGCACATTGACTTTGGATTTCAGTCAGCCCGTAAGCGACCTCGGATTTGGATTGGCACTCAATACCTTTGATTTTCTTAGCCCCGGATTTTCAGTCGAACTCTTTAACCCGACATTAACTTCTATTGGAATGTTTCCAACAGATACAGCCCTTCTGGTTTCTTTCACGGAGGGCCAGATCACTTTTTCTAGTCTTCTTGTTGGGGAGGCTGTGATTAATTTTAACTCAAATGCAGGGCGCTTTCCCTTTGATAACCTAAACCTTTACCTCCGTTCCCGAACCCGCCACCATGCTCCTTATTAGCTCTGGTCTACTCGGACTTGCAGGGTTGAGGAGTAAGTTTAAAAAGCAAATCTATATAATTCGATTAGAAGACGGAAAGGTAGGGTTGTCAAAGCTCTGCCTTTTCTGTCTATTCTCCTTTCAAACTTTCAAATGTTAACCTCAATCTTTAGATATTGATAGCATTGAACATTTGTGAAAGTAATAGGATAGGAGAGACCCAATTCAATAGGATTTTATAAAATCAAACTGTGTTTCTTACAGTTCTATATTTGTAACCTTCCTTCTACCTCTTTTTTACACTCTTGCATTTCCTCCATTTGTGTTTCGAGATTTGTAAACCGTCAATCAAGTTCAGTGGAGCCCCACGGGCAAGGCATTGGTACCGAACTCGAAGCTCATGTGGGGCGACATTCCGGTAAAAAGCTGACACATTCATCCGCTGCCGGGGCGAAAAAGAGTTTTACAAGGGAACGGGTTTCCAGATATCGTCGTTCGTTTTCTTTTTCTATCCTATCTAATCGCTCATCAATCAGATTGAGTCTGTTTATAGTTCCTGCACGACCTTCCACCAAGAGTTAAATTTGGTCAATTAATCCCTCACTGATCATGTGAAATTGATCAATGACCCTCTTTCCGAGGGGCTTCCTTTTCTCATCTTGGCGTTTTTCAAATCCCCTAAATACCTGCTCTAAATTTTTTTGGTCAATCCTTTTTCAACCATTCTTCTTCCCTCATAGATTAAAGAATGATGTAATACCAATCAGAAAATGAGTTTTATGTCAAAGTCTATTCCTTTTTCTCGTTTTTCTTTCTCATCCAATACTCCAGTCTCTTTTTAATCTCCTTCTCAAATCCTTGTTCGGTCGGGTGATAGTAAGTTCTTCCTTTAAGGTTCTCAGGAAGATATTCCTCTTCAACGATATTGTCTTGATAATCATGTGGATATTTATACCCTTTTCCATAACCCAGATCTTCCATCAACGTGGTGGGCGCATTTCGGATATGAAGCGGGACAGGCATATTCTCCAGCTCCCGGACATCCTTCTTCACCCCCAGGAATGCTGTATAAAGAGCATTTGATTTGGGTGCAGTAGCCAAGTAGACAGTTGCCTGGGCAAGGGCTAGATCCCCTTCCGGCAGGCCGACAAAGTGAAAGGCCTCCATCGCCGCGACCGCCACCTGCAAAGCCTGGGGATCTGCATTTCCTATATCCTCAGAAGCAAACCGGATCATCCTTCGAGCGATGTAGAGAGGATCCTCTCCAGCCTCCAGCATCCTCCCAAGCCAGTAAAGGGCTGCATCGGGATCGCTCCCCCTCAGGCTCTTGTGGAGGGCTGAGATGAGATTGTAATGTTCCTCTCCAGATTTATCATACAGGAAAGCCTTCTTCTGGAGGACCTCTTCCAAATCCTCCTTCTTGATATGGCGAAGACCCTTCTTATCTGGAGGGGCTGTGAGGACAATCATTTCCAATGCGTTCAGTGCAACTCTTGCATCTCCATTGGCGATCAGACAGATCCCTTTGAACACTTCTGGCTCGATCACTACAGTGTGTTGACCTAATCCTCTTTCTTTGTCCATCAGTCCTCGATTCAAGATCAATTCAATCTCTTCCTCTGTTAAGGTATGGAGGGTAAAGACTTTTGTGCGGGAGAGCAATGGGGAGATCACTTCAAAAGATGGATTTTCTGTGGTTGCTCCAATGAGGATGATGGTTCCTCTTTCCACATGGGGAAGAAAAGCATCTTGTTGAGCCTTATTGAATCGATGGATCTCATCCACAAAAAGGACCGTCCGTCTTTGATTATATTTCCATTCTTCTTCAGCCTCCTGGATGACCTCTCTGATCTCTTTCACCCCGGAGAGGACGGCACTGAAGGCAAGAAATTGAGCACCTGTGGTGGAGGCGATGATCATCGCTAAAGTAGTCTTACCAGACCCCGGAGGCCCCCATAAAATCATGGAAGGAAGATGATCGGATTCAATGGCCTGTCGGAGAACTTTTCCCTGACCCAGAATGTGACCCTGGCCAACAAATTCATCCAATGTCCGAGGCCTCATCCGATCGGCAAGGGGAGCCTCTCTCTTAAATAGCTCTTTACTCTTCTTCTCAAAAAGTCCGGCCTGTTTTTTAATATCCACCACCCCTCAATAACGCAACCTGAAGGTTGCGGCTACAATTCGCATTATATCATTTCGCTCTGCGCTATGTCCTATGCGCTCTGCTCAATTTCTCGGATGGCCTGAAGCATTTCTTGATGAATCAATCCATTGGAGGCCAGGGTTTCTTCAGAATAGATATCGAAGGGGCGGCCTTGAAAGTCCGTTACTTTCCCTCCTGCTTCGGTCACCATCAGACTCCCTGCTACCACATCCCATGGATGAAGTTTCAATTCCCAGAATCCATCAAAACGGCCCGCTGCCAGATAGCTCAGATCGAGAGCAGCAGAGCCTGGCCGGCGAACAGCAAAACTCTTAGAGATAAACTTTCGAAAATAACGAAGATAAAAATCGGTATGTTCTCGGACATCATAGGGGAATCCTGTGCTGAGAAAGCTTCGATCCAAACCCTCTACACGAGAGACACGGATTTGATTCCTATTAAGAAAAGCTCCCTTTCCTTTTTCAGCATGAAACAGTTCATCGAGCAACGGGTTATAAACCACACCCAACCTTACCTCCCCTTCCACTTCCAGCCCGATGGAAACACAAAAACAAGGAAACCCATGAAAGTAATTGGTCGTCCCATCAAGGGGATCGATAATCCATTTCCATGGGGACCCTTTCCCTTCAAAGGGTCTCTCCTCTGTCAGGAGATCATGATCTGGGAAGGCATCTAAAATCATCCGGACAATGGCTCCTTCACAGAGCGTGTCTACTTCCGTCACCGGATTAATGTCACCCTTATACTCCACCTGATGGGATCGACCATAATAGAGTTTCTGGATTCGACCTGCTTCTTTAGCCGCTGCGATGGCTAATTGGAGATAGCGATCATTCTTTCTCATCAGTTGACAATCCTTTTTTCAAAACTATATGATACCTATATAGTCAAGTCAATCGTGAGATGATGTTAAAAATGACGGTCCAATCAATGACCGGAGCCTTGAGATGAATTTCGAAACTTATGGAAACTGTTTTGTCTGTGGAGAGAATAATCCGAATGGGCTGCGATTGAGTTTTGAGATCGACAAGGAGGAACAAACCCTCAAAACTACTTTTATCGCAAGCCCTACCTTCCAAGGTTGGGAGGGTATCGTCCATGGAGGAATTATCAGTACCTTGTTGGATGAAGCGATGGCAAAATTGATTTACGAATTAGGGTATCAAGCGATCACGGCTTCTTTAGAGATCAAGTTCAAAAAGCCAGCCCCCATCCTCGAACCCTTACGTGTTTATGGAGAGATTACGGAGGTGAGTAAAAGACTGATCAGGGCAAAGGCTCATGTAACAAAAGAGGATGGGACCATTTTAGCAACAGGAACTTCCACCTTCCTGAAACAGAGTACAAAATGATCTTCAAAAGAATTGAATTGAAAAGTTCTGTCAGACTAACCCTTGACTGGCACTTTCACCTACGAATCGTTACTCAGAGCCAATCCTGAATGCCGTAGATTTCGGACAGAAAGTTAGTATAAATACCACTTCCCTGGAAACAGATCCATATCTATCCTGCTTTTGGTCGTTGATAAATTAAATACCATTTGTGGGTAAGGCAATTGACTTTTTCATGCTATTTAATTAGATTTGGATAAGATAATTTCCGCAAGCAAATTATAGATTGAATAAAGCACCTAAAGAAAAAATTGATGAAAAATAGTAGAGTTCCAAGGAAAATAAATCTCTTCCTTGCTTTTCTTTTTGTTGCAATAGTTTTTCTACTCCTTTCGTATAAGACCATTTTAATTAAGGCGGGTAATTTTCTCGCTCCGGAAAGAAATGGAAAAGCAGACGTGGTAATATTGGAAGGCTCTGATTTGATAAAATGGAATGCGGTGAAAATAGGCATAGGACTATTGTCTTCTGAAAAGGTTAATCGATTAGTGGTTGTTGTTCACCAAGCCTCGGAAAATGCAAGGCCATTTGCACTACCAGATTACCCTTTACTCATATCTAAAAACCTTGAAGACCTTGGACTGAAAAAGAATCAGTTTCTGATAATCACAGTTCCAAGCAACCGTCCCGTAACGTTAACGGAAGCAAGAATTGTACTTTCAATTCTTTCTCAAAACGGGGTAAAGAGTACAATTTTGTTAGCCGAGGGCTTCCATACCAGAAGAAGTTATTGGGCTTACAAACAGGTGGGATTACCGCTTGGGATAGAGGTTATCCCATACCCCTATTTTGTCGATTTCCGGAAGGATATCTGGTGGCAACAAATTGACGTTCTCTATGAATATGTCAACCAATTACTCAAATATATTTATTACCTCATTCGGGGATATATTCCCCTTAAAAGCATTTTTGTAACGTGAGCCCTCGTTTGTTTCACCTCCTAATGATTTATAATATTTCTTCTTTTTATTGATTTCGGATTGAAGTCTCTTATTCTGAAGGTAAACCATTAAAGCTCAGTTACAAGGAAGGAGTCTTCTTTTTCCAAAAACCAGCCGACCCAAAGTCCAATTTGACGCTAACAGTAGAGTAGAGAGCTGGCGTAGTGGCTAAGAGCTCTATCTCCAGCTCCCCCTCATCAAACCGTACGTTCGGTTTTCCCGAATACGGCTTTCCGATCATCTTCTTCCAGTGGCTTTCACAACTCCT